>Ga0209012_1000074_pt1 | contig 152488 bp, 136 predicted proteins | sample RS3BMetagenome_FD_184735 | JGI IMG/M metagenome (GOLD analysis project Ga0209012, IMG submission 184735) | Ferric oxide microbial mat and aquatic microbial communities from Rainbow Spring, Yellowstone National Park, USA - RS3B (SPAdes) (version 3) ... | reverse complement strand
TCGTGTGCGCGACCTGCGAGGCGATGCAGATGATGCCCGCCGACGTGCGCCCGGGCCTGTACGCAGGCTTCGCGCGCGCCAAGGAGCTCGGCCTCACCGTCGAATTCCTCGAGCGGGCGCTCGGCGCCGCGCTGCGGGCCGCTCGAGAGGTCACCGTCCGCGACACGGGCTCCGACGCGGCGCGCCCCGTCAAGAACAAGGGCGCGCGCGGCTGAGGCGTGCCTTCGCCGCACGCCCTTTGCGGCCCTGCTCGAGCGGATCTGGAACGGCGCTTGCTGCGGTGCTCAGCATGAGCTCCTCGATCGTCATGCGCCGTGGCGCGCACCGTGCGTGGTCGGCGCTCTTGGCCCTGGCCATTGCTGCCGTTTCTGCGACGTCCTCGGCCGGCGGCGGGCCGCGGTGCGTGACGATCTACGGCAAGACCGTCTGCGGCTACACCTGCACGACCGCGTACGACCATCCCCGGTGCACGCGCACGCCCGAGGGCGTGTGCATGTCCGCCGCGTGGAAGTCGGTGTGCTGGGATCCTCCGCCGCAGGTACGCCTCTACTATCAGGACAGGCCGCCGCGCCCGGAGTGCGTCGTCGCCGAGGGCCGGATCGCGTGTGGCTACCACTGCGTCACCTCGGGATCGCGCGTCCTCTGCGCGCAGACCCCGATGGGGGCATGTGGCACGGCGAACAACCGGGTCGCGTGCGCCGACCCGCGGCTCGCGGAGTTCTTCCGTCCCGAGGGGACGCTCGACGCGATGCACTGCGAGACCTACGGGACCAAGGTCGCCTGCGGTTATCAGTGCGCGCGCGCGTGGGGCGATGTCCGCTGCGCCCGCAGCCCCGACGGCACGTGCAGCGCCGATGGCGATCACGTCGTCTGCTTCGATCCGCCGCCGCCACCGCCTCCGACCGAGACCTCCGACGGCTGACCGTCACCGCACGCGCTCGACCACTCCGCGATCGCCGTCGACCCGCAGCAGGTCGCCCGTGCGGATCGCGCGCGTGGCGCCGCCGACGTTGACGACGCTGGGGACGCCGAACTCGCGCGCGACGATCGCCGCGTGCGACAGCGGGCCCCCGAGCTCGGTCACGACGCCGGCCGCCACGAGGAAGAGCGGCGTCCAGCCGACGTCGGTCGTGTGAACGACGAGGATCTCGCCCGGCTGCAAGGCGTCCATCTCGTCCTCGCGGAACAGCACGCGCGCGCGCCCCTCGACGACGCCGGCCGCGGCCGGCAGCCCGCGCAGCACGTCGCCCCCCGACGGCGGCAGCACGACCGGCGGCGGCGCCCCGACGAACGTCGCCGGCGGGTCGGGGCGCGCCCGGTCGCGTGCCAGCTCGGCGCGACGCGATCGCACGAGCGGGGCCAGCTCCGTGCGCGAGGCGCGCAGAGCGTTGCACACCTCGTCAATCGTCAACAGAAACACGCTGCGAACCGACGCGAGCGGCGAGCTCGCCTCGACGAGCTGGCGCCAGTCCCCGTCGAGCTCCGGGTCGCGCCGCATGAGGCGCCGGTCCGCGTCGAGCGCCGCCTCGCGCAGCATCCCGAGCACTCGCGTCACCCACGCGCGCATCCGCTCTCGCAGCCGGGCCGACCGCTGCGCGCGCGCCACCATGTGCCGCAGGATCGTCTGCTCGAAGACGTTGAGCTTCCCGACGAGCCGCGCCATCTCCGCGTCCGCCTGCGCCCGGGCACGCGCGAGCGTCCCCTCGACGTGGCGCGCGTCGGTGCGCAGCGCGGCGCGCAGCATCCGCAGCACCGGGCGCGCGTCCTCCTTCCAGCGCGGCGTCGACAGCTCCGCCTCGCGCACGGCGCGGTCGCCGTACAGCTCGAAGAAGCTCTGCAGCGCGCGGCGCGTCGGCCCCTCCGGCAGCGCGTCGAGCCCGACGGTCGACTCGCGCTCGATCACCGCGCGCGCCTCGGACTCGCGGCGCGCGAGGGCGGCCACGTGCATGATGCCGATGCCGGGTCGCGCGCTCTCGACGTCGCGGATGCCGCTCGTAAGCGACTGCGTCAGGCGCTCGGCATCGAGCGGCGCGACGCGCTCGAGCATCTTCTTGAGCGTCAAGTGGGCGCCGAGCGTGCTGGAGGCGGTGGTGAGCATGACCTTCCCCGTGCGCTCGAGCAGCGCCTGGATGTCGCGCAGCCTCCGCGCGACCCCCTCGTCGGGCAGGATCGCGAGGTCGAGTGCGCTCTGGGCGCGCCACTGCTTCTCGGCGAACGTCTCGAACGCACGCACCTGCTCGTCGAGCCGCAGCTGCTCGCGAAGCAGCCGCGTGGCCGTCAGCGGCAGGCGCGCGTAGAAGCCGCGCCGGCTGACGTCCTGCACCTGCACGGCCAGCTCGTCGCCGCCGCCTCCCCCTCCGAGGTCGACCAGGGTGCGCGGGTCGAGGAACGGCACCTGCGCGGCGATGCGCATGAACTGCGTGAGGTTCAGGTAGAAGCGGCCGTGCACGTTGCCGACGAGGCGCGCGCTCTTCGGCACGCGGCAGCCGAGCGCCGCGAACGCGCGACGGAACCCCGCCTCGCTGAAGGCGCCGGCGACCGACCACGTGAACGGCGTGGCGACGCCGGGCAGCGCCTCGCCGACGTTGACGTTGCTCCAGACCGTATCGGCGTCGCCGCCCTCGGGGAAGCCCTGCCCCGTCGCGGGGCGTGCCTGCACGATCCACGTGCGCTCGGCGTCGCACGCGAACTCGACGTCCCAGGCCACCGGCTCGAGCTTTTCGAGGCGCGCCGCAATCTCCGCGAGCTCGACGACGCGCTCGCGCGGCAGGGCGGGGCGATCCGGCTCGGCGACGGCGACCTCGCGCACCCGGCCTTCGGCGACGACGGTCGCCCGCTCCTTGTGCGCGACGACCGACTCGACGGGCCGTCCGCGCGCATCGATGCGGAGCACGTCCGGCGTGGTCACGCCGTTCACGACCGGTGCCCCGAGGCCGAAGCCCGCGTTGATGATGCGCTGCGCCTCCGGCGTGAACCGGAGCGGACGGACCCCCGTCCGCTCGGTGGAGTCCGCGGAGGTCCACGAGGCCGGAGGCCGAGTGAACATGACGCCCGCCGCGGACGCTTCCACCATCCGCTGCACGACGACCGCCATGCCGACGTCGCGCACGCCGTGAGCAGCCAGGTACGCGAGGGCCCGCCCGCTCGCGAGGGACGCCCACACCTGACGCACGGCCCGCGCCAGCTCGTCGGGACCGCACACGCCGAGCACGCTCTCGGCCAGACCGGCCATCGACACCAGCGCGCCGTCCTCGCACGTTGCGCTCGAGCGGACCGCCAGCCCCCAGGGCGATCGTGCGCCCACCTGCCGCCAGAGCGACGCCAGCTCATCCTCGAGGCCGCGCGGCAGCGGCGCCTCCTCGATCTGCTGGCGAGCCTCGGCCGCGCGCGCATAACCCGCACGTCCGGTCGCGGCGCGCAGCAGCGCACGTGGCTCGCACCCGGGCGGCAGCTCGCGGATGGCCTGCGCGAACGCATCGGCGGGCAGCACGACCGCGTCGGGCACCTCGAAGCCGTGCCGCACCAGCCACGCGAGCCGAGCCGCCTTGCCCCCGACGACCCGCGGGTCGTCACCGCCGCGACGGTGCGCGAGCGCCTCGAGCGGCACGAGCCACGAGCTCGCCGTCTTCGACGGGGCGAACGCTGGAGACATGCACGCGCATGGTAGTCGCGCGCGCTCGTCCGTCGACCCTCGTCCCGCCGGTCCCGCCTCAGTCGATCGCTTTGTAGGCGCGACCGACCAGCTTCACCTTCGTCTTGTTCTCGAGCGGCACCGGCTCGCCGGTGTTCTCGTCGATCGTCACGAGCGAGGCCCCGAGCGCTGCCGCCTTGTTGCGCAGGTCGTTCTTCGCGGCCTCTTGCGCGGCGTCGGGATCCTCGCCGATCGCCTCGCCGGTCACCTGGCCCACCATCGTGAAGGCGTGGGGGCTCGGCGGCTCGAAGGCGATGTCGACGTTCTCGGCCTGCGGCTGCAATGCCACGTGCTCGGGGAGCTGCTGCGAGCACGCGGCGAGCAGAAAAGTGAGCAGAAGCACCAAGCGTTTCATACGGCCATCGTAGCAAGGGCGGCGGGACCGGTCTCGACCCGAGCTCTCAGGTCGCCCGCAGCGCCCGATCGTGCCAGAGAAGCAGCTCGATCGACCCCGGCCCGCGATTGAAGACGTAGTCGTGGGGCCCCGGCAGCTCGGCGAAGTCGTGCGCGACGCCGGCCGCGCTCCACGCCTGCGACACCCGCGTGATCGCCTCGCGGAAGTAGTCCTCGCGGCTGGTCAGCAGGCGCAGCTCGAGCGACGGGCGGCGCGCGCGGGCAGCCTGGGCGATGGCCGTCCACTCGGGCGCCTGCTCGCCGTCCAGCGCGGGCTGGATGCCACCGACGGCGCCGAAGGCCTCCGGGCAGGTGAGGCCGATGCGAAGCGCGACGATGCCGCCGAGCGACACGCCGTCGATGCCGGTCGCCTCCGGCGCGTCGATCGCGGGCATGTCGCGGCGCACGCGCGGGAGCAGTGTGCCGACCACCCAGTGTGCGTACGCCGCGATGTCGCCCGTCGCGGCCGGGTGCAGGTCGGGCAGCCACGGGCAGACGACGACGAGGCCGCCGAACGGGCGTGCGGCGAGCGACGCGTTCTGCTCGGCCAGGCGCGGCGGCTCGACCAGGTTCTCGTAGTCCGCCTCGCGCAGCGGCGGGGCGCGCAGCCGGTCGATGGCGCGGACCATCGCGTAGTCGCGCGGCCAGCCCATGGCGCCCTCGGCCGCAGGCTTCAGCGCCTCGCCGCGGCCGTGCAGCGCGACGAGCACGGGAAAGCGGGCCCGCGGTCCGCCCCACCTCGGGACGACGACGACGGCGCGCGCCTCGCCCCATGGCTCGGTGCCCATGTCCCACTCGAGCAGGCGCACGTTCGGCGACGACATCGCCGGGGGCGGTGGCTCCCCGCCCGCGGCGCGCTCGGTACGCGAGCAGGCGACCGCGGCCGCGGCCATCCCGAGCAGGCAGGCCCGGCGACCGACGGTGGCGGCCACGTCAGTCGTCGGCCGGCCGAGGCACCGCGCCCGTCGCGGTGCGCACCAGGTCGACGAGCGTCGGGTCGCTCGCGAGGCGGTCGCGCAGCGCGCTGCGGACCGCCTCGAGCTCGGACGGGGGCAGCGCCGCCAGGTGCGCCGTCGCCTCGTTCACCTTTAGCTCCACGTAGCCGTTCACGTCGATCTCGCCGGCGCGCAGGCGATCGAGCGGCGTCGGCGCGAGGGGCTGCACGGGCGCGGGCTGCGCGGTGGGGCCCGGCCGGGTCACCTCGAACGGCCGAGCCGTCTCGTGCGCGCGGGAAGCGCCACCGGTCTGCGTCGCCGGCGGAGGGGTGGGCGGTTTCTTGCCGATGCCGTCGATTCCCATGGCGGTCTCCCGGGAAGCCTACGAGCGTGCGCGGCGGCGGGCCATGCCCTTCGTGCGGCTATCGACCTCCGGTCGCGTACCTCGTCCTTCGGCGAGGTCTCAGTGGATGTTGCCGATCGCCGACTTGGCCGTGCTGTGCTCGACCTCGAGCACGTTCGACAGCGCCGTGAAGGTGCGGTTCTGGGCGTTCACCTCCTCCTGGATCTGCAGGTAGTAGAGGTTCATCGCTTGATCCTGGGCGAGCGTGCCCTGCAGCGGGTCGGTGCCGCCGGCCCCCGAATCGGCGCCGGCGGCAGCGCCGAGCGGGCCACCCAGGGCGGCACCGCCGAAGCCGCCCATCGGATCGACGCCGACGGCGATCCCGGCGGGGCCTGCACCGCCCGGCCCTTCGGGGGCGAGGTTACCCACGCCGAACTCGGTCGAGAGCGGCCCCATGGGCACCCCCGCGGCGCCGCCGCGCATGGCGATGGCCATCAGCGGCGTTCCGGGCAGGGTGCGCAGAGCGGCCTGCGCGCCACTCACGAGGGCACGGGCGCCACCGGCGAGCACCTCGCCGAACGGCACGCGCGGCGGAGTGGCCGTGGGGCGGGGGGTGGTCTCGACGGCGACGACGTCGGGACGGACGGGAGGGATGCGGTTGTCCATGGCGGTCTTCCTGGGGTGGGTGGGCGGGTCTCGGCCCGTTTGCCCCCCCATCGGACGGCCGCTCGGCGAAGTTGCGTCGCCGCGACGTGCGTATCGACCTCCGGTCGCGCCGGAGTGCGCGAGTGCACGGAGCTCAGCGCCGCCACTGGACCGCGGCGCGCCGCACGCGGTGGTCCGCCGGCGAGCTCCCCGTGTCGTCGTAGACGAGGGCGCCACCGGTCAAGACGAGCGACACGTCGAAGGACCCGGAGGCGTCGAGGTCGAGCAGCGGCCAGGTCTTCGTCGCGGGAGTCCCGTCGGCGCCGATGGCGAGGCCATCGACCGTCACGTCGTCGCCGGCCGATCGGACCAGGACCGCGCGGACGCCGCCGCTCGCGGCAGGCGCCAGGGCGATGCTCGTCGGCCGTCCCGGCTCGGCGAGCGGCAGCCGCGCCGGCGCGCCGACCACGTGCCCGCTGGCGTCCAGCCGCGCCACGATGGCGGCGCCGGACGCGTCGACGCCGGTCGGCGGCGCCTCGATCCATGCCACAATCGCGCCGTCGTCCCCCGCGAGCGCCAGGTCCGGCGAGCGCGAGTGCGCGTCGGTCGCGAGCACGCGCACCTCGTCGCCGGCCGGCTTGGCGTCACGCGTGCGCAGCGTCGTGACGTAGATGTCCCCCAGCCCCTCGAACGGGCTCTCGCGTGGATCGCTCCATGCCACCCAGGCGACGTCGCGGCCGGCCACGAGCGCCACGTCACCCGCATCGCCCCGGGCGTGCGTGATTCGCTGCTCGTGTGCGACGCGCTGCAGATCGCGGTCCACCTTGGTCGCGTACACCTCCCCGTTGCCGTCGCGCGTATCGACCCAGGCCACCAGCCAGCCGTTGCCGGCCCATGCGATGGCCACGTCGCTGGCGTCGCCCTTCGCCGTCGTGAGCTGCACCTCCTTGACCCGCCTGCCCAGGCGGTCGACGCGAGCCAGGTGCACATGCGCGTCGCCGCCGTCGCGCGCGACCCACGCGACGGCGGCCCCGTCGTCGGCGCGGCCCGCCGGGGCGATCGCGACCCCCCCGATCGAGATCGCGCGCGAGGTCACGCGCGCCGGCTCGGCGAGCGCCTGCCCATCGTCGTCGACGGCGTGCAGGGCGATGACGGCGCCGCGCGGGCGCTTCCGGCGGCCATCGGACCGGTCGGGCGACCCGACCTCGACGGCCTCGGTGAGCGTGGCCACGAGCGTCGCGGCGCCCACGCGCACGGCGGCGACGTCCGTGAACGGCTCCCCGGAAGCGATCGTGCTGACGCCCGTCACGCGCGGCGCGTCGGGCGGCAGCGGCGGCGTCGCCGGCACGCCGAACGGCGAGGTGCGCGCCGGCAGATCGACCGTGTACACCGGCGTCGGCGCGTCGCTCGTCGCGGCGAGCGCGAAGCATCGGTCCTCCGCGCAGCGGAGGCCCCAGCCGATGGCGGCGGCACGCGCGTCACCCACGAAGAACGGCTCGGACTGCGCGGGCGCCAGCCGCGCGTCGAAGCGGACGAACTGCGGAACGATCGGCCCTGCGCACGACGCGGGCGCGTCGGCCGCGGAGCACGCGTGCGCCTGCGCGAGCACCGCGAAGCCCGTGCCGGTCGCCACGAGCTCGGGCGTGCCGCGCGCCGCGATCTGGAGCGACGACACGGGCTGCGCCGACGGCGGGCCATCGATCGTCACGCTGGCCAGGTGCAGCGGGCGCATCGGTCGCGCGCGCCCGCGCGGCTCCTCCCACGCGAGCGCCACGCCGGCGGGCCCCGACGCCAGCGCCACGAGCGAGGTACCGCCCACCGTATCCATCGCGCGCCGCGGCGGCTGCACGCGCCCCGTCGCGTCGACGGACGCGAGCATCACCTGCGCGTCCTCGCCGGTGCGGTCGGTCCAGGCGAGCAGCCAGCGCTTGCCCGCCTGCACGACGTCGACGTCGCCGCTGACCGTCGGGCGCGTCGCGATCGGCACGGGAGCCGCCAGCGGGCGTGCCTCCGCGTCGAGTCGCAACCACAAGAGCGTCCCCGCGCCCGCGTCGGCGTCGTGCGGCGTCGAGGGGAACACGAGCGCGAGCCCCACGCCGTCGTCGGCGCGCGCCGCCGCCCAGCCGACCACCCCGCGCGCCAAGCGCGCAGGCAGCCCGCGCGGTCGGCCGTCGGAGTCGATGCCCACGGTCACGACGTTGGCGTCGCCCGACGTCGTCTCCTCGGCCCACACGCAGGCGGCGCCGCGCGCGGTCGGCACCAGGTCGGCCCACTCGATGTGATCGCCCGTGCGCTGCACGTCGGTCGGCTTGGCGCGCGCCGTGCCGTCCGGCGCGAGGCCGATCACCGTGAGCGACTCGCCACGGTCCAGGAAGGCGCTCCATGCGATGAGCCAGCCCGGATGCGGGCCGCCGCTCGGGCGCACCACGAGCGAGGTCGCCTCCTGCGGCAACGTCGCCACGACCTTCGGATTGCCGAGCGGCGCGCCGTCGGCGTCGAGGGGGACGACGACGAGGTTCTGTCCGGTGCCGCGCACCGGCGGGACGAGCCACGCGACGACGCCGCCGGCGGCAGTGCGCGCGGCGAAAGGCCCAATCGCGTTCCTGGCAATCGTGCCGACCAGGTGCGAGCGCGCGGGCGACTGCGCGGCCTCCGCCGCGCGCTTTGCCGCGACGTCGCTCGCGAGCGGCTTCACGACGAGCGTCGGCGCACGCGCGGGGCGGACGGGGGGCTTCGATCCGCCGCAGGCGCCCGCGGCGGCGGCGACGAGCGCCAGCAGGGTCGCGTGCGGAGCGCGTCGCGCGCGGCCGGCGATGCTGCGGTCGCGTCTCATCCCGCGCCCCCCGCGTCGCCGGCGAGGTCGGGTACCTCGAGGTGCGCGGCTTCGGGCGGCTGCGGCCAGTAGCCCGGGCAGCACGTGACGCGCGCGAAGCTCACCTCGGCGTGGAAGTCGGCGGGCCCCGACGCGAAGAGGACGTCGATGTCACACGTGCCCGCACCGGAGGCGTGGAAGGTGTACTGCTCGCACCCGGCCATGACCGGCTGGTTGCAGCTCGGCACGACGCCCTGGCACGCCGCGCCGCCGAGCTGCACGCTCGCGACCTGCGACGCCCGATCCGGCGGCAGGTCGATCGTGACGCCGTCGTCGCCGCACGTGCACTCGGCGCCGCCGGGGCCGCCGCCGCCGCACGCGCCCAGCGCCAGCACGGCGGCGGTCGCCTTCAGCGCCGCACGGCGGAGGGCGCCCACGCTCATTGCGTGTACACGGCCATGTCGTTGAAGCTCTGCTTGACCGTGATGATGCCGGCGTGGCTGCGCGGGAAGGGCAGGCCGTGCAGCGCCGAGAACATGCACTGCTTGAGCGTCTTGTCGAGCTCGCCGTGCTTGGCGTTCGCCGACGTGACGCCGAGCAGATTCCCCTCCTCGTCGATGCCGATGGCGACGACGACCCCCTTGTGCAGGTTCTTCTTCTTGGCGCGGTAGTCGTTGACGCATGCCCAGAGCTGCTTGATGTGGGCATCGATCTGCGACTGGATGATCTGCTGCGCTTCGAGCGCGTCGCGCGCGAAGGGCCGCTCGCCGGGGCTGGCGGCGGCGGGGGTCGTCGCGCCGTCGGGAGCGGCGCCGGTCGCCGTGGAGGGTGCGCTGTTCCCGCCCGACGCCGTCGCGCTGGACACGCCGGCGGGCCCCGCGCTGGCGGTGGTGGGCGCCGAGGGTCCGGCGGATGCCGATACCGCCGCGGACGGGGCCGCGGGGGCCGGAGCGCTGGATCGCGAACCGCCGCACGCCATGACGAGCGCCACAGCAACCGCCAGCCCCGCGCCGATCGTCCCGGAGACCTTCATGGCGCGGCAGGATATCCCGTCCACGCCGAAGTCGAAGCTCTCCGCGGCTTACGAGCGCAGCAGGCGCGCGACGTGGCGCTTCTCCCACGCGATCGCCCGCTCGAAGTGCCGGAACGCCTTCTCGCGCTCCTTGAACTCCGGCGGGTGCAGGTTGACGCGGCCGAGGCCGCGGCTGCCCGGGATCACGTGGTGAAGCATCTCGTGGTAGACGATGTAGGCGACGAAGTAGCGGGGGATCCACTTCTGATCGAGCGCCGGGTGGACGCGGATCAGGCGGTCGACCGCGCTGTAGCTGCCGAGCTTGATGGTCCGCCGACAGGTCGACCGCGTCGTCGGGCGCTTGCCCCAGGTGATGAGCGCGTGCACCGTGCCGTCGAAGTAGCGCTCGTTGAGGTCGTCGAAGAGCGCGAGCAGGTCGTGGTGCTTGCCCTTCGTGGTCAGCGCCGTGCGCTTGCGGCGCGCCAGGCGGAAGCCGTTGGCGTCGATGTAGTCGCCGAGGACGGCGCTCGACTCGCGGTCGCCGCGCGTGATGTAGCGGACGAGCGCCTCGACGACGGAGGGCGGAGCGTCCAGGAACATGTGGTGGACGCGCGCGTGCAGGATTCCGCGCTGCACGCGGTGGGTGATGATCGAGTGGCGGTTGTCGGTGATCGACAGGATGACCGGGCCGGGGAATGCTCCACGCAGCTTGCGCTCGAGCGACTGCCGGGCCCCCTCGTGAACGAACAGCCGGGGTGAGGCGGCGGGGAAGACGAGGCGGAGCTGGCCCACCCGCTGGGGGATGCGGATGGCCGCCGCGACCTGGCCGCTGCGGGCCATGCGCGCCGCGCCGGCCCTGCCTGCTACCAGTAGCGGTACCGCGCTCCGACCGCCCATCCGTGGCCTCCACCAGGCGGGTTAGAGGACGGGGGGGAGGGTGTCAAGGAACAGGCTTTTGGTATGTATATTCATGCACTTCCGAGCGAGGGAAAGCGCCCCCAAGCGGCCTTCGTGCAATCACCTTCCAATCGGAAGGTGGCGGTGGCCGGATTCATTTGACAGCGCCCGGTTTCACGTTCCGGCGCGGCCATCCGGATCGAGCCGGAGGGTCCTCGGCTCGAGCACGAATCGGAGCCTGACGCAGCCGCCGCCGGCCGGCAGATGGACCCCCACCACCATCGCCTTGTCGAACGGCCGGCCGAAGGACCCGAGCAGCTCGGAGACCAGCCCCGACAGGTCCGGCTCGTGGCCGACGAGCATCACGCGCTTGGCGCCCTCGGCCAGCAGCGCGCGCGCGAGCCCGGCCGCGTCGCCGCCCGGCGCGATCTCGCGTCGGACCGCGACGGTGCCGCCGTGGTCGCCGAGCTTCGTCACGAGGGCCACGATCTCGGCCGTCTGCACGGCGCGCACGAGGGGGCTCGTGAGGATGGTGAGCGGTTGCTCACCGGCGTCGACCAGCGCCTTGGCGACGTGGCGCGCCCGCTCGCGCCCGGCGGCGGTCAGCGCGCGCTCCCCGTCGATGCCGCTCTCGGCGTGGTCCTCGGCGGACCCGTGCCGCATGACGTACAGCTTCATGAGCTCCCGGCGCTATGGCGTGCGCCGGCCGCCGCGTCAATTGGCGGGCTTGGCGGGGGCGGCGGCCTTCTTGGCCCTGTCGTCCACCGGGGCACCGTTGGCGGGCGCCACGGGGGCCCCGGCGCCGGCGCGCTTGATGCCGTGCTTGGCCAGCACCATCGCCTCGATCTTGTCCATCGCGTCCGGGTGCTGCTCGAGGTACGCCTTGGCGTTCTCGCGGCCCTGGCCAATGCGATCGCCGCCGAAGGAGAACCAGGCGCCACTCTTTTCGATGATCCCGAGATCCGACGCGAGGTCGACCAGGTCGCCCGATCGCGAGATGCCCTGGCCGTAGAGGATGTCGAACTCGACCTCCCGGAAGGGCGGGGCGAGCTTGTTCTTGACCACCTTCACGCGCGTGCGGTTGCCGACGACCGCCGGGTCCTTGCCGCCGCTGGCCGCCGCCTCCTTGATGGCACCGATGCGGCGGATGTCGAGCCGCACGCTCGAGTAGAACTTGAGCGCGTTGCCGCCCGTGGTCGTCTCCGGGCTGCCGAACATGACGCCGATCTTCATGCGGATCTGGTTGATGAACACGAGCAGGCAGTTGCTGCGCGCCACCGTCGAGGTGAGCTTGCGAAGCGCCTGGCTCATGAGCCGCGCCTGCACGCCCACGTGGCTGTCGCCCATGTCGCCCTCGATCTCGGCCTTGGGCACCAGGGCGGCCACCGAGTCGACGACGATGAGATCGACGGCGCCGCTGCGCACGAGCATGTCGGCTATCTCGAGCGCCTGCTCGCCGTAGTCGGGCTGGCTGACGAGCAGCTCGTCGGTCTTGACGCCGAGCTTGCGGGCGTAGCTCGGGTCGAGCGCGTGCTCGGCGTCGATGAACGCGGCGACGCCGCCGACCTTCTGCACCTGCGCGATGGCGTGCAGGGTGAGCGTGGTCTTGCCGCTCGACTCGGGTCCGTAGATCTCGATGATGCGCCCGCGCGGGTAGCCGCCGATGCCCAGCGCGATGTCGAGCCCGATGCTGCCCGTGGAGACGACCTGCACCCCCTCGGCGAGGCTGGCGCCATCCTTCAGGCGCATGATCGAGCCCTTGCCGTACTCCTTCTCGATGGTGGCGACGGCGAGCTCGATGGCCTTGCTCTTGTTCTTGGCGTCTTCCATGGGCATGGACCTTCTCTTTACTGTCTATCTGTTCAGATGGCAAGCACGCCGAGCCCGCGAGGGTCTTTGCTAGGGTGGCGGCGTGCGAACGCCGCTTTTCGCGCTCCTCCTCCTCGCGTCGGCGCTCGCCGCGTGCGACGACGACCACCGCGCGCCGCCACCGAGCGAGATCCCGCCCGCGCCCGTCGCCAGCGTCGCGCGCGTGCTCGGCATCGACGCCGGCGAGCTCGAGCCGACCGTCGACCCTCCCGCCCCCGCGGGGGACCTGAAGGCGGATCTCGACGCGTTCACCACCGTCGACGCCTGCGTCGCCGCCCACGCGCACGTCGACCCGCTCGTCGGCGACGCGCTCGAGGCGATCGGCTACGACACGTTCCTGCGCGACGCCTGCCGTCTGCTCGACGCGGCCAAGGCGCGCGACGGCAAGCGCTGCGAGGCGATCGACGCGTCGTCCTTGCGCGGCCGGTGCGAGGCCACCGTCGCGGAGATCGCGGGAACCCCGGACGCCTGCCCCTGGGAGCTGCCGACGCGCCGCTCGCTCGGCCGCGACGCCGCGTGCGTCGCCATCGCGGCGCGCGACCCGCGCCTCTGCGCCGGCGAGAGCGACTCGGCCGCGCGCGCCACGTGCGAGGCCATCGCGCGTCACGACGCGGCCCCCTGCAAGGAGCTGCCGCTTCGGGCCGACCAGGCCCGCTGCGCGCGCGACGCCGAGCGCTGGCGCACCGCGACCCCGGCGGCCGACGCGAAGGCCGAGCCGTTGCCCGCGCCGGCCGGGAAGCTCCACGTCGAGGGGGGCGACGCGGGCGCGCCCATCGACGCGGATCTCGCCGTCGACCTCGCGCACGGCGTCGTCCTCGTCGAGCAGCGCGACGGCGTGCGCCTCGTCGTCGGGCCGCTCACCGAGGCGGGCGTCGGCTTCGTCGCGCCGTCGCCGCAGCACCGCGCGAGCCTGGCGCTCGAGCTGTTCGTCACGGGCGGCGGCGGCCGCGCGTCCGCGGCGCACGCGGGCGCGGCGAAGGAAGCGGCGCAGCCGGCGCGGATCGAGCGCGCCGAGCTTCTCCTGCCCGGGCACCTGCCGCTGTCGACGCCCGCGGCGAGCTCGACGCTCGTGGCGAAGGTGGAGGAGCTCGAGCGCGCGCGCGGCGGTGCGGTGAGCTTCACCGTCGACGGCACGATTGGAAGCGCCGAGGCGACGTGGCGCGTGCACGCCGAGGGGACCACGTTCGTGCGCGACGTCGTCACCGCGACCGCGCTCTACGACCTCGCCGCGCCGGGCGGCGACGGCTGGACGCGCGCCGCGGGCCTGCTCGGCGTCGACGCGGGGATGCGCTAGTCTTCGAGAGCGATGGCCGACGCGCCGGATCGATCCCAGCGGGGGGCTCCGGACCAGCCGACCGGCGGCGGCGGCGTCGAGCCGTTCGACGTCGTCCTCCCGCACGGCGCGACCGACGACGGCGAGGGCGCGCGCGTGCTGCGCGCCCGCCCGGGCCGCATCGAGGCGGGCGAGGTGCGGCCGGCGCGCGAGGGCAAGCCGCTGCTGCCCGGAGCGGAGCTCGTTCGCCTCGAGCGCCGTGCGGACGCCCCGGCGCTCTACGACGTGAAGGTCGACCACGTGGTCGCGCCTGCGCCCAAACCGAAAGGCCCTGCGCAGGTCGCGACCTCGACGTACCGCGCGAACTGGGAGCGCACCTTCGGCAGCAATTAGCAGATCGGCTCACACCCCGATGAAGAGGCGGTGCGCGAAGTTGCGCTCGAGGCGCGCGCGCAGGACCTTGTCGGCGGCGAGCTCGATGTCGTACTCGATGCGCTTGAACTCGAACCGCTTCTTCTCGGTGTCGTAGACCGTGTAGCTCGCGCGGTTGTCAAAGTCGCGCGGCTGGCCGACCGAGCCGACGCTCACGATGTACTTCTTGTCCGGCTCGAGCTCGAAGTCGGCCGCCGGCAGCTCCTCGACGCTGCTCTCGGTCAGCGCGAACACCTTGCACAGGTGCGAGTGACCGATGAGCGTGATGTGCCCGATCTTGTCCCAGATGCTCAGGCACTCGCGCGCCTGCTCGGGGGCGAAGATGTACTCGAACTCCTCGAGGCGCACCGGCGAGCCGTGGCAGAGCAGCACCTCGTGCTCGTCGAGCGACTCCTGGTAGGGCAGGCTCTTGAGCCACGCCATGTTCGCCTCGGACAGCAGCGCCGCGTGGGCGTCGAGCGCGTGGCGCGCGGCCTCGTAGTAGTACGAGTAATCCATCCTGCCGCTGACGGCCGCGTCGTGGTTTCCGAGGATGGTCTTCCTGGCCGTCTCGCGCACCAGGTTCGCGCACTCGTTGGGCGAGCCGCCGTAGCCCACCGTGTCGCCCAGGCAGTAGTAGACGTCGATCTTCTCGGACTTGTACGCCTCGAGCACGGCCGACAGGGCCTCGAGGTTTGCGTGGATGTCGCTGAAGATGCCCAGGCGCATGGAGGATTCACCGTAAAGCGACGCGGTCGCGGGCGCCAGCCCGTCCCCTGCGGCTCGAGCTTGCGCGGACGGCCCAATGAGCGGCCGCTTCCCGACGGGGGCTTGCGGCCGCCCCCCAGGGAGCATACGCCGACCATGTGAGCGGTGAGAGGAAAGACGCGAGGAGGACGGATGACGTGGCGGGAGCCGCGGGGCCCCCGACGGACGACGTGGCGGGGGCCGCCGGGCCCCCGACGGACGACGTGGTGGGCGCCGCGCGGGCACCGGGCGACGCTGCCGCGGAGGCTCCGGACGAGGCGGAGGTGGGAGCTCCGGAGCACGAAGGCCTCGCGGGCGAGCCCGAGGCCGGCGGCGAGGCTATCGAGCCCCCGCCGGACCCCGACGCGCTGGCCGAACCGCCGCCGGCCGTCGCGGAGCTCGCGGCGGCGTGCGTGCGCTTCGTCGCGACGCGCTACGGCACGATGCTCGATTTCCAGCCCGAGACACTCAGCCTGCTCGACCAGTGGCTGCGCGACGCGCGCAGCGAGCTGAAGTCGCGCCCCGAGGCGGCCGACGTCGTGCAATCCGCGGCGGGCGCGTACCTGGGGGAGGTGATCCGCCGTACGTTCGGCGCGCGCTGGTTCGCCGAGGGCGACCGCTCCGGCTGGCGGCTGTACCTGTCGACGGTCTACTGCGCGTTCAGCCCGATCGGGATGGCGCGCGAGGCGCTCCTGCTCGACACCGCCGACGGCTGGCACGCGCACTTCGAGCTCGACCCCGGCGAGCAGGAGGTCATCGAGGCGCGCCTCGCCGCGCTGCCGCCGGTCGACGAAGAGGACTACTTCGCCCCGAGCACGCGCTTCGACGTCGTGTCGATCGTCGTCGAGGCACTGCGCGAGTCGATGCGCGCCAGCGGCCTGGCCGACGTGCGCTTCACGCCGGACGACTATCGCTGAATCGGCGACCGGCGGCACGCTCGCGGCTCGTGGTCGACGGGCACCTCGTGACGACGGGCCGCGACGAGACGAAAACGTGCCTCTCGGTCGAGCGAGCGCCCCTCTTCGAGGACCTGGCGTCCCTCTCGGATCACCTTTCTTGCCGTTTGGATCGGCCGACGTGCCCGTCGGTGTCCGCCGAGGTCCTGCACGGACGACGTTCGTGACGTTCGGTTCGTGAACCGGGACGATCGGTTTGCCGAGCGTGCCCCTTGCTCGAGCGGGCGTGCCTTCGTGCAAACCAATCGTCACGCTCGGATCGACGGACGTGACGATCGCTCGGTGAACCGTCCGGATTGGTTCGCGCGGTGGACCGCCGAGAGAACCGAAAGGGCCTCTGCCTCGAGACGGAGGGAGGGTTGGTTCGTGAAACGGCAGGCCGGGAAGACCATTTGAAACGTTGGCTCGAGGCAGCGGGCCTTTCGGTCGAGCGAGCGGCCGTTCCGGTCGAGCGAACGGGCCGTTTGCTTTGGAGGCCGTCAGCCCTTCACCCCGCCGGCCGTCAATCCCGCCACGAGCTGCCGCTGGGCGAGGTAGAAGAGCGCCATCACCGGCACGCTGACGAGGATGGCGCCCGCCGCGAACGGGCCCCACGCCGTGTCGTGCTCGCCGACGTAGCGCTGGAGCACCACCGGCAGCGTGAAGGCGCTCTCGCGCGACAGCAGCGTGGCGGCGAGGATGAACTCGTTCCACGCGCTCATGAACGCGAAGAGCGCCGTGACGGCGATCGCCGGCCGCACCGCCGGCAGCGCGACGCGCCAGAACGCCTCGGCGCGCGTGGCCCCGTCGACCATCGCCGCCTCCTCGAGGTCGACCGGCACGGCCTCGAACGCCCCGCGCATCTGGAAGATGGCGAAGGGCACGGCGGTCGAGGCGTAGACGAGCACCAGGCCGGTGCGCGAATCGAGCAGGTGCAGCGCTTCGAGCAGCAGATAGAGCGGCACCGCGCTGGCGACGGCGGGGAACATCTGCGTCGCGAGCAGCACGCGCACCCCCCACCCCTTGCCGACGAAGCGGAAGCGCGCCAGCGCGTACGCCGCAGGCGTCGCCACGGCCACGGCGACGAGCGCGGTCGCGAGCGACACGAGCAGCGAGTTCGCGACCTGCCGGGCGAACACGCCCGTGCGCCCCTCGCCGATCCCGAGCACCGCGACGAAGCTCGACAGCGACGGGTGGTCCGGCCAGGGCAGCGCGCGCGCGTGCTCGCTCATCGCGTCGGGCGAGAGGGCGACGGAGACGACCCAGAGCAGCGGGTAGACGGCGAAGACGACGCCGGCGACGACGACGAGGTGCGCCAGGACCGACTCGAGGCGCTTCATGCCGAGGCCTCCGCGGCCTGCGCCGGCTTGCGGGCCGCCGCCTCCCCCGCGTCCGGCGACGCGCCGCCGACGCGCGAGAGCAGGCGCGCTCCGCCCGCGAGGATGACGAAGATGAGCACCGCGTACGCGGCCGCGTAGCCGTACTGCGCGTCGCGCGTGAACGCCCAGCGGTACGCGTCGCTCACGAGGATGTCGGTCGATCCGTCCGGCTCCCCGCCCGAGACGAGGAAGACGACGTTGAACATGTTGAACGTCCAGACGCTCCCGAGCACGACGGCGGGCAGCATCGAGGGCCGGAGCAGCGGCAGCGTCACGCCCCAGAAGCGCTGCCAGCGCGTCGCGCCGTCGACCTCCGCCGCCTCGAGCACCTCGCGCGGGATGCTCGTCAGCGCGCCCAGCGTGACCACCATCATGAACGGGAACCCGAGCCACACGTTGGTCGCGACGTTCGCGGCGAACGCGGTCGCGAAGTGCGAGAACCAGCTCACCGGCTCGGCGCCGAGCGCGACGAGGACGGCGTTCACGGCGCCGAACTGGCGGTGGAACATCCCCTTCCACGCCAGCGCCGTGACGTAGCTCGGCACCGCCCACGGCAGGACGAGCAGCACGCGGTAGGCGGCGCGCAGCTTCATGGCGGGGCGCGAGAGCACGAGCCCCAGCACGACGCCGATCGCGAGGTGCAGCACGATGTTGCACACGGTCCAGAGGATCGTGACGAGCAGCGTCAGGTAGAACGACTCGTGGCCGAGCAGCGGCCCGCCGCGCGCCGTGAGGATCGCGACGTAGTTGCCGAGGCCGACGTACCGGGGGTCCTGCCGCGTCCCGGCGAAGAGCGACGTGATCGCGCCCGCGACGAGCGGCAGCACGACGAGCACGAAGACGACGACCGCGGCGTGGGCGACGTACTTGTACGCGGCGCGCGAGGCGCGGAGCTCGCGGCGGAAGCCCGGGGTGCGCGCGCGGCGGACGGCGAACAGCGCGCCGGCGAGCGCGAGCAGCCCGGTGCCCACCACGAGCGGCGCGGGGGACGGGGCGGGCGGCGGCGGCTTGAGCGCGTCCGCGAAGCGGCGCTCCCCTTCCGCGAGCGCCGCGGCGACCGGCTCGCCGCGCAGCACCTTGCGCATCGCCTCCTGCGCCGGGACCCACGCGGCGCGCATGCGCGTGGAGGTCGGCATCGGCTCGGCCTGCGCGGCGGCGGCGTGGAAGGCCGAGAGCAGGCGGTCGCCGGCGACGCGCGGATCGCGCCACGCCGCCTCGGTCGCGACGACCTGGTGGCCCTCGGTCGCGCGCGCGACGGCGCTCTCCTCGCCGCCGAGCCAGCGCGCGAACGCCCGTGCCTCCGGGCGCTTGGCGCCGCTCGGCGACAGCATCACGGCTTCGACCGTGAGCAGCGGGCGCATGCGCCGCCCCGTCTCCGCGAGCGTGGGCAGCGGCACGACGTGGTAGCGCAGGCGCGCTTCGTGGTTGGCGCCGCCTTGCAGCGGCGACCCGAGGTCGGCGGCGAGCCACGGGCCGTCGATGACGCCCACAGCGCGCCCGCTCGCGAAGAGCTGCTTCACCAGCGCGCCGCTCGGCTCCTCGGGGATGGCGCGCTCCTCGGTGAGGCGCTTGACGAACAGGATCGAGCGCTCCGCAGCGTCGCCGACGAAGCCGTAGCGGCCGCGGGCGTCGAGCAGCGCGCCGCCGAAGGCGCTCAGGATTGCCGCGTGGTGGTAGGGGTTCTCGGCCTCGTACGCGAGCGGGTAGTCGCCGGGCGGCAGCGAGGCGCGCAGCGCCGTGAGCTGCTCGAGGGTCTGCGGCCACGTCGCGCCGTGCGATCCGTCCTGCGCGGCCGTCGCTGGGACGAGCGCGTCGTTCAGGTACAGCGCGACGCACTTGCTCGCGAGCGGCACGCCCCAGCGCTGCCCGTCCTCGGTGAGCGCGCGCACCGCGGTCGCGTCGTAGCCGGCCACGTCCCCGTCGGGCAGCGCGTCGCCGACCGGCGCCACGACGCCGTCCTTCCGGTAGATCCCGAGGCGCTCGTGCGCGTCGATGAACAGGTCCGGCCCGTGCGCGCGCGGCACCGCGGCGTCGAGCTTGGCCGTGTACGCGTCGAAGGGGATGGCCAGGAGCTCGACGCGGATGCCGTGCTCGCGCTCGTAGCGCTTGGCGAGCTGCACGAGCGTGCGCTCCTCCTCGCCGCGGTAGGAGTGCCAGAGCACGATGCTCGGCGCCTGTTCGCACGCGGGCGCGAGCACGACGAGAAGCGCGAGCCCCAGCAGGGCGAGCAGCCGCCGCAGCACGGTCTACCGCTCCAGCGAGCGCCCCGTGTGCGGGTCGAACAGGTGCACGCGCGCGGGGTCGACGCCGAGCGGCAGCTGGTCGCCGGCGCGTACGCGCTTGGCCTCGGTCGAGTCGAGCCGCGCGACGATGCGCGGCCCGCTGGCGCGCAGCCACCCGTACGCGAACGCCTCGAACCCGAGCGCCTCGACGAGCTCCACCTTGAGCGTGGCCACGGCGCTCGGCGCGTCGGCCACGACGAAGTCGTGCGGCCGGACGCCGACGACGACGCGCGCGCCCTCGGCGAGCGCGGCGCCGAAGCGCTCCTCGTCGACCGGGGCCACGACGCCCCCGCCGTCGACCCTCCAGCGGCCGCCCTCGCGCACGAGCGTCGCCTCGACGAGGTTCATCTGCGGCGAGCCGAGGAAGGTCGCGACGAACTTCGTGCGCGGCCGCTCGTAGACCTCGAGCGGGCTGCCCTTCTGCTCGACGACGCCGCCGTTCATGACCCAGAGCGTGTCGGCCAGCGTCATGGCCTCGACCTGGTCGTGCGTCACGTACAGCGTCGTCGCGCCGATGCGGTCGTGCAGCCGGCGGATGTCGACCCGCACCTCGGCGCGCAGCGCGGCGTCGAGGTTCGACAGCGGCTCGTCGAAGAGGAAGATGTTGGCGCGCCGGACGATGGCGCGTCCCATCGCGACGCGCTGGCGCTGCCCTCCCGACAGCTGCTTGGGGAGGCGGTCGAGCAGCTTCTCGAGGCCGAGCATCGCGCTCGCGTCGCGGATGCGCGCGTCGATGTCGGTCGCCGGCACCTTGCGGAGCTTCAGCCCGAAGGCGAGGTTCTCGCGCACCGTCAGGTGCGGGTAGAGCGCGTACGACTGGAAGACCATCGCCACGTCGCGGTCGCGCGGCGGCAGGTTCGTCACGTCGCGGCCGGCGAGCTCGATCGTACCCGCATCGGCCTGCTCGAGCCCCGCGACCAGGCGCAGCAGCGTGCTCTTGCCGCAGCCGCTCGGACCGACGAGCACGGCGAACGACCCCTCGGGGATGTCGACGTCGACCCCGCGCAGGATCGGGGTCGCGCCGAAGGCCTTGGTGACCCCGCGCACGGCGCAGCGAATCGGGCGCGGAGCGGCGGCGCGCTCGCCCTCGATCGGCGTGTCGACCGCGTCGCTCAGCGCGCGCGCCGTGGCCGCCGTGATGGCCCCCGGTTCTGTCATGGCCACGATTGTGCGACGTCCTGCGGGTCGAAGGGGCGACAATCTGCCGCCGCTTGACTCAGCCGTGAGTGACGTAGCACGCCTCCCGGGGGTTGACTACGCCGCCCGCGCCCGTGCGAGCGCGCCGCCGGCGGCCCGCAGCGCCACGTCGAGGACGCGGTCGGCGGCCCGATCCACGACCAGGCGCCGCGCGCTCGCGCCCATCGCGGCGAGCGCCCGGACGGCGCGCAGCCGGTCGGCGATGACGCCCACCTCGCGCGGCCTCGCCATCACGCCCGCCCCGCCCGAGACGACGAGCTCGGCGTTGATGGCCTCGTTGCCCGCGGTGGCGCCGGCGATGATCATCGGCCGTCCGGCGGTCATCGCCTCGGTGGTCGTCAGCCCGCCCGCCTTGCCGACCACGAGGTGCGCCTCCGCCACGCGCGAAGGCATGTCGCGCTCGTAGCCGAGGACGCGCGCCTTCACCCCCGTGCGCGCCGCGATCGCGCGCACGCGCGCGACGAGACCCTCGGCCCGGCCGCACACGACCGTCAGCTCGACGCGCGGCACGCCGGCGAACGACTGCACGATCGCCCCCACGGGCCCGACCCCGAAGCCGCCGCTCGTGACGAGGACGCGCAGCAGCTCGCCCCGCAGCGGGTCGGGCGCCTCGGGCACCGCCGCGAAGGCGGCGCGCACGGGAATGCCCGTCACGTGCACGCGGTCCGCGCGAAAGCCGTGGTCCTCCGCCTCCCGCCGCGCCGAGTCGCGCGGGACGCAGAGCGCGTCGACGCCCTTCTCGGCCCACACCGCGTGCGTTCCGTAGTCCGTGACGACGCCCACGAGGGGCGCCGCGAGCCGCCCCATGCGCCGCGCGCGCCCGAGCACGACGAGCGGCAGGTGGTGGGTCGCCACGACGCCGCGCGGCGAGAGCGCGACGACGCGCCGGACGAGGCCCGCCCACGCTAGGTGATCGACGCCGCGTCGGATCGGCTCGAGCGCGCCGTCGCGGTGGTTGGAGCCGAAGTACGCGCTGTCGTAGAGGGCGGGCAGCGCGCCCTGCACGGTGAGGTGCGCGGCCAGGTACGCCCGCCCGAGCACGCGCGGGGAGTGCTCGAAGGCGTCGAGGACGACGACGCGCAGACCGCGCGCCGACGCCGCTTCCGCGAGCGCGAGGGCCGCCGCTTTGTGCCCGCCGCCGACGGGGCAGTGAACGATCGCCAGGTCCGGTTCCATTGCGGCCCCGGTGGAGCAAGGCGCGAGCCACGCGCGATCCCGCGCACTTGACGGCGCGTGCGCCGCGCAGCGTACGCGCCGGCGCGCAGCGGCGTTCCCCGTGTCGCCCGCTCACTGCGCCGGCGTGCCGACGACCTCGAACGTGTGCTCGTTCGTGTCGCTCACAGGGCAGGCGAAGGTCGCGCGGCCCGTCGCCTGCGCGAAGGACACCGGCTTGCCGTCGCAGAGGATGCTCGCGCCGGTGACGTAGTCGCTCGACAGCGACACCTCGTTCTCGAGCCCCATCGTCGCCGCCGTCGGCCGGTAGTGCACGATCATGTCGCCGAGCTTGGGGCGCTCGATCTTCAGCAGGTCGCCGGCCACCGCGCGCGGGTAGGAGCGGGCCACGACGTGCGTCGTCGTCGGCCGCTCGTTGCCGTTGGCGTCGTGGAAACCCCACGCGCCGAGCCCCGAGAACTCCCAGACGGCGCTCGACGCGAGGTACTGGTCCTGCAGGTCGAGCTCCGCGCTCAGCCACGGCGGCCCTTGCGGCATCGTCTGGTCGCACCCGAACTCGGTGACGAAGAGCGGCGTGCCCCACGCGGCGCGCTCCAGCTCCGCGTGCGCCATGCTCGGCGCGAGCACGCTCGGGTCCTCGCTCGCCCAGTCGTGCCCGTCGGGCATCGAGAACCACCCGGTGTAGATGTGCACCGCGTACGCGCCCGGGCCGTGCGACCACGGCTGCATCGGGATCGTCGCGTCGTCGGTCTCGTTGCGCGTGCTCACCGGCTCGAAGAGCACCGGCGCGTCGGCGTCGACCGCATGCACGGCGTCTGCGAACGCGGCGTGGAAGGCGTCGAGCTCGTCCTGGTGCAGGACCACCGGCTCGTTGAATGCCTCGTAGCCGAGCACGGCAGGATTCCCGAGCACGTGCTTCACGATCTGCTGTACAGCCGCCGTGTACGCCGACTGCAGCGGCCGACCGTCAGTCGCGTCGGCGTTCGCGAAGAAGCTGAAGCCCGCCTGCAGCACCTGCGACGAGAGGCGGCGCGCGTCGTCGTACGGGCCCTGGAGAAGCATGGTCGGCGGCGGCACGATGGCCCACAGCGGCTCGCCGTCCTCGCCGATCTCCTTGCTGTATGCGTCCTGGTGCATGTCGACGAGCACGTAGAAGTGGTGCCGGTGCGCCATGTCGAGGATGGTGTCGAGCTTCTGGAAGAACGCGTCGGGGTACTGCCGCGGCTGCGGCTCGAGGCCGCTCCAGCTCACGGGCAGACGCATCACGTCGAAGCCGAGCTGCTCGAACCGCGTGGCCTCGGCCTCGCTGAAGTCGGGGAACGTCTCCTCGGGCACGCGCCCGTCGTCGAACGTCACGTCGAAGAGCGTCGTCACCTTCGCGTTGTAGCCGCGGAAGAGCAGCTGACGGCCGCGGCCGTCGCGGAACGTCGTGCCCACGACGTGCACGGCGTCCGGATCGGTGCGCGGCGCGCCGACGCTCGCCGCGGGCGTCACCGCGCCGTGCGAGCCGCACGACGGCAGGCACGCGAGCGCCATCGGCAGCGCCGCGGCGGAGAGGACGAAGGAGAAGGCGCGCCGGCTCATGGCGAGGCGACGCCGCATCCTAGCGCGCTCCGCGCGAAGACGCCCGCGCGCGCCGCGGCGCCTTGGTGGAGCGTCGGGCGTTTGGCACGATGCGCTTCAAGGTCGCGTCCGTTTGCGATCGCGTTTGACGGATTCTCCATCCCGCCTATCGTGTGCCCTTCGACGCGCTAGACTGAAGGATCAACGGGGGTGAGTGAAACGGCGATGACGCTCGAACGGAGCGATTCCATCGGCGCCGTCGAGCGCGCGGCCGTCCTCTCGGCCGAGCGGCGCCTCGAGCGGCTTCACGAGCTCACGTCGGCCCTCGCCCAGGCGTCGACGCCCGCCGACGTGGGCTGGGCGGCCGTGCGCGAGGGGGTCACCGCTCTCGGCGCCGAGCGCGCCGCGCTCTGGCTACGCGAAGGCGAGGAGCTGGTGCTCATCGCGCACCACGGCATGCCGGCGGGCGACACGGATCGCTGGCGGCGCGCCTCGCTCGACGAGCCATCGCTCGTGACCACGTGCGTGCGGCGGGCCGCTCCCATCTGGATGGAGGCCCGCGCGGAGGCGCCGCACGACGGCCCGCCGCCGACGGCCCGCGCCTTCGCGTGCGTACCGCTCGTCGTCGACCGGCACGCCATCGGCGCGCTCGCCTATCGGTTCGGGGGCGAGCACTTCTTCGCGGACGACGAGCGCGCGTTCGTCCACGTGCTGGCGGACCACTGCGCGATGGCGCTGGAGCGCGCTCGTCTGTTCGCGACCGAGCGCGAGACGCGGCGCACCCTCGAGGCGCTCGTGTCGGCGTCGCCGGCGGCGATCGCCCTGGTCGATCTCGACTGTACCGTGCGCTTCTGGAACTCGGCCGCCGAGCGGATGTTCGGGTGGCCGGCCGCGGAGGTCATCGGCGACCAGCTGCCGTGGTTGAGCGAGGAAGAGCGCGCAGTGCAGCGGGCCCGGCTGGCCAGGGTGGCCGGCGGGCAGATGATCGTGGGCGAGGAGCGGAGGCGGCGCACGCGCGACGGACGCAGGCTCGACTTCAGCGTCTGGATCTCGCCCGTGCGCTACTCCGACGGGCGCGTGCAGTGCGCGGTGGTGGCCGTCGACGAGACGGAGCGGCGGCGCACCGAGGAGACGCTGCGGCGCCTCGCGTCGCTCGGTTCGGCGCTCGCCGCGTCGCTCGACGTGAGCTCGACGCTGGCGGCCATCGCGTCGACGATCGTGCCGGAGTTCGCCGACGCCGTCGCGATCGAGCTCGTGTCCGACTCGGGCGCGCGCACGGCCGCCCACGAGCGCACGGCCGAGGGCAAGGGCGAGCTGCTCGGCGACTGGCGACAGCGCAGCTCGGTCGAGGAGGTGCTGCGGACCGGAAAGCCCGAGATCCGCGGCGCCCCGCCCGCCGGCGGCCCGGGCGTGCGTCCGACGGCGTGCGTGCCGCTGCTCGCGCGCGGCAAGGCGCTCGGCGCGATCGTCGTCGTGCGCGAGGCCGAGCGAGGCAGCTTCGACGAGCTGGAGGTCGCCGAGACGCAGGAGATCGCGCGGCGCGCGGCGCTCGCCATCGACAACGCGATCCTCTACGAGGAGTCGCTCGCCGCCAACCGCGCCAAGGACGAGTTCCTCGGGATCGTCAGCCACGAGCTCCGAACGCCGCTCAACGCGATCCTGGGCTGGGCGAGCATCCTCTCGCGGGACCTCGACAGCCGGCAGACCGTGGAGCACGGCCTTCGCGTCATCGAGCGCAACGCCAAGGTGCAGGCCAAGCTCATCGAGGACATCCTCGACGTGTCGCGCATCATCAGCGGCAAGCTGCGGATCGATCAGCGCGGCGTCGATCTCTGCGCCGTGCTGCGCGCGTCGGTGGAGTCGGTCAAGGCGCAGGCCGAGGCGAAGGGGATCGAGATCGGGGTCGAGATCGCCGACGCACCATGCCTCGCCCTCGGGGACGCCGAGCGGCTGCAGCAGGTGCTCTGGAATCTTTTGTCCAACGCGCTCAAGTTCACGCCCAAGGGCGGCCACGTGTGGGTGCGCCTCTCCCGACAGCGCAACGTGTTCGTCTTCGAGGTGCGCGACGACGGCAAGGGCATCGAGGCGCCGCTGCTGCCGCACGTGTTCGAGCGCTTCCGGCAGGGCGACAGCTCCACCAAGCGCGCGCACGGCGGGCTGGGGCTGGGGCTGGCCATCGCGAGGCACCTGGTCGAGGCGCACGGCGGTTCCATCGAGGCCTCGAGCGCGGGCACCGGCCAAGGGAGCATGTTCACCGTGCGCATGCCCATCCCGGCGGTGCTGTCGATCGAGGAGATGGCGGAGGGGTCGGCGCCACGGCTGCCGCTCGACGCGGCCGCGCCGCCGTCGCTCAAGGGACGGCGGCTGCTCGTCGTGGAAGACGAGGTGGACGCGCGCGAGCTGGTCGTCGTGGCGTTGCGATCGGCGGGCGCCGACGTGATGGCCTTCGGATCGGCGAGCGAAGCCTACCGCGCGATTGCGCAGGGCGACGCGCCCGACGTGCTCATCAGCGACATCGGCATGCCCGGCGAGGACGGCTTCGAGCTGATTCGCAAGGTGCGCTCGCTCCCCGGCTCGCGCGGCAAGCTGCCCGCCATCGCGCTGACGGCGTACACGCGCCCCGAAGACGCCCGCCAGATCTTCCTGGCAGGCTTCCAGGTGCACCTGCCCAAGCCGGTCGACGCCGGGTTGCTCACAGCCGCCGTGGCGAATCTCGCCGGGTGAGCAAGTTCGCCACGGGCGACGACTCACTTCATGCAGAGCGCGCCCGAGCGACAGTCGTTCTCGCGCGCGAGCGTATCGAGCGAGAAGCCGCACTGCTCGGCCCGGATCGCGGCCAGACAATGGTTCAAGCCGGACGCGTCGATGCCTCGCGGGCAGGCGTACGCGTTCAAGTCGCCGGCGGTGCTGGCGCGCATCTGCTGCAGGCACGCGTCGCGCGAGGCGTATTTCTGGCCGGCGCCAACGTCGTTGCACGTCTGCGCGTGATCGCAGCGCGCCGTGGCGAGCTGCTCGACGACGCGCTGGTCGGCGGCGTTCTGCTGGCTGGTGACGCCCGACGGCGCCTCCGTCCCGGGGACGGGGGCGCGCGCGGTCGTCTCGTGGTGAGCGCAGCCGGCGACGACGCAGGCGAGCAGGCCCGTCGCCGCCGTGAGCGTGAGAATGGCTCGGGTGGTCTTCATGGTCGCGGCGGCTGCACGAGCCGTTCCGTCGCAGGCGCGCGGATGTTCTCGACGCATCGGTCGCGCGCGCTTAAGTTGCGCGGACGGATGTTCGATGACGAGCTGAACGAGCCGCAGGCGACGGCGGTCGCGCACACCCGAGGCCCTCTGCTGGTCTTCGCCGGGGCGGGCAGCGGCAAGACGCGCGTCATCACCTACCGCATCGCGAACCTCGTGGCGTGCGCACGCGTTCCGCCGTGGCGCATCCTGGCGGTGACGTTCACCAACAAGGCGGCCGGCGAAATGCGCGCTCGCCTCGAGCGGCTCTGCGGCCCCGAAGTGGCGCGGGCGCTTTGGGTCGGGACGTTTCACGCCACGTGCGCCAAGCTCCTGCGGGCGCACGGCGCCGCGGTCGGGCTGCAGCCCAACTTCGTCATCTACGACGCCGCCGATCAGAAGGCGGTCGTGGCGCGCGCGCTGAAGGACCTCGACCTCGACGAGCGGCGCTACCCGCCGCGCGCGGTGCTCTCGCACATCCACAAGCACAAGCAGGAGGGGCGCGGCCCCGACGAAGCGGCGTCGCACTCGTACATCGACGACGTCGCGCTCAAGATCTTCCGCGCGTACGAGGGGCGCCTGCGCGCGGCGAACGCGGTCGACTTCGAGGACCTCATCCTGCTCGTGGCGCGGCTGCTCGAGAAGACCGCCGAGGGCGACCGCATCCGTCGTCGCTTCGACTACGTGCTCGTGGACGAGTTCCAGGACACGAACGCGACGCAGTACCGCTTCCTGCGCGAGCTCGTGCGCGACCACGGCAACCTTTGCGTCGTCGGCGACGACGATCAGAGCATCTACCGCTGGCGCGGCGCCGACGTGCGCAACATCCGCGGCTTCCGGCGCGACTACCCGGGGGCCACGATGGTCAAGCTCGAGCAGAACTACCGCTCGACCAAGCGCATCGTCGCGGCGGCGCTGGGCGTCATCGCGCGCTCGGGCGAGCGCGAGCCCAAGGAGCTCTGGACGGACAACTCCGACGGCGCGCCCATCCGCGTCGTGGCGGCGCGCGACGAGCGCGACGAGGCGGCCTTCGTGGTCGACGCCATCCGGCGCGCGCGCGCCGAGGGGACCGACCTGCGGCAGATCGCCGTCTTCTACCGCATCCACGCGCAGTCGCGCGTGCTCGAGGAGGCGCTGCGCGCCGCCAACGTGCCGTACCAGATCGTCGGCGGCACCAAGTTCTACGACCGCGCGGAGATCAAGGACGCGCTCTCGTACCTGCGCGTGCTCGTCAACCCGCGCAGCGACGTGGACCTGCTGCGCGTCGTCAACGTCCCGGCTCGCGGCATCGGACAGACGACGGTCGAGCGCCTGACGGCGTGGGCGACGGCGAACGACTCGGGGCTGTACGAGGCGCTCGGGGCCGTCGACTCGATCGGCGATCTCGGCGCCGCCGCCAAGAAGAAGCTCGGGGCCTTCCGCGAGCTGCTCGAGGCGCTACGGCTGCGCGTCGAGCGCGACACGCCGAGCGAGCTGCTGGTCGCCGTCCTGCAGGCGACCGGCTACCTCGACGCGCTGAAAAAGGAGGACACCGCCGAGGCGGACGCGCGCGTCGAGAACCTGCAGGAGCTCGTGAGCTCGATGCAGGACTACGAGGCCGAGGCGGAGGCCGCGGGCGAACGGCCCACGCTGGCGGGCTTCCTCGAGCGCGTCACGCTCGTCAGCGACGTCGACTCGCTCGAGGAGGGCGGGCGCGTCGTGCTGATGACGGTGCACGGCGCCAAGGGGCTCGAGTTCGAGAAGGTGCTGCTCACCGGGATGGAAGAGGAGATGTTCCCGTACAAGGGCGTCGACCCCGGCGAGCGCGACGAGCTCGAGGAGGAGCGGCGCCTGGCGTACGTGGCCATCACGCGCGCGCGCCACGAGCTCGTGATGATCCACACGCAGATGCGCCAGATCTTCGGCACGACGCGCTGGAACCGGCCGAGCCGCTTTCTCGGCGAGCTACCCGCCGGCGTGGCCGAGCACGGAGCGACGCCCGCGCTCGCCGGCTCGGACGTGCGCGCGTCGCGCTTCGTCGATCGTGTCCCCGACGGGGCCGGGGCCCGTTCGGACGGACCTGGGGCCGCCGTGCGCCCCTGGCGCCACCCGCAAGCGAGCGCACAACCGAGCGCGCCGGAGCCCGGCGGCCGCTACGTCGATCACGACTTCTTCGACGACCGCGCCGACGACGTGACCGAGATGCCGCTTCGCCGGGGTTCGCGCGTCGTGCACGCCCGCTTCGGCGAGGGACAGGTGGTGCGGCTCGTGAGCGTCGGCGAGCCGGCCGTCGTGGCGTTCTTCCCCGGGTGGGGAGAGAAGAAAATCCTGGCGCGGTTCCTCAAGCTCGCGTGACGGCAGCCGCACCCCGCGCGGCCGGGGTCACACGTGCGGCAGCTCGCTCTCCTGGCGGATGCGATTCACTTCGGGCTCGATCTCCGGATGCTCGGCGAGCCGGTGGGCGATGAAGTCGTCGCCCCAGTGTGGGTGCTCTCGCCGCACGGGGCTCGTCAGGATTCGGCGGCAGAGCTCGATCGTGTCCTTCGTGTCAGCGTCCATCGCTAACCCCCTTTCCTGTGGAGCATGGCTCCCTGCGGGTTCAACCTCGCGCTCGGATCGGCGCAGGTCAACGCACGGCGGGGCCTCCAGAACGTCTCGTTCCGCGGGCGCATCCGTCGGGCATGAAAATGCGCAGCCTGCGCGTGGCTCGGGACGACGCGAGGCGGGGTGAGCCCGCTTGCAGGGGCGCAAAGCGCCCGGCCCGCTTGCGAAGCTCATCGATGCGCGGCCGCCCAAAGCGACCGGGATGTTGCCAAAAGCGAGCCAGCCGTCCTCAAAACGTGACGGCGTAGCTCACGTACGCGTTGCCGCGCCCGTCGGTGCCGAAACGCAGCCGATCGAGCTCGCGCGCCGCTGACCATGTGCGCGGCGGCAGCAAGTAGGGGAGGAGCGCGCCGGCGAAGCCCGCGACGCCGGCGACGACCAGGTGCATCTCGCGCTCGAGCGTCGTCCACGAGAGCGGCAGCGCGTACGAGTTGATGGCGATGCCGTTCACGATCGGCGCCGTGGCGCCGGCGAGCAGGGCGAGCGAGAGGGCGAGCGGCCAGCTCGCACGCACGGCCCCCTCGGGCGGCGTCTCGCCCACCCAATGGGGGCTGCACTTGGGCAACGCCATCCACACCCCGCCCACCGTCGCGCCCCACACCAGGCCGATGGCGAGCGGACCGGTCATCCGCAGCGGAAGACTCGACGAGTAGGTCACGTCCGGCGAGCTCCCGTACCAGATGCCGGCCACGTCGAGCGCGAGCAGGCCTCCGAGGTACAGGTAGTCCGGGTGGCCCGCCTCGTCGCATAGCTGCTTCTCGCGCGAGCCGCGCGGATAGATGTCCCCCGGGGCGGCGGCGTACGCCGGCGGGTCCGCGACGGCGGCAGGGGGCGACGGGGGCAGCGAGTCCACGGCGGGCGGCGACTCTAGCAAGGCTCGCCGGGCGCGCCTCCCGGAAATGGCAAGCGCCTTTCGCGCGCCGCCCCGATCGAGGCTAGGCTGCGGCGGTAATGCAGGTCCCCTCGCACGTCTTTCGCGAGTACGACATCCGCGGGGTCGCAGCACGCGACCTGACCGACGAGGTGGCGCGCGGCATCGGCCGCGGCTTCGCGACGATCCTCGCGGCGGCGCAGGAGCCACGGCGCATCGCCGTCGGACGCGACTGCCGGCTGTCCAGCGATCGGCTGTTCGCCGCGCTCGTGGAGGGGCTCACCGCCGCCGGCGCTGACGTGGTCGACGTCGGCGTCGGCCCCACGCCCATGCTCTACGCGGCCGTGCACGCCCTCGGCACGGACGGCGGCGTGATGATCACCGGCAGCCACAACCCCGCCGACGAGAACGGCTTCAAGATGATGCGCGGCAGGGCCAGCTTCTTCGGCGGCGACATCCAGTCGCTGCGCAGGCTCGTCGAGGAGGAGCGCTTCGCCGAGCCGCCGTCGCGCGGCGGCGTGGAGCGGGTCGACCTGCGCGACCGCTACGTGGAGATGGTCACGAGCGGCATCCGCCTGGCGACCACCGACTTGCGCTTCGTCGTCGACGCCGGCAACGGCGCCGGAGGCCCGCTCGCCTTGGCGTGCATGCAGAAGCTCGGGCTGCGACCCGATCCGCTCTTCTGCGAGATGGACGGGCGATTCCCCAATCACCACCCCGACCCGACGGTGCCCGAAAACCTGGCGGCGCTCGTCGCGCGTGTGCGCGCGACCGGCGCGCGCGTCGGCCTCGCCTACGACGGGGACGCCGACCGCCTCGGCGCCGTCGATGCCGACGGCGAGATCGTCTGGGGCGACAAGCTGATGATCCTCTTCTCGCGCGCGCTGCTAGCGGAGCGGCCGGGGGCCGCCATCCTCGGCGAGGTGAAGTGCTCGCAGACGCTCTACGACGACATCGCGCGCCACGGCGGCCGCCCCATCCTGTGGAAGACGGGTCATTCGCTAATCAAGACGAAGATGAAGGAAGAGGCGGCGCTGCTCGCCGGCGAGATGAGCGGCCACCTGTTCTTCGCCGATCGTTACTTCGGCTACGACGACGCGATCTACGCGTCGCTTCGTCTGCTCGAGATCCTCGCGCGCGAAGGGCGCTCGCTCGGCCAGATGCTCGCCGACGTGCCGCGGACGTACGCGACCCCGGAGATCCGCGTCGACTGCCCCGACGCGATCAAGTTCGACGTCGTCGCGGCGGTGCGCTCGCACTACCGCGCGGCGGGCGTGACCGTCGTCGACATCGACGGCGCGCGCATCTCTTTCGGCACCGAGCGCGAGCCTGCGTGGGGGCTGGTGCGCGCGTCGAACACGGGCCCGGTGCTCGTCATGCGCTTCGAGGCGACGACGCCGGAGCAGCGCGATGCGATCCGCGCCGAGGTCGAAGGCGTGGTGGGTCAGGCCAGGGCGAGGCTCGGGGCGAGTTGACCTCTCCGCAGACGCCGCGCGACTGGACCGTGGAGGCCATGCTGCGCTGGGCGACGGACGACTTCCGCGCACGCGGCACCGACAGCCCGCGCCTCGATGCCGAGCTGCTGCTGGCGCGCGCCATCGGCGCGACGCGCATCCAGCTCATCATCGACGCCAAGCGGATGCTGACGGAGTCGGAGCTGGCGCGCATGCGCGAGCTGGTGCGCCGCCGGCGCGCACGCGAGCCGATGGCCTACATCCTGGGCGAGCGCGAGTTCTACGGGCGCCCGTTCCGGGTCGATCGCCGCGTGCTCGTGCCACGCCCGGACACGGAGGCGCTGGTCGACGTCGCTCTTGAGCGCACGCGCTCGGTATCGATGTCGATGCGTGCCCTCGATCTGTGCACCGGTAGCGGGTGCGTGGCGGTGACGCTCGCGCGCGAGCGGCCCACCTCGTACGTGGTCGCCGCGGACCTGAGCGACGACGCGCTCACGGTCGCGCGCGAGAACGCGCTGCGCCTCGGCGCGTACAACGTCGCCTTCCGGCGCGGCGACCTGTTCGGCGCGGTCGACGCGGCGTGGCGGTTCGATGTCGTGACCGCGAACCCGCCCTACATCCCTGCCGGCGAGATCGACGCTCTCCAGCCGGAGATCCGCGATCACGAGCCGCGCCTTGCCCTCGACGGCGGCGGCGACGGCCTCGACGTGCTGCGGCGCATCGTCGCGCAAGCGCCCGTGCACCTGGCGCCCGGGGGGGTCCTCGCGGTCGAGGTCGGCGACGGCGAGGCGCCCGCCGTGCGCACGCTGTTCGAGCACGCCGGGCTGTCGGACGTCGAGGTACGGCGCGACTACGGCCGCATCGAGCGGGTGGTGAGCGGCGTGCTACAACGCCCATGGGCCGGCGAAGGCCGCGCCCGCTCGTGACCGACGCGCGCGCGCGATGTTTTACGCCTTTCTTTTCCTGCTCACGACCGGGTTGGTCCTCGTCGTCTACCGGTGGGCCGTCGCGTCGTTCCCGTGGGCACGCGCGCGGCGGCGCCGCGTCCTGGGAGGCGTGGGCGCGTACGTCGCGCTCGGCGTCCTCAGCCACTACGCGGTGGTTCGCTGGCACGAGGGCGCGACGCTGCACACCGCATGCGTCGTGCTCACGATGACGCTGGCCATCGCCGCGCTGCCCATCGGGGCGATGCGCGCGGGTGGGTGGGTGCTCGACCGACTGGCGCGCGAGAGCGTCCCCGATCCGGGCGTCGGGACGAGCGACGCGATGACCCGCCGGCAGGTCGTCGAAGCCGCCGCGGGCGTCGGCTTCCTCGGCGCCGCCGGGTCGATGCTCGGCTGGGGCATGGTGCGCGGCCGCCATGCCTTCGAGATGCACGAGCTGGTGGTACACGTCGCCGGGCTGCCCCGCGCGCTCGACGGCTACGTCATCGCGCAGATCAGCGACGTGCACACGGGCCTCTACGTCCGCGAGCGGCTGCTCGACGAGGGCTTTGCCCTGGTGCGTCGCGCGCGGCCCGACCTGCTCGTCGCCACGGGCGACCTGGTCGACTTCGACCCCGCCTACGCGCCGCTCATCGCTCGCCGCCTCGCCGACGCGGCGCCGCGCGATGGCGTCGCGGCAATCCTCGGCAACCACGACTACTACGCGGGGGCCGGCGCGGTGCTCGGGGCGCTGCACGCAGCAGGGGTCACCACGCTCGTCAACGAGGCCCGCGTCGTGCGCGCGGGCGACGGCGGAGGCTTCGCGTTGCTCGGCGTCGACGACCTGCGCGCCAGGAAATACGGCGGTGCGGGCCCGCGGCTGGAGCGCGCCCTGGCGCAGGTGCCCGCCGACCGCCCCCGCATCCTCCTCTCCCACCAGCCGCCGACGGTCGACCGCTGGGCGGGGCAAGTCGCGCTGCAGCTGTCGGGGCACACGCACGGCGGCCAGATCAACCCCGGCTTCTGCCCCGCCGACCTGCTGCTCGAGTACGTCGCCGGCGAGTACCGCGTCGGCGGCACGGTGCTCTACGTCAACCGCGGCTTCGGCACCGTCGGGCCGCCGTCGCGCGTCGACTGCCCGCCCGAGGTGACGCGGGTCGTGCTGGTCGCCGGCTGAGGCCCGGAACGCGCGATGATGGACACCATGCCCTGGCTTCGCGTCGCGCTCCTCGCCGCCGCTGCCTCGGCGTGCACGCCGACCACCACGCGCGCGGCCGCTGCCGGCGGCGACGATCCCGGCACGCAGCTGCGCGCCCGGCCCAACCTCGACGCCGCGCGCGAGCTCGATCAGGAGGGCGTGCGCGCGTACCGCGAGGGGCGCTTCGCCGATGGCGTACGCTACTTCGCTGCGGCCTATCGCATGGGCGGCCCGTCGAGCGAGCTGTGGAACGTCGCGCGCAGCCGCGAGCGGCTCGACGACGCCGAGGGGGCCGCCGCCGCGCTCGACGAGTACCTGGCCCAGCGCGACCTCTCCCCGCGGGACCGCGCCGAGGCCGAGCGCGAGCGCCGTGCGCTGCGCGTGCGCCCCTCCGTTCTGACGGTCACGACGACCCCCGCCGGCGCGCTCGTGACGCTCGATGGCGCGCGAACCATGGGGCCCACGCCGCTGTCGGTCGAGATCCCGGCGGGCTCGCACAGCATCGCGGTGCGCCGCGATGGTTACGTGCCCGAAACGCGGCCCCTCGAGGCGCGCTTCGGGCGGGCCGTGATCGTGTCGCTCGACCTCGAGCCTGCCGCCAAGTAGAAGGCCCTCGTGGTCTCGACGCTCTTCGACTTCGACGGCGTGCTCGTCGACAGCGAGCCGGTCCACCTGGCTGCATTCAACGACGTGCTCGCGGCGCGCGGAATCGCCATCGGCGAGCGCGAGTACGCCGAGCGCTACCTGAGCCTCGACGATGCGGGCGTCTTCCGCGCCGTTCTGGGTCGCACGGGCGCGGCAACCGACATCGACGAGATCACCGCGCTCGTCGCGGCCAAGAGCCCGCGCTTCCTCGCGCGGTTCGAGGACGCATTCCGGCCCTTCCCCGGCGCCGCGCAGCTCGTCGCGCGACGCGCGGCGCGCGGGCCAGTGGGCATCGTCTCGGGCGCGCTCGAGCGCGAGATCGCGCTGGCGCTCGGCAAGCTCGGGCTCCAGGGTGCGGTGAGCTTCGTCGTGAGCGCCGAGAGCACGCGGGCCTCCAAGCCCGATCCGGCGCCGTACCTGCTCGCCATGAGTGAGCTGAGGCGCCGCGGCCACGACGCCGCCGGCGCGGTCGTCGTCGAGGATTCGCTGGGGGGGATCGCCTCGGCCAAGCGCGCTGGCCTCCGGTGCATCGCCGTCGCGCACACGTACGCGCGCGACGAGCTCGCGCGCGCCGGGGCCGACGCGGTCGTCGAGACGCTCGCCGCCATGAGCGACGACCTGCTCGATGGCGCGCCCGCGGGCGGGCTCGCGCAGGCGAGCTTCCCGGGGAAGGCCCCGTGACGGGTGCGGCGGCGCTCGCGCTGTCGGTCGCCGCCCGGCTCGCGCTCGCGGGCCCGGGCGCCGATGCGTGGCGTCGCGCCGAGCTCGGCGGAGTGCGCGGCATCACGATCGGCCCCATCGAGAACGGCGAGCACCCCGGCGTCGGCTACGGCTCGCCCGCCTACGAGCGCACGCTCGATGACGCGCGCGCCATGGGAGCGACGTGGGTGGCGATCACCCCGTTCGGGCGCGTGGCCGACCTGAGCGGCACGGGCGTCGATCTCACGTTCGAGGCGCCGTTCGAGCGTAACCGGCGTGACGTCGCGCGCGCGATCGACCAGGCGCACGCGCGCGGGCTGCACGTGATGCTGGTGCCGCACCTGTGGGTCGAGTCGGGCGGGTGGCGCGCCAAGATCGACCCGCCCGACGACGCGGGCTGGGCGCGCTGGGCCGCCAGCTACGAGCGGTTCGTGCGCACCTGGGCCGACGTTGCCGAGGCCACGCACGCCGAGATGTTCTCCGTCGGCGTCGAGCTGCGCTCGTGGGTGACGACGGGCCGCGCGCCGAGCTTCGCGCGCGTCGTCCAGGCCGTGCGCGCGCGCTACCACGGCCTGCTCACGTACTCGGCCAACTGGGACGACGTCGACCAGACGGTCATCCTCGGCGACCTCGACGTCATCGGCATCAACGCCTTCTACCCGCTGGCGCAGAGGGCGGACGCGCCGGAGGCGACGCTTCTGAGAGGGGCGCGCGCCATTCGCGAGAAGATCCACGCGCTCGCCGAGCGCTGGAGCAAGCCGGTGCTCTTCACCGAGATCGGCTACACGACGCGCCCCGATCCGGCCGTGCGCCCGTGGGAGTGGCCCGACGCGATGAGCCACGTGCACGTCGACGAGGCGGCGCAGGCCGCGGCCTACCGCGCGCTCATCGCACCGATGCTCGACGAGCCCGACTTCGCGGGCTTCTTCGTCTGGCGCGTATACGCCGACCCGGACGACGTCTCGCAGGAGGCGCCCTGGGGCTTTTCGCCGAGCGGCAAGCTCGCCGAGCTCGTGGTGCGCGACGCGTTCGCCGCGCGCTGGGCGTGCGATCCGTGGTGGCGCCCGGCCTGGGGCCAGCGCGCCGAGACGCCCGGCGTCTACCCGTAACTTGGCCCCGCACCGGGGCGCCTCGTTACGATCCGCGGCGTCGATGTCCGCCTTCACGCGTGCGATGGTCCCGGTGGTCGCGCTCGGCGTCGGGACGTGGCTCGGCCTCGGTCGCCCCGACGCTCGCACCGCGTTCGCCGCGACCGCGCGCGTCGTGAGCACCGCGGCAACGGCCGCACGCGGCACGTCGTTCTTGCGCCGGCTCGAAGGCCGGCCGGGAGGCGTCGAGGAGGCCCAGGGGCCGGCACCGCCTCCGCTCGAGCGCGATCCGAAGACGGTCGACGCCTCGGCGCTGCCCGATCCGCCGCGCCCCTGGCCGGAGCTCAACCCCGACGACCGTGCCCAGCGGGCGTGGCTGCTCGCGGAGGGGCCCGCGCACGGCCCGCTCGACGGACACCGCCTGGTCACGTTCACCTTCGATGACGGCCCGCTCCCCGAGACCGCGCCGACGGTGCTGCGCCTCCTCGATCAGCACCACGTGCGGGCCGCGTTCTTCTTCATCGGCGAGTACCTCGAGGGGAGCGGCGCGCGGGCCGCCGAGGCGCGCCTCTGGGCGCGGCGCATCGCCGAGGCGGGGCACTACGTCGGCAACCACACGCTTCACCACAAGCCGCTCACGGCGCTCTCGCACGCGCAGGCGCTCGTCGAGATCGACGAGTCGGCGGCCGCCATCGAGCGCGCCACGGGCAAGCGGCCCTGGCTGTTCCGCCCGCCGTACGGCGACCTGGATCCGTGGCTCGAGGGGGCGCTGCGCGACCGGGGTCTCGAGCTGACGCTCTGGAGCATCGACGTCGAGGACATGAAGCGCGACGACCCGGACGCGATCGCGCAGTCGCTCGAGCAGCAGCTGCTCTATCGTCAGGGCGGTATCGTTCTGCTTCACGACGTGCACTGGCCGTCGGTGAAGGCGCTCAACCGCCTGCTCAAGTGGCTGGACGCGACCAAGTGGGACCCGAGCCGTCCCGACCGCCTCGGCTGGGACATCGTCGATCTCGGCGAGTACCTGCGCCAGACCTCCGCTCACCCGCAGCCGTACGACACGCGCGAGGAGCTCGATCGCGCGCGCGAGGGGCTGGACGAGGCGGGCGAGGATCGGCGCGCGAAGTAGCGCCTCGAGGCGTCCTCACCCCTGCGCTGCCGCCGTCTCCAGCACGCGCAGGACGACCTGCTCGAGCATGCGCCGGAGCGCCTCGCGCGACACGCCGCGCCGCCGCTCGATCCATTCGAGCGTCGCGGCCTCGACGAAGCCGACGCACCCGCGCAGCGCCGCGCGCACGAGCGGCTCGCGCCCTTCGACCGGCGCCCCCTCGACGAGCCGCGTGACGAACGCCTCGCGCGTCTCGTCGACGATGCGCGCGACCTCCGCGTCCGCGCCGATGCCGCTGCGGAGCAGCGCCGCGTACGCCGGCGCGTGCTCGATGACGTAGCCGAGGTACGCGTCCAGCCCCGCGCGAAGCCGCTCGAGCGGGTCCATCCCCGTGGGCGTCGCCGTGCGCTCGAGCAGCTGCCGCGCCGCCTCGCGCACGGTGGCCACGTAGAAGTCCCGCTTGGTCGGGAAGTAGTGGTAGAGCAGGCCCTTGGAGATGCCGGCCTCGCGCGCTAGCTCGTCGATCGACACCTCGTCGTAGCTGCGCGCGGCGAAGAGCTCGATCCCGAGCGCGACGAGCTGCCGGCGACGCTCGTCGACGTCGAGGCGCGCGCGAGGCGGCTCCTGACGGGGCGCGGCGGCGGCGCGGCGCGGCGGCATCCCTCGCCATCTAGCGCACCGTTGACTTTCGTTCAACGGTGCCCCTACCGTCCGGCCATGAAGGATCTGAAAGGCAAGCTGGCGCTCGTGACGGGCGCGGGCAGCGGCATCGGCAGGGCCACGGCGGTCGCGCTCGCGAAGGAGGGCGCGCGCGTCGTCGCCGTCGACATCGATCCGGCCCGCGCGGACGAGGTGCGCAGCGAGCTCGGCGAACGCTGCGCGATGGCGCGCACGGTCGACGTGTCCAAGCGCGACGCGATGCGGGAGCTCGCCGCCGAGCTGCACGCGGCGCTCGGGCCGCTGGACGTGCTGGTCAACAACGCCGGCGTGGGCCACTCGGGGGGCGTGCTCGACTCGTCGCTCGAGGACTGGGACTGGGTGGTGGGCGTCAATCTCTGGGGCGTCGTGCACGGCTGCCATTTCTTCGTGCCGAGGATGGTCGAGCGCGGCGCAGGCGGGCACGTGGTCAACGTCGCCTCGGGCTTCGGGCTCGTCGCGGCGCCCGGCGTGGCGCCCTACTGCACGACCAAGTTCGCGGTCGTCGGCCTCTCGGAGTCGCTGCGCGCCGAGCTGGCCCCGCACCACATCGGAGTGTCGGCCATCTGCCCGGGCGTCATCGCCACCGACATCATCTCGCGCGGCCGCTTCGCCGACGAGTCGATGCGCGGGACCGTCGCCGAGACCTTCCGCCGCCGAGGGCACGAGCCGGAGCTGGTCGCGCGGGCCGTCGTTCGCGCCATCGAGCACGACAACGCCGTCGTCCCGGTCGGCGCCGAGGCGTGGTTCGCCTACGTCGGGAAGCGCGTGGCCCCGGGCCTGACCGCCGCGCTCGGCCGGCGCGTCGAGGCCCTGACCAAGAACGGCGGGCGCGCTCGCGCCTGAGGCGCTCGGCGCGTCAGCTGCCGCTCATCTCCTCGCAGATGCGGCCGGCCTTGCCGCTCAGCGTCTTGCCGTCGATCGTGACCGGGCAGTACCCGCCCGAGCGCAGCTCGTCGATGTAGTTGACCACCAGCGGGTTGTTCCACTCGCGCGCGCCGTCGAAGCGCGCGCGGATGACGCCACGCTTGTCGATGAACCACGTCTCCGGATAGAGGTGCGTGCCGAACTTGCCCTCGACGATCTTCGCGTCCGGGTCGAGCAGGACAGTGAAGGGCGGCGGCTCGCGCAGCACCGTCTGCAACGTCGGCTTCACCTCCTCGGGTCCGTCGTCGATCGACACGGCGACGACGGCCACGTCGGGCCGGTCCTCGACGATCTTCGCGAGCTCGGCGAGGCTCGGCATCTCCTCGAGGCAAGGCCCGCAGCTCTTGCTCCAGAAGTTGAGGACCACCACCTTCCCGCGCAGGCTGCTCAGCGTGATCGGGTGCCCCTGCAGGTCGTGCAGCGTGAAGTCAGGTGCCCGGCGGTTGGCGGCCAGGTAGTCGGGGTGCAGAAAGCACGGCGCGCTGCACTCGCGGCGCGTCTCGCCCTCCTTGCTGACGGCCACGAAGCCGTAGACGAAGAGCGCAGCGACGATGACGAACGCGATCTGCGCGAGGACAGGGCCCACGCGGGGCTGCTCCGAGGCACCGGACGCCATCGGCTCCCTATGTAACGGCACCCGGGCGCGAGGGCCAGTCCGGCTTGCTGCTACAGTGGAAACCGTGCGGCGGCTGGGTCTCGGCGCTGTGGCTGCGGCGGTGCTCGCGCTCGCCGGCGCTTGCGGCAAAAGCTCGGGTGCTCCGCCCCCGGCCGGCGACGACGGCGGCGACGGCGGATTCCCCGAAAAGCCGCGTCCGGCCTCGACGCTCGCGCTGCGCGACATCGTCGGCCTCTCGGACCACCCCAGCCTCGGCGCCGACGCCGCCTCGACCGCGGAGCGCGCGTTCGAGTGGGCAGCGCTCGCGCAGCTCGGCGTTCACCGGCTGCGCACCGACTTCCGCTGGGCCGCCATCGAGCCGCAGCGCGGCGCCTTCGACTGGACGGGCTACGACGCGCTCGTGGCCGAGGCGGCCGCGCACGGCGTCGACCTGCTGGCCATCGTCGACTACGGCGTGCCGTGGGCGACGAGCGTCGCCGGCGCCGACGAGGACTACCCGCCCGACGATCCGCGCGACTTCGGCGCGTTCGCCGCCGCGGTGGCGACGCGGTACCGGGGGCGCGTGTCCGAGTACGAGATCTGGAACGAGCCGAACAACGGCTTACGATTCTGGAAGCCGACGCTCAACGGCGATCCGGCCAAGTACGGCGCGCTCTTGCTCGAGGCGTCGCGCGACCTGCTCGCGGCCGACCCGCAGGCGACGGTCGCGTACGGCGGGACGGTGTACGACGACCTGGTCCCGGGGCCGTCGTTCGTCGCCCAGTCGCTCGCGGACACGCCGGGGCTCGCCGGCGCGCTCCGAACGTTCGCGATGCACGCGTACATGAACTATCCGCCGTCGCACGCGCCGGAGAGCGACACGCTCTACGAGACGCCGCTGCTCGACAAGATCGCGACGATGAGCGGGGTGCTCGACGCGACGGGCGCGGCTCCCGTGCCGATCTGGGTGACCGAGATCGGCTGGCCCACGATGAGCGACGACCCGCCCGCGCAGCAGGCGCGCTACACGGTGCGCGCGATCGTGCTCGCCGCGCTCGGGGGGGCGGACCGCGTGTACCTGTACACGCTGCTCGACGGGCCGCATCCGGACGCGTTCCCGCCGGAGGACGCGTTCGGGCTCGAGACGTACGGCGACTTCGGCGCGGGGGCCGATGCAGGCACCGCCGTCGACGCCGGCGTGGGCGCGCCGATGCCGAAGCCGGCCTTCGTCGCCGTGCAGGCGCTCATCCGCGCCGTCGGCGGCTTCGCCGTGAAGGAGCGGCTCCCGGCGATGCCCGGTGACGTCTACGTCGTGCACCTCACGAGCGGCGCGCAGAACGCGTGGATCGCGTGGCGCGCGCTCGACGGCGCGCCGCCGGTCGCGGTCGCGGTGCCGGCCAGCGGTCCGGTGCGCATCACGCACGTCGACGGCTCCGCGCAGGACGACGTCGCGGGCTCCGGCGGCTACACGCTGCAGGTCGGGCCCGATCCGGTCATCGTCGGGCCGCGGACGTGAGACCGGGCAGCCGGCGCGTGTGCGCCTCGACGAGGCGCCTGACCGTCGCGAGTCCGAGGCCGACGCCCTCCGCGCTCGACGCCCGGACGCAGAGCTCGAAGATCGCGTCGCTCAGCTCCGGCGGCACTCCGGCCCGGTGTCGACCACCTCGACTCCCACCGCCCGTGCGTGGCGTCGCGCGCGCAGCACGACGCGGCGCTCGGGCCCGTCTCCCATGTGCTTGAGCTCGCGCGCGCGCCGCTCGTCGGCCTGCGCGGCGCGGCGGTTGGCCTGCACCACGCTCCAGCGCGTGCGTGCGCTTTCGCTGGCGCGCGTCGTCCTTCAGCTGCCGGTCTCGCCTTCTTCGGCCGCACCGTCGTGAAGCCCCGCGCCCTCGAGCGCCCGGCGGACGGCGTGCAGCAGATCCGCCGGCGAGAAGACCTTGCGGAGCACGGGCGCCGCCGGCTCCCGGGAGGCGGCGCATGCGATTTCCTCCGGTCCTGCCGTGAGCAGCAGCTTCGGCGTGTGGCCGTGCCCGCGGACGCGTTCGGCGAGCGCCCTCGCGCTCGAGCCTTGCAGCGCCGCCTCCTCGATCATCAGCGCGACCGGCCACGGGCACTGCTCGGCCTGGCGCGCTGCCGTCTCCGCGGTGGGCGCGTCGATGACGCGGTAGCCGCCATCGAGCAGTGCGGCTCGCATCGCGCGCCGCAGGATGTCGTCGCGCTCGACGATCAGGACCGCCTCCGAGTCGCCCCGGGTCGGCGACTCGGCCGGCGAGCCCGCGTTCGCGCGCGTTGCGGCGAGCGGCAGGTACAGGACCACCGACGTCCCTTGCTCCGGCGCGCTGCCGAGGGTGAAGCACCCGCCGGTGTCCGCTATGAACGCGCGCACGCCGGCCAGTCGGCTCGCCTCGTCGCGCCTCGTCTCGAAGAGGCGCTCGCGAGCGGCGGGCCCGATCTCGACCCCCGTGTCGGTCACGCCGATGGACACGTACGCGCCCGGTGCGCAGTCCACGACGCCCTCTCGCGGCTCGCCGAACGTCACGCGCCGCACGACCACGGTGAGCCGACCGCCTCGCGGCATGCGGTCGCGTGCGTCGGCCGCGAGCTGGAGCAGGGCGTGGTCCAGCCTCTCGCGCTCGACCACGACGTCGCCCGCGCCTTCGTCGACGTCGAGGTGCACGGCGACGGCGCTGCCGGCGATGCCCTCGAGGAGCGGCCGGAGCTCCTGCACCGCCCCGGGCACGTCCACGCGCTGCGGCGGCGACGGCGCGCGGCGCAACAGCGCGTGCACCCGCCGCGTCAGCTCCGCGGCGTGCTGCACCGCGCGCGCCAGGTCGTGCGAGAGCTCGGAGGCGCGTGCCGCCTCGGGCGCGCGCGGAAGCAGGACGCTCGTGCACGCGATGGCGGTCAGCGCGTTGTTGAGATCGTGCACGATGCTCGCGGCGAGCAACCCCACGGCCTCGCGTCGTCGCAGCTGCTGCACCTCCGCCTCGTCGTGGCGCTGCTCGGTCACGTCGCGGACGACGACGACGTAGTGCGGGCCGTACGCCCTTCCCGCGAGCCACAGCCGCCGCTCGCGCCCGCGGTCGTCCACGACCGCGACCTCGCCCTGCGCGCGCCCACCGACCCGGAGCCGCGCGCGGAACGAAGTGAGCTCGGGGTCGCGCGCCGGAGACCACGCGAGCAGCCGGCCGAGGTCGATGCCGGGGAGCTCGCGCGCGGCGCGGTTCATCAGGAGCGCCCGCCCGTCGTCGTCGACGACGACCGTCGGGTCGGGCGCGCTCTCGAAGATCAAGCGATAGAGCCGTTGCTCCGGCCAGGAAGCGTCTTGCCGCATGCTCTCGAAAGTACGGTCGGGCTCCGGGTCGCTCCATCGGTCGACGGCGCTTTCTCGTGTCGGACGTCGCCGCGGGGTTCGTCGGACTACGCGGCCCCCGGCGTCGGGCCCGCGAGGAGATCGATGAGGCGGGGGAAGTCGTTCGCCTTGTCGAGGAAGTGATCCGCTCCGTGCGAGAGGCACTGGCGGCGGTGGGGCTCGGTCGGATGGTTCGTGAGCACGATGACCTTCGGCGGCGACGGCAGCGCCTTGAGCGCTCCGACGATGCTCAGCCCGGTCTTGCCCGGCAGGTGGACGTCGAGCACGACGACGTCGGGCGGGCGCACGCGCGCCGCCGCGAGCGCGTCGTCCGCCGCGGCGGCCTCGTCGACCTCCGCGCATCCGGCTTCGCGCGCCAGCGCCACGAGACGGGCGCGCACGTCCGCCGAGTCGTCGACGACGAGGACCCTCACGTGTCCGGATGGTACCGGGGCGGGCGCCCCCGCGTGGTCGGCCGGACGCGCAATCGGACGTAGGACGTCGCGAAGCCCCTCGTCGGTGTCCGTCCTACGACACGATGCCGCTGCGGACGGCGTAGTGGGTCAGCTCGGCGTTCGTGCGCATGTTCATCTTCTTGAGGATCCGCGTGCGGTGCGTGCTGACGGTCTTCACGCTGAGCGAGAGCTCCTGGGCGACCTGCGACACGGTCTTTCCCGAGGCGAGCATCTTGAGCACCTCGAGCTCGCGATCGGACAGCCGCTCGTGCGGGGCGCCCGACCCCTCGCCGGCCAGCACCGACGCGAGCGTCTCGGCCAGCTCGGCGCTGATCCACCGCCCGCCGTTGGCCACCTTGCGCACGGCGTCGATGAGCCGCTCGGGGGCGCTCTCCTTCGTGAGGAACCCGGCCGCGCCGGCCTTGATGGCGCGGACCGCGTACTGCTCCTCGGAGTAGACCGTGAGCACGAGCACCGGCAGGGTCGGGCACTCCTTGCGGAGTGTCGAGAGGATCTCGAGGCCGCTGCCGCCCGGCAGGCTGATGTCGAGCACGACGACGCTCCAGCGCTGCTCGCGCACCAGCCGGAGCACCTCCGCCGCCGTCGCGGCCTCGCCGCCGACCATGATGTCGGGCGTCTCGGCCAGGATCTGCCGCAGCCCGCGCCGGACCACGGCGTGATCGTCGGCCACGAGCACCTTGATCACGACCGCCCCCTCCGGTCCTCCGCCAGCGGGAGCTCGACGCGCACCGTCGTCCCACGGGGGGATCCGCCCGTCACCGTCGCCGAGCCGCCGTGGCGGCGGGCACGCTCGCGGATGCCCAGTAGACCGAGCGACTTCGGGCTGCGGGCCGCATCGGGCGAGATGCCGCGCCCGTCGTCGCTCACCACGAGCCGCAGCGCGCCCCCCTCGGCATCGAGCGTCACGTCGACGCGTTCGGCCGACGCGTGCCGCGCCACGTTGGTCAGCGCCTCCTGCAGGATGCGGAAGACCGTGGTCGACAGATCGCGATCCATCGGCTGCTCGTCCGCGAGGTTCGAGGTGATGCGACAGCTCGTGCCGGTGCGCTCCTCGAACTGCTCCGCTTCCCACTCGATGGCCGCGCGAAGCCCGAGATCGTCGAGCACGCCCGGCCGGAGGTCCGCTGCGATGCGCCGCACGTGCTGGATCAGCTCGTCGGTCATCGTCGACATGGCCCCGATCTTCTCGAGCAGCGTCGTGCCCGACGCGCTCGATTCGCCCGTCATCCGGCGCGTGAGCCACGCCAGGTCCATCTTCAGCGCGGTCAGCGCCTGCCCGAGCTCGTCGTGGATCTCGCGCGCGATGCCGGTCCGCTCCTCCTCGCGCACCGCCTCGACGCGGGCCGCGAGCGCGCGGAGCTGATCGTCGATCTGCTGCCGTTCGATGGCGATGCCGGCCAGGTAGGTGGCGCGATCCATGAGCTGCCGCTGCTCGACGGTGGGGGCCCGTGGCTCGCGATGGTAGAACGCGAACGTGCCGAGCACGCGCCCGTCGGTCGCGATCATGGGCGTCGACCAGCAGGCGCGAAGCCCGCTGGCACGCGCCAGGTCGCGATAGTCGGCCCAGAGCGGGTCGGCCTCGATGTCGTCGACGTACACCGGCTGCCGCCGGTAGGCGGCGGTGCCGCACGAGCCCGCCGCCGGGCCGATGGTCGCGCCGTCGATCGCCTGCACGTACGCCTCCGGGAGGTTGGGGGCCGCGCCGTGCCGGATGTGGGCGCCGTCGCCGTCCAGCAGGAGGACGGAGCCGAGACTGCCGGGCGAGTGCTCCTCCATCGCCACGATGACCGTGGTCAGGATGACCGGCAGCGGCGCGCCCGACGCGATCATCTCCAGGACGCGGTGCTCGCGATCCTGCATGAGGCGTGCGCGCATCGACTCGGTGACGTCCTCGATGGCGACGCCCACGCGGCCGGCGCCCAGCGAGAACGCCTTCACGGTGAGCGCGCCCGACGGGTTCGCCGGGTCGCGCGAGCGCTCGATCGTCGCCTCGCATACCTGGCCGTGGCGGGCCACTTCGCCGATGAGCCCCTCGAGCCGGCCCCCGGCCGCGTAGGGCAGGATGGCGCGGAGCGACTTGCCCGTCTCGGCGGCGAGCGGCATGCGGGCGATGGCCTCCGCGGCGGGGTTGAACGCGACGAGCCGCATGCTCGCCGGGTCCTCCGGGGCCGGCACGGACCACACGGCGAGCCCGATCTGAACGTGACGCACGATGTCGGCGTAGAGGCGGATCATCTCGTCGCGACGGCGCTGGTCGGTGACGTCGCGGCACGTGCCGATGAGCCCCACCGTCCGGCCGTCCCGGTCGTGCACCGCCTCGCCGATCGTCTCGAGCTCGCGAACCTCCCCGTCGGGGCGGACGATCCGCTCGGGGTAGGAGAATCGGCCGCCGCGTTCGACGGCGCACCGGACCTCGTGCTGGATGCGATCGCGATCGTCGGGGTGAAGCCGCGACACGAAGAACTCGAAGGTGATCTCGCGCGACCGCGGCTCGAACCCGTAGATGCGATAGAGCTCGTCCGACCAGGTGACGGCATGCGTGCGCGCGTCCCACTCCCAGCTGCCCAGGTGCGTGATCTGCTGGGCGGCCGCCAACTGCCGCTCGACTCGTCGGATTCGCTCGTCTTCGCTGCTCACGCCGGGGGTCCCCCCGGGACAGCGTAGCCCCTTCGGGCGGCGCGCGGCAGCCTGCTACCCTCCCCCCGCCGATGCGCCGCAAGTCCCGACTCTTCGCGCTCGCCGAGTACCTGCGCGGGCGGCGTACCGGCGTGACGGCCGAGCAGCTGGCCGAGCGCTTCGGCGTGACCGTGCGCACGATCTACCGCGACCTCGACGCGCTGCGCGACGCGGCGTTGCCCGTCAAAGGCGAGCGCGGGCCCGGCGGCGGCTACGCGCTCGATCGCGCCTACACGCTGCCGCCGGTCAACTTCACGCCGCGCGAGGCGGCGGTGCTCGTCGTCCTCGGGCGCTTCGCGGCCGAGACGCGCCTGGTGCCCTTCGTCGACACGCTCGAGAGCGCGCTGTCCAAGGTGCGCGGCGCGCTCTCGGCCGGCCAGCAGCGCGAGGCGCTCGCCCACGCCGAGAAGCTCGCCTTCACCGCGGTCCCCGCACTGCCGGTCCGCCCCGCCGTGCGCCGCGCCGTCGAGGAGGCCTGGTTCGAGCAGCACGTCGTGCGCGTCAGGCACCACAGCCGCGACGGCGCGCAGTTCGATCAGAGGGTGCGCATCCGGCGCGTGCTCATGGAGCGCACGATGACGGTCCTCGAGTGCGAGGACTGCGACACTGGCGAGCTGCGCGGGCTGCGCCTCGACCGCATCGACACGGTCGAGCGCCTCGAGGCCGTGTAGCTGCGGCGAGCGAGCGTGCGGCTGCGCCGACCATGCTGCGCGCGTGGTCGTCGCGGGTGGACCGCGCGACCACCGGTGATAAACCCGCCTGACGAATGAGCCCCGCCGAGCGCCACGCCCAGCTCGTACGCGAGATCGACGCGCACAACTACCGCTACTACGTGCTCGACGATCCGGTCGTCGGCGATCGGGACTTCGACCGACTGCTGCGCGCGCTCCGCGCGCTCGAGGCCGACCACCCGGAGCTGGCCACGCCCGACTCGCCCACCCAGCGCGTCGGCGGTGAGCCGCGCGCGAGCGTCGTGCAGATCAAGCACGCGGCGCGGATGCTCTCGCTCGACAACACGTACGACGCCGAGCAGCTCTCCGAGTTTTACCGCCGCGTGGTCGACGGCCTGCCCGAGGGCGAGACGCCGCGCTTCTGCATCGAGCCCAAGCTCGACGGCGCGAGCGTCGAGGTCGTCTACGAGGGCGGGCGTCTGGTGCAGGCGAGCACGCGCGGCGACGGCGAGACGGGCGAGGACATCACGCGGAACGTCCGCACCATCCGCAGCCTGCCGCTGCGCATCGACCACGGGGGGAAGCTGACGCTGCGCGGCGAGGTGGTCATCTACCGTCGCGACCTCGACGCGCTCAACGCCGAGCGCGAGGCGCAAGGGCTCGAGCCGTTCGCCAACCCGCGCAACGCCGCCGCCGGCGCCGTGCGCATGCTCGATCCGCGCGAGGTCGCGCGCCGCCCGCTGCGCGTGCTGCTCTACCAGGTCGTCGAGGGGCCGCAGCTCGCCCCCACGCACCACGAGACGCTCGAGTGGCTCGAGGAGCGCGGCCTGCCGACGCACCGGCGCCACGTGGTCGTCCCGTGGGAGGGGGTGGAGGCGGCCATCGCCGACATCGACCGCGCGCGCGCCGGGTACCCGTTCGAGACCGACGGCGCGGTCGTCAAGGTCGACGCGTTCAGGCACCACGACATGCTCGGGATGACGTCGAAGTTCCCGAAGTGGGCGATCGCGTACAAGTTCGCCGCCGAGCAGGCGAGGACGCTCCTCCGCGAGATCGTCGTCCAGGTCGGACGCACCGGCGCGCTGACGCCGGTGGCGGTGCTCGACCCGGTGGAGCTCGCGGGCACCACGGTGTCGCGCGCGTCGCTGCACAACGCCGACATGATCGAGGCGCTCGACGTGCGCGTCGGCGACCACGTGCTCATCCAGAAGGCGGGCGAGATCATCCCGCAGGTGGCGGGGGTCGACGCGGCGGCGCGCACCGGCGAGGAGAGGAAGTTCCAGATGCCCGCCGCGTGCCCGTCGTGCGGCACGCCGGTCGTGCGCGAGCTTCGCGATCCGGACAAGCCCGAGCTCGGCCTCGGCGCGGCGACGCGCTGCCCCAACCGCCTCTGCCCCGAGCAGGTCAAGCAGCGCATCTTCTACTTCGCGCGCCGCTTCGCTATGGACGTCGACCACCTCGGCACGGCGCTCGTCGATCAGCTGGTCGAGCGCGGGGTCGTCAAGGACGTGGCCGACCTGTACACGCTCTCGGCGGCTCGGATCGCGGAGCTCGAGCGGATGGGCGACAAGAGCGCGCAGAACGTGTTCGCGTCGATCGAGCGCTCGAAGGAGCGCACGCTCGACCGGCTGCTGTGCGGCCTCGGCATCCCGCAGATCGGGCAGGTCGCCGCGCGCCAGCTCGCCGAGGAGGCGCACACGCTCGAGCGGCTCCTCGCGTGGACGGACGAGGAGGCGCGCGAGCACGTCGGCGCCATCCGCGGCTTCGGCCCCAAGATGGTCGACGCCGTCGTGAAGTTCTTGCAGGACCCGGCCCAGCACGCGCTCATGCAGAAGCTGCTCGAGCTCGGCGTCGGCCGCCCGCAGCCGCGCCCCGAGGTCGCCGCCGACGGCCCGCTCAAGGGCGCGAGCTTCTGCGTGACCGGCGTGCTTTCGCGCAAGCGCGAGGACGTGCACGCCGACATCCGCGCCGCCGGCGGCGAGGTCCACGACAGCGTGAAGAAGACGACCACGTACCTGGTCGCCGGCGACAAGACCGGCAAGAGCAAGCTCGATCAGGCGAAGAGGTACGGGACCAGGGTCATCACCGAGCAGGAGCTCCAGACATTGCTCGCGGCTGGGGGTTGAACGGGAAGACGGGAAGGCGGGTCCGACCACGCGCGCGCCCTGCGTGCGTTCCGAGCCGAGGGCACGCCAACCCCGTGCTTTCTGGCGGCTTGGCGATCCGGCCCCCCGGCCCACCGCCGCTTGCACGGCGGGAGCCCGGGGGTGCCTCGCTACCGCACCGTGACGAAGACGGCTCAGGAGACCCTGGATCGTCGCGGCGCCCTTCTCGGGATCGGCGTCGGCGAGGGACTCGACGTAGGCCCTCGGCCGCTGCAAGAGGACGATCCGCGCCGCCCTCTTGTCGTTGCGCTTCATCACGGCCCCCGATTCGTCCGACGTCTCTCGTCGTGTCGTTGCGAAGCGGTCTCTCATCGTCACCTCCTTGCAGCTTCACGGGTGGGGCTCGCATCCGATCGCCGTCGCGCGGCGGCGATCGGTGGGAGTCGGGCGGCCCGCCGCTGCGCGCCGGAGGCGTTCACGCCGCGAGCTCGCGCGTCCTCGGCTTTCGCACGAGGAGCTTCTGCCACGTCTGCGCCCAGCCGAGCGCCCCGGCCACGGGGCCGGGGACGACGCTCGCCGGAAGCCCGAGCGCGCGCGCGACGGTCCAGCGCTCGATCGGCACGCGCTCCCAGTCGGCGACCATCGCGCGCATCGCCCACGGCGGCGATGCCCACGGGTAGCCGTCGCGCCGCACGAGATCGCCGAGCCAGCGCCGGGCGTGCACGTCGCGCAGCCGCAGCGGGTTCGGGGTCGACAGGAACACGAGACCGCCCGGGCGCACGACGCGCTTCATCTCGTCGACGAGCCGCCGCCGTTCGCCGGCGGTCGGCAGGAACTCGAGCACCGAGACGCACACGGCCAGGTCGAACGAGTGGCTCGGGAACGGCAGGGGGCGATCCGGCTCGGTCCGCACGAACGCGACGCGCCGCGCATCGAGGCCGTGGCCGCGCGCGCGCACCTCGGCGGCGCGCAAGCTCAGCGGGTCCGGATCCACGCCCACGGTGACCTCGGGCGCGAGCACGCTCGAGAGCGCGACGGCGACCGTGGTGCCGCCGGTCGAGCAGCCCACGTCGACGACGCGCGGCGCGCGGCCGGCGAACGCCTCGAGGATTGCGCACGAGCTGTGGCGGTGCGTCTCGACTCGCGCCACCTCCCGCTCGACGAACGCGTCCGAGGCGTGCGTGCGCCGCGCGTAGCCCGCCTCGGGCGTACCGTGCACGTCACGCGCGCCGGCCCCCAGCCGCACGAGATGCCTGAACTCCGAGGCGTACGGCTCCCTCATCCGCAGCACCATGAGCGCCTCGACTGCAGGCCGTGTACCCCGTCACGGCTGCGCCGCCGACGCGGCTCAGCCGAACAGGTCGCGCAGCTTGCTCATGAACGACTTGCGCTGCGGCTGCACGTCCTCGCCCAGCTCCTTCGCGAGCTGCTCGAGGATCTCGCGCTGGCGCGCCGTCACCTGCGTCGGCACCTCGATCTGCACCTCGACGCGCTGATCGCCGCGGCCGATGCCGGTGCGCCGCGGGATGCCCTTGCCCTTGATGCGCAGCACCGTCCCGGGCTGCGTGCCCGCGGGCACGCGCAGCTTGCCCTTGCCGTCGAGCGTCGGCACCTCGACCTCGCCGCCGAGTGCGGCGTGCGTGAAGGTCACGGGGACGGCGCACACGACGTCGTCGCCGACGCGCTTGAAGAACGGGTGCGGGCGCACCGTGATGGTGATCTCGAGGTCTCCAGGCGCGCGGTCGGGCCGCGGGCGGTTGCCGGCGCCGGTCACGAGCTTGGTCGCCCCCTGATCGACGCCCGGCGGGATGCTCACCTTGAGCGACTCGCTAGCGCTGACCAGACCGCTGCCGCGGCAGCTCGCGCACGCGTGCCGGACCGTGCGCCCGGTGCCTTTGCACCGCGAGCACGTGCGCTCGACGGCGAGGGGGAGGATGCCCTGCTGGAAGCGCACGCGCCCGCGGCCGTTGCAGGCGCTGCACGGGTCGGGCGTCGTCCCGGGCGCGGCGCCGGTGCCGCGGCAGTCGCCGCAGGCGACGACGCGGTCGTAGCGCATCGACTTCTCGCAGCCGAACGCCGCCTCCTCGAAGGTGAGCTCGAGCTCGCGCTTGATGTCACCCTTGTCGCCGCGGCCGACGCCGAAGACGCCGAGCAGGTCGCCGAGGATGCCGTCGATCGCGATGTCGCTGATGTCGACGAAGCCGCCCGGGAACGGGCCACCCGCGCCGAAGGGCGAGCCGGGCTCCTCGGCCTTGTGGCCGAAGCGGTCGTACATCGTCCGGCGGTCGGGGTCGGAGAGGACCTGGTAGGCTAGGTTGATCTCCTTGAAGCGCTCGTGTGCGCTCGGATCGTCCTGGTTGCGGTCGGGGTGGCACTGCGCCGCCAGCTTCTTGAACGCGCTCTTGATCTCCTCGGGAGCGGCGTCGCGCCGGACTCCGAGGACCTCGTAGTGGTCCCGCTGCGGCATCCGTTCGCGTACGTGCGTAGCACACCCGGCCCCGCATCGCTCGCTTCGATGGCACCGCAACTGTCCACTGTCGTTGTGACGATCGGGACCAAACGCCCCGACCGTGGTGGAAAACTGCGGAGCCACCTGCTAGCTCGCGGCTGGGAAGAATGTCGTTGCGTGTTCTCCGACCGGAGCCCGGCGTCTACGAGCAGTCCGCCACGCTCAAGGCGGTGCTGCGCCGCTGCCGCCACGAGCCGACGAGCTCGCAGCGACCGCCGGTCGTCGTCTTCGATCTCGACGGCACGCTCCTCGACAACCGCCCGCGCACGCTTGCCATCCTGCGCGAGTTTGCCGCGCGCTGCGTCGATCGCGATCCACAGCTGGCCGACCGCCTGGTCGGCGCGCGAACCGCCGATCTCTCCTACCTCCTCAGCGACACGCTCGAGCGGCTGGACGCCCACCGCACGGAGCTCGTCGCCGAGATGCAGGAGTTCTGGCGGGAGCGCTTCTTCCGCGACGCGCACCTGGTGCACGACGTGCCGCTGCCCGGCGCGGTGTCCTTCGCGCGCGCCTGCTACGATGCGGGCGCGCTGCTCGTGTACCTCACGGGGCGCGACCTCCCGCTCATGGGCATCGGGACGTTCCAGAGCCTGCGCGATCTCGGTTTCCCCATCGGCATCCCGGGGACGGAGCTGGTGCTCAAGCCGGACGCGGAGATGCCCGACGAGGATTTCAAGCGGCTGACCGCGCCGTCGCTGGCGCGCGTCGGGCGCGTCGTGGCCGCGTTCGACAACGAGCCGGCGAACTGCAATGTCATGCTCGCCCACCACCCCGATGCCCACGTGGTCTTCGTCGACACGCAGCACATGCCCGGAGCCCCCGCGCTCGAGGCCGAGGTGCGCGTCGTCCGCGATTTCCGCGTGGGCTAGCGCGTCGCTCGCGTCGTTCGCGCTGGCCGTCGCGTCGCTCGGCGCGGCGCTCGTCGTGACCGGTTGCAAGACGGCCGCCGTCGATCCGCTCGACGCGGCACCCAGCCCGCAGGCCACGGCGGAGCCCGCGCCGCTCGCGGCGGTGCCGGCGACGCAGAGCAGCGCCCAGCCCGCCCCCGACGCCGGGCCCCCGCCCGAGCCGATGCGCACCGACAAGGAGCTGCCGGCCGACACGCCGCACGAGCTCGTCCGCGAGCTGGTGCGCGAGCCGGGGCGCGACGCGGGCCTGAAGGAGGTCGTGCGCGACGCCAAGGAGCTGGCCGGCTACGAGCTGCTGGCGGTGGTGCGCACGGGCGAGGGGCCGCCCGCGCCCAAGGGGCCGGAGGTCAACGCCGCCGGCATCGACGCGGCAAGGCGCAAGACCGAGGCGCACCTGAGGATCGAGGCCTCGCAGACGCGCGCCCGGTTCGTGCTGTCCGGCGGCTTCGTGCTGCCGTCCGGGACGGAGCTGCGCGCGCGCGCCGACCGCTACGGCCACCTGGTCTTCTTGCCGGGCGAGGACACCTACCGCATCGCCGAGCCCGGGGCGCTGCGCGCGCTCGTCGGCGAGCGGCGGCTCGACGTGGCGCCGCTGTCGCCGGCGAGGGTCGTCTCGCCGGGCGACGGCGCGCCGCGGCTGAGCCTGCGGACGCGTCGCGTCGAGGTGACGACGCGCGCGGCGTCGGCGATGTTCGAGCTCGCGACGCTGCGCGAGGCGGGCGAGGGGGGGGTGCTGGTGTGCCGGCTGCTTCTCGACCTGATGAGCGCCCCGCCCTCGGCGTCCGCCTGCGGGGCCGACGAGGTGCCGCTGCACGCCGAGCTGCGCTGGAAGACGCAGGGGTCGCTCGTGTTCGACGTGACGTCGCTCGCGCGGCGCACCGACATGCCGATGCAGGAGCTGGCGGCGCCGCCGTCGACGAGCCGATTCGCGCCCGACCTGCCGCCGCTGCCGCCGGGCGGGGCGCTGCTGTCGAAGGCCGACCTCGCGGCGCTGCGGAACGGCCCGGTCGATGTCCCGCCCCCGCCGCGCGACGCCGGCGTGCCGCCGCCCGAGGCGGGGCTGCTGCTCGTCGACGGGAGCGACGAGCTGCGCGTGGCGTGGATCGACGGCGTGCCCGCGGCGTGGGTCGCGCCGGGCGGCCGCGAGCTGCTCCCCTCGCTGGTGCGCGGCCGCTACACGCTGCAGTGGCGCACCGCGCTGGGCGACTCGTGGAGCGACGCGCAGACGGTGAACGTGCCCGGCGCGAGCGAGCTCGGGGCGCGCGACGCGCCGGTGCGCTGAATGTCACCCCGCCCAGCGCCCGGCGCGCGCGCCCGACTGAACGCGCGCGTACACGCCGGCGACGTCGAGCGGCCGCACGCTCCGGCCGTCCACGCGGATCATCGTCGGGTTGTCGGTCGCGACCTCGAACGCGCCGCTGCCCACGACCTCGCACCCGACCAGGCCGACGAGCTCCCCGGCGTGCTGGCAGACGATCATCTCGCCGCGCGCGGCGCCGACCGACACGACCGGCACGATGGCCCCCTCGTGCAGCGCGACGCCGACGAGGTCCGGCGGGCTGCCCGGCACCGGCGTGACGCGCGCCGGCGGCGCGATGCGCAGCGCGATCGACGCGGGCACGAAGCACAGCTCGCCGTCGACGCGCAGCACGATGGCCCCGCGCTTGGCCGGCGGCTCCGTCACGACGCCCGCCGCCGCACCAGGCGCGCCTCGAGCAGCTGGAAGAGGATCTTGCACGCGTCGAAGCTCGACATGTGGCTCTGCTCGACGATCTCGCGCACGGTGCGCTCGCCGTCGACCATCTGCAGCAGGCGCTGCTCGGCCCTGGCCAGCCGGTCGATGCCCGCCGCCTCGATGGCGACCGGGTCCTTCTGCAGGACGGCGTCGAACGCGCCCAGCCCCGCCTCGACCAGCCGCCACTCGTCGACCCGGCGGAAGCCCTCCATGACGACCGACGCCACGGGCAGCGACAGGCGCGCGCTCTCCGCGAGCGCCGGCAGCGGCTCGTGGCGGAACTCGAAGCGACCGCGCGGCCAGCGCAGCACCTCGTAGACCAGCTCGCTCGACTGGCGGGCCAGCGCGTCGCGCAGCTGCTCGCGCGTCACGCGCCCCGAGTCGACGAGCAGGTCGCCGAGCAGCTTGCGCGAGACGCTCGACTCGGTGGTCGACGCGGTCACGGCGTTCGGCGGCGGCGGGCGCGGCGTCGGCGCGTTGTCGCGCAGCAGCCGGTCGATGTCGTCGGGCGTGACCAGGCCGTGCTCGACGAAGTAGCGACCCAGGCGGAACTCGTCGCCGGCGCCGCGCGCCTGCACCAGGTCGATGAGCCCCTGGCGCATCGCGATGGTCACCTCGGTCCGGCCGTCGGTGACGAGCAGCACGCCGGTCTGCGCCTCGATCTGCAGCAGCTGCAGCGCCGCGCCGATGGGGATGATGGTCATGTCGCCCGAGAGCGCGACGCGCGGCACGCCCGCGCTCGGGGTCGGCGGGCGCGGCGACTCGAACGGCGACTCGAAATCCTCCGGGATGCCGGCGGCCAGGGCCTCGCCGCGGACGCGCCACGTCTCCGAGCGACGGATGGCGTTCTCGATGACGGCGATGAGCGCCTGCGCGTCGAACGGCTTGCTGATGGCGTCGATGGCGCCCGTCTGCTGCACGAAGTGGTCGCGGATGCGGTCGGACTTGGCGCTCATCAGGATGACGGGCGTCGCGCGCAGCCGGTCGTCCTGGCGCAGCGCCCGGCAGAGCTGAAAGCCGTTCATGCGCGGCATCACGAAGTCGACGAGCACGAGGTCGATGTGCGCCGCGCCGTTGGCGTCCACCTCGACCGAGGCCGTCAGCTTCTCGAGCGCGGCCTGGCCGTCGGCGGCCTGCACCGCCTCGAAGCCGTGGCGCTCGAGCACGGAGCTGACCACCTTGCGGATGGTGGGGCTGTCGTCGACGACGAGGACGCGTGTGGAGCGCTCGGACATGAAGAGGCCGCGGAGAGCGGAGAAGATAGCACTTGCTCGGGCATCTGATAGGAGAGGGCCAGGGTGGATACGCTCATCCAGGGCGGAATCGTGGTCACGTGCGACGCGCGCAACCGCGTGCTGGCGGGCGGCGACGTGCTCGTTCGAGGGCGCGACATCGTTCGCGTGAGCGCCGTGGGCGAGGACGCGGCGGCGGCGGCGCGCGGGGGGCGTCTGGCGCGCGTGCTCGACGCGCGCGGCTGCGCCGTGATCCCCGGGCTCGTGCAGGCGCACGTGCACCTCTGCCAGGTGCTCATGCGCGGGATGGCCGACGACCTGCCGCTGCTCGAGTGGCTGCGCTCGCGCATCTGGCCGCTGGAGGCCGCGCACGACGAGGCGTCGCTCGGCGCGAGCGCGGAGCTCGGCCTCGCCGAGGCGATGCTCGGCGGCACGACGACGATCCTCGACATGGGCACGGTGCGCGCGCACGACGCGGTCATGGAGGCGTGCGTGCGCGCCGGCGTGCGGGCGCTGTCGGGCAAGACGATGATGGACCGCGGCGAGGGGGTGCCCGCCGGGCTGCGCGAATCGACGCGCGCCAGCCTCGACGAGAGCGAGCGGCTGGCCGCGCGCTGGCGCGGGGCGGCCGGCGGCCGGGTGGGCTACGCGTGGGCGCCGCGCTTCGTGCTCTCGTGCAGCGAGGCGCTCGTGCGCGGCGCGGTCGAGCGCGCGCGCGCCGCCGGCGACATCGTGCACACGCACGCCGCCGAGCACCCGGCCGAGCGCGAGGCGGTGCGCAAGGCGCTCGGCGACGACGACGTGGCGGTGCTTCGGCGCTGGGGCGTCTCGGGGCCGCGGGCGGTGCTCGCGCACGGCGTTCAGCTCGGCGACGACGAGGCGCGCGCGCTCGCCCGCGAGGGCACGCGCGTCGTGCACTGCCCGAGCGCCAACCTCAAGCTCGGCTCGGGGATCGCGCGCGTCGCGGAGCTCGACGCGCTGGGCGTGCCGCTGGCGCTCGGGGCCGACGGCGCGCCGTGCAACAACAACCTCGACGCGTGGACCGAGCTGCGGCACGCGGCGCTGCTCGCGAAGGTGCGCACCGGGGTCACGTCGCTGCCGGCGGCGCGCGCGCTACGCCTCGCGACGATCGACGGCGCGCGGGCGCTGGGGCTCGACGACGTCGTCGGCTCGATCGAGCCGGGCAAGCGCGCCGATCTGGCGGTGGTGCGCATCGACCAGCCGCACGCCGAGCCCGGGGGCGACGTCTTCTCGCGCCTCGTCTACGCGTGCGGCGCGCGCGACGTCGTGCACGTGCTCTGCGACGGCGAGATCGTCGTCAAGCACGGCGTCCACCAGCGCCTCGACGTCGAGGCGGTGACGGCGAAGGCGCGCGCGCAGGCGAAGAAGCTCGCGGCGCGCGCGGGCATGTGAGCTTTCGCGACGCGGCTGGCCTGTTCCCCCGCTCTCAGGCTATCGGGCGCCCCTCGGCCTCTTCGATCTGAGCGAGGGCGACGGCGAGGGCGTCCTTCGCGCGCTCGAGCGACTGGCGGTCGGCGTCCCACTTGGCGTTCGCCTTGTCCGCGCGCGACGACTCGGCGGAGAGCTTGCTCTTCGTCTCGCCGAGCTCCTGGCGCGTGCTCGCGACCTCCGCCTCGAGGACGGCGACGCGATCGGTGGCCGCCGCCAGCTTGCCCTGCAGGTCGTCGCGCGCGGCGGTGACCTCCGCCAGGCCCCGCTGCAGGTCGGCGATCCTGGCGGCGTTCGCCGCGTCGGCGGAGTCCTTCTCCTCGCGCAGCGCGGACAGCTCGCCGCGCGCCGCCGACAGGTCCATGTCGAGCTTGGCGAGCTTCTCGTGCGCGTCCGCCAGCTCGCGCGCCGCCTTGGCCTCGACCGCCGCCACGCGCGCGTCGCGATCGTTCTCGACGGCCGCGAGCTTGTCGGCGTGCTCGCGCTGCATCGCCTCGACGGTTGCGCGCTTGTCGGCCTCCGCCGCCTCGCGCGCCTGGGTGAGCTCGCGCCGCGACTGCTCGCGCGCCTGCGTGAGCTCGTGCTCCGACTGCTCGCGCGCCTGCGCGAGCTCGCGCTGTGACTGCTCGCGCGCCGCGGCGAGCGCCTCGTCGGCCTGGCGCTTCGCGTCCGCGAGCGCCGCCTCGTGCCGCGCCTCCGCGTCGCGCGTCGCCTGCGCCGCCTCGGCGCGCGCGCGCTCGCTCTCCTGCTGGTGTGCGCGATGCAACGCGGCCAGCTTGCCGTCGTGCTCCTGCCGCAGCTGCGCCGCCTGCGCGTCGAGCGCCTCCTTCTTGGCGCGCTCGGCCTGCTCGAGCGACTCCGCCAGCGCCGTCTCGTGCTGGCGGTGCGCCTCGTCGGTCGCGGCCCTGCGGCGCTCCTCCGCCTCGTCGATCGCGCGCGCGTGCTCGGCCCGCTCGTTGGCGAGCGTCTGATCCACCTCGGCGCGCAGCGCCGCCATCGCCGCCTCGCGGCTCGCCAGCTCCTCGCCGTGGCGCGCCCTGGCCTCGGCCAGCTGCCGGTCCTTGGCCTCCGCGTCGGCGCGCGCCTTCTCGTGGCGCGCCTTGAAGTCGTCGGCCGCCTTGCGCGCCAGCTCCTTGTCGGCCGCCAGCGCCTCGACCCTCTCGCGCGTCTCGGCCAGCTCGCGCTCGGCCGCCAGCAGGCGCTCGTCGAGGTCGGAGCGGGCGCGCTCGAGGGCGAGCATCTTGTCGGTCGACTCGACGAGCTCCTTCTCCTTGCGCGACGCCTGCTCCTTGAGGCCGAGGATCTCCTTGTCCTTCTTGTTGAGCGCCTCGCGCAGGTCGAGGAAGTCCCTGCTGGAGATGCCGCCGCCCTTGGACGCGCCGGCGGCCAGCTTGGCCCTCAGCTCCTCGACCTCGCGCGACAGCTGCTCGGCCTCGCCGGCCTCGATGCGCAGCTTGCCGACCTCGTCGCGTGCCTCGGCGAGCTGCTGCTCGGCCTCGGCCGCGCGCTCGCGCGTCCTGACCAGGTCCTCGCGCAGCCGCTCGTACTCGGCGACGTCGACCGTCGTCGGCGGCACCGTCGGCGCGCGGCCGGCGGGGCGCATGCTCGGCGGGCGCCCGCTGGCCGGGCGCATGCTGGGCGCGCGGGCCGCCGCGGGAGGGCTGCTCGCGTGGTGCGCCGCGGGGGCGGTCGGCGATTCGGCGGCGACCGCCGCGCCGTTGGGCTGCGCGGCCGGCACCTCGCCGGTCAGGCGCCCGAACGCCGCGTCGGCGAAGGCGTCGACGTCCGCGTCGGCCGATCGCGCCGGCTGCGGCGCGGCCCGCGGGGGCACCAGGGGCGCGCGCATGATCTGCGTCCCCTCGTCGTCGCCCACCTCGTCGGAGGACACCTCGTCGGCGCCGCTGATCTCGATCTCGTCGTCGATGACGATGGCCTCGTCGGCCTCGGCGCTCGGCGGCGGGCCGAGCGCGACGAACGTCTGGATGTGCTGGAGCAGCTCGCCGAAGGCGATCGGCTTGTGGACGTAGTCCTCGGCGCGCGTTCGCAGCTTCTTGTGCTGCTCGAACGTCTCGTCGCTCGACTCGCTCGACATGATGATGAGCGGCACGTCCTTGAGCGACGCGTCCTTCTTCAGCTTGTTGCAGACCGAGAAGCCGTTCATGCGCGGCAGCTCGATCGACAGCAGGATGAGGTCGGGCTTGTCGGCGGCGGCTTGCTGCAGGCCCACGTTGCCGTCGTCGACGACGGTCGTGGCGCATCCGAACTTGCCTAGCTCGTTCCGGAGCTCCCCGGCGAACGCCGCGTCGCTCTCGAACACGAGGACCTTCGTGCTCATGGGCCTCCTGAGTCTGGCGAGGATACCACGCTACGGCGCAGCCTGGGGCTTGCCGCGCGAGGCCTTCTCCGCGTGCCCGCTCGTGCCCAGGCGCCGCCACAGCTCGGCCAGGACGCTGCGCAGCGGGATGGAGCGCCAGCGCAGGCCCACCAGCACGTGGTAGAGCGCGTCGGCCGCTTCGCCGACGACCCGCTCGTCGCTCTCGCTCTCGAGAGCGCGCGCGAGCTCGCCGGCCTCCTCGCGGATCTTCGCGCCGATGGCCGGCGCCCCGCCGTCGTAGAGGCTCTTCGTGTAGCTCGCCTGCCCGCTCGCCTTCTTGCGCGACTCGAGCACCGCCTCGAGGGTGCCGAAGAGCGTCTGCGGCTGCTCGCTCGCCTGGCGCAGCCCCTCGGCGCCCAGCGCCTGGAAGAAGCAGCTCGGCGCGCCGGTGTGGCACGTGCTGCCGTGCGGCTCGCTCGAGTAGACGACGCAGTCGGCGTCGCAGTCGACCAGCACGCGCTCGACGTGCAAGGCGTTGCCGCTCGTGCGGCCCTTCTCCCAGAGCTCGCCGCGCGAGCGGCTCCAGAAGGTGGCGCGCCCGGTCTCGACGGTCTTGCGGATGGCCTCGCGCGTGGCGAACGCGAACATCCGGATTTCGCCCGTCAGGTGGTCCTGCACGACGACGGGAATGAGGCCGTGCTCGTCGAAGGTGAGCGGAAGCTCTCGCATGGCGCGCCGGAGAGTACCACCGCCGCGTGCTATGCCGCGCAGACTGACGTGTCCCGCCCCGAGCTCGCCTTCGCCTCGCCGCGCAAGCTGCCGCGCCCGCGCGACCTGAAAGGTCGCGTGGTGGTGCTCGACGTCGCCTTCGCGTCGGAGGCGTCGAGCGGCGGCTTCGACAAGATCACGCGGCCGTTCATCGAGCAGCTCGGGCCGCGCCTGGCCGGCTGGGTCGACCACCACGACCACGTGCAGCACGAGCGATACCGCGGCGACCCGCGCTTCGTGCTCGCCACCAAGGCCGAGCACGGGGCCTGCCCGGAGATGGTGACCCCCGAGATCATCGCGCGCATCGGCCCCGTGGAGACGATCGTGTGCCACACCGACTTCGATGGCCTCTGCAGCGCGGCCAAGTGGATGCGCGGCGGCTCGGAGCCGTACCCGGGGGCCGACGAGGACGCGCGCGCGATCGACACGCGCACCGCCACCCCGGGGCCCATCGGCCAGCGCTTCGACCGCGCGCTGCGCGCCCGCCCACGCGACACGGCGCTCTTCGGCCTGGTCGTGCGGCACATGGCGGCAGGGCTCGAGGACGCCTCGCTCTGGGAGGCGGTCGACCGCGCGGCGGCGGAGCTCGCGCCGCTCGAGGAGCTCACCCGCCGCATCGCCGCCGGCTACGAGGTGGTGCCGCTTCGCGCGCCGTCCGGGGGCACCGCGCTGCCGGCCGACGCGCGGTCGATCGCGTTCGTCGACGCGACGGCTCACCACGGGCAATACGACAAGACGTTGCTGCTCCTCATGGGCCAGGAGCGCGCGAGCCTGGCCGTGGTGCTCGACATGGACACGGTGACGCTGGCGGCGCGCTACGGCAGCGGCGTCAGCTTTCTCGACGTGCTGGGGCTGTCGGGCGGGATGCCGACGCTCGTGTCCGTCCCGAAGAAGCGCCTCCGCGAGGCACTGGCGAAGCTCGGCGTGACGGACGACGACGCGCAGCGGCTCGTGGGGTGAACGGATCGCGGCCACGGGGTGCGACATCGCGCTCCGGGGATGCGGGATCGCGTCCGAGCGATGCGAAATCGCGCCCGAGCGATGTGAAATCGCGTCCGAGCGATGCGAAATCGCGCCCGAGCGATGCGAAATCGCGCCCGAGCGATGTGAAATCGCGCCCGAGCGATGTGAAATCGCGTCCGAGCGATGCGAAATCGCGCCCGAGCGATGCGAAATCGCGTCCGAGCGATGCGAAATCGCGCCCGAGCGATGCGAAATCGCGTCCGAGCCATGCGAAATCGCGTCCGAGCGATGCGAAATCGCGCCCAAGCGATGCGAAATCGCGTCCGAGCCATGCGAAATCGCGCCCGAGCGATGCGAAATCGCGTCCGAGCCATGCGAAATCGCGTCCGAGCCATGCGAAATCGCGTCCGAGCCATGCGAAATCGCGTCCGAGCCATGCGAAATCGCGTCCGAGCGATGCGAAATCGCGCCCGAGCGATGCGAAATCGCGTCCGAGCGTTCCCGGCTCGCTTCTGAGCGATACGCCATCGCTTCGAGGCGATTCCGCGCGGCCACCCACTGCCCGGTCGGGATTGCAGCATGAACGGAAATCGCGTCCCTCTGCCGTCCGAGCATCCTGTGGAGAGCCTGTTTTCACGCGCTTTTCGCGCGTTTGCCGCCCGTTCACCTTTTCCGTTCTGCAATCCGCGCCAAGCCCTCGATTCGCCTCGTCTTCGTGTTGACCCCGGCTCTGCCGGCGTGGTAGTCCCGTTTCAACTTTGAAAGGCGCTCCCCGTAATTGAAACGACGGCGGAGCCGGGGGTCGGTGACGACATGGCGGCCAAGGCGTGGGGTACGCAGCAGAAGGCGGTCGAAGAGGTCTTCTTCCAGAACGAGGCGGTCTCCCTCTGCCTGCTCATCAACCGACGCGCGCGCACGATGCGGGTCATCGACTTCCGCGCCGGGCCGACCAGCGCCAAGCGCCTGTTCGTGCTGTCGCTCGCGCAGCGCGAAGGTGTGGAGAAGGTCTACACGCTCGTCGAGCGCGACGAGGTCGCCACCTGGCTGAAGCTCGGCTTCGCCAAGGAGGGCAACATCCCCGGTTTCTACAAGCGCAGCGATGCGTTCCTGCTCGGCTGCACGGTGCCTCCGCCCGGGCGCGCCAAGACGCTCGACCACGAGCCGCTCGTCCCGGCTCAGAGCGAGATGCGCCTGACCATCGCCGAGCCGGTGGTCGAGGAGCCGCCGGCGGCGTCGCCCGCGCAGCTTCGCATGGAGCGCACGCTGATCGCGGCCAAGAAGCTCGCGAAAGAGCTGCCGGATCGCGCCGTTCCGACGGCCAAGGTCGCGCAGGTGACCGAGGCCGAGGCGCGCAAGGCGGTGTCGGCGGCCCTTCGCGGCGGCCGGGCGCTCACGGCTTTCGAGCCGTTCGGGCGCGACGTCGAGCGCCGCTACTTCGTGGCCACCGCACGCGGCGGCTTCGAGCTGCACGCCTCGACCGAGTCGCAGGCGTGCTTCGGCAATGCGTACCTCGAGCTCCTGCAGAGCCCACGGAGCGAGGCCGAGAAGCTCGCCACCGTCGGGGCGCTCGGGGCCTTCTGCGCCAAGCTCCTGTCCGAGGGGGTGGTCAGCTGCTTCTCGCTCGCGCCCAGCGACGACGTATCGTTGGGGCTCGCGTTCGTGCACAACGGCTTCCGCCGCACCGGCCTGCTCGTCGATCACCTGGTGGTCGGCGGCGAGCGCAAGGACGCCATCCTCTGGTCGCGCAAGCTCGCCAACCCGACCGACGAGTGAGCGGACCGGAAGAGCGGCACGGCTTGGCGGCCGTGATGCGGGCGTGCGCTGCGGCGGCTGCTATCTTCCAGCTCCCGACCGACCTCCATGGCGCGCACGGCTGAGCACACGAATCACGTCCTCGACCCCGAACCCGTCAAGGCCACCTCCGAGCTCGAGGTGGACGACTTGCACGTCCTGCTCGCGCTTGCCGGCCCTCGCAACGAGAAGCTGAAAGCGCTCGAGCGCGAGGCGAAGGTCGCGGTCGGGCTGCGAGGCAACAAGATCCTGCTCGAGGGCGATGCCGAAAGCGTGGCGCTGGCCGAGCGCTTCCTCGCCGAGACGGCCGTGCTGCTCCGCGAGGGGGTCGACGTCGCGACGCCGGACATCGCGCGCGCGCTTCGCGTGCTCAAGAACGAGCCGCACGTGCAGCTGCGCGACATGTTCGACGACGCCGTGCAGCTCGGCAGCGGACGGCGCCCCATCGGCCCGCGCGGCCTCGCCCAGAAGCGCTACGTCGAGGCCATCCGCTCGCACGATCTGACCTTCGGCATCGGCCCGGCCGGCACCGGCAAGACGTACCTCGCGATGGCGTGCGCGGTCGCGGCGCTGCAGTCGCGGCAGGTCAAGCGCATCGTCCTGACCCGCCCCGCGGTGGAAGCCGGCGAGAAGCTCGGGTTCTTGCCCGGCGACCTCGCCGAGAAGGTCAACCCGTACCTGCGCCCCCTCTACGACGCGCTGAACGACATGATGGACATCGACCGCGCGCAGGGCCTCATCACGCGCGGGCACATCGAGGTGGCGCCGCTCGCCTTCATGCGCGGGCGCACCCTCAACGACTCGTTCGTCATCCTCGACGAGGCCCAGAACACGACGAGCGAGCAGATGCGCATGTTCCTCACGCGCCTGGGGTACCATTCCAAGGCGGTGGTGACCGGCGACGTCACGCAGGTGGACCTGCCCGAGGGGCGCGCGAGCGGCCTGGCCGAGGCGCGCGAGCTGCTCGACGGCGTCGAGGGGATCGCCTTCTGCCACTTCTCGGAGGTGGACGTGGTGCGCCACCCGCTCGTGCAGAAGATCATCGTGCGCTACGAGGCGCGAGACGCGAGGGAGAAGAAGGCTTGAACGCCGCGCGGGGGGCGGGGGCGGCCAGCGCGGCGATGGACCGCGCCGAGGAGCTGCTCGCGGGCGATCCCCGCATGGTCGGCGACTCGGTCACGCGGCCGCACGCCCTGCTCGTGACGGCGTGGCGCACGCTGGTGGCGCCCACGGGTCGCGCGCCGCGCGCCGCCGATAGCCTGTGCGTCGTCTTCGCGCCGGCGGCCCTGTGGGACGCGGCGCGCGAGCTGCTCGCGCCGTTCACCGACCGCTTCGCCGGCGGCGAGGCGCTGCTGGTGCTGGTCGGCCGGCCGCGCGACCGGTCGCTGGGCGACGCCGTGGCGCGGGGGCTCGCGACGGTGCTCGACGCCGACGCCGGGCGCGAGGACCTGTACCTGGCGGCGCACCGCGCCTTCGAGCTCCTCGAGGCGAAGGCGCGCGCCGAGGCGCGCGGCCGCTGGCTGCGCCGCTACCGCTACGAGCTCGGGGAGCTGATCCACATCGCGCGCGCGATGACGACGGTGCGCGACGTCGACAAGCTGCTCGGCGTCATCCTCGAGAAGAGCCGGTTCGTGACGGGCGCCGACGCCGGGAGTATCTACATCGTCGAGGGCCAGGGCGAGAAGGCGGTCCTTCGCTTCAAGCTGACGCAGAACGACAGCGTCACCTTCGACTCGCGCGAGTTCACGATGCCGCTGTCGGACCGGTCCGCGGCCGGTGCGGCGGCCGTGCACAAGACGACGCTGTCCATCCCGAACGCCTACGAGCTGCCGCCGTCGTCCACGTTCCGCTTCGACCCGAGCTTCGACCGGCGCACCGGGTACATCACGAGGTCGATGCTCGTCGCGCCGCTCATCAGCCAGCAGGACGAGGTCATCGGCGTCATCCAGCTCATCAACAAGAAGCGCGACGCGACGCGCAAGCTCCTCACGCAGGCGGACGTCGACGAGCAGGTCGTCGCGTTCGACGAGCGCAGCGAGGAGCTGCTCGGGATGCTCGGCGCGCAGGCGGGCGTGTCGCTCGAGACGGCGATGCTCTACGACGACATCCGCAAGCTCTTCGAGGGCTTCGTCAAGGCGAGCATCGAGGCCATCGAGTCGCGCGACCCGACGACGAGCGGCCACTCGCGGCGCGTCGCCGACCTCACCGTGGAGCTCGCGAAGACGGTCGACCGCGAGACGACCGGCGCGTACGCGGCGGCCTCGTTCACGGCGGAGGACCTGCGGGAGCTCGAGTACGCGAGCCTGCTCCACGACTTCGGCAAGATCGGCGTGCGCGAGAAGGTCCTCGTCAAGGCCAAGAAGCTGTACGAGGAGCGGCTGGAGCTGGTGCGCGCGCGGTTCGACTACGTCGCGCGGTCCATCGAGGCCGACGTGCTGGCGCGCAAGGTCCGCGCGCTCGAGAGCGGCGCGCCGCGCGAGCAGGTCGAGGCGCTCGATCGCGAGCTCGCGCAGCGGCGCGCCGACCTCGACGGGGCCTGGGAGGCCGTGTGCAGCGCCAACGAGCCGACGGTGCTGACGAGCGGCGACTTCGCGCGCATCGAGGCGATCGCGCGCGAGACGTACACCGATCTACGCGGCGAGGTGCGCGCGCTGCTCGACGACGAGGAGGTCACCTGCCTGAAGGTGAGCCGCGGCTCGCTCACGCCGCAAGAGTTCGACGAGATCCGCTCGCACGTCTCTCACACCTTCCGCTTCCTGTCGCAGATCCCGTGGGGCAAGTCGCTCCGGCGCGTGCCCGCCATCGCCGGCGCGCACCACGAGCGCCTCAACGGCACCGGCTACCCCAATCGGCTGCGCGCCGAGGAGATCCCCGTGCAGTCGAAGATGATGAGCGTCGCGGACATCTACGACGCGCTGACGGCGAGCGACCGCCCCTACAAGAAGGCGGTGCCGCTCGAGCGGGCGATCGACATCCTGGACTACGGCGTCAAGGACGGGCACCTGGACGCGGAGCTCGTTCGCATCTTCAAGGACGCGCGCATCTGGCAGCGGGTGCACGCGTAGAAGCCAAAATACACCCGGGCTCCTAAGATCGGAAAACAGTGGTAGAGCGGGCGCATGGCTCGACGCCTTCGCCCGTGCGTCGGCGCCGCGGCAATGGCCGCGGCCCTCGTCCTCGCGCCCCGCGCCGCGCGCGCGCAGCAGCACCCGGCGCCCGCGCGTCCGGCGCGGCACGCGCCGCCGCCCCCCGCGCCCGTCGCGTCGCCGCCGCCGCCCGACCTTCCGCCGCCGCCCCCCCCGCCGTGGACGGCGAACCCCAATGCGATCGAGCCGCCGCCGCCGCCGCCCGGCGCACCGCCCCCCGCGCCGACGCCGGGCACCGGCGCTCCGCCGCTGCTTCCGCCAGGCACCACCGGCGCGCCCGCCGCGGCTGGCGCGGCCGCCGCCGGACCGACCGCCGGCGCGCCCGACGAGCGCGAGCGCCTGGCGCGCCTCGAGTTCCGCCTCCGCCAGGAGGAGATCCGCCACGAGCGCGCGCAGGAGGAGCAGGAGCGCTGGTGGGGATGGATGCGCCACGTGCACGTGAGCGGGTACGTCCAGCCGCAGATGCTCTGGCAGTGGTGGGACTCGAGCGGCTCGCCGAACGTGCAGCCGTCCACGGGCGCGCTGCCGCCCGGCGTCGGCTCGAACTCGGTCATCGCGGCCAGGGACCCGCTCTACGGCGACACCGCACCGCTGACGACGAACGGCGACTACTTCCGCATGCGACGCGCGCGCCTGATGACCGAGTTCGATCCGAGCGACTACGCGCGCTTCGTCGTCGAGATCGACCCCACACCGATCGGCGGCCCCTCGGCGGGCATCGGCACCATCGCGCGAAACGTCGAGGCCGACGGCATCGCGCACTGGAACGATGACGCGCGCACGCTCTTCGGTCTCGGCATCTTCCGCGTGCCGTTCGGCTTCGAGATGCTCGAGAACGACGCCGACCGGCCGTTCATCGAGCACTCGTGGTGGGAGCAGAACGTCTTCCCCGGCGAGTTCGACACCGGCGCCAAGGCGTACACGACGGCGCTCGACCACGAGCTGCAGGTGCAGCTCGCGGTCCTCAACGGGATCATGGAAGGCGAGAGGACGTTCGCGCTCCTGCCGGACTTGAACCACGGCAAGGACGTCGTCGGGCGCGCGACCTACCGCGTGGGCCCGGCGGACGTGGGCGTCAGCGGCTACTACGGCCAGGGCCAGCTGGTCAGCCTGTCGCAGCTGGCGTTCAAGCAGTACCCGCGCTGGGCGTTCAACCTGGAGGCGTCGGTCGGGCACCGCTTCGCGAAGATCGGCGAGACGCGCGTGCGCGCGGAGCTCGATCGCGGCAGCAACATGGACCGCGGCATCTACTACGCGTTCGCGCTGCCCACGATGCCGGCCAACGTCGTCAACGGCTCGGTCATCGACCACGACGAGCTCGGGTGGTTCGTGCGCGCCGAGCAGGACATCACGCGCTGGGCGACGCTCGCGCTGCGCTACGACTACTACTCGCCCGACACCGCGCAGGGGACGAACGGCCGCGACACCTACGCCGTCGCGGGGGTCGCGCACCTCACGAAGGGGCTGCAGCTCGAGCTCGAGTACGACCACATCATCGACAACGTGCACGCGCCCGGCACGCCCGCCGCGGACAAGCACGGCGACATGCTGTCGACCGTCCTTCAGGCGCGCTTTCCCTGAACGAGGCGCGCGGCGAGGACGACGTCGCGCACGGCGCCGAGCGAGGGGACGCCCTCGACCGCCACCCCGGGCGCGGCGAGCGTCTCGTCGACGACGCGGCCGACGTCGTCGTCGGCCACCGTGGCGACGCGTGCCTCGAGGCGCGCGAGCGCGTCGCGCGACACCAGCAGGTCGCCGCCGATGCGGAACGCGCCTCGCGCGTCGAGGCCGGCGCCAAGCGTGCCGATCGGCGTCTCGCACGTGGCGGCCCACGGCGGATCGGTGCGCGCGTCGTCGGCACCGGCGAGCGCCTCGCCGCCTGCGGCCTGCGCCGGCGGCGCGTCGACGGCCACGACTTCGGCGTCGCGCGCGTACCCCTCCACGATCGCCGCCGCGACCCGCGCCGGATCGACGGCGCGGCCGGCGATCGACTCCAGCGTCCCGGGCGCCTTGCCGAGGAAGCTCGCGCGATCGGTCGCCGCGAACGGCGTGCGCACGGCCACGAACGCCTCGAACAGCGTGCGCCGCGTCGTCGCGTCGTGCGCGAAGCCCACCCACGCCGCCGGCCGGTGCGCCACGCTCACCCAGTCGCGCCCGAAGTAATGCGCCAGGCTCCCGGTGCGCGTCAGCGCACGGAGCAGCGGCCGCACCAGGCGGTTGACGATGCGCGTCTCGTCGCAGGAGACGAGCGCGCCCGGGTGCGCGAGCGCCAGCGCGACGTGCACCGTGCCGGGCCCGACGCGCACCTCGGGTCCGCCCGAGCCGCGGCGCGAGAGCGCCCACTCGGCCGGCATGCCGGCGCCACGCTGGAACGCCCCGACGAGGACGGCCTCGTCGCGCGCGATCGCCACCCACAGCTCCGCAGGGAGCGCCAGCGCGCGGTCGAGCGCGCCACACGACACCGCGGCGATCTCGCGCGCGCTCCGCTCCCCCGCCCGGACGACGCCGAGGTGCACCGCCATCGCCTCCGCTATAGGATGCTGCGTCGATGGCCGTCCACCGCGAGGAAGCGCGCTTCGTCGTGCGGATCGAGCTGTCGGCCGAGTTCGACGAGGACTACGAGGGCGACGACGACGGCTACGCGTGGCTGGCGCGCTGGCGTTCGCGCGTCCAGCCGCGGCTTCTGCGCGCCGTCTTCGAGCAGCTGCGCGCCGAGCCGGGGTTCGACGCCATCCCCGTCTCGCGCGGCAAGAGCCCCGACGAGGAGGTCGAGATCGCCGTGCGGTTCCGGCCCCGCCCCGAGGAAGGAGATTGAGCGATGCGCCCCGCCCGATGGCTCCTTCCCCTCGCCGCCGCCGCGTTCGCCGGCGCCGTCGCGCCCGACGCGCGAGCGCTTCCCCCGTGGGTCGATCGCCCGCTGACGCTCCCCAAGGGCGACTGGGCGTTCGACGCCGGCCTGGGCATCGGCCACGCGCCCGCAGCCCCCGATCAGGGTGACACGGGGGCCGGCATCAACATGGAAATGGCCGTCGGCGTGACGGACCGCCTCGAGCTGGGCGTCCGCACGGGGCTGCGCTTCGGTGACGATTTCGAGCGCGGCATCCACCCCGACCAGTACGGGCGGCTGTTCGACCGGCAGTACGTCGGCGGTGGCGACGACGTGCTCGCCAACCCCGAGCTGCGCGTGCGCGGCGCCCTGGTGCGCGGCGACGTGTTCGAGCTCGGGCTCGAGGGGCGCCTCTTCGTGCCGTTCGAGCAGGGCACCGATGCCGCGGCGGAGTTCGGCGTGCCCATGGCGTTTCACATCGGCAACCGCGTGCGGCTCGACACGGGCGTCTACACGCCGCTCGTCTTCACCCAGCCCGACCCCACGCTCTCGGTGAGCGCGCCGCTCGACCTGTGGATCCAGGCGAGCCCGCGCGTCTGGGTCGGGCCGATGACGGGGCTCGTCTTCCAGAACGTGACCGGGGCCAACGCGCGGCCGTTCAACTACCAGCCCGTGACCGACCTCTCGCTCGGCGCCGGCTTCGGTTACCAGATCACGCGCTACCTCGACTTCAAGGCGATGTTCCTGTTCCCGGAGATCAACCAGAACAGCCAGGACTTCGGCCTCGGCGCGGGCGTGCAGATCCGCATCGAGTGACGCGGTGGACCATGCGCAAGCTCCTCGCGCTCGCTGCAGTCGCCCTCGCGGCGGCGGTCGCGCCCGATGCCGCCGCCGACGTCCCCTGGGTCGACCGCCCGCTGACCTTGCCCCCGCTGCACGTATCGGCGGATGCGGGCATCGGCTTCGGTCTGTTCGAAGGCTATCGCCTCGACCCCGGAGGCAGCGGGAACGTCACGGCGACCGGCTCGCAGGCGGGTTGGGGCGCGAACCTGGAAGCGGCCGTCGGGCTGCCGTTCATCGGCGAGCTCGGCCTGCGCTTCGGCTACAGGTTCGGCCCCGACATCACGCTGCCCGGCACCGCGGTCGAGCCCTCCGGCACGATGGAGCGCGCGGGCGCGGCCGCCGGGACGGGGCTGGGCGCCGACCACTTCGCGCGCCTGTTCGACCCGATCGTCACCGAGCCGGGGCAGGACGATTTCACGAACCCCGAGCTGCGCGTGCGAAACACGCTGCTCGACCTGAAGGTCCTCGAGCTCGGGCTCGAGACGCGGGTCATCCTGCCGACCGCCACCGGCTCGGACCTCGCCGTGACGCCGGCGCTGCCCGTGCGCGTCCACGTCCCCGGCCTGCTGCGGGTCGACACGGGCGTGTTCGTTCCCGTCGTGTTCGACTCGGTCACGAGCTTCGCGGTGGACATCCCCGCGCAGGCGTTCTTTCAGGTGCACGACGCGTTCGTCGGCCCGCTCACGGGCATCCGCTTCGTCCGCCCGGGCGGCGACGCGCCGAGCTACACCGAGATCCCCCTCGGCATCGGGGCCGGTTACACCCTGGGGGGCATCATCGACTTGAAGGTGCAGGTGCGCACGGAACGCGTCAACGATCCCGCGTGGTGGGAGTACTTCGGCGCCGGCGTCGGGGTCGGCCTGCGTGTCCCCTAGGCCGACCTGGCAACGAAGCCGAGGTGCGGCCGCCGGTACACGAGAGAGCGGCCTTCGCGCAAGGCCGGCTGGGCGCGAGGGTGAAGCCCGCCCCCATTTACGGAAATCCGTGCCACGGCTACAACCGCTATCCTATCCTCCACGGCAAACGGGCCAGCAGACAACCGAGGCTTGCGAAATGGTCAACCCGCAGATGGTGATGTACGAGGAGGAGTTCAATCAGATCCAGACGGTCGTCGACCGCCTGGTTCGCGATGCGAACGCCAAGGTCGTCTTCATCGTCGACAAGAACGGGCAGCTCATCGCGGCGGCAGGCGACATCGACAACGTCGACACGACCAGCCTGGCGTCGCTCACCGCCGGCAACATCGCCGCCACCGGCGGCATGGCCAAGCTGCTCAAGGAGCAGGAGTTCGCCACGCAGTTTCACGAAGGCGAGAAGGCGAACATCCACATTCAGCTCGTCGGCAACCGCGTCATCCTGGTCGTCATCTTCGACTCGAAGTCGAGCCTGGGCCTCGTGCGCCTGCGCGTGAAGAAGGCCAGCGAGGAGCTCAACCACATCTTCGAGTCGCTGCTCAAGAAGGTGCAGGAGCCGGGGGCGGATTCGCCGTTCGCCGAGATCACCGACGAAGACATCGACAACCTCTTCAACGACTAGAGGAGCCACACCGAGAATGCGCGCGCTCCCCGCACGACAGGGCTGCCGATGAGCTTCATCAACTACATGGCCCGCGAGATCAACTGCAAGCTCGTGTACTACGGGCCTGGCCTCTGCGGGAAAACGACCAACCTGCAGTACATCTACGAGCGGACCAACCCCGAGCACAAAGGGAAGATGATCTCGCTCGCGACCGAGACCGAGCGAACGCTCTTCTTCGACTTCCTGCCGCTGTCGCTCGGCGAGATCCGCGGCTTCAAGACGCGGTTTCACCTGTACACGGTGCCCGGACAGGTCTTCTACGACGCCTCGCGCAAGCTCATCCTCAAGGGCGTCGACGGGATCATCTTCGTCGCCGACTCGCAGATCGAGCGCATGGAGGCGAACGAGGAGTCGATGGAGAACCTGCGCACCAACCTCGCCGAGCAGGGCTACTCGCTCGAGAAGCTGCCGTTCGTCATCCAGTACAACAAGCGCGACCTGCCCAACGTCGCGGGGACCGACGAGTTGCGGCAGATGCTCAACAAGATGAACGTCCCCGACTTCGACGCCGTGGCGCGCACCGGCGTCGGCGTGTTCGACACGCTCAAGTCCGTGGCCAAGCTCGTTCTGACCGAGCTGAAAAAGGGCGGCTCGTAGGAGCCCGGCGCCGTTCGTCCGATGCCTTCGCGCAGGCCGGCGTCGGCCCGCTGCGGCGGACGCTGAGATTCCGCCGTCGCAATCGGGGACGAGGTCCAGCCGGCCACCCAGCCCGATGGGGTAGCCCGACGGGGCCGGGGCCCCATCGGACGGACCTGGGACGGCCCCGCCGGTCAAGCCTGGTTGTAGACGCGCTTGCGGCGGGCGTTGTCCTTCGCCTTGAGCTTGGCGCGGTAGCGGTTGCTCTTGTTCCGATTCGGCTTGCGCGGCTGCTTCGAAAGGACGATGTACATGGCTGATTCCCCGCGAGGGGCGTCGTCTTTACCATGCGCGTTCGGCTCGTGCACGAGTTCCGTTTCGAGGCGGCCCACCGCCTGCCCAGGGTCCCCGAGGGCCACAAGTGCGCGCGCCTGCACGGTCACAGCTTCCGCGTCGAGCTGGCGGTCGCTGGCCCCGTCGACGAGTCGACCGGATGGTTCATCGATTTCCAGCAGCTCTACGACGCGTGGAAGCCGCTGCACGAGCTGCTCGACCACCACTTTCTGAACGAGGTGCCTGGCCTCGAGAACCCGACGAGCGAGGTCCTCGCCCGCTGGGTGTGGGATCGCCTGCGCCCGGCGCTGCCGTCGCTCGCGCGCGTGACGGTGCACGAGACGTGCGAGTCGCGCTGCGAGTACGAGGGGGCGGCGTGAGCAAGACGCTCGCGTGCCGCTGCGAGGACGTCACGCTGCACGACCTCGAGGACGCCATCTCCCGCGGCCACACCGACATCGAGTCGCTCAAACGCTACACGGGATTCGGCACCGGCTGGTGCCAGGGCAAGTCGTGCGTCGCGCTGTGCGCTCGGCTGCTGGTCGATCGCGGCGGGTCGGCGGCGCTGCCCATCACGCCGCGGCCGCCCGTACACCCGGTGCCGCTCGGCGACCTCGCGGGGCTGGCCGAGATCGCCAAGCAGGACGAGAAGAGCGGGCGGCCGCCGCGGTGAGTCGCTGCAGGCCCGCCGGAGCCGTCCCTCACCGGCCCGCGACGAGGCGCGCCGCGGGCGCGAACGCAGGCGCCCGCTCGATGACCGCGTCGCGCAGGGCGTCGCCGCGCAACGCGCCGATCCCGAGGGCAGCGACGACGACGACGACCGGCGGCCCCACGTAGGCGAGCACGCGGCGGGCGAGCCGCGGCCGGCGCGACGCGAGGAGGGCGGCCAGCACGAACGCGAGCACGTCGATGATCGTCGCCGCGGCCGGCGAGGGCGCCACCTCGTGCGACACGGCCCGGAGGAAGCGCAGGCCCACCCACGCAAGGCTGAGGACCGCGACCGCGCCCAGCAGCGCGACGAGGGCGCGCCGCGAGCCCGGCGACTGCGCGCGCAAGATGGCGACGAGGCGCGCGCACACGAGCCCCGCGCCGAGGGCCGCGGCGAGCGCGCCGAAGGCGAAGGTGACCCCCGCGAGCGCGTGCTGGTGGGTGGTGGCGCGCAGCACGCTGCCGAAGACCGAGAGCACCACGAGCATCGACGCGAGCCAGAGCCCCGCCCCGAACGCCCGCAACCAGGCGCCCGGGCCCCCGAAGGCGCGCAGCCCCTCGCGCGCGCCGCGCAGGACGGCCACCGCCACCACCATCGGCCCGAGCGCCGCCGCGCCGAGGCCCAGCCACGCGTGCAGCAGGTTCGCACCGCCGCCCGCCGCAGCGACGCGCATGGCCGCCGGGACGGAGCAGGCGAGCGCCGCCGCCGCCGCGAGGCCAAGCGCCGTCCCGAAGCGCACGACGAGCGAGCCGCTCGGCTCGATGGGCGGCGGCGGGACGGACGCGGACATGGCGGCGCGCCGCACTGTAGCAAGGCCCTAAAACGGGTCGGGGGAGAAGTAGGCCGGCAGGGCGAAGAGCGCGTCCGCGAGCGCGAGCGCCCGAGCGTCGCGCGCCTCGGCGAGGCGCAGCCGGGCCGCATGGCTCGGCCGAAGGCCACCGAGGGCCACCGCCGAAAATGCCTCGGGCGCGAGAGTCAGCTGGGGCTCGTCGCCCGTCGGCGTCGCGCTGGCGCGGCCGTCGCGCACGGTCAGCGCGAGGTGCTCGTCCCCCGCGGCCACGACGAGCGCCCCCTCCTCGGCCCAGCCGCGCGCCTCGAGCGCCCGCGCGGCGTCGGGGGCCCGCAGCATCGGCCCGGCGCCGACCTCGCCCAGCGCGTGCTCGAGCTCGGCGTCGCCGAAGCGCGCGCGGTCGCCGTCGACCAGCACCCGGTCCACCGGATCGTCGTCCGCGACGTCGGCGCGCACCTCGGTCACCTGGTCGCGCTGCGCGCCGATGGCGGCCCACAGCGATCGCGCCGCCGCAGGGGTGCGCGATGCCATCTCGCGCACGAGCAGCGCGGTCGGCGCGTGCGGCTCGTGCTGCAGCAGCGACCAGGCGACGTACCCCTCGACGCCGCCCGACCCCTCGACGATCAGCCACGTGCGCCGCTCGTCGCCCAGCCGCGCCTCCCACGCGCGATCGGTGCGCACGAGCGTGCCGGTGTGCCGCAGCCCCTCGGCCTCCCAGCACGCGCGCAGCGCCTCGCGGTCGGCGCCCGCGGCGGCGCGAACGCGCAGCTCCGGCCGCCACGGGATGGCGGCCGGGTGCACGCGAAGCCGCCGGTAGGCGCTCGTGGGCCCGTAGCCCAGCCGCGCATAGAAGCCCTGGCGATACGCGTAGAGGACCGTCGCCGCGTCGCCGCGAGCGCGCGCAACCTCGTGCAGGTGGGCGAGCAGCGCCGAGGCGAGCCCCCGCCCTCGCGCCTCGGGCGCGACGCCGACCGACGCGACGCCGCCCAGGCGAACGCGCGCGCCGCCGATCCACGCCTCGAGCGCGAAGAGGAACGCGTGCGCGAGCGGCTCCCCGCCTTCGAGCAGGACCCAGAGATCGTCGAGCGTGCCGAGCGGGTTGGCGACGAAGTTGCGCCGCCGCTCACCCTCGTCGCGCGGATCGGGGAAGGCGCTCGTGTGGATCTCGACGAGTCGGTCGAGGTCGGCCTCGCAGGCGGGGCGGAAAGCGAGCGCCATCGACCCGAAGCTACCAGACGCCCCGGTTGGAGCCCCCGGAAGCTGGCCGGAGGGGTGCGCCTCGTGGTACGGCCGAGGGGTGCCTTCCAGCCGTTCGCCCGACGGGGACAACGACGCCAAGGACCACGGGGTGAGCTCGTCGGCCGGGGCGCCGGCCCCGGTCCCCGGTCGATCCGACGGTCCCCCGGCGCCGTCGGGACGGCTCGGAGGCGCGCGCGCCGATTTCGTCGCGTCGCTCGGCCGCAAGATCCACGACGCGCGCGAGCTGCTGACGGCGCTCGAGGACGATCCGTCCTCCAAGACGGCGCGCGACGAGCTGCGGCGGCGCGTGCACGCGCTGTCGGCGGGGGCGCGCCTGCTGCGCTTCGACGCGATGGCGCGCACGCTCCAGGACGCTCTGGCGGTGCTCGATCGCGGCACGCAGCTCGGCACGCTCCGCGAGCAGGACGTGGCCTTCGTGGCACAAGCGCTCGACGACCTGCCGGCGCTCGCCTGGGGCGAGATCCCGCCGCGCGAGACGACGCCGGCGCCGCCCGCGACCGCCTCGGCCCACGCCGCCGACGCGGGCGACCCGGGGCCGCCGGTCGAGCCGGCGCCCGAGCGGGGCGCCACGATGCCCATCGCGGTGCTCGTCGTCGGGGGCGAGTCGCTCGCCGACGCGCTCACCGACGACACGGCGCTGCACGCGCGCACCTTCGAGTGCGAGCGCACCGACGAGGCGCGGAACGCGATCGAGCTGGCGCGCGCGTACGCGCCCGATCTGGTTCTCGTCGACGGCGACGTCCCGCAGGCGCCCGAGCTGGTCGAGGCGCTGCTCGACGATCCGCTGACGGAGCCGGTGCCCATCGTCGTGGTGGGCACGTTCGGCGCGCCGGAGGGGGCGGGCGCCGCGCGCGCCGCCGACAACGACGCCGCGCGCTTCGTGGCGCTCGGCGTGGCCAAGGCGCTGCCGAAGCCGGTCGCGCCCGAGGCGCTGCGGCGCGCTTGCGACGAGATCCTCGACGCGCGCGAGGGGCGCACGATGCGCGTGACGCTCGGCGAACCCACGCTCGAGCAGCTCGCCGACCGCCTCGCCGAGGAGCTGAAGCGCGCGCTGGTCGACAGCGTCGATCGTCCGGCGCGCTCCTGCCGCGTGCCGCTGGGCGAGGGGACCGAGGTGCTCGGGGCACTCTGGGGAACCATCGCGCGCGTGCAGGAGATCGTGACGCAGAAGACGGGCGGCGCGATCCGGTTCGGCGGCGACGCGCCCGAGGGGGCGATCGCGCTCGCCCCCTGGCTGCACCAGGATCTCGCCGCGGCCGACCGCCTCGCGACGCGGGGGCGCGGCGCCGCGGCGGACGTCCGGCTGAACGGCCGCCGCGTCGTCGTGGCCGACGACGACCCGGGCGTCACCTGGTTCATCTCCGACCTGCTGCGCACCGCCGGGTGCGAGGTGCACGAGGCGCTCGACGGCGCGACCGCGCTCGACCTGGCGTTCCGCGTGCAGCCCGAGCTGGTCGTCAGCGACATCCTGATGCCGGGCATGGATGGCTTCGCGCTGTCGCGCGCGCTGCGCCGCGACGTCGCGCTGCGCGACACGCCGGTCATCCTGCTGTCGTGGAAGGAGGACCTGCTGCAGCGCGTGCGCGAGCTCGGCGCGAGCGCCGCCGCGTACATGCGCAAGGAGAGCGACGCGCGCGCCATCCTCGCGCGCGTGCGCGAGGTGCTGCGCCCGCGGGCGCGCATCGAGATGCGCCTGCGCGGCGACGGCGAGGTGCGCGGCCGCCTCGACGACCTGACGCCGCGGCTGCTGCTCGAGCTGGTCGGCGCCGTCCGCCGTGACGCGCGCGTCGCGGTGCGCGACGCCAGCCACCTTTACGAGATCGACATCCGCGAAGGGGCGCCGCGGCGCGCGACGCGCACCGCGAGCGACGGCAGCTTCCTCAGCGGCGAGCGCGCGCTCGCGGCGCTGCTCGGCGTGGGCGCCGGGCGCTTCCTCGTCGCGTCGAGCCGCGAGCCGGTGAAGGGGGAGCTGAGCGGCACGCTGTTCGAGCAGCTCGCGCGCTCCATCGCGCAGGCGCGCGGCGCCCTCGCCGCGACCACCGGGGCGCGCACGATGAACGTCGAGCGCATCCTGTTCGACGACGGCGCGCTCGAGGAGTACCTGCGCGCCACGCCCGACCCGACGCGAACGATCCTCAAGCGCGTGGCGCGCGGCAGCTCGCCGCGGCAGATGCTGCTGGCCGGCGAGGTGTCGCCCAGCCTGCTCGAGGACGTGCTCGCCGACCTGGCCGCGCGCGGCGCGGTCCGCGCCGTGGAGGGGGCCAACGGGGCCGACTTCCTGACGCCGGCGGTGGACGCGGCGCTCGCGGTGCTGCGCGGCGCGCCCAAGCCGGCGCGGTCGGTCCCGCCGAACGCCCGGCCGAGCGTACCCGCGCCGCCGGTCGTCGTGCACGCGCGCGCCGCGAGCGACGCCTTCGCCGCCGAGATCAAGAGCCCCGCGCCCGCGCGCCCGTACGAGACGCTGGCGCTGAGCGAGCCGCCGCCGGCCCCGGGCGCCGCCCCCGACGAGGGGGACGGGGCTCCGTCTTCGCTCGAGGACGCGGTCATGCGCGAGATCAGCGACCGTTCGCCGAACCCGGGGGCCGCGCGCATGCCGACGTCGAATCCGCCGCCGATCGTCGAGCCGAGCGCGCTTCGCAAGCGCTCGTCGAACCCGCCGTCGTCCGAGGAGGCGCAGGCGCAGGCGCAGCCGACCGAGGAACGGCACGGCCTGGCGTCGATCCCGCCGGACGCGGTGGTGCCCGGCGCGAGCTCGAGCGAGGAGCTGCCCGTGGCGTCTCCCGCGCTGCCGGCGCCGGGATCGGCGGCGGAAGCGGCGCCGGAGGAGCACGCCGACGCGGAGGTCGGGACCGAGAGCGAGATTTCGGTGCCGGTCGTCGTCGCCGGGGAGACGCCGGCGCCGGAGGCGGCGGAGGCGGCGGGCGGCAAGGACGGCGAGCACGATACGGACGTCGACGGGGCGCCCGTGGCATCGGCGACGGATTCGACCTCGACGCCGACCTCGACCCCGACCGCCGCCGCACCCGTGCCCGCGCCAGCCGCGGAAAGCGCGGCCCGCTCTGCGCGCGGCTTCGTCGTGGCCGTCCTGGCGTTCGTCGTGCTCGGTGCCGCTGTCTTCGGTGGGCTGCACATGGCCAGCAACGACGCGGCGGACACGGCGCCCGCCGAGCCGAGCGCCGCCGTGGCCGCTGCGACCGCCGCACCGACCGCCCCCGTCCCGGCCGCGCCTTCGAGCGCCCCGGCGACGAGCACCTCGGCGCCTCTCGCCGTCCCTCCCCGCGCCGCGTCCGGCACCGCCGCCGAGCCATCGCCGAGCGCCGACGTCCCCGCCCGGCGGACGACGCGCGTGAGGTCCCCGCAGCTGCCGTGAAGCGCCTCGCCCCGGTGTTTCTCGTCGGCATGGCGCTCGCGCCGGGCTGCAACTGCAAGCACCCCTCGTCCGCCGAGGGCCCGGGCGCCGGCTCCACCGCCGGGGTCGACTCCGTCCCGCCGCCGGCGCCCCGGCGCCCCGTCGTGCTGGACGTCGTGCGCGACCTCGACGCGTGCGCGCTGGGCCACCGGGGCGTGCTGCTCGACTTCGGCGACCCCACGATGCGCGACGCGGTGCACCCGGGCTCGATCGCGCGCGGCGACGACGAATCGGTCGAGCACGAGGGGGCGACGTGGCTGCGCGTGCGCTCACGCACGGTGACGGCGAGCTTCTACTGGCCGGCCCTCGAGGCCGCCGCACCCGAGGCGAACGCCTACGTCGAGGCCCGCGTGCACGGCATCACGGCGCGCGCCGTGGCGGTCGCGATCGACGCCAAGCCGGTCGGCGCCTGGGCGCTCGGCAAGGGCGACACGCGCGTCGTCATCGCGCGCGCGACGAGCAACACCGTCACGCTCGCGCCCGGTGGCCACGAGCTGACGATGCGCTTCATCGGCGGGCCGCGCTCGGGGGGCGAGCCGCTCGCCGAGATCGACTGGGCGCACGTCGGCACCGGCGACCCGGGCGATCCCTACGCCGCGCCCACGCGCCAGGACGTGCTGCTCGAGTCCACCGTGGCCGGCCGCTCACTGCGCGCTCTGTCGCTGCGCGCGCCGGGGTTCGTGCGCTGCTCGGGGTGGATCCCGGCCGACGCGACGCTCGAGGTGTCGCTCGCCACCGCGGGCGGCGGCGACGCGGACGTCGACGCGCGCCTTCTGCGCGATCGCAAGGCCCCGGTCGTCCTCGGGTCCGCGCACGTCGCCGGCGGCGGGGGCGGCTGGGCGCCATGGTCGGTGCCCGTCACGGGTCTGGACGGCGACGGCGCGCTCGCATCGATCGAGCTGGTCGTGCGGCGGGCCGGCAAGGGGACGCGCGTGCTGCTCGGCGAGCCGCGGGTCGTGGCCGCGGGCGCAGGCGCGGCGCCGCCGCCGGCGACGGCACGCGGCGTCGTCGTGGTCGTGCTCGGCAGCACGGCGGCCAAGTCGCTCGCGCCCTGGGGCGGGCCGCACGCCGTGCCGGAGCTCGCGCATCTCGCCTCGCAGGGGACGGTCTTCGCCGCCCACCGCGCCGTCAGCTCGCTCGCCAGCGCCGACGTCGCCTCGATGCTCACCGCGCTGCCGCCGCGCGTGCACGGCCTGGACGACCCGGACGCGCGCCTGCCGCACGGCGCGACCACCGTGGAGGAGGCGTGCCGCGAGGGCGGCGTGTCGACCGCGATGTTCACGGCCGACCCGACCACCGGCGCCGCGTTCGGCTTCGACCGCGGCTGGGATACCTTCGTCGCGCACGACCCGCTCGACGACGCCCAGGCCACGCAGGTGTTCGACGACGCCGCCGCGTGGATCGACGCGCACAAGGGGGAGCGCTTCTTCGTGGTCATCGACGCGCGAGGCGGCCACCCGCCGTGGGACGCCAGCCCGGCGGAGCTCAAGACGATGCCGCCCGACGGCTACTTCGGGATGATCGAGCCGGCGCGCGCGGCGGAGGCGCTCGCGAAGGCGGAGCGGCACCCGGGCCGCTTCAAGGAGGACGACCGCGTGCGCGCGTGGGCGCTCTACGACCACGCCGTCGACGCCCACGACGCCGCGCTCGGGCGGCTGCTCGCGGGCCTGCGCGCGGCCGGCCGCGACGACGACACGGCCGTCGTGGTGACGAGCGACGTGGCGACGAGCGAGGCGCAGCCGGTGCCCTTCGTCGACGTCGACGCGTTGGACGAGCCGCTGCTCGCGACGCCGCTCGTCGTTCGTTGGCCGCACTCGGGGGCGCTCGCCGGCCAGCGCGTCACCGCGCCGAGCACCCCGGTCGACGTCGGACGCACGGTGCTCGCCGCCTTCGGCCTGACGCCGCCAACCACCTTCCAGGGGGTCGACCTCGCGCGCCTCGCCGGCGGCGCGCTCGTGCCCGCCGAGCGTCCGCTGGCGGCGACGCGCGGCAAGCGCTTCGCGGTGCGCTGGGGGCCGTTCGTCCTCGTCGGCGCGGGCGGCCGCGAGACGCGCATGTGCGATCTATCGCTCGACCCCACGTGCGTCGCCGACGTGCGGGCCACCTCCCCGCTGGCGCTCGAGCCGGTGCACCGCTGGGCGGCCGACCACCTGGCGCGCGGCGCGGTGCACCGGCTGCCGCGCGAGGCCGCCGTGCTCGACGAGCACACGAACGCCGTCCTGGCGCGCTGGGGTCAAGGGGACGACGACCGGCAAGGCGACGATTCGCCGTAGCCGTCGCCCCCGCCGGCAAGCGTCTTGCTCTGCTCGTGGCGGACAACGCCCCCGAGGAGGAGGACTTCCCCATGACCGTCGTGCGCCGCGTGCTTCCGCTGCTCGTCGCCGCCTTGCTGACCGGATGCGTGGAGGAGCGCCCCGTCGTCGTGCGCCCGGCGCCGCCCTGCCGCGGCGCCGCGTGGATCGAGGGTCACTACGGCCCGCGCGGACGGTGGCACCCGGGCCACTGGCGCTGCCCGCGCCGCGTCGAGGTCGTCGAAGTCGAGTAGCTCGCCGGTCCAGCCAGAGGACGCTGCGGCGTCCACCACCCCGGGCGAGCCCTTCAGGCCCGTCCCTCAGCGTCTCGGGCGCGCTTCATGCGCCATTCCGGTGGGATTCGTCGCCGAGGGCTCGCCTTGCGGGCGAGCCCGAGCCGCTAGAAACCCGCCCTCGCCGCTGCGCCCGAGCGCAGCGAAGGCGACAGCGGAGAGAGAGGGATTCGAACCCTCGGTACCGTTGCCGGTACACATGATTTCCAATCATGCACCTTCGACCACTCGGTCATCTCTCCCGGAGGCCCGCACGCACCCACGTGCGGCCGAGCCGTGGCGTCTCTTAGCACGCCCGCTTGACATCGCGCTGCAATCCCTGCAGGTTGCGCGGCGGAGAGCTGTCCGAGTGGCCGAAGGAGCCTGATTCGAAATCAGGTGTACCCGCAAGGGTACCGTGGGTTCGAATCCCACGCTCTCCGCCAAAGCTTTTTTCGCTCGCGTTCGGAAGCTCGTGTCGTGCGAGGCATTCGAGCAGCGCGACGCCCCGCCGAGGTTGCTCGCGGCGCGTGCGCGTGGCAGGCGCCGGGGCAGAGTGCCCCCTCCTGTCAGAACGCGCCCCAGTGGCCCCGGTCGCAGTCCATGTTGCCGACCTGGTTCGGGTCGACGGTGAACGCGAGGAACACGCACATCTCGTCGCCGAACGCTAGCGGAGCGCTCGTCGTATTGAGGTAATCGCACTGGATGTGGATCTTGTCGCCCTTCGAGAACATGAACGGCGCCGAAGGATCCTTTAGCGTGGCCACCGACTGGAAGTCGTACGCGTAGTCCGGCTGCCAGTCCGTGTCGAAGAGCGCTTGGGGCACGCCCGTGGAGACCGGCGTGTACAGGACCTTGATGTGCGTCCCCCACGCGTGCATGTGCGGGATGAGATCCCAGCCTTGGTACGTTTCGTTTACGGTGCAGTCGATGCCATACGAGCTGGATCCCACGGGCACCGTCATCGAGCTGTCGAGGACGACCATCGCGCTCGACTCGACGTGGGGCTTGTTCGGGTCCGCGTAGTAGACGTTGAGGGCCGACTGCGCCTCGGCCACGTCGTTGGCCGACGCGTTCAGGTAGTGATGGTTGACGACGATCTGTGCGCCCGCGGGCAGGTGCACCGCCAGGTTGCCCGGCAGCGTGACCTTGCCCGAACCGCCGGCGCTCGCCGGCATGCCGTACTTGAACTCCGCCATGTCCTCGTTGCCGCAGAGCTTCGTCGTGGGCGTCTGCGGGGTGGACGCGTAATAGAGGACGACGTGGTGGCCGGTCTCCGTCTGCATGCCCTGGCTGGCGCTGATCCAGACGTCGTGGTCGAGGATCATGTTCGTCCACGTGCAGTACTCCTGGCTCGATCCAGCCGGGATGTCCTTCACGACGGGGAGGACGATCTGGAACCCCTGGGTCGGATCCGGCGGCGGACCGGGATCGAAACCCGGCATGAGCTGCACGGCGTTCCCGTTCGTTCCGTTTCCCCCGCTGCTCGAGGCGCCGCAGGCCGCTGCCGCCACGGCGACGAGCACGACTCCGCCGAACCTTCGCATGTGAACCTCCTGAGCGGCCGGCAGTCTGGCCTTTCTTGGCTGGACTGCAACGTCCAAAGCGCGTCCCGAACGAGGCGCCCGTATATGGATCACTTGCCGAGGCAGGTGACGGGTGTGCACCCGCAGTTGCCTGAGTTGTCGCAGACGCACGAGGCCCCCTCGCCGCAATCCGTCGGGAACGGCAGCCCCGCGTCGCCCGCGCCGGCGTCGCCGGAACCACCCTCCGGCACGGAGCAGCGGAACGTGCAGAAGTGCGTCGACGAGCTGCCCAGCGAGGAGCAGAGGTGGGCCTGCGGCGTGCCGAAGCAGTCCTGCAGCTGGGAGCAGTACTGGCCCACGCCGAGCGCGTTCCCCTTGTCGCACGGCTGGCCGCAGGCCGAATCGATGGGCGCGCAGGAGCCTGCGTCGCTGCTGCCGCCGTCAGAGCTGTTGTTGCTCGACGAGCTGCAGCCGATGCCCAGGGCGACGGCGGTCGCGGCCGCAGCCACGGCGAGGAAGGCGGGGAGGCGATGCATGGGCGCCCTTTTGTCCCGAGGCGCGCCCGGCGGCAATAGACTTCGCGCGGGCAGTGTCCCCGTCCGATCGGACGGTGCAACGTGCACGGCGTGCGCGACGGAGGTGATCGAGTGCATCGGGTGCAGCCGGGCGTGCCCGAAGCCCCTCGGCGGGTGGATCGCGCGCGCCGGGGCGTGCCAAACGCGCTCCCACGCGTGCCATGAGCGCTCGATCGCCGCACACGCGCGCGCTGGCGCGTGCCATGGGCGCCCGATGGCTGCGAACGAGGGCGTCTTCGCGTGCACGGAGCGCGCGAAGGCGTGCTTCGTGCGCATCTCGGCGTGCACGACGTGCATCGGGGGGCGCCCGACGTGCATCTCGGGACGCATCAAGGGCGCTTGCACGCGCCCCATGCGCTCGATGCGCGCCCAGGGCACCCGGTAGACGCTCAGGCGCGCGCTTGGCACGCGCAAGAGCGCGTCTGGCGCGCGCAGGAGCGCTCGATGCACATGCCGATGCACTCCGTGCACGCGGAGATGCGCTTCATGCACACGCCGACGCGCTCCATGCACGCCCTGGTGCGCTCTTGGCGCGCGCGAGGAGGCTCGGTGCACGCATCGGGGCGCTCGTGCGACGCCGGGACGCGCTCGAGGCACGCCCGCGCGCGCGCCGGCGCCTAGAAGCGCGCCGCCGGCGGCGACAGCGTCTTCGGCGGCGGGCCGAGGATGTTGCTCGAGCCGGCCTCGACGAAGCGGTTGCCGTTCAGGTCCTGCACGTCGATCGTGATCTCGACCGCCACGTTCGCCTGCTCGAACGTCCGCAGGCCGAGGTCGAACCCCGTCACCCCGGCGATGACCGGCGGGATCCACGGCGTGTAGATCGGATCGCCGCCGTTGGAGCGGTTGAGCGGGTTGAAGATGTTGTTCGCGACGCCCGTCACGTCGAGCATCGTGCCCGTCCCGCCGCCGCTCGCCCCGGCGTCCGCGTTCATCGCCGCCTTCGCCTGCGGGCTGGCCAGCAGGTTCTCCACCGACGCGAGCTTGATCGCGATCTCGTGCATGTCGTCCGGCGTGATCGTCCCCTGCACGCGCGACTTGCCTTGCACGATGAACGGCAGGTCGTAGCCGTAGTTGGGCACGGTCGTCTCGTCGTCGACGACCTGCACGCCGGGGTTCCAGCGCACGAACTCGTTCCACGGATCGACGAGCAGCCAGACGGTGTGCTGCTGATCGTCGATGTTCGAGATCGTGTAGTGCACCTCGACGCTCTCGTCGTCGGCCGTCAGGTACGGCGCGCGCGGGTAGGGCGTGCCGGCCGGCGCCGGGCCGAGCGCCTTCAGCTCCTGGTCGGAGGGCGCGCGCACCGGCAGCGGCACGGGCTTCTGCACCTCGTAGATCGTGATCTGCTGGTCGCTGTAGTACGCCGCCATCGAGTCGGTCATGCCGAGGGCGACCGGCGGGGTGACCTGGTTCGACGAGCCGTTCGAGCACCCCGCGGCGGTCGCCGCCAGCACCGCGACGGCGGCGGCGCCGAGCAGCGCGGCGGCGCGGAGGGCGCGCAGGCGGGGCCGGGGGCGCGCGCCCACGTGCGTGGGGGCGGCCGGCCCGGCGGCCCTCGAAAAAGTCCGCGTGATCACGGGCAAAGCATCCTCCTGCCGCGACGTTCTGCGACGCACGTGCCACCCACATCAGTCCCCGATCTCGGCCAGGATGCGATACAGGCCCTGGCGGCTGATGCCCAGCGCGCGCGCCGCGCGCCGCTTGTTGCCGTCGGCGGCGGCGATGGCGCGCCCCACCAGCTCGCGCAGCTCGGCGCGGTGGCGCGCCCGCAGCGCGGCGACGCTCGTCTCGTCGAGCGCGCGCTCGGGGCGGGCGGCGGCCGGCGGGCCGCTCGAGCGGATGGCCTCGCGCACCTCGTCGCCCGAGATCATGTTCCCCTCGACGAGCGAGGCGGCCACGCGCAGCACGTTGGCCAGCTCGCGCACGTTGCCCGGCCACGCGTGCTCACTCAGCGCCGTCAGCGCCGGCACGTCGAGGCGCTTGCTCTGCATGGCCGGCTCGCGCGCGAGGACGGCGCGCGCCACGACGGGGATGTCCTCGGGCCGCTCGCGCAGGCTCGGCACGCGCACGGTGACGGCCGCGAGGCGGTAGTAGAGGTCCTCGCGGAACGCGCCCGACGAGACCATGGCCGTCAGGTCGCGGTGGGTGGCGGCCAGCACGCGCACGTCCACCTTGCGCGCGCGCGTGCCGCCGACGGGCCGTACCTCGCGCTCCTCGAGCACGCGCAGCAGCTTGGCCTGCATCGCGCGGCTCATCTCGCCCACCTCGTCGAGGAACAGCGTGCCGCCCTGCGCCTCGACGAACAGGCCGGGGCGCGCGCGCTCGGCCCCGGTGAAGGCGCCGCGCTCGTGTCCGAACAGCTCCGCCTCGAGGAGCGGCTCCGGGATCGCGGCGCAGTTGATCGCGACGAACGGCCCCGAGCCGCGCGGCGAGAGCCGGTGGGCGAGGCGCGCGAAGAGCTCCTTGCCGCTGCCGGTCTCGCCGGTGATGACCAGGCTCGTGTCGCTGCGCGCGGCGCGCGCGATGGTCACGATGGCGCGCACGAGCGCGGGCGAGGCGCCGGCCAGGCCCACCGCGTCCTTGGCGTGCAGCACCTCGGGGCTGAGCGCGGTGTCGAGCTCGACGCGGCGCGCCTGGCGGGTGGAGAGGGCGCGCGACTCGACGGCGCGGAGGGCCCGCTTGAGGGTGCCGCGCAGCTCGGGGGGGGCGCGGTCGACCAGGCGCTCGCGCACGACCGCGAGCCCAGTGCGCGCCAGGCCGCCGATCGGCTCGGGCTCGGTCGACAGCGCCGCGAGCGCCTCGTGCTCGATGCGCGCTTCGGTGCCGTTGACCGACAGGGCGAGGGCGCCCAGCCAACGAAGCAGCGCCGCCTCGGGGCGGGTCGTGGCGCGCGCGGCGAGCGCCATCGCCTCGGCGCCGAGCGCGCGGTCGCCGCCCTTGGCGGCCTGCCCGGTCACCTCCACGGCGAGGCGCTCGGCCTCGTCGGCGCGCCCGCGCACGAGGAGCGCCTGCGCACGCAGGCGCGCGAGCTGCAGGCGCCAGGGCGAGTCGACGCCCGCCAGCGCGAGGCCCTCGCCGGCGAGGCGCTCGGTCGTCTCGGGACGCTCGCCCGCGGCGTGCGCCAGCATCGCCTCGAGCGCGAGGCGCTGGGCGCGCTTCCAGCCGGGCGCGTCCGGGCCGATCGGGTGGGCGTCGAGGAGGTCGCGCGCGAGGTCGATGGCGCCGAGGTCGACGAGGACGGGCAGTCGCGCGGCGAGCAGCGCCCAGGCGACCCCGAGGCGCGCCTCGCGCGCCAGCTCGTCGGCGCGGTCGCACGCCTGGAGCGCCTCGGCGTAGCGCCCGGCGGCGCGGTGGGTGAGGGCGGCGGCGTGCAGCACGCGGAAGGCGCGCATGGGCGGCTGGCCGGCGGGCGGCAGCGCGAGCGCCTCGGCGAACGCCTCGCGCGCGCGCTCGCCGTCGCCCAGGCGCCCCAGCGCCAGGCCGTAGTCGGCGAGCACGGAGCGGAGCGTCGGCACGTCGCGCGCCCGCACGGCCGAGGTGCGCGCCCGCGCCGCCCAGCGCAGCCCCTCGACGTTGTCGCCGCGCGCGCGCACGATTTCGGCCAGGGCCAGCTCGGCCAGGGCCTGCTCGCGGTGCGCGGCCGCCGCCTGCGCGATGCGCACCGCCTCGAGCGCGGCCTGCATCGCCTCGTCGCGGCGATCGGTGTAGAGCGCCGCGAGCGCGAGCAGCCGCCGGGCGCTCGCGCGGACGTTGCCGGCGACCTCGCGCGCGGCGTCCTCGCCGCCTTCGATGCGCGACGCCGCCTGGTCGGCCGCCACGGCCGCGCTGCGGGCGGCCTCGCGCGCCGCCTCGTAGTCGCCCGCCTCGAACGCCGCCTCGGCCGCACGCACGAGCGCGTCGCGGTCCTCGATCCGCGCGCGCTGGCGGATGGCGCGATGGGCGGGCTGCGGCACGGCCTTTAACCTATCATCGCCGCGTGCATCCCCTGCTGGCCGCCTCCTCGCTGCGCGTCGACGTCGCCGGGGTGCCGGCGATCGACGGCCTCACGGTCGAGACGACCGGCGACCGCGTGCTGGTCCTCGGCGCGGCGCGCGCCCTCTTCGAGGCGGCCGCCGGCTTGCGCGGGACGGCGCGCGGATCGCTGCGCATCGACGGGGCGCCGGCCGTCGAGGCGTGCCGCTCGGGCCTCGCGACGGGCGCGCCGCTCGATCCGCCGATGCCGCCGGGGTGGACGGTCGCGCAGTACGTCACGTGGAGCGCGCGGCTGGCGGGGCGCGGGCGCGCCGAGGCGCGCGCGATGGCGGCGGACGCGATCGCGCGCATGCAGCTCGCCGCCGTGGCGGGCCACCGCCTGCGCGGCGCGGCGCGCGCGGTGCGGCGGGGCACGGCCGTCGCGGCGGCGCTGGCCACCGGCGCGCCGGCGCTGCTCGTCGACGATCCGCTCTCGGGGCTGCCCGACGACACGGCACGCGCGTTCGCGCGCGTGCTCGACCGGGCGCTCGCCGACCGGCGCGCGGTCGTCTTCGCGGGGCGCCTGCCGCTCGAGTCGCCGCTCGCGCTCGGCGCCGACGAGGCCATCGTCGTCGACGGCTCGCGCGTGGTGGCGCGCGGGGCGCCGGCCGAGATCGCGGCGGCCGAGCGCTCGTACGCGCTGCGCGTGCTCGGAGACGTGGACGCGTTCGTGCGCGCGGTGCGGGCCCGCGGCGGCCGGGCGGAGCCGACCGAGGGGGCGCCCCCGCCGGTGCACGTGCGCGTCGAGCTGGAAGCGCTCGCGCCGCGCGACCTGCTCGGCCTCGCCGCCGAGGCGGGCGCCGTCGTCCTCGAGCTGCGCCCGCTCGCCCGCTCGTTCGCGTAGCACGGTAAGCTGGCGGCCATCATGGCCCAGCGCACCCCCCTCCAGCGCGACGGCGGCGCGAGCACCGCCGTCGCCGGCCTCCGCTCGCCGGCCGATCGCGGGCGCGTCGGCGTGTACGCCGCCCTCGGCGCGTCGGTGGGCGCGCTGCCGCTGCCGTGGATCCCCGACTCGCTGGCGCGGCGCGTGCGCGGCGCGCTCGTGCACGACGTGGCCGTCCGCCACGGCCTGTCGCTGACCAACGAGGCGCGCGCCGTGCTCGCCGACCCGTGGAAGTCGGACGCGCCGCGCGGCGTCATGGCGCAGGCGGTGCGCTTCGTCGGCGTGCGCCTGGTGGCGCGTACCCTCACGCGCTTCGGCCCGCTCGGCGCGCTGTGGCCGGCGCGTAACGCGCTCCTGACGTTCGCGCTCGGGCACCTGTTCGACCGCTACCTCGCGACGGCCCGCACCGAGCGCGCCGTGCGCATCGACCTCGACGAGGCGCGGCGGGTGCGCGCGGCGATCGACGCGGCCGTGCTGCGCGCCTTGTCCGTGCCGACCCCCGCGGTCGACGAGCCCACGATCATCGACGACCAGCGCGACGCGACGACGGCGCTCGTCGACGGGCTGCTCGGGGTGATCGCCGGCGTGCCCGGCCGGCTTCTCGCGCGGCTCGAGGAGGGCTTCGACGAGGCGCTGGCGCAGGCCCATGGCTGACGCCCGCGCCTCGCTGACCCGCGCGCGCCGCGTGGTCGTCAAGATCGGCTCGCGCACGCTGGCCGGCGACGCCGGCGTGTTCGATCGCATGGCGGAGGCGGTGGCCGCGCGCCGAGCGACGTCGTTCGTCGTCGTCTCGAGCGGCGCGATCGCGCTCGGCATGAAGAAGCTCGGCTACCGCGCGCGCCCCAAGGAGATGGCGAAGCTCCAGGCCGCGGCCGCCGCCGGCCAGTCGCTGCTCATGCGAGCGTACGAGGAGGCGTTCGGCGCACGCGGCGTGGCGGTGGCGCAGGTGCTGCTCACCCACGCCGACCTGGCCGACCGCACGCGCGCCAACAACGCGCGCGCCGCGCTCGGCGCGCTGCTCGAGGCAGGCGCCGTGCCCATCCTCAACGAGAACGACTCCGTCGCCGTCGAGGAGATCAAGTTCGGCGACAACGACCAGCTGGCGGCGATGGTGGCGCCGCTGGTCGACGCGGAGCTCGTCGTGCTGCTGAGCGACGTCGAGGGCCTGCTCGACGGCGAGGGGCGGCGCGTGCCGGTCGTGCGCGACGTCGCGACCGAGGCGATGCCGCACGTGCGAAAGCCCGGCGAAGCGCCCCCCGGCGCGGGAGCCGATCGGGCGCGCGAGCCGGCGGTGGGCAGCGGCGGGATGGCGAGCAAGGTCGAGGCGGCGCGCCGCGCGACGCTCGCGGGGGCGAACGTCGTCGTCGCCGATGCGCGCGTGCCGGGCATCCTCGAGGCCGTGCTGTCGGGGCAGGACGTCGGGACGCTGTTCGTCACCGCGCCCGAGCGCCTGAGCGCGAAGAAATACTGGATCGCCTTCACGCTCCGGCCGCGCGGCGACGTGGTGCTCGACCGTGGCGCGGCCGAGGCGGTGCGCGCGAAGGGCAAGAGCGTCCTCTCCGTGGGCGTGCTGGGCGTGCGCGGCGACTTCCGCGCGGGCGACGCCGTGCGCCTGCTCGACCCCGACGGGCGCGAGATCGCGCGCGGTCTCGCCCGCTGCGGCGCCGCCGACGCGTCCGCTGTGGCCGGTCGGGCGCGCGAGGACCTGCCCCCCGCGCTCGAGGAGCTGTCGGTCGTCGTGCACGCCGACGAGCTGGTCGTCGGCGGGCACGGCGCCTGACCATCACCAGACGACGCAGCGCTTGTCCTGCGGCCGCACCATCGGCGAGCCCTCCTTGCACTGGAAGGCGCTCGCGAACTCAGGGAGGTTCGAGAGCGGGCCGTCGACGCGGTACTTCGACGGGGAGTGGGGGTTGGTCGACACCAGCAGGCGCAGCGCCTCGGGCCGATAGTTCGTGCACCAGCCCTGGGCGAACCCGAGGAAGAACTGCTGCTCGGGCGTGAAGCCTTCCATGACCGGCGTCGCGGGGTGCTCCTTCTCGGCGCGCTGGAAGCTCGCGTACGCCAGCTTCAAGCCGCCGAGATCGGCGATGTTCTCGCCGAGCGTGAGCTTGCCCTTGATGTGCAGATCCTCGAACGGCGCGTAGTCGTCGAACTGCTTCTCGACGCAGCTCGCCCGCTTGTCGAAGTCCGCGCTGACCGGCTGCGACCACCACTCGCGCAGGTTGCCCTCGGCGTCGAACTGCCGCCCCTCGTCGTCGAAGCCGTGCGTCAGCTCGTGGCCGACGACCATGCCGATACCCCCGAAGTTGGCCGCCTGCGTCTGCGTCTTCGCATAGAACGGCGGCTGCAGGATGCCGGCCGGGAACACCATCTCGTTCATCGTCGGGTCGTAGTAGGCGTTGACTGTCGGCGGGGTCATCTCCCACTCGTCCTTGTCGACGGGCTTGCCGACCTTGTTCAGCTCGCGCTTCAGCTCGAAGGCGCTCGCGTTCGAGATGTTGGCGACGAGCGATCCGCGGTCGACCGCAAGGCCGTCGTAGCTGCGCCACTTGGCCGGGTAGCCGATCTTGTTGAGGATCTTCGAGAGCTTCTCCTCGGCCTTGGTGCGCGTCGCGTCGTCCATCCACGACAGCGAGTCGAGGTCTGCCTTCATCGACGTCTCGATGCCGGCCACCATGTCCTCGGCCATCTTCTTGCCGTCCTCGCCGAGGTGCTCCTTGACGAACGGGCGCGCGAGCGCCTCGCCCATCATGTGATCGACGGCGCGAACGCACCGCTTCCAGCGCGGCTGCAGCGTCTTGGCGCCGGTCAGCACCTGGCGGAAGTGGAACCACTCGTCGACGAACTTCTGCGGCAGGTACGGCGACATCGCGCTCGCCAGGTGCCAGCGCAGGTACGTCCGCCACTGGGCCATCGGTGTCGTCTTGCTCATCGCGTCGAGCTTCTTGAAGAAGTCCGGCTGCGCGACGTTGATCGCGGCGATGCCCGGGAAGCCGACCCCGTCGAAGTACGCGTCCCACGACAGGTCCGGCGCGAGGGCCTTCAGGCCCGCGCGATCCACCTTGTGATAGACCTTCTGCGGATCGCGCAGGTCGGTGTTGGTCATCGAGGCGCTCGCCAGGTCGGTCTCGATCTTCATGACCGTCTTGGCGTCGGCCTCGGCCTGCTTCGGCTTCTCGCCGAGCAGCTCGAGCGTGCTCGCGACGTGCTTCTCGTACGCGGCGCGGATGTCCTTCGTGCGCGCGTCGTCGCGGAAGTAGTAGTCGCGCTCGGGCAGTCCGAGGCCACCCTGGCCGATGCCCGCGATCATGTGCGCGGCGTCTTTGAAGTCGACCTCGCTGTCGACGTCGAACGCGGCGTCGATGCCCATCGAGTGCAGGTGCGCAAGCTCCTTCACGAGCGACTTGGCGTCGCGCACGCCGTCGATGCGCTTGAGCTCCGGCGCGAGGTCCTTCGTGCCACGCTTCTCGATCCCCTGCTCGTCCATGCACGAGGCCCAGAAGTCGCCGAGCTGCTGGCCGTAGGCGTCGCCGCGCGTGTCACCGGCCGCGTCGCGCTCGAGGATGGCGCGCAGCGCCTTCTGGTTGTCCTCGCGGATCACGCTGAAGCTGCGCGTCCAGCTGGCCTCGTCATCGGGGATGGGCGTGGCCTTCATCCACCCACCGCAGGCGAACTGGTAGAAGTCGTCGCACGGCGACACCGAGCGGTCGAGCACGGCTTCGTCGGGACCCTTCACGTCGGCGGCGACGCTGACGGTGGGCGCGGGCGGCGTGATGGTGGCTGCGGCGGTCGTGGGCGGAGGCGGAGCGGCCGGGGGCTGGGCCTCCCCGCCGCACGCGAACACGAGCGCGGCGGCCGAAGGCAGAGCCAGGGCGACGAGCAGCGGGAGTCGGGCGGAACGCATGGCCCGCCGTATTGCGCAAAATCGGCCCCGCGTCACGTCCGTCGTGCGGGTCGCGCGAGCCGGCGCCCCAATCGGCGAGCGTGCTCAGGGGTTCGCCGGGGGGCCCACGACGCTGCCGCGATTGCTCGGCGGGAACGTGAGGTCGGTCGCCTGCGCACTGATGGCGGCGACGTTCGAGGCCTGGGTGAGGAAGTCGGGCGACAGGGCCGCGTCGACGGGGCGGCCGCTGATGGAGCCGTGGCCCCCGCCGCAGAGGTTGTTGAACATCGTGGCAGGGAAGGACTGGTGCGCCATCTCGCCCGGCAGGAACGTCATCTCCTCGCGCTGCCAGCGCGGCAGGTTCATCTGCTGCGATTCGACGTCGTCGGCCAGGTGCAGCACCATCGGAAGGCCTCCGGGGATGCGGAAGTGCGCCGAGCCGTCGGGCAGGATGGGCACGCTGCCGACCAGCCGCCGGCGCACGTACACCTTGCCGAAGGCGTCGCAGAAGGTGTTGCCGCCGCACGCGCCGAAGCTCTGCACGTCCGGCGGCAGGTCCTCGTAGACCTCGAAGCTCTTGAGGTCCGGCTCGATGACGCGCCCGGTGGGCGTGTTCTGGAAGAGCAACGACGCGAGGACGGGCATGTCGAGCACCGTGATGTCGGCGTTCGGGCTGCCCGGGTCGATGTACGTGTGGCCGTTGGGCTCGTCCGGCGTCGAGACGAAGATCCCCTTGGCGACGCGGGGGTAGACGGCTACCGCCTCGGTCTCCTGCGTGCCGGCGCTGCCGAGGAGCTTCGCCTTGCTGCCGGTCCCGGCGTCGAGCACGTACACGTCGTAGTCGCCGCCGAACGCGTTCGGGGCGCCGCTGCCGAAGCTGACGAGCATCTTGCCGTCGGGCAGCGGCGACGGGCTGCTGTACGAGCCGTCGGTCGCCACGACGCGGATCGAGTGCAGGAAGAAGTCCGACTCGGGCGACGACGGCGAATTCGGGTCCATCACCGTCCCGTCCACCGGGAAGGCCTCGGGCACCGCGTTCTTGTCGGTCGGCGTCACCAGATCCGGGCCGATGGACCGGTTGAACGTGACGATCGCGCCCGCGCCGTGCTTCGCGTCCTGGTTGCTGAAGATGGTCGCGAAATCCTTGTACGCCAGCTCGACGACGCTCGTCGCTTGCGTGTAGCCGACGCTCGCGCGCTGCGCGAACAGCGGGTGGTAGTCGCCGCCGTCGAGGTTCTGCCGCCGCAGCGCCAGCTCGTAGAAGTTCGGCTCGCGCTTCTCGGCGGTGAAGATGAGGCGCCCGTCCTGCATGAAGCTCGGGTACCGCTCCATGTTCAGCTGCCACGTCATCTGGCGGATGTGGTTGGGCGCGCTCGTGGTCGGGTCCCACACGTACAGGTTCGCGTTGGGCTTGGTCGGGTCCTCCGGCGTGCGCTGCGGGCCGCTGTAGTCGAACGCGCTCGAGTCGAGGTTGCCGCGCGTCGAGGCGAAGACGATGCGCTCGGCGCCGTCGGGCCCGGGCGGGCTGAAGGCGGGGTCGAAGTCGTGCTCGAGCAGCCCCTGGGCGCTGGCGGCGTGCGCGGCGATGTCCGGCTGCTTCGCGCATCCGGTGCCGTCGGCGTTCATCGTGTAGATGGCGAGCGGGTCGCTCGCGCTCGCGCGCGCGGCGAAGGCGATCGTCTTGGCGTCCCAGGACACGGCCGGGCGCCGCACGTCGGGGCCGGTGCCCAGCCCGCAGCCCGCGAGGTTCACGGTCTGGTCCGACACGAGCGTCAGATCCCCCGTCAGCGCGGTCTGGGCGACCTGCGCGATGTGCAGGCTGGCGCCGCCGGCGAAGACGTCGAAGTCCTGCGGGCGGTCGGGGCCCGCCGGGATGGGGCGCGACACGTAGACGACCTCGCGCACCGCGCCGAGGTCGTTCCCCATGGCGTCCGCGAGCCCACGCTCGACGCGCTCGCGCCGGTGCCACTCGCGGATGAGGCAGTAGGCCGGGATCTTGTCGAGGCTGTCCGTGTCGTAGTTGTAGCTGCCCTGATCGCAGAGGGTGCCGCTCGCCAGCTTGTCGCCGAAGTCCTCGAACAGCGGCCCGCCGCGGTGGGTGATGCCGTTCGAGCCCGGGTACACCTCGGCGCGGTAGAGGTTCTTGCGCACGAGGCGGCTCGCGTTCACGTCGTCGCTCTCGAACGACATCTGCGCGATGCTGAACGTGTAGTTGCGGCGCGTCGCGGTGAGCGAGAAGCTGCCGGCCGACCCGCCGCGAAGGCGGTAGTCGTGGAACATCGCCGCCGAGTGGCACTGCGCCATCATGCAGCCCTTCTTGACGAGCACGGGCTGCACGCGCTGCGCGAAGAAGAGGAACGCCGGGTCGAGGTTCTGCGGCTTGGGGGGCCCATGCGCCTGCGCCCAGAGGAGCAGCGCCTGGTAGTTCGGGTCCTTCACCGAGCCGAAGATCGGACCCCCCTCGTGGTAGCTCCCGCCCTGCGAGGTGGCGAGCGGGCGGCGCAGGATCTCGCTCTGCTCGGGCGTCTTGGCGAGGTAGTCGGCCGCGGCGAAGTAGTTCCAGCGCACCTCCGACGGCGTCTTGCCGCACGTGAAGTAGAGCGCGTTGACCGTCGTGCCGTGGCAGTTGCCGAAGGCGCAGCTCCGGGCGAGCACCGGCTCGGCGTCCTGCTGGAAGGCGGCGAAGTCCTGCCCGGTCGGATCGGCGTTGGGATCGAAGCCGGGCGCCGACGGCACGACGTCGGTGCACGGCGTCGTGGGGATGCTGACGGGCGCCACGCCGGTGTTGTCCTCGGTCGCGCCGTTGTCGATCCACCGACGCAGCGTCTGGTACGCGCTGCCGGTCGGATCGAGGATCGGCCCGCCCGCGTGCTTGATGTCGGTGGTGACGCTCACCGTCGTGCCGTCCCAGAGCTGCACGGACACCTGGTAGGGCGGCACGTTCTTCACGAGCATCGACGGCTGCAGGTACGGGCCGTAGTCGAGCAGCAGGTCGCGGCGGTGCGACACGCCGTCGTAGGTCGTCAGGTCCAGGTTGCCGAACGCGTTCCCCTTCGCGTCGGCCACGTGGCAGCCCGCCCCGGTGTTCGTGCGCACGCACGACGTCTGCAGGATGGGCGCGACGTTCTGGTCGAAGAACGTCGTCGGCTGCGGTTCTCTGGTCGTGCACGCCCCCGCGGCGCACGTCCCGATGACGGCGAGTGTCACCCCCGCAAGGAAGCTCGCGGCTCGCATGGCCTCATCGTAGCCGGGCCGCTACAGCCTCCGCAGCGCAATCTGCGCCTCGTCGCGGACGAACGTGTCCGGGTCGTTCTGCATCAGGTTCTGGAGCACGGGGCGCGCGCTCGCGTCGCCGAAGGTGCCGAGGGCGTGACACGCCGCGGCGCGCACCTGCGCGTCGCCGTCCTTCTGCGCGACCGCGGCGACGGCCGCCACGGCGTCCTTCGCGTCGAGACCGTCGAGCACCTCGACGGCGCGGCGGCGGACGACGGGATCGTCGTCGCCCACGAGCGCCGCGACGCTCGACACGCCCGAGAAGGTGTTGATGCGCCCCGCCGACCCGAGCGCCGCGAGCTTGACGCTGGAGTCGGAGTCGCCGAGCGCGCGGGCGAGCGCGCCCGCCCCGTCGTCGTTCAGCCGACCGAGGGCGCTGGCCGCAGCGGCGCGCACGCGCGCGTCCGAATCGGAGACGACCGCCTGCGCGCACGCCGCGATGCCCGGGGCGGAGAGAAACTCACCGAGCGCGTACGCCGCGTACGAGCGGCGCACCGGGTCCGCATCGCCCTTGAGCGTGTTCAGCGTCTGCTCGTACACCTCGCCGGGGCCGAACACGCCGAGGATGCGCCGCCGCAGCCACCAGGCGGCGATCTCGCGCGTCTTGGCGTTCGAGTCGTAGAGCAGCGGCGCGACGAAGGGGATGCAGTCGAGGCATTCGACCTTCTCGGCGTGCTCGAGCGTCTCCCACACGAGCGTCGGCGCGCCGCTGGCGGCCGCGCTCTTGATGGCGTCGGGCGTCGAGATGAACTCGGCCTGGTCGGCGGGGATGCTGCCGTACACGCCCTGGAAGCCGGCGCCCGAGGGCGTCACGGGGCGAGGTGTGCCCGTGCCCGCGCCCGCGTCGGAGGCGGCGAGCGTCGAGGCCACCGCGAGGATGCAACCCATCGCGAGCTTGAGGATCGTGGGACGTCGCATGGCTTCTCTCCTCTTCCTCTCCGCGTCAGTGCGAGCTCGGGGCGACCGGGTCGCCGCTGGTGTACGGCACGAACCCCGTGTTCTGGCGCGACCAGTACTGGCCGCCGAGGTCCATCGGGTAGACCGCGAGCGTCTTGCGCTCGTCGTCGGTCAGGGTCACCCCCTGGTCCTCCGGGTGCATCGGATGCGTCGCGACCGGCCAGGCGGTGCTGCCGTCGGGCTGACCGTTGGCCATGCCGTGCAGGTTGATCTTCTCGGTGAGCGCCGAGGCGCGCGCGCTGCCCGGGATGCCCCACCACGGGGTGCAGCCGGACGGGCCGCCGTTCTCGGCCGGCGTGAGGCCGGCCTGCTTGCACGGCGCCGCGCCGGTGACCGTGATTTTGCCGGTGCTGTCGCCCATGCTGAGCGTGGCCGGGTAGAAGATCGACACGTAGGACGCCGGCCAGGTGGCGACCTTGCGGTCGTAGTACGCCGTGACGGGCGTGCTCGAGAGATCGAGCGTCGGGATCTTGTACGTCGTCTGCGCGCCGGTCACCGGGTCGGTGCGCGTCATGTAGTAGTACGACGTCGTCGACGAGTTGTGGCACTGCACGCATTTCGCGTCGAGGATCGGCTGCACCTTCTGGTCCCAGGGGAACTCGGTGCGCTGCGCGATCGGCTCGACGAACTCCTCCGGGCCGTGCTGCTCGGCGACCGTCGGGTTCTGGCCGAAGGCGGGCACGCCCTGGCCGGTGCGCGACTCGTGGCAGCCGACGCAGCGCCGGTCCTCGCCGGGCATCCCCTGGATCCACAGCTGCTGGTTGCGGATCGCGAGGCCGTACTTGTCGATGGGCTGCAGGTGGATCGGGATGTACGGCGGCACGTCCGCCAGCCAGCTGCCGTCGCCGAAGACGGGCGCCTCGCCGAGCACCGCGGCGCCCTCGAACATCGTCAGGCCGAACATGCTGACGCCCTTGGCCGCCTCGCTCGAGAAGCCCTCGACGACGCGCACGGCGACGGCGCCCTGCTTGAGCGCCTGCGCGAGCGCCGTGTTGTTGAACTCCGCGCCGTCGACGGTCTCGTTCAGGCTCGTCTGCGACACGTCGATCGAGCCGATGCGCACCGGGATCGTCGAGTCCTGCGTGTGCTGGTTGGCGCCGATGACCGGCGGCTCCGTGCGCGGCACGACCGCGATGGCGTTGAGGTCCCAGGTCGAGCGGTCGTTGTAGACGAGCTGGTTCTGTCCGCTCGCCGGGTCGTAGACGTAGATGCCGAAGTCCGGCGGCGTGAGCGACTGCTCGTTCATGTCGTTGACCGGCCCGTCCGCCCACGACGTGAGGATGCGCCCGTCCGGCAGCAGGCTCGGCTCGCGGTAGCGGCCGACCGGCGACGGATCGCTGCCGCCGGGGACGTTCGGCGTCAGGATCGTGACCTGCGCGTGCTCCTCGTCGAGGCACGCGTGGCCGATGGTGGCACCGCTCGCGTAGTTGCTCGCGTCGAGGCACACCGGGTCGTTCTGGTTGCGCGCGTCGATCTGCACGAGCGTGCCCGCGTGGATGGTGCGGTCGCGGGCCGTGCCGATGCCGATCATGACGTTGGGCGAGAGCTCCTTGACGGTGAAGAGCGCGTTCACCGGCTTGCCGTGCTGGCCGGCGACCGCGAGCTCCTGCGTTCCATCCGGGTTGACGACCCGGATCTTCACGTCGTTGACGGCGGCGAAGTGCTCCCACTGCGAGAAGGCGATGCGCCCGTCGTAGCGTAGGAACGGCGCCACCGAGTGCGACAGGTTCTGGCCGAAGAGGTGCCGGTTGGCGTCGCCGCCGTCGACGCTGATCGTCGCGAGCTGCAGCGCCTCGCGCGCGTGCTCGTACTCGTCGGCGCGCGTGCCCATCGAGGTGTACATCTCGTTGGTGACGAACGCGATGAGCCCACCCGGGATGTAGATGGGGTTGACGTCGTCGTAGTCGCCGTTCGTCTTCTGGTGCATCTCGTACTTGCCGTCGGGGCCGGGCGTCAGCTCGACGGTGTAGATGTGGTAGTGGTCGTTCGGGTCGCGCTTCATCGAGAAGACGGCCTGGGTCGCGTCGAACGACACGTCGGCGCCGTTGAAGTCGGCCTGCGGGAAGTCGCTCGTCAGGTTCGTGAGCGTCCCGTCGGCGCGCGCCGGCGAGAGCAGGTCGAGGCTGCCGCCGGGCACGTAGCGCTGGTAGTCGAGCACCTGGCCGTTGCCGCCGGCGACGTCGACCGACACCGTCCCGTCGGGGTTCTGCACGGTGGTCTGCCGCTTGATGAGCAGGATCGACTGGACGCCGATGCCGCCCCCGTCGTTCGAGGTGGACTTGCTGCAGGCTCCCATTCCCGCGACGGTCGCGGCGAGCCCGAACACGCTGAGCGCTTGCAGGTGGCGTTTCATGGCGTCTCCCGTGGAGCAGGTGGCAGAGCACGATGCGCGCCAGGGGCGAAGCGCGTGGACTTTCAATCGCTTGCGCCGAGCACCGACCCGCGCGGACGGTGGCCGCAGACCCGCCATCGGGGGCGGGTGCCCCCGGCGGCGACCGCGCCTACTTGCACGTGCCCATCTTGCAGAACAGGCCCGACGCACACCTCTGGACGTTTCCCGGGCAGCACGGGGCCCCGTTCGTCCCGCACGTCTGGCACGCCGCGGTGACGCAAGTCCCCGGCGTCGAGGTGAGGTCGCAGCACTGGCCGCTCTGGCACGTGTCGTTCGGGCAGCACGTCTTGCCGCTGCCGCCGCACCCGCCGCACGTTCCGTTGAAGCAGATGCTGCCGTTCGAGCACGTGCCGCCCGAGGCGACGCAGACGCCGGCCGCGTCGCAGCAGTCGCCGGCGCTCGCGCACGCCACACCGACCGTGCAGCACGCGCCTCCGGTGGATCCGCAGGAGAACGCGTCGGGGGGTGCGTCGACGGGTGCGTCGACGGGTGCGTCGATGGGTGCGTCGATGGGGGCATCGACGGGTGCGTCGACGAGCGCGTCGACGGCTGCATCGGAGGCGGCCTCCGCGTCGCCGTCGGCCGTGGATTCCGCCGGCGCATCGCCGACCGGCGCGTCCGGCGACCCGTCGCCCGTTGTCGTGCCGTCGGCGCCGTCGTTCTGCGCGGGGCTGTCGGTGGCGACGTCGAGCGTGGCGTCGTCGCCCGTGTCGCCGCCGTTCGAATCGGGCAGCGTGCCGTCTCGTTCTCCGGCGTCCTGCCCCGTGCCCTGATCGAAGATGCCGTAGTCGTTCGTGCATGCCGCGAAGAGCAGCGCCCAGCCTGCGGCGAGGGCCGCCACCCGCCTCGCGTTCACAGCGACCCCCTGACTCCGACGAACGACGGCCCGACCAGCAACGCGGTGCTCGTCGAGTCCGACTTGTGCGGCAGACTGAGGACGAGCAGGGTGGCGCCCGCGGCGAGCCCCACGACGGCGACGGCGGCGCTGACGTTGGCGATCGTCTGCTGCGTCCGGCCGGTCGAGATCTCGCTCTGCTTGGTCGCGGGGCACTGATGGTTCGGCGGCGGGCAGGCGCTCGTCAGGTCGTTGTAGGTGGAGTCGGACATGAGCCCGAAAATCGCGAACCCGGCTGCGCCGACGATGCCGACGGCGCCAGCGACGTACGCGTAGGTCCGGAGCTTGCCCCGGCTCGACGGGGCCGGCGAGCCCACGTCGGCCCCGGCCGACGGCGCCGAGTCGGGGGCGACGGACGGCGGCGGCTCGACCGCCGCGGGCGCCGGCGGCGCGGGCGGCGGCTGCGCATCGAGTGTGACGTCCGCCTTCCTGCCCGTCGAAGCGGCGACGGTCGCGCGCGCGAGCTCCTTGCCGGACCCGTCGACCAGCACGACGTCGACGGCACCCGGCGACACGACGATCGGCGCCGTCCACTGCTCCGGCGGGATGGTCCGACCCCCGACCCGGAGCGTCGCGCTGGCGGGCGCGTGCTCCGGCGTGACCTCGACCAACGCGAGCTTCGACTCGAGGTCGCGGCGCTCGGCGGTGGCCGCGTCGGCCGTCTGCGCGTAACGCGGCTCGCTGCCCGCCATCCGCGTGGCGTCCTCGATGACGCGCTGGTACTCCGTCCACGCCTCGGCGCGCTTGCCGGCGTCGCGAAGCGCGCGCGCGAGCTCGAGGCGCGCGTTCGGGCTGTCGACCACCTGCAGCGACGCACGCAGCTCCGCAATCGCCCTGTCGTAGTTCTTGGCCCCGATGGCCTGCTTGCCCGCGGTGAAGTGCGCCATCGCCTCATTCTTCTGCGTGGCGTTGGCCTGGGTGGGCGACACGGGCGAAGCGAACGCCGAGCCGGCGACGAGGAGCGCGAGGGACACGGCGCAGGACGCGATGAGCGAGCGACGGGGGGAGCGCATGCGGCCTCAGAGCGAGTTGGGATCGAACGTCGGCTTCGATTTCGAGTGCTTCTTCGGATGCCTTGCAGGACCGGCGTGCTTCGTGTGAGGCGGGGAGTGCGCGTGGTGCGACACGGCGGGCGAGGGCACCGACGGCGGCGCCGGAGCGGCGGCGGCCGGAGGCGCCACGGCGGCCGTCGGCTCGGACGTCGTCGCCGGTGCGGAGGGCGGAGGCGCATCGTTCGACGGTCGCGCCGCGGTGGTCGCCACCGACAGCGCCGACGCGCTCGGTGGCGACGTCGCAGCGTCGGCGCCTCGGTGTGCGACGCGCCATGCGGCCAGCACGAAGACGGCGAGCCCCAGCAGGCCCACCCCGCCGAGCACGAACGCCTTGCGGCGGCGGTTGGCGCGCTCTCGCGCGTCGTCCTCCGCGGCGCGCCGGGCGAGCGACGGCTCGGTATCGACGGCGGCGGGAACGGCGGCGACGGCGGGCGCCGGCAGGTCGATCGCCGCCGAGTAGTAGGGCGCACCGCTCGGCGGCGGATCGTCGCGGACGGCGGGCGGCCCGGGCGGCGTCCGCTCGGGTGCTTGGGCGGGGACCGGCGGCGGCCCCTCGCGCGCGGCGACCGGCGCGGGGGACGGCTCCGGGCGGGCCGCGACCGGCGCGGGCGGCGGCGACGGCGGGACGGGCGCCGACGCCGGCCTCGCCTGGCTCTCGGGCACGACCTCCAGATCGACGTCGGATCCGAGCTCGATGACCTCCGACACCGGAGCGCTCACGCCCGGGGCCACGAGCACCGAGGGGGCCTCGAGCTCGGGCTCGGGGGACGCCGGCGCGGACGTAGGGGGCGCGAATCCCGCGGGGATCACGACCTTCGGTGCGGGCGCAGGCGCAGCTGCGGGCGCAGGCGCGAGCGCAGGCACGGGTGCGTGCGCAGGCGCGGGCGCAGGCGTCTGCGTGCCGGCGCCCCCCTCGAGCGCCTCACGCCGAGCCTTGACGGACGCGCCCAGCGCCCCTTTCGCGTACGCCCCCGCCGTCGACGCCGAGGCGAGCTTCAACCCGGCGCACTTTCGAATCTCCGCGGCCATGGCGGCGGCCGTCTGCCAGCGGTCCTCCGGCGACGGGGCCAGCGCCTTGGCGGCGACCTCCACCAGCCCCTTCGCCCATGGTGCTTGCGCGGGCACCGTCGCCGGCGGCAGCGCCCCGTCGCGCGCGCGCGCCGCCCTCTCCTCGCCCGTGGCCCGTTCGAACAGCCACTTGCCGGTCAGCGCCTCCCACAGCAGCACGCCCGCGCTGAACACGTCCGCGCGCGCGTCGTACACTTCGCCGGCGTGCACCTCGGGCGCGAGATGGCCCACGGACGCGGCGTCGGGGCAGACTCCCGGCGCGCGCCGCGCGGTCGCGTGGAGCAGCCGCGCGATCCCGTCGACGCCGAGCACGACGGTGGCGGGCGAGATCTCGCCGTGGGCGAGCTTCATCGGCTGCTGCTTTGCGTCGCGGAGCGTATGCAGCGCGGACGCACCGGAGAGGGCGTCCACGACGACGCGCAGCGCCACTTCGAGCGGCATCGAGCCCCCGGGCCAGACCGTCTGCAGCTTCTCGCCGTCGACCAGCTCACCGAAGACGACGACGTCGTCGCCCCGGACGGCGACCTCGCGCACGCGGGCGAGGTTCGGGCTGGCGATCGTCGAGATGCGCCGCGCCTCGCGAACGAACAGCGCCCCCGCCTCGTCGCCCGCTTTCCCGAGGCCGGCGAAGCGCTCGGCGACGCTCAGCTGCACCTTGCCGCCGGGCAGGCCGTGCCGGACGGCGTAGACGGGGTTGGGCCGTGCGCCGAGCGGTCGCACGACCTCGTGCGGCGCGAAGATCGGCTCCGGACTGGCCGAGCGGGCGTCGGATGACACCACGATCGCAAGCGTATCACCGCGGCGACGGCTTCGCGCGCCGATTCGGGCGGGCGGACAGGTTTGATCGATGGGGCCCCTGCCGCGTCAGGTTTGATCGATGGGGCCCCTGCCCCATCGGAAGGGACTTCTGACCGAATGCGAGGGGCAGCAGGGAGGCGAGCGAGGCGCGGCGGGTCGCCAGCGTGCGCCCGGCATCATCGTCGGCGACCATGAGCACCGGCATGTCGGCGGCGAACTCGGTGAGCACCTGCCTACAGATGCCGCACGGTGCGCCCGGGGTCGGGCCGCTCGTCACCACGACGCAGGCGACCGGGTTGCGGTCGCCCGCGGCGACCATGGCGGAGATCGCCGAACGCTCGGCGCACACGGTCGCCCCGTACGTCGCGTTCTCCACGTTCGCCCCGGCGTAGACGCGCCCGCTGCGCGTCAGGATGGCGGCGCCGACGCTGTAGTGCGAATAAGGCGCGTACGCCCGGGCACGCGCGCGTCGCGCCGCCGCCAGCAGCGGCTCGAAATCGAGCTTGGGCGCGCTTCTGCCGCCGCGCGCGTTCACGTCGCCGCCCCCGCGCGCCCGATCCAGCCGCGCAGCAGCGTGACGAGCTCGCTGCGGCGCGACCGCGCCGTCGCCTCCACCTCGGCGTGACTGAGCGGGTGGGCGGAGATCCCGGCGGCGAGGTTCGTGATGCACGAGAGCGCCCCGACGCGGATGCCCATGTGCCGCAGCGCGATTACCTCGTGCACGGTGCTCATGCCCACTGCCTGCGCGCCGAGCATGCGCACCATGCGGATCTCGGCCGGCGTCTCGTACGACGGCCCGGGCAGCGCGGCGTACACGCCCTCGAGCAGCGCGATGCCCGCAGCGTGCGCGACGTCGTGCAGCGCGGCGCGCAGGCCCGGGTCGTACGCGACGGTCATGTCGGGGAAGCGCGGGCCGAGCGCGTCGTCGTTCGGGCCGGTGAGCGGCGAGCTGCACGTCAGGTTCAGGTGGTCGGTCACGAGCATCAGGTCGCCCGCCGACCACGACGGCTCGAGGCCGCCCGCGGCGTTCGTCAGCAGGACGGCGCCGACGCCCATGCGCGCCATCGTGCGCACGCCGTGCACGACCTTGTCGACCGGGTGCCCCTCGTACATGTGCACGCGCCCCTGCATGCACACGACCGGCACGCCGTCGACCTTGCCGAAGCAGAGGTTGCCCGCGTGCCCGGGCACCGCCGACGAGGGCATGTGGGGCAGATCGCGGTAGGGGATCTTCACCAGATCGTCGAGCGTGTCGGCGAACGCCCCCAGCCCGCTGCCGAGCACCACGCCGACGCGCGGCTCGATCGCGACGCGCTTGCGGATGGCGAACACGCAATCGTCGAGGCGCGCGGCGATCGACGACGGCGGCGACTGCGAGATGGGCGGCATGGCGCGAGCATAGGTCTTCGGCGGCGCGCCGGGCAGAGGCTTGGTTGGTCAGCGCTTGCCGAACTTCTTCGCGAGGGCCTCGCAGACGATGGCGGGGGCGTATCGGCTCACGTCGCCGTGGTGGCTCGCGATCTCGCGCACGAGCGAGGCGCTGATGAAGCCGTTCTTCGTGCGCGTCGGCAGGAACACGGTGTCGACCGCGGGCTCCAGGTCGGCGTTGGCGTGGGCGATCTGCAGCTCGTACTCGAAGTCGGTCGCGGCACGCAGCCCGCGGACGATGACGCGGGCGCGCTTCTCCTTGCAGAAGTCGATGAGCAGCCCGTCGAACGCGTCGACCGTGACGTTGGGCAGGTGGGCCGAGATGCGCGACACCAGGTCGAGCCGCTCCTCGACGGTGAACAGCGGGCTGCGCGTCGGGTGCCGGCCGATGCCCACGATGACGTCGCTGAAGAGCGCCGAGGCGCGCTCGATGAGGTCGAGGTGCCCGAGCGTCGGCGGGTCGAAGCTGCCGGCGTAGACGGCCAGCCGGGCGATGGCGGTGCTGCTCATCGGGCGCTCGCCGGGGCTCGAGGCGGACCGTGGGGGCCGCCGGACGACACGGGCGGCTGCGACGGCGAGGGCGGCGCGGGGGAGGACGGCGGCGACAACGTGGGTGGCGACAACGAGGGCGGCGGCGCGGCCGGCGGCGCCGCGGCGGGCCGTTTGGCCGAGGGCTGCGCGGGGCCGAGCAGCGTCGGATCGGGCTCGATCCACATGAAGCGCCCGTCGTCCGCGAAGGTGATGCGGAAGAACGCCAGCAGGTCGGCGCCGACGACGCCTTCGAGATCCACGTCCAGCCCGCTGGTCAGCTCGCCCATGTCGGCCCCCTCGAGCGCGGGCATCTTGGCGAGGTCGAAGCCGCCTATGCGGAAGGTGGGGATCATGCCGCGCTTGACGTTCGGCGCGTCCTGCAACGGCACGAGCCTCTGCGGGTCGATGCCGGCCTCCTTCCACGCGGCGTCCTGCAGGAGCAGGGGGAACGGGCGGGAGCTGTCGACGAGCAGCGCGACGGGACTGTCGTCGTGCGCGGTGAGGGCGGCGCGCAGCATCATGCCGCCGCCGCGCAGGTAAAAGAGGGGCACGCGGCTGGCGTCGGGCGGCGCGGGCGGCTCCTCGCGGCGCACGACGAACTGATCGCCGCGGCGATCCATCGTGACGTGGGCGTGGCGCAGCAGCTGCGCTCCGAGGAGCGCGCGAATGGGCACGCCGAGCTGGCGCGTGATCGGCGACAGGTCCTGCACCAGCGCGGGGACGTCGTTCACCTCCACGCGGTCGAAGCGCAGGCTCACCCACGACGGATCGCGGCGCGAGTTCGAGTCGATGACCACCTCGCTCGAGCCGGTCGCCACGAGCGCCAGGATGCGCTCGCCGTCCAGCTCGCACGGCACGACGTTCGCGGCGCCGAGCGGGACGCGGTCGAGCGCGCGCGGCATGTCGACCTCGCCGACCAGGCCCCCGTCCATCTCGAAGGGGTGCCGGCCGGCGCCTTGCCGCGCGAGCGACGCGACCTCCTGGGCCCACGGGTCCTTGACCTTCGGGTCGCCGAGCATCGCGTCGAGCTCGTCGGCCGCGTGCTCCAGGTCGCCGCTGTACCAGTACGCGCGCCCGCGGATGCCGTGCACCTCGCTCGTGTCGATGCCCTCGGTCAGCTTCAGCGCCTCGGCGAAGTCGAGCCGCACCAGGGCGACGCGCGCGGCCAGCTCGCGGATGTCGACGTCGTTCGGGGCGGCCGACAGCGCGTGGCGCGCCGACTCCTGCGCGTCGTCGAAGTCGCCGGTGCGGTAGCTCGCCTTCGCACGGTCGAGCCACTGGGTGGCCAGGGGCGGGCGCGTGGGCGCCTGCGGGCCCGCCGCGGGGCCGCACGCCAGCGAGGCGGCGGAGAGCACGAGAAGAGCAAGCGAACGGCGCATCGAAGGGAGTGTCTCACGCTTGGGCCGGAGCGGGGGCGGGCTCGATGCGCAGAATGCGGTCGGCTCGCAGCTGTCTTCGGCCTCGTCCGGGGAGCTGATACCCCACAACGCGCGGCGGGTCGAGGTCGGAGCGGACCTCGAGCAGGACCATCGGCAGCGGCTCGGGCGGCCGGCGCGCGGCCCGGTAGGTGACGACGACGGGCACGCCGTGCTTCACGGCCGCCTCGCACGCGTCGACGATGGCCTGCCGCGCCCGGCGCTCGCCCACGCGCACCTCCCAGAGGTCGCGCGCGCTGACGGGCGCGAGCACCGCCGCGCAGCGCTCGAAGACGCCGAGCAGCGCGCGGACGTCGCTCTCGGCCCGGTGCGCCGTCCCGCGCTCGATGGCGAGCTCGCGGCAGAGCGCGTCGAGCGAGTAGGAGTGGAAGGCGAAGGCCCGGCGCGCGAGCACCAGCGTGTCGAGCCAGTGCTCGAGGTGCAGCGCGACGCCGGCGCGCTGGCACTCGGCGGTGAGGAAGCGCACGTCCCACACCGCCGCGTGCGCGACGACGATGGCCCCCTCGAGGATGCCCACGACGTCGCGCGCCACCGCCTCGAACCGCGGCGCGCCGGCGAGCGCCGCGGCGTCCAGGCCGTGCACGTGCGCCGCGCCCCCCACGCGCTCGCCGGGGTCGAGCAGCGTGCACAGCGAGCGCTCCACCCGGCCGCCGACGACGCGCTCGACGCACACCTCCACGACGCGATCTCGCGCCGCGTCCAGCCCCGTCATCTCGAGATCGAGGAACGCGAGCGGCGCCTGCGCGATCGGCAGATCCCACGGCGGTCCGGGCGGCGGCGGCGTCACGACCGGAGCTTACCGCGGGGAAAGCCGCGCGATCGCCCGTCGCCCGAGGGCGAGCGCCACGCCCGAGCCGATGACCAGCACCGACCCGAGCGCCTGCACCGCGTCGGGTACCTCGCCGAAGAAGGGCAGCGCGAACGCGCGCGCGAAGACGACGCCCGAGTAGCCGATGGCGCCGACGCGCGCGGCGCGGTCGAGCGAGTAGGCGCGCGTCATCGCGATCTGCGCGAGGCCGGCGGCCAGGCCGGTGCCGCCCAGCACGAGCAGGTCGCGCCCGCCCGGCGTCTTCCAGACGGGCACGGACGCGAGCGCCATCGTCACGAAGCCGACTCTCGCGAAGTGGAAGACGATGGCCTCGCTCGACTCGCTGGGGCCCATGCGCCGCAGCCAGATCATCGCCGTCGCCGACGCCATGGCCGTCGACACGCCGATGGCGACCAGGTGCCCGGCCGACGAGAACGACGGCCGCGCGACGAGCGCGATCCCCGCGAAGCCGCACGCGAGCGCGCCGACCAGACCCGCGCTCACCCGCTCGCCGAGCAGCGCGGGGCTCATCAGCGCGATGAAGATGGGCGAGGACGCGAAGAGCGTCGCCGCGTCGCCGACGCCGATGGCCGGCGCCGCGTACACGTAGAAGGTGCCCGCGGCGGCCAGCGTGCCGAAGAAGGTGCGCATCCAGGCCTCGCGCCGGCGCGCGACGCGCAGCGACGCCCCCCGCGCGCGCGCGACGACGTACGCCGTCAGCGCGCCGCCCAGGAAGCGCGCCGCGCAGACCTCCTGCCAGGGGACGTCGCGCCCGCCGATGTGCGCGCCGACGGCCATCAGCGCGAAGAGGACCTGCGCCGCCGCCATCCAGGCCGCGGCCCGGAGGGGCGCGCCTCCCGAAGCGTCGCTCATGACACGCGCGCCAGCACGACGACCGAGTAGCCCACCGCGACGCGGTCGCGCACGTTGGCATAGGAGTGTCGCTGGTCGCCGCGGAAGACGACGACGTCGCCCGGCGCGAGCGTCCACGACTCGCCCGAGGCGACGAGCACGATCTCGCCGCGCTCGCACGTCAGGTACTCGGTGGTGCCGGGCACGTGCGGCACGCCGATCATGCGCGCGCCGGGGGGCAGCTCCATGCGGTCGATCTCCATGCCCGGGATCGGATCGGGCAGGAGCTTGCGCACGGCCACCTCGCCGCGCGTGCGCACCGGCAGCGACGCGGCGGGGAAGTGCTTCACGGCCGGGCGCGGGGCGCGGATGAGCTCCTCGATGGTCACCTGGAGCGCGCCGGCGACGCGATTGAGGACGCCGAGGGTGGGGTTCGCGTGGCCGCTCTCGAGGTGCGCCCACGTGGCGCGCGGCACGCCCGCGAGCCTGGCCATCTGCTGCTGGGTCACCCCGCGCACCTCGCGCAGCTGCGCGAGGTTGGCCGCAAGCCGAGCCGCCGCCACGTCGCTCGCCATGACGAGCGCTTAGAGCCCCGCCAACCTTTTGGCAAGCCGGCCAACAAACGGGAACGCGGCGTCATCTTTCCGGGGCAGGAGGTTCGACATGGAGATTCGTGGAACGGCGGCGCTCGTGACGGGCGCGAGCCGCGGGCTCGGGGCGGCGCTGGCGCGGAGGCTCGCCGCCGAGGGCGCGCGCGTGGTGCTGGTGGCGCGGGGCGCCGAGGAGCTGGAGGCCGTCGTGCGGTCGATCCGCGCCTCGGGCGGCGAGGCGCACGCGGTGACGGCCGACGTCGGCGACAAGCGCGCGGCGCACGCGATCGCGGCGGCGGCGGCAGCGCTGGCGGGCCCGGTGGACATCCTGGTGCACAACGCGAGCACGCTCGGGCACGTGCCGCTGCGGCCGGTGCTCGACACCGACTGCGAGGCGCTCGAGCGCGCGCTCGAGGTCAACGTGGTCGGGCCGCTGCGCCTGGCCAGGCTGCTGGTCGGCCCGATGGCGCTGCGCGGGCGGGGGCTCGTCGTGCAGGTGACGTCGGACGCCGCGGTGGTGCCGTACGCCGGCTGGGGCGCGTACGGCGCGTCCAAGGCGGCGCTCGAGCAGCTCGGGCGCGTGCTGGCGACCGAGCTCGAAGGCACGGGCGTGCGCCTCGTGACCGTCGACCCCGGCGAGATGCGCACGCGGATGCACGCCGACGCGGTGCCCGGCGCCGACGAGGCGACGCTGCTCGATCCGGAGGTGGTCGCGGGGCGGATCGCGCGCCTCGTGCGCGGCGTCGAGCGGGTGCCGAGCGGCGCGCGCGTCGAGGCCGCGGCGTGGAAGGAGGGGGCCTGAATGAGCCCCGCGACCTGGCCGCGCGACGAGGTGCTAGTGCAGTGGCTGCTCGTCGTCGATCCGGCGGCGGGCCGCTGGCGCGACGCGCGCGTGCGCGACCTGCCGGCGTGGCTTCTGCCCGGCGACCTGCTCGTCGTCAACGACGCCGCGACGCTGCCCGCGTCGCTCTTGGCCGCGACGCCCGGCGGGGCCCCGGTCGAGCTGCGCCTCGCCGGACCGCCCGAGCAGGGGCGATGGCCGGCGGTGCTCTTCGGCGACGGCGACTGGCGCACGCGCACCGAGGACCGCCCGCCGCCTCCGCCCGTGTCGCCGGGCGACCGGCTGACCGTCGGCGCCGACCTCGCGTGCGTCGTCGAGGCGGTCGACGCGCGCTCGCCGCGCCTCGTCGGCCTGCGCTTCTCGCGCGACGGCGCGGCGCTCTGGGCGGCGCTCTACCGGCACGGCCGCCCCGTGCAGTACGCGCACGTCGCCGCGCCGCTCGAGCTCTGGCACGTGCAGACGCCGTTCGCGTCGCGCCCGTGGGCGGCGGAGATGCCGAGCGCGAGCCGGCCGCTCGCCTGGGCGGTCGTCTCCGCGCTGCGCGCGCGCGGGGTGCGCCTCGCCGCGCTCACCCACGCCGCCGGGCTGTCCTCCACGGGCGACGCGCGCCTGGACGCCGCGCTGCCGCTGCCCGAGCGCTTCGAGCTGCCGGCGGCCACGGTGGAGGCGGCCCGTGCGGCGCGCGCGGCGGGCCGGCGCGTCGTCGCGTCGGGGACGAGCGTCGTGCGCGCGCTCGAGGGGTGCGCGCGGGCGCACGGCGGGGAGCTGATCGCGGGCGCCGGCACGACCGACCTCCGCGTCGACGCGACCTTTCGCCCGCGCGTCGTCGACGGCCTGCTGACCGGGCTGCACGAGGCGGGGAGCTCGCACCGGGAGCTGCTGCGGGCGTTCGCGGCCGAGCCGCTGCTGGCGGCCGCCATGCGCCACGCCGAGGCGCGCGGCTACCTCGGCCACGAGTTCGGCGACGCCTGCCTCATCCTCCCGGGACAGCCGGCGCGCGGCGGGCTACACGCTTGACCGCACGCCGTGAGCTTCACCCGCCAGCCCAGCCGCTTCGCCGCGCCGCGCTCGCGCTTCTCGCTCGTCCGCGGCGCGCCCGGGGCCCTCGTGCGCCTGCTGCTGTTCGCCGCGCTCGCCGCCCTGGCCGCCGGCTGGGCGCTCTGGGACCACTGCACGCGCGTGCTCCCCCCGATGCGGGTGCCGGTCGCGCACCCGAGCGCCGCGCCGACGTACGATCCGGACGCGGGCGAGATCCCCGTCCCCGAGATCGTCCCCGGCGACGGCCGGTGATGGCAGGAGCGAGCCGCGGTGGCCAAGCAAGACACGCTCGTCATCCACGAGATCTACGCGAGCATCCAGGGCGAATCGACGTTCGCCGGGCTGCCGTGCACCTTCGTGCGCACGACCGGCTGCAACCTGCGCTGCGCGTGGTGCGACACGCCGCAGGCGTTCCACGGCGGCACGCGCATGCCGCGCGCCGAGGTGCTCGAGCGCGCGCTGTCGTTCGGCACGCCGCTCGTCGAGCTCACGGGCGGCGAGCCGCTGCTCCAGCCGGGCGCGCTGCCGCTGCTGTCGGAGCTGTGCGACGCGGGGCGCACGGTGCTCGTCGAGACGAGCGGCGAGGCGGACGTGTCGCGCGTCGACCCGCGCGTGCACAAGGTGATGGACCTCAAGTGCCCGGGCAGCGGCGAGTCGCACCGCAACCGCTGGAGCAACCTCGCGCACGTCGGGCCGGGCGACGAGATCAAGTTCGTGCTCGCCGACCGCGCCGACTACGAGTGGATGCGGGCGACGGTGCGCGAGCGCGCGCTCGCGGCGCGCACGCCGAACCTGCTGGCGAGCACCGTCTTCGGCAAGCTCGCGCCGCGCGACCTCGTCGCGTGGGTGCTCGAGGACCGGCTGCCGGTGCGCGTGCAGCTGCAGATGCACAAGGTCATCTGGGGGGCGGACGCGACGGGCGTGTGAGGCGGGGAGAGAGCCGCCAACACGCCGAGACGCCGAGGGATCGGTTGGGACGGGCGCCGGCGAGGGGGAAGGTCGCCTCCCGACCGCCAAATTCAGTTAGGAGTCCGAACTAAATTCGGCGCCGGCCCGGGCGAGGCACCAGGGAGGACTACGCGGACCGACGCGCACGAGGTGGGGCCGCCCGGCGTGCAGGCGGCACTCGTCAGGGGTGAGTCGCACCCCCTCCTCGATGCCGCGGATGGCTTTCTCGACGCGAGGAGGCGGTTTCTCGAGGCGAGAACGCGGCTCCTCATCGCGAGGAAGCGGTTCCTCGACGTGAGGAGGCGGCTCCTCACCGCGAGAAGGCGGTCCCTCGCCACGAGAAGGCCCTTCCTCACGTCGAGGAAGCGGCTCCTCGTGGCGAGAAGGCGCCTCCTCGCGATGAGAAGGCGCCTCCTCGACATGGGGAGGCCCTCCGCCGGCATGAGGAACGGTCGTAACCCCGCGATGACGCACGCCGTCAACGCCGCGAGGCACGCGCGGGGCCACTCATACCCACTCCCCCTTGGCGTTCTTGGCGCCTTGGCGTCTCTCTCCCCTCACCGCTCGCCGAGCATGAACTGCCGGTACGCGCCGACGTCGTGCTTCGAGCCGAGCACCAGCGGCGTCCTGTCGTGCAGCCCCTTGGGGACGATGTCGAGGATGCGGTCGACCCCGTTGGTCGCGGCGCCGCCCGCCTGCTCGAAGAGGTACGCCATCGGGTTCGCCTCGTAGAGCAGGCGCAGCTTGCCCCCGGGGCTCTTCTTGTCGGCCGGGTACGCGAAGATGCCGCCCTTCATCAACGTGCGGTGCGCGTCGGCCACGAGCGACCCGACGTAGCGGTGGCCGTAGGGCAGCCCCTGCGCCTTGTCCTCGCCTTTGATCCACGCGTTCCACTTCTTCACGCGCTCGTCCCAGCGTGCGAAGTTCCCCTCGTTGATCGAGTAGGTGTTGCCCCGCTCGGGGCAGCGCAGGTTCGGGTGCGAGAGGAAGAACTCGCCCACGCCCGGGTCGAGCGTGAAGCCGTGCACGCCGGCGCCGGTCGACAGGATGAGCGTGGTGGCGCTTCCGTACACCGAGTACCCGGCCGCGACGATCTTGCTGCCCGGCTGCAGCGCTCCTTCGGCCAGCCGCCCGCCGACGCTCTGCGCGCGCAGCACGCAGAAGATGGTGCCGATCGAGATGTTGACGTCGATGTTGCTCGAGCCGTCGAGCGGGTCGAAGGCGACGATGTACTTGCCCGTCTCGCAGAGGACGCGCGCCTGCTCGAGCTCCTCGCTCGCCACCATGGCGCAGCGGCCGCTGCGCTCGAGCACGGTGCAGAGCACCTCGTTGGCGAAGACGTCGAGCTTCTGCACCTGCTCGCCCTGCACGTTCGTCTCGCCCGTGTAGCCGAGCATGCCGGCGAGCCCCGCGGCGCGCACTCGCGTGTGGATGATGCGCACCGCGAGCGCGATCGAGTTGAGCAGCGAGGTGAACTCGCCGGTCGCGCCCGGCGTGCCGCGCATCCCGCCCAGGACGTGCGCTTCGAGGGTGGTGCCGACGACGGAGGCGGCGGGAACGGGGCTGAGCGATTCGGCCATGAGGGCAGAGGCTTACCCCAGCCGGTTGCCCCTTGCACGCCTCCTGCTGGTGGGTACCCTCCGCTACCACCATGGCCGCTGCGACAGACCGCGTGAAGCAGATCCTCAGCTGGTACTCGAGCGAGAACGTCGGCGTGAAGACGAACCTCGCCCGCCTCATGAACCACGGCTCGCTCGCCGGCACGGGCAAGTTCGTCATCCTGCCGGTCGATCAGGGCTTCGAGCACGGTCCGGCGCGGTCGTTCGCGCCGAACGCGCCCGGCTACGACCCGGACTACCACTTCCAGCTCGCCATCGACGCGGGCTGCAACGCCTACGCGGCGCCGCTCGGCGCGCTCGAGGCGTCGGCCGACAAGTTCGCCGGCCAGGTGCCGCTCATCCTCAAGCTCAACAACTCCGACACGCTGGCGAAGCTCGACCAGCCCATAAGCGCCGTCACCGCGAGCGTGAAGGACGCGGTGCGCCTCGGCTGCTCGGCGATCGGGTACACGATCTACCCCGGCTCGGGCGCGCGCAACGCCATGTACGAGGAGCTCCGGGAGCTCATCCTCGAGGCCAAGGACAGCGGGCTGCCGACCATCGTGTGGGCGTACCCGCGCGGCGCGGGCCTCTCCAAGGAGGGCGAGACGGCGATCGACGTCGTCGCCTACGCGGCGCACGTGTCCTGCCAGCTCGGCGCGCATGTGGTGAAGGTCAAGCCGCCCAAGGACTACGTCGAGCAGGCCGAGGCGAAGAAGGTCTTCGAGAAGTACGGCATCCCGACCAAGACGATGGCCGACCGCGTGCGCCACGTCGTCGAGAGCTGCTTCGCGGGCAAGCGCATCGTCATCTTCTCCGGCGGCGAGGCCAAGGGGACCGACGAGCTGCTCGAGGAGATCCGCCAGATCGCCGCCGGCGGCGGCTTCGGCAGCATCATGGGGCGCAACGCGTTCCAGCGGCCGCGCGGCGAGGCGATCAAGCTGCTCGCGAGCGTGATGGACATCTTCCGCAAGGCCTGACGTGCCTTCGGAGGAGAGCCGTCAGGACGCCAAGGCGCCAAGGGGGAAGGGCAGAGCCTTCCCCCCCGTCTCGGCGTCCTGGCGCCTGGGCGGCTCTCTCCTCTGCTTTCTGGCCGCGTGCGGGGGCGCGCAGCCGAGGCCGGCGCCCGCGCCTCGCGCCCAGCCCATCGTCGCCGCGACGGTGCCGTCGGCGCCGCCGGCGCCGTCCAGCGAGGAGGCGGCGCCCGGCCACCGGCGCGTGGCGCTGCGCTTCGAGCTGAACGGGCGCAGGTTCCCGCTGCCGGTGGTGCACGGGACGATCGCCGGGCAGCCGGTGTGGATGCTCGTCGACACGGGGGCCAACTCGCACGTCATCGCGAGCTGGGTCGCGCGGCGGGCGAAGCTGCCCATGCGCGCGCTCGGCGACGTCGGCAGCGACCACACGGGCCGCGCGGTGTCGGCGTACTCGGTCGAGCACCCGGCGGTCGTCGTCGACGGCTGGGGCCCGCTCGCCGACGGGCCGACGCTCGTGACCGACGTGCCCGGGCCCATCGAGCGCCTTGGCATCGGCGCGTTCGTGTCGCCGCAGCGCCTCGCCGGCGACGACGACGGGGTCGTGCTCGACCTGGCAGCGCGCGAGATGTGGACCGCGCCGTGGGACGAGGCGCGGCGCGCGCTCGACGAGCGGCCGGGCGTGGAGCTGGCGCCGCGCGGCGTGCGCGTCTGCGAGGACGACGGCAGCGCCATCCGGGGGCTGGCGTTCGTCCTGCCCGCCAGCATCGACGGGCACCCGGCCGAGCTGCTGCTCGACACCGGCGCGCACCGGACCGATCTGCTGACGACGTCGCGCCCGGGCCGGCTGCTGGCCGGGCGCGCCAGGCCGAGCCGCGAGGCGATGTACGCCGCGTCGGGGCTGGTGAGGGCCACCGTGGTGCGGGGGGCCCGCGTGCGAATCGGCGAGCTCGCCTTGCGCGCCGACGTCGACCTCGTCCCGGGCGTCGCCGACCCTGTGTGCGCGCGCGACGGCGTCGTGTCGATGGACGCGCTCGGGTCGTGCACGCTCCTGTTCGGTCACAAGACCGTCCGTGGCCGCTGCGTGCCCTAGCGCATTATGTTTCCCTGGCGCCGATGAAGGCCCACACCGAGTACCTGACGTTCCACACCAAGAAGCGGCGCGAGCTGGTGCACCTGACGCCGACGCTCGAGCAAATGCTGGCGCGCAGCGGCGTGTCCGAGGGGTTCATGCTGGTGAGCGCGATGCACATCACCGCCGGCGTGTTCGTCAACGACGACGAGAGCGGCCTCCACGCGGACATCTGGGAGTGGCTCGAGAAGCTCGCGCCCTTCCGCGAGGACTACCGCCACCACCGCACCGGCGAGGACAACGGCGACGCGCACCTGAAGTCGATCCTCGTGCATCACGAGGTCATCGTGCCCGTGACCGATGGGCGGCTCGATCTCGGACCGTGGCAGCGCGTGTTCTACGCCGAGTTCGACGGCCAGCGCGACAAGCGCCTCGTGGTCAAGGTGATGGGCGAGTGACCGGGCGGGGCGCTGCGCTGGCGGGGGTGCTGCTCGGGCTGGTCGCGTGCGCCGGCCCTCCGGCGAGGCGCGCCCCCGCCGCCCTGGCCGCGCGGCCGGCCGACGAGGCGCGCGGCCACACGGCGGACTTCGCGCGGCTCGAGGACCAGGTCATCGACTGGCTCGCCGCCGCCGACCCGCGGCTGGCGCGGCGCGCGGACACCACGGCGTCGGAGACGACGCTCTCGCGCATCGGCACCGACGGGGTGCTCGCGGAGGACGCGGCGGCGCGCATCGTGGGCGGGTCGCTCGATCTGTTCGCCTTCCGCGCGCGGGCCCGCGTGCTCGACGAGGCGGCGGCGCGCCTGGCGGCGTTCCGCGAGCCGCTGCCCGAGGCGGGGCCGGCGGGCAGCTCGCTGGCGCGGCCGCGGCTCGAGCGCGAGCTGCTCGTGCGCCTCGTGGCCGAGGAGCGCGCGCGCGACGACCACGAGGCGAAGCTCGGCGACGCCGCGGGCGACCTGGTGCGCGGCATCGTCTCGACGTGGACGCTGCCGCGGACGCCGCAGGACGTGCCCAAGCGCGACGCGTGGGTGAGCGGGCACCTGCTCGAGATCCGCGCCTCGCTGCGCGACACTGCCGGGCCGCGCACCGGGCCGCCGGACCTCGACGTGGCGCTCTACCCGCTCGAGCGGCTGCTCGCGCCGCTGCAGTTCCCCAAGGGGTCGGCGGCCATCGCCGAGCTGCGCATGGCGCTCGACGACGACATGCGGGCCATCCCGAAGCTGCAGGACGCGACGCGCATCGCGCGCGCGGCGAAGGTGCACCTGGGCGTCGACGTGGACCCCGCGGCGATGCCGGCGCGCCTCGAGCGCATCGAGGCGCGGCTGCGCGACCTCGCCTCGGGCGCGCTGGGCGCGAGCGGCGCGGAGCGGCCGGCCGTCGAGGCGCGCGCGCGCGAGCTGCTGATGGCGCAGCGCCGCTGCCCCGCCGTGCCCGACTCGCGCGTGCGCTCGATGGCCCCGCCGCCCGAGCGAGCGGCGATCTGCGGCGTCCTGCGCGCGCTCACGGAAGAAGAGAGGCCCGCGGCGGCGCTGGTCGCGCTGCACGACGACGTGCTCCTTTCCTTCGCCGCCGTGGTCGCGGCGCCGCCGCCGCGAACCGGCCTGCTCTCGCACCCGGACGACGACGTGGTGGACGCCGTCGAGCGGATGGGGCGCGAGCGGCCGGTCGTGGTCCTCGGCGTCGCCCTCGCCGCCGAGATCCTCTACGGGCCGCCCGGCGGTGCCGACGATCGTCTTCGCGCGTGGCGCGCCCTCGGCGAGGCGCCGCTCGACGTCGTGGCGCGCGAGGTCACGCGCACCGACCCCGTCTTCGATTTCGAGGACACCCCGCTTCAGGGCGCCCGGCGCTGATCAGCGCACGCCCGCGGTGGCCAGGCGCTCCTCGACGAGCATGTCCGCCACCTTGTACGTCGGCGCCTTGAGCTTCTCGCTGCGCTGCACGATCTCCATGATCGTGTCGCGGATCTTCATCGTGTTGTCGCGCGACTTGCGCTCGTCGTACCCGGCGACCTCCTGCGCGACGTTGATGAGGCCTCCGGCGTTGATGGCGTAGTCGGGCGCGTACACGATTCCGCGCGCGTGCAGGTCGTCGCCGTTGCGCGGCGTCGCCAGCTGGTTGTTCGCAGCGCCGGCCACGATGCGGGCCTTGATGCGCGGGATGGTCTGGTCGTTGAGCGCGGAGCCGAGCGCGCACGGCGCGAACACGTCGCAGTCGACGTCGAAGATCGCGTCCAGCGACACAACCCTCGCGCCGAACTCGCGGTTCGCGCGCTCGGCCTTGAGCGGGTCGACGTCGGCGACGGTGATCTTCGCGCCGCACGTGTGCAGCTCGCGGCACAGGTGGTAGCCGACGTGGCCGACGCCCTGCACCGCCACGTGCACGCCCTGCAGCGTGGCCTTGCCGAGCTTGTACTCGACGCACGCCTCGATGCCGCGCCGTACCCCGAGCGCCGTGAACGGCGACGGGTCGCCCGACCCGCCGTGCGACGGGTCGACGCCGGTGACCCACTTGGTCACCGAGCGGATGATCTCCATGTCCTCGAGGCCGGTGCCGCTGTCCTCGGCGGTGATGTAGTGGCCGCGGAGCTCGTCGATGAACTTGCCGAAGGCACGGAAGAGCGCCACCCGGTCGAAGTGCTGGCGCGGGCGGATGATGACGCTCTTGCCGCCGCCGTGGGGCAGCCCCGCGAGCGCCGCCTTGTACGTCATGCCGCGCGCGAGGCGCAGCGCGTCGACGACGGCCGCTTCGTCCGTGTCGTAGTGGATGAAGCGGCAGCCGCCGAGCGCCGGCCCGAGGCGCGTGTCGTGGATGGCGACGATGGCGCGCAGCCCCGTCGCTTTGTCGAGCTTGAAGTGCACCTCGCCGTAGTCGTAGGCGTCGAGGTGGCCGAAGAGGTCCATGCCTCTCCGTTACTACTTCTTCGTCGCGCTCGAAAGCTTCGTTCCGCCGCCAGACTTGGCGTTGCTCGCCGTCTTCGCGCCCGCGGCGGGCGCGCCGGCGTCGGCCGACACCTGGTACTTCGACTGGTCGGACGTGGCCCACTCGGAAGAGTAGTTGCTGATCTGGTAGATCGCGTCGCCGTCGGCGCGCTTGGCCCACCGGTTGGTGCCCGTGGCCGTCTTGCCGACGAGGAGCTCGTACTTGCCGGCGCCGTCCTTCAGCTCGACGGTGACCGTCGCCTCGGGCTTGTCGAGGCCCGTGTCGGCGAGCGATTTGCCGTCTCCGAAGTCGTCGGCCGTGAGCCCCTTGTAGGCGCGGAGCATGTCCTTGACCTTCTCGTCGTCGAAGTGCGCGATGGGGTGCTTGTCGAAGGTGCCCACCCACTTGTCACCCTTGGTGAACGACAGCGTGCCGTGGGTGTTGGTGATGGTCACCTGCGACGCGTTCGCGTCGTCGAACTTGAAGATCTGCTTGTCGCGCCAGTCCTTGGCGTCCTTCGTGTAGAGGTACGAGGAGTAGCCCTTCGCTGCCCAGACCTTGTCGGGGGTGCCCGTCACGATCACGAGCTCGCCCGCGGGGCCGCTCTTTCCGAACAGCTCGTCGAGCTTCTTGTCGGCACCTTTGTAGACGACGACGTGCACGCCGTGCGCGTCGTCGAGCTGCTTGTCCTTCCGGACCTCGTCGTCGAGCTTCAGGTTGATCTGCGAGTCGACCTTCAGCTCCTTGAGGTTCGCGACGAGATCCTTGACCGTCTCCTGGTTGGCGCGCGCCTTGAGGGGCTTGGTGAGCACCCACATCGTCGCGGCGCCCGCGTCGGTCGGGGCGCCCTTGGGGTCGGGCACCTTCTCGAGGACGATCTCCCCCTTGTCGCCGTTCGTGATGTCGATCTTGTCGACGTCGTCGGTGCTCAGGCTGATCGTCGGGAAGTCCTTGGCCGTGGCGGTGGGTGCGCCCAGGGACTCGTCCTTCTTCGCCTGCTTGTAGACGAGGAAGCCGAGCAGACCGAGGATGACGACGCCGAGGATGATGAGCTTGTCGCGCGACATGGTCCTTTCCGTGTGTGCTCAGGCCAGCGAGATGTTGGCGCGGGCGGCGAGGCGCATGCGCCAGCGAAGCAGGCCGTAGGCGGCGAAGAGGGCGGGGATTCCGAGAATGAGCAGGAGCTCGACGTTGTGCTGCGTGTCCTTGCGCCCTTCCTTGATCTCGTCTTCCTGCTTGCGGATCTGTTCGTCGGTCATGTCCGGCGTGATCTTGATCTTGGACCGATCGCCGTAGACGAGGTTCGGATCGCTCAGGATCTTGGCGCTGACCGCGAGCAGGTCGGTGTCGCCGGTCAGCCAGTCGAGCGTGTTCTTGAACACGAGGATGGAGCCGGTGACGAACTGCTGCGCGTAGGGGCCGGCCAGCATGAGCAGCTGCTCGTCGCCGCCCAGGTTCGGCATCATCATGCCGAACTGCCCCATGTCCGGGCCGTTGCCGGCGCGGGCCAGCGGGTTGGCCAGGAACTGCGAGGAGGCGAGCACGAAGACGCGCGAAGGCTTGGCGCTCTGCGCAGGCGCGTCGACCCCCTGCTTGTCGCCGTCGGGGAACGCGCTCTTCAGCGTGCCCTCGACGTCGGCGCCGACGGCGAACTGCTGCTGCTGGAGGCCCTTGAGCTTGTGGGCCCACTTCTGGAACGGCTTGAGGTCGACGTTCTCACCCGTCAGGTGCACCGAGTACGGCGACGACCGCATGACGACGTGCATCTTGGTGCCGGGCTGCTTGTCGGTCTTGAGCGTCAGGCTCGAGGCGAAAGGCACGGCGACGTCCTCCACGCGGAAGAGCGCGGGGAAGCTGGTATCGATGAGCTGCTCGTCGCCGGAGAAACGCGTGTCGTCCTGCACCTCGAGGATCTGCGGCAGGTCCGCGCCCGCGACGCCACCCGCGGTCGGAACGACGACGTGAACGCGGCGCCACAGGTCGAGCACCACGTCCTTGTTGACGTCGATGCCGTAGCCGTCGAGCAGCTTGTCGAGGCCGTGCAGGCTCATGGCCGCGTCCATCGTGGCGTCGTTCGCCTTGATGTTCACGGCGCTCGCGAAGACCACGAGCGACTTGCCCTTCATCACGAACTGGTCGATGCGCCGCAGCTCCTTCTCGCTGAGGTCCTTGCCCGGCTGCGTGATGATGAGGCCATCGAGATCGTCTGGGATCTCGTTGTCGCCGCCCTTCAGGTCGACTTCCTGGAAGCTGTAGAAGGGGAAGTTCTGCGTGATGATCCCCTGCATCGAGAACTTGCCCATGTTGCTGGGCACCAGGTCGTTCTCGGACGGCTTGATCTCGTCGTCGCCGATGAGGACGCCGATCTTGTGGTGGATGTCGTCGCCCTTGTCGCGGATCTCGCGGATCTTGTTGGTGATCCAGAACTCGAGGCCGTCGGTCCGGTCGGGCGGGAGGAACTTGATGACGTCCTGCTGCTCGCCGTACTTGAAGACGAGGCCCATGAAGCCCTGCGTGACGGCGGCCTTGTCGTCCTCGGTGCCGCTCGCCTCGCCGAACGGCTGCTCGACCAGGCCCGCGTCCTTGGCCTTCTTGCGCGTGTCCTCGTCCTTGGGCTCGATGATCGCGTAGTCGAACTTGCCGGCGCCCGCGTTCTTGTACTCCTGCAGGAGGTCGCGGAGGTCGCGCACGAACGCGTCGAGCTTCGGCAGACCCTTGGTGACGTACGCGTCGACCGTGAGCTCCTGCTTCATCGAGCGCAGCAGGTTGCCGCTGCCCTTCGAGAGCGTGAACTTCTCGGTCTTCGTGACGTCCTTGCGCGCGAAGCTGCCGAGAGCGCCGAAGGCCGTGAGGGCGTTCACCGCGACGAGGATCGCCGCGACGATCAGGATGAGAACTCCGCTTTCGAGCGCGGTCTTCTTACGCTTCTCCATGTTCAATCCTCAGGACCACTTGCGGCTCTCGAGAGAGCGGAAGCTGACGAGCAGGCACAGGGTCGTCACCGACAGGAAGTAGATGACGGCGCGGAAGTCGATGATTCCGCGAGCGAACGACTGGTAGCGCGACTGGAACGACACGAAGCTGAGCGCGTCGCTGAACCAGCCGGGCACGATCGCGACCAGCAGGCCGAGCACGTACAGCACGACGAGCGCGGCGAGGGTCAGGAAGAACGCCATGACGTCGCTCTCGGTGAAGCTCGAGAGCATCAGGCCGATGCCGATGGCCGCGCCGCCGAAGAACGCGCAGCCGAGATAACCCGACCACACCGGACCCCAGTCGAGCGGCCCGAGGTGCCAGGGCCCGACGAACATCGCGATGGGGTAGAGCAGCGTCGCCGCGAGCAGGATGAGGATCATCGCGAACGCGGCGAGGAACTTGCCGAGGATCACCTCGCTGTCCTTGACGGGCATCGTGATGAGGAGCTCGAGCGTGCCCGAGCCCTTCTCGGCCGCGAGCGATCGCATCGTCACCGCGGGGATGACGAAGATGCTCATGAGGAGAGGCAGCGCCGCGAACATCTGCTCCATGCTCGCGCGGTCGATGTCCCAGAAGCCGCCCACCGAGATGCCGGCGAACTGCATGTGCGGGAGCATGAACATGAGCAGCCCGAGCAGCAGCATCGTGCCGCCCAAAACGACGTAGGCCACCGGCGAGTTGAACTGCGCGCGCAGATCGCGGCGGGCGATGATCAGGATGTTTCGCATGGGTCAGTTCCCCTCGTCCTCGTCGGACTCGTCGTCGTCGCCGGCTTCGTCTTGCTCCTCGTCCTCGTTCTCGTCGTTCTCGTCGTCCTCGTCCTCCTCCTCGTCGACCTCCTCGGCCTCCGCGGCGAGGCGGCGGTTGCGACGCTCGTCGCCGATGGTGAGGCTGCGGAAGACGTCCTCGAGCGTCTGCGAGTCGCGGTGCAGCTCGAGCAGCACCCACCCCTTGTCGACCATGAGCTTGAAGAGCTCCGGACGAAGGTCGATGTCCTGCTCGCTGACGAGCTCGAAGGTGTGGGCCCGTTCGTCGGTCGGCAGCTCGCCGAGCTTCTTCACCCCATCCATCTTGCCGAGCGCGTCCTCGACCTCGCTCTTCTTGGGCGGCGTACCACGACCGCGGTAGGCCCTTTCGCCGGCCGACTCCTGCACCGAGACGAGGTAGCGGACGCGACCGCTCTTGGCGCGGATCTCGTCGAGCGGACCGTCGGCGACGATGCGGCCGCGCGAGACGATGATGGCGCGCGCGCACGACGCCTCGACCTCGGCGAGGTTGTGGGTCGAGAGCATGACCGTGCGCTCCTGGCCGATCTGCTTCAAGTAGTCGAGGAACTCCGCCTTTTCGTTGGGGTCCAAATCGCTCGTCGGCTCGTCGAGGATGAGGATCGGCGGGTCGTGAATGAGCGCCTGCGCGAGGCCGACGCGCTGCCGGTAGCCGTGCGACAGGTGGCGGATCTCCTTGCCGAGCACCTGCGCGAGGCCGCACACCTCGACCACGCCCTTGGCGCGCTTGCGGAACGTCTCCGCGTCGAGGTGGCGCAGATCGGCCGCGAAGCGCAGGTACTCGAGGACGGTCATCTCGACGTACAGCGGCGCACGCTGCGGCAGGTAACCGAGGCTCTCGCGCACCTTGAGCGGCTCGTCGAACACGTCGTGGCCGTTGACGCGCGCCGTGCCGTTGGTGGGCGAGATGAAGCACGTCAGGATGCGCATCGTCGTGGACTTCCCGGCCCCGTTGGGACCGAGGAAGCCGACGATCTCGCCGCGCTTCACCTCGAAGTTGATCTTGTCGAGCGCCCGGAACGACCCGTAGCTCTTGGAAAGGTCGTTCGCATAGATCATCACGTCGTTGGACATTCCGACTCCGGAAGGGCTCGGGGCGGTGGGCCGAAGGGGGCCACGTGGTGGCGCCGCGGGCGCGGCACAACCGTGAAAATCGCGGAAAACCCCCTGAGGCGCGGCGCATCGTAGCGACGGAGTCCGTCCTGTCAACCGCGCCCCGAGGCGCCGGACGGAGCCGGTGCCGCGAGGTTCGGGTGCCACGCCGACCGCGATAACCGCCCAGCCGGGAGCTTATTCCCGAGCCCGGAGCACCTCGCTCGTCGCGCGCAGGACGGTTCGCCGCAGGGGAGGCAGGGGAGGCTGGCTGACTAGTCCGAGAAGTCGTTCGTCAGATAGAGCATCCCGTTCACTTCGAGCAGGCCGACGCCGAGGCGGGTGTAATTGCCGCTGACGTTCATGATGTTGTTGTAGTGGCCGTGCGCCTCGCCGGTGCCGGGGCCCTCGTCGTACATGGCCTTGATGATCTGGTCGATCTGGTCCATCTCGTTGGTCGTCGGATCGGTCGAGGCCATCGGCCAGCCGTTCGGGTCCCCTTGGTTCTCGCCGGCCTGCGAGACGAAGCCGCTCGTCCAGAGCGTGCCGTTGTTTCCCGCGTCGATGAAGTGCTGGTGCGGCATGTGGTCCATCGACAGCTCCTGCGAGCCGGCAAGCGCGAACGCGGAGAGCTGCGTGTCCAGCTTCAGCGGCGCGACGCCGCCCATCGCGCGGTACATGTTGACGACGTCGAGGTTGTGCTGTTGGAACTGATCGAAGGGGCTCGTACCGCCGTCGGAGGCGCCGCTGCTGCCGCCGCTGCTCGACCCGCTGCCGCCGCCCGATCCGCTGCTGCTCCCGCTCGATCCGCTGCTGCCAGAGCTCGAGCCGGATCCGGATCCGGAGCTGCTGCTCGACCCCGAGCTCGATCCGGAGCCGGATCCCGAGCTCGAGGCGGTGCCGCTGCTGCTGCCCGATCCGCCGTCGGACGAGTCGCTGCCGGGCGGCGAGCCCTCCCAGGGGCTGGTCTGCACCGGGCCGCTGCAACCGGCGACGAGGGCAAGAACGACGAGACCCCCGGCCAGCACCGCAAGCTTCGCAGACACGCTCCGCATCCGACTCCTCCCCTCGCTCCCGCGCGAGTGCCCTTGATCGATGCAGAGGGCTCGCTCGACGCGCCAGCAGAATCCGGTGCCGCTGCGGGCGGATCTCAGTGAGGCTGCACGCCTCGCACCGCCGCTGCACGGAATGCTTCGTCGTCGCTGGAAAGATGTGCCCCGCGGGGCCACCTCGCACGACCCCGCGTTCGCTCGCCCGCGGGGGCGCGGCTCACTCGGCGCGCAGCTCGGCGACGACGCCGAAGTGGTCGCTCGGGAAGCACCCGTCGACGGGGGCGTCGAAGCACACGCGCGCTTCGAGCGGCTCTCCGCGGAACCGCTCGTCGCGTCCGCGCACGAACACGTAGTCGATGCGCCGGTCGGGCTCGCGCAGCGGCCCGGCGAAGGAGTTGCGGCGCGTGAAGGTGAACCCCGGCGAGCCGTCGCCCGCGATCGCGAACGCGTCCTGGAAGTAGACGCGGCGCGAGCCGCCGAGCGAGGTGAGGCCGCGCAGGAAGCGGATCTCGTCGGCCTCGGCCTCGGCGTTGAAGTCGCCGACGAGGATGGCCGGGAACGCGTCCGGCGCCGCGAGCCCGTCGATCGCGCGGACGATCTCGCGCACCTGCGCCTCGCGCACGTGCCCCTCCTCGAACTTCCAATTGAGGTGGGTCACGAAGAAGGGGATGCGGCCGTACGGCGAGTCGATCTCGGCGAACAGCAGCGTGCGCCGCTCCTCGGTGCCGGCGCGCGGCAGCTCGAGCATCCGGCTCTGCGCGATCGGCCAGCGTGAGAGCGCCGCGTTGCCGTACCAGCGCTCGTCGTGCGCGCGCGCGTAGGCGATGTGGTAGCCGAAGCCCTCCGCGATGGCGGCCGTCTGATCGAGCTGGTCGCCCTCGCCGGGCGCGAGGCGGAGCACCTCCTGCATCCCGAGCAGATCGGGCGCGAGCTGCCTGACGCCGGCGCGGATGGCCGTGAGGCGCTGCTCCCACGGCCCGAACCGGTTCCAGATGTTGAGCGTCGCCACCCGCAGCGTCTTCATCGCGCTTCCACGCTAGCACGCGTGGACAGCGCGACCGCGTCGGGCGCGTGGCGGTGCGCGACGTCGAGCGGCCCCCGCACGTCCAGCACGTCGTACGTCGTCGAGCCGTCGGCGACGCGGCGGAACCGGATGTCGGCGCGTGCGGCTCCGACGCGCAGCCCGCGCAGCGTGAGCTCCGGAAGCCACGCGGGCAGGCGTGGGTCGACGAACAGGCGATGGTGCACGGCGCTCGGGACGAGCCCGACGAGCGCGCGCACGATCGCCACGACGGCGCTCGCGGACCAGGCCTGCGGCCAGCAGGTGTGCGGGTACACGGCCGGGAAGGGATGCGCGTCGTCGCGCGCGTGGCCGCTCAGCACCTCGGGAAGCCGCCGGTGCGCGAACAGCGAGGCGGCTTCGAACGTCCCGCGCGCGATCCGCGCCGCGTGCTCGTGGAAGCCCGACAGCGGCATGCCGAGCGCGATCGTCCCCTGTTCGACCGGCCACACCGACCCGCGGTGATAGCTGTACGGGACGCGGGGTGCTCCGTGGAGAGCGCGCGCACGCCCCAGCCCGAGAACAGGCAGGTCCGGCTCGGGCAGTCGGTCGGCCACGCGCCGCGCGAGCGGGTGCGGCAGGAATCCCCGCGGCGAGGCAGTGCCCCGGGTCGCTCGCCATCGAACGGATGGGGCGCTTGCGCCGGTCGAGCCCCATCGCCACGAAGCCGACGTCGTCGAGCCAGAACGCGTCGACGAAGCGCTTCTGCAGCTCGCTCGCCTCGTGCGCCATGCGGCGCGCCTCGTCGCGCCTGCCGAGGTGCGCCAGGAGCTGCGACATACGGACCTCGGCGAGGAACGTGTAGCCCTGAGCCTCGCAGGTCGCGATCGGCGGCTCCGCCTCGCGCCCGTCCGCGTGCACGATGGCATCGTCCGAGTCCTTCCAGCCCTGGTTCTTCAGCCCGCGCGGCGTGCGGCGCTCGTATTCGTAGAAACCGTCGCCGTCGAGGTCGCTGCGCGTCCATCCAGCGCAGGGCCGCGAGCGCCGTCTCGACCAGCGGCTCGACGCAGCGGCGGTCGCCGGTCCACGACCACAGCTCGGCGAGCGCCAGCGAGTACATCGCCGACGCGGTCAGCGAGCCGTCGTAGCGCGCGTGCGGGTCGATCTGCGCCACCGACAGCGGCGACGCGTGCACCTCGTGTACCATGCGGCCCGGCCACTCGTCGCGCCACGGGTCGTCCCGCCGGCCGCGAAGCGGCCGCGACGTAGTAGCCCATCCAGTCGTCCTGCTCGACCGGGGAGGCGACGACGCGCTCGAGGTCGCGCACGCGCAGGCGCCAGTGCCAGCGGCAGAGGACGCGCGTCTCGTAGACAAAGAGCCCCTGCTCGCGATCGCCCGGGTCGAGGAACCCGTCAGCACCCGTCACCAGCACGGCCGAGTCGTGGCTTACGGCGACGCGTCCGCGCGTCGGCTCGACGAGGATGAGCGACACACCTGCGTCGGTGCAATCGCCGCGCCTGCCCGGCCGCGCCCGCTCACCAGCCGCGCAAGCGGACGGCCGCGGCAGACAGGCCGTCTGGCTGGCCTGCACACCGCATCCGGCCGCGGCTCCTACCACGGCACGGGCGCTGCAGCGGCCAGCGGGAGCCATGAACGCCATCGCACTGTTGAAAGCGGATCACCGCGTCGTCGAGCAGCTGTTCGACAAGCTCGACGGGCTGACCGGCAAGTCGGCACGCGGCAAGAAGTCCATCGTCGATCAGCTCGTGCGCGAGCTGTCGATCCACGTCGCAATCGAGGAGCAGGTCTTCTATCCGGCCGTGCGCGAGATCGCCGGCGAGGAGGAGGCCGTGCTCGAGGCGCTCGAGGAGCACGGCGTGGCCAAGTGGGAGCTCGACGCCATTCAGTCGATGAACGCCGACGACGAGCGGCTCGACGCGAAGCTGCGCGTGCTCAGGGACGTCGTGCTCCACCACATCGACCGCGAGGAGAGCGAGGTGTTCCCGAAGGCGCGCCAGGCGCTCGGCGTCGCGCGTCTGAACGAGCTCGGCAAGCGGCTCGAGGCAGCGAAGAAGCTGGCCCCCACGCGGCCGCACCCGCGCGCGCCCAATCAGCCTCCGGCCAACATCGCCATCGGCATGGCGGCGGGCGTCGTCGACCGGGCGCGCGAGGTGGCGCGCGCCGCGGTGCGCGGCCGGCGCGGCAAGGCCGAGCGGGCGCCGAGCGCCGGACGCGCCACACGCGGCGCGCGCGCGACGAAGATCGGACGCGACACCGCCGTGGCACGCACGTCGAAGGCGCCGGCCAAGCGGGGGCGACCCACGGCGCGCAGCGCCAGGGGCCGCCGGGCGCACGCGGTGTGACCCGGTCGGGGTGACACCGCCCCCGTCGTACCCACCGTCGGTGCCGCTAACGATCGAGATGTGGGCCTACCCCAGAGGTCATCGACACGGCCTACCGGCACCTCGAGACCAAGATGATGTTCGACGACGCGGGCGACCCATACGACGGCATCTACCTCTACGTGCACCAGGGGACCACGCTCGGGCTCGAGCGCTGGGGCAACGGCTCGATCGACCTCGGCCTCGCGGCGCCCGGCGTGACCACCGGGCAGTGGTCGTACGTGGTCGACACCTTCGACGGAACCCACGAGAGCCTCTACGTCGACGCCGCGCTCGTTCAGAACGGCCCCACGGCCGTGGCGGTCGCCCCGAACGGCGTGCACCTTCTCCTCGGCGATCAATTCCAGGGATCGCTCTCGACGAGGTGGCGATCTACGGCGCGGCGCTGACCGCGTCGCAGATCCAGGCGCGCTGGCACGCCGCGAGGATGTGACCCGGCCGCCTTGGCGCCGGCGACGCGCGGCGCTAGACATGGTGCGTCAAAGTGACTCCCGACGCGCCCACCTCCTTCCCCAAGGACCGCATCAAGGTCCTGCTGCTCGAAAACATCCACCCCAGCGCCCAGGAGCTGTTCCGCGCCGAGGGATTCCACCTGGAGACGCTGCCCGGCGCGCTCAAGGAGGACGAGCTGGTCGAGCGCATCGGCGACGTGCACGTCGTCGGCATCCGGAGCAAGACGCGGTTGACCGAGAAGGCGCTCGCCAACGCGCGGCGGCTGCTCACCGTGGGTTGCTTCTGCATCGGCACCAACCAGGTGGACCTCGCCGGCGCCAAGCGGCGCGGCGTGCCGGTGTTCAACGCGCCGTTCTCGAACACGCGCAGCGTGGCCGAGATGATCATGGCCGAGATCGTGATGCTCTCGCGGCGCCTGGGCGATCGCGTGCGCGAGATGCACGTGGGCCAGTGGCGCAAGGTCGCGACCGGCAGCTACGAGATCCGTGGCAAGACGCTGGGCATCATCGGCTACGGGCACATCGGCCGGCAGATCGGCGTCATCGCCGAGGGGCTCGGCATGCACGTGATCTTCCACGACGTCGTCGCCAAGCTGCCGATGGGCAACAACCGCGCGACCAAGACGCTCGACGAGCTGCTCGCGCAGAGCGATTTCGTGACGCTGCACGTGCCCGAGACGCCGCAGACGCGAGGAATGATGGGCGCGCGGGAGATCGCGGCGATGCGCGACGGCGCGTACCTGCTCAATGCCAGCCGCGGGACGGTGGTCGACATCGGCGCGCTCGCCAAGGCGCTCGAGAGCGGCAAGCTGGCCGGCGCCGCCATCGACGTCTTCCCCGAGGAGCCCGAGACCAACAGCGACGGATTCAAGACGCCGCTGCAGACCCTGCCAAACGTCATCATGACGCCGCACATCGGCGGGTCGACGGCCGAGGCGCAGGAGGCCATCGGGCGCGAGGTGGGGGCGGCGCTCATCAAGCTCGTCAACGGCGGCGTGACCACCGGCGCGGTCAACTTCCCCGTCATCGACCTTTTGCCCACGCCGGGCAAGCACCGCATCCTCAACGTGCACCGGAACGTTCCGGGCGTGCTGCGCGACATCAACCGCATCGTCAGCGAGAAGGGGGCGAACATCGCCGCCCAGGTGCTCGCGACCGATCCGGACATCGGCTATCTCGTCATGGACCTCGACCAGGACGTCTCGCTGGACGTGAAGAACGCGGTCGGCGCCCTGGAGACGAGCATCAAGACGCGCATCCTGTACTGATGGCGTTCCGCCGGCCCGGCTCGACGAGCCGAGCGTGCTCGGCGGAACGTCGGGCACGAAAACGGGTCTGCCGACCATGGGTCGCGGTCGTCCGAGCCCGCAAGCGGGCCCGCCGAGCACGGATGGCCGACCGCGATTCGTGAACACAGGACCGCCGACCACGCTCGGAGGTCCGCCGGGCGCTCCCACGGGCCCTCCGACGACCCTCGGAGGTCCGATGAGCACTCCTACGGTTCCTCCGACGGCTCTCGAAGGCGAGGGCCCGAAGCGCGGCGGAGCGGCCCCCCGTCTCCCGCCGTCGGCGTGAATGCTGACGCGCCGATCAGGGTCGGCGGGCCGCCCGCCGAGCGCTCATGCTCCGTATCTGCACGGAAACCCGTACGGTATGCTCGTTGCCAGAGGGCGGGGCGGAGGGCGCACCGATGCGAATCGGAACGATGGCAGTGCGAGCGCTTCTCGCGACGACGGCGGTGCTCGTGTGGAGTTGCTCGTCGCCGACCGAGACCGGCGTGCTGGGCAACGGCACGTTTCAGTACTTGTGCACGGGCAGCGGCGACCAGGCCTGCGCGGGCCAGACCAGCGGCACGGACATCGACCTGCCGGCGACGCCGGTGGCCGTGGGCGCCACGTTCCAGGTCTTCTACTCGCCGACGTCGAGCAACGGCGTGGGCACCGTCGAGGGGGACAACGGGTACGGCATCGTGCCGGCGTCGACGGAGATAGCCGAGACGAGCGGCAACACGATCAAGGCGCTGAAGGCCGGGTACGTCACGCTGCTCGCGCAGCGCTCCGGGGTCGCCACGGTCGACGACTTCGTCTACGTGAAGTTCGAGCCCGTCGGCTCCATCACCGTGAGCCCGTCGTCGCTGTCGCTGCTGGGGGGCGACTCGCAGCCGGTGTCCGTCGTCGCGGCCGATGCCCTGGGGGGACCGCTCGACGGCCAGATCGACTGCCAGTGGCAGGTGGCGAGCGGCGCCTCGGCGGTGACGCTGCAGAGCACGAGCGGCCCCGCGACGACGGTGCAGGGCGTCACGGACGGGACCGCGACGCTGCACGTCACCTGCGGGACGGCGAGCGCCGACGTTCAGGTCACCGTGAGCGGCGCGCCCGCGGCGATGGACGGAGGGACAAATGGCTAGAACGCTCTCGTGGCAGATGCTCGCGGCCGCGCCCTTGGTGGCGGTGCTCGCCGGCTGCTCGGGGATCGATCACACGACGCTCGACAGCATCAACACGATGCCCGACGACTCGACGCTCTCGGAGACCGGCGGGGCGATGCACACCGGCATCGCGGCGGCGTTCCAGCCGCGCGTCTGGACGCACGACGTCTGGGGGACGCACGAGCAGACGAGCGGCATCGACGTCCAGAGCTCCGACACGAGCGTGCTTCGCGTGGCGCACGTGACCAACGACAAGCGCGTCGTCGTGTGGGCGGCGGCGCAGGGCAATGCCACGCTGACGGTGACGCTGAACGGCGAAGCGGCGCTGCGCGTGCCGGTCGTGGTCCAGGACCCGCCGCAGCCGCACTGAGAGAGGCCGCGCGCTTCAGCGCCGCTCGACGTCGAAGATCTTGCCCGGGTTGAGCAGGTTGCCCGGATCGAGCGCGCGCTTCACCGCCCGCATCACCTCGATCTCGGCGTCCGACCGCGTCCAGCCGAGCCACGCCTTCTTCAGCAGCCCCACGCCGTGCTCGGCGCTGATGCTGCCGGCGTGCTTGCGAACGAGATCGAACAGATCCCGGTCGGCTTCCTTCGTCCTGGCCAAGAACGAGTCCTTGGCCATGTCCGCGGGCTTCATCACGTTCACGTGCAGGTTGCCGTCGCCGATGTGGCCGAAGAGGCAAATCTCCCATCCGGGGTAGCGGCGCGCGAACACGTCGCCGAGCTCGGCGCAGAACGCCTCGAGGGCGGCGATGGGGAGAGCGACGTCGTTCTTGTGCGGGAAGCCGGTCGCCGAGAGCGACTCGCTGATCGACTCGCGCAGCGCCCACAGGTCGCGCGCCTCGGCCGAGGTCTGCGCGAGCACGCCGTCCTGCACGACGCCGCGTTCGAAGAGCGACTGCACCCAGCCTTCGAGCGCCTCGCGCGACGCGTCCTCCAGCTCGACGAGCACGTACTGGCTGGTCGGCGTCGCGAGCGGCGCTCGAAGCTTGCGGTGCGCGAGCACGCGCGCGAGGCACGCGTCGGTGAACGTCTCGTACGCGGAGAGGACGAAGGGCGCCGCGCGCGTCTCGCGGAACAGCCGCACGACCCCCTCGAGGTCGGCCACGCCGAAGAGCAGCACGTCGAGCCGCCGCGGCACGCGCGCGAGCTTGAGCGTCGCCTCGGTGACGATCCCGAGCGTCCCCTCGCTCCCGATGAACAGCTGGCGCAGGTCGACCCCGGTGTTGTTCTTCTCGAGGGCACCGTTGAGCTCGAGCACCTGGCCGCTCGCGAGCACCACCTGCAGCCCGAGCACCCACTGGCGCGTGAGCCCCCAGCGGATGACCTTCACGCCGCCGGCGTTGGTCGCGATGTTCCCGCCGACGGTGCTCGACCCCTTCGACGCGAAGTCGACCGGCCAGGTGAGGACGTGCGGCGCGCAGTGCTCGTGGACGGCCTGCGTGATCGCCCCCGCCTGCACCCTCACCGTCGCGCCCACCGTGTCGACCGCGTGCATCGCGCGCATGCGCGCGAGCGACACGACCAGCTCGCCGGCGGCGGCGACCGCTCCCCCCGCCAGACCGGTGCGCCCGCCCGACGGGACGATGGCCACGCCGTGTGCGGCGCAGAGTCGCACCACGCGCGCCACCTCGTCGGTCGTCCGCGGCAAGGCGACCGCGCAGGGCGCGGGCTCGACGACGCGCGTCCAGTCGCGGCCGTACTCGGCCAGATCGGCAGGGTCGCGCGTCACGAAGTCGGCCGGAAAATCGCGCGCGAGCGCCTCGAGAAAGGGCGCGGGGGGCGGACGCATGGGGGCGACGTAGTGCGTGGCGGGCGGCGCGGCAAGCGAGGGGGCGGTCGCGGGCGGCGGCGAAATCCCGGCTCGTCTTCGGGTGGTACGGGGTGCGCAGCCGGTCGGCGACAGCGGGCCGGGGCCGGCCGCCGGTCGCACGTGACGCGAGCCGAAATCGTGCGCATGCTTGTGGGCGAGGCCATGAGACTCCGCCGTGCCGCTTCCATCGCCTTGCTCGTGACCGCGCCGGCCCTCGCCCACTGCGAGCCCGCCGACGATCTGCCGCCGCCCGAGGCCGCCCAGAACACGATGACGGCGCCGCCCGGGACCGATGTTTCTCCGCCCGCGCCCGCGGAGCCGGCGGCTCCGGCCACGGCGACGGCGGGGGCGGCGTCGTCGGGCGGCGACGGGATGTACGCGTCGGGCGAATACGAGCTCGGCGTGGACACGACCCCGCGCCCCCCCACGGCGGAGCGCGCGGCGTCGGCCATGACCGACACGGCGGCCAACGCGGACGGCTACCGGGACAACGATCCCTCCGCGCTGAGCGACTTCCGTACGACGCTCGGTCCGTACGGCACGTGGGTCGACGACGCGACGTACGGCACGGTCTGGGTCCCGTCGGCGGCCGTCGTCGGCCCCGATTTCAAGCCGTACGTCACCGCGGGCCACTGGGACTACGACGACGACTGGGTCTGGGTCAGCGACTACGACTGGGGCTGGGCGCCCTTCCACTACGGCCGCTGGGTATGGATCGACGGCCGCGGCTGGGCATGGATCCCGGGGCGCGAGTACCGCGGGGCGTGGGTCGACTGGGGCGTGGACGACGGCTACTCGTACGTAGGCTGGTACCCGGCGCCGCCGGACTTCCTCTGGTTCGACGGCTTCGCGTTCGCCTACGGCGGCTGGGTGGACCCGTACTGGGTGTACTGCCCGCGCGGCGAGGTGTTCTCGCCCGTCATCGGGCAGCGCGTCGTGTACGGCGCGGCGGCGGGGCCCATCGCGGCACGCGTGCGCGCCTACACCCCGGCGAGGCCCGGCGTGTCCGGTCCGCCGCCGGCGCGGCTCGGCTTCAGCGCCGCGCAGATCCCGCGCCCGACCGGCGCGGCGGCAGCGAGGCTCGCGCGCGCGCAGCAGTTCGCGCGTCCCTCGACGGCGCTGGCGCTCGGCGCGCGGCCGCCATCGCGCTTGCCGGCCGTGAGCGGTGGCCCGACCCGCATTCCATACCCGGGCAGCCGCTCGGGCGCCTCCTACGGGCGCGGCCCCTTGATGGTGCCGCGTCGTGTGGCCCCCGGCGGCGGCGGCGGCGGACACAAGCCGAGCTCCGAGCCCGGGACGGTGCCGCACGTTCACGGCGGCGGATGGCACGGAGGCCACTTCCACGGCGGAGGAGTCCACGGCGGCGGCTTCGGCGGCGGCTTCCACGGCGGCGGCCACCGCTGAGGGCTCTGCGAGACTGCGAGACAGGTCTGCCGTCAGGTCATCAGCGCCCGAATCGGCGTGCCCCCGTCGGTCAGCGCGATGGGCCGACCGGCGGGCGTGATCTCGGTGTGTGAGGGATCGAGCCCGAGCAGCGTCGCCATCGTCGCCAGCAGATCGGGCACCCCGGTCGGCGTGCCCACGACCTTCGCGCCGTTCTCGTCGGTCGCGCCGTGTACGGTGCCGCCGCGCACGCCGCCGCCGGCCAGCGCCGCGCTCCACGCACGCGGCCAGTGATCGCGCCCGTCGTTGGCATTGATGTGCGGCGTGCGGCCGAACTCGCCCATGCACGCGACGAGCGTGGAGGAGAGCAGGCCGCGCGACGCCAGATCGTCGAGCAATGCCGAGAACGCGGGGTCGAGCGTCGACATCAGCTTCTGCGTACGCTCGAAATCGTTCTCGTGCGTGTCCCACCCGTCGAGCACGACCTCGACGAACCGCACGCCGCGCTCGACCAGGCGCCGCGCCACCAGGCAACCGCGCCCGAAATCGGTGTTGCCGTAGGCGCGCCGAGCGGCGTCGCTCTCGCGCGACACGTCGAACGCATCGAGGTCGTGCGACTGCATCAGGCGCACGGCCTTCGCATACACCTCGCGCCGCCCCTGCACCTTCGGGTCGCCCGTGGCGCGCGCGAAGCGCTCCTCCACCGCGTCGAGGGCCGCGAGCCTTCGCTGGAAGCGCGCGCGATCGACGCCGGGGGGCAGCGCCGTGTCGGCCGGCAGCGCCCCCGGCTTCTGCACGACGAACGGTCCGTTCTGTACGCCGAGGAACCCGGCGCCGAAGCTCGGGCCGCCGATGCTCACGAACGCGGGCAGCGCCGCCGCGGGATCGACCAGACGCGCGCTCACCCAGCCGCCGAGCGACGGGTGGACGACGGTGGGGTTCGGCGCGTACCCGGTGTGCACGTAGTACTGCGCGCGCGAGTGGTTGCCCTCCTCGCTGCTCATGCTGCGCACGACCGCGAGCCTGTCGCCGCGTTCCGCCAGGAGCGGCAGGTGCTCGCTGACCATCATCCCGCGCGCGCGCGCCGGGATCGCCTTGAAGGGGCCGCCCGTCGCCCGCCCGGGCTTGGGATCGAAGGTGTCGATGTGGCTCGGGCCGCCGTTGAGCCACAGCAGGATGCACGCCCGCGCGCGCCGCGGGGCGGCAAGCGCCGATCGCGCCGAGAGAGCGCGCGCGACCAGCGCGCCGAACACCGCGCTCGCCCCGATGCGTAGCAGCGACCGCCGACCGAAGGCTCCGTCCGTCATCGCGTCCTCTCCTTTTGCATGCCCTTCGGCGAGGTTTCAGTGATTCAGCACGAACTCGCTCGAGTCGAGCAGCGTCCAGAGCAGGTCCTCGTAGGCGCGCGCTCGCGCATCGGCGCCGCCGCCGCGACCGGCCGGCGTCCGAGCGCGCGCGGCGCGGTTTTCGAGCCCGCGCAGCGGATCCGGGGCCTGGGCGCGGCGGCTCGCGGCCCCGGCGCCGCGAGGCGCGGATGCCGCGGGTGTCGGGGACGACGGCACGGCGGACGACGGCTGCGCGTCCAGCGCCGCCTGCGCGTCCGCGACGTACTTCGTCCACGTCGCGACCTCGTCGGCCGTCGGCAGCCGTGAAAGCGCGCGCAGATAGAGCGCCTCGATCTTCGCCGCGTCGTCGCCGGGCGTCGACAGCACGTCGCGCAGCGCGCTGCCCGGGAGGACGCTGGCGCCGGTGGCGACCACGCTGCCGTCGAGCAGCGCCAGCGCCTGGGCGATGGATCCCTGGTAGTCGCTCTCGTCGCTCTCCTCGTCGACGTCGAACAGGAAGCCGTAGCGCTGCTTCACGCGGAAGCGCACCTGGTCGAGGTCCAGCCGCCCGGTCGCGCGCACGACGGCGTCCAGGCACGTCGCCGTGATCAGCGCGTCGAGCAGCTCCTCGGGACCGAGGGGCGTCACGCGGAAGCGCTCCCACAGCTTCACGTCCGGATCGGCCTTCGCCGTGGCACCGTCGAGCGGCGCGGCCGATCGCGCGTACGCCTCGGTGCCGACGATGACGCGCACCAGGTGCTTCAGATCGAAGCCGCTCGCGACGAAGTCGGACGCCAGCGCGTCGAAGAGCGCCGGGGCAGCGGCCGGGTTGGACGGGCGCAGATCGTCGACCGGATCGACGAAGCCGCGCCCGAGGAAATGGCCCCACATGCGGTTGACGATCGCGTGCGAAAGCCAGGGATTGCTGGGCGAGGTGGCCCAGTGCGCCATCGCCTCGCGCACGCCGCCCTCGCCCGTCAGCGGCGTGCCGTCGAGGGCCGCGGGTTCGGCTTTCGTGATCGCGTCCAGGTCTGGCATCTTCGCGTAGCGTCTTGCGGGCCGATCCACGTCGCGCACGATCACGCGCCTGATGCGCCCCATCGCCTTTCCTCGGTCGAGCGGCACGATGCGGGTGCGGACGAACGCCGCCGCGAACGACTGGAAGTCCTTCTGCGTCCACTTCTCGGTCTTGTGGTCGTGGCACTGCGCGCACTGGATCTGGACACCCAGCAGCGTGCGCGACGCGGCGCCGGCCATGTCCTGCGGGGTGCGCTCGTACCTGAGCGCCCAGTTGACCGCGCCGTTCACGCCCGGCGGCCCTCCCGCCTGCCCCTCGTCGGCGAACGCGGCGCGCCGCGGGCCCCCATCGCTGTTCTGCCCCGTCGCGGTCAGGAGCTGCGTGACGATCGCGTTCCACGGAAGGTTGCGCGCGAACGCGTCGTGCAGCCAGGCGCGGAACGCGCCGCGGTCGACGTCGGGCGCGCGTGTGTCGCGACCCATCCACACCTCGTCCCAGTAGGCCGTCCAGTGATCGGCCCACAGCGGCGACGCGAGCATCTCGTCGATGGCGCGCGCGCGCTTGTCCGGCGACCGGTCGGCCAGGAAGCGGACGGTGACCTCCGGCGGAGGAATGGTGCCGAGCACGTCGAGCCAGGCGCGCCGGAGCCAGGTCGCGTCGTCGGCCCGCGGCGTGGGCGTCACGCCGGCCTCCGTCCACGCTGCGCGCACGCGCTCGTCGACCTCGGCCGAGGTGAGCAGGCGCGAACGCGGCGACGGCGCCGCCGGTGAAGGCGAGGCCGACGCGACGGGGCGGGGCCCGGCGGCCGGGGGCGCCTCGCGATCGCAGGCCGCCACCGCGGCGGCGACGGCGAGCGCGAGCGGGAGACACACGACCGAAGCGCGCATGCCGCTCATCGTCCGCGCGCGGCGCCGCCGGGCAAGGCGAGATTCGGTGAGGTTGCGTAAAGGTCCGTAAACTGCCCCGCCGCGGCGAGTCGGCGTATCATCGAAGGTCAGCGTGAGAGCTCGTCTCCTCGCCTCGTGCGCCGCCGTGACGCTGTGCCCCGCGCCCGTTCGCGCCAGCGCGCAGAGCGCGTCGGACCAGGCCGCCGCCGAGGCGCTTTTCAAGCAGGCGCGTGATCTGATGGGCGCCGGCCGCTACGACCAGGCCTGCCCAAAGCTCGCGGAAAGCCAGCGGCTCGATCGTGCGCCCGGCACGCTGCTCAACCTCGCGACTGCTACGAGCGCGAGGGTCGCGTCGTGCCCCGCCGTTCGGCGCGAACGACGCCGCGGGCGGGGGCTGAAGGCCCTCACGCCGACAGGCGAAGGGCCGCGAGCGTCTCGCGGACTGGCGCGTCCTCCCACACAATGGCGTGCAGCGCCGCGAGCAGCGGCAGCCCCGTCACCCCGCGCTCGCGCGCGAAGCGCCACGCCGTCGCGATGGCCGGGTAGCCCTCGGTGAGCTCGCCCGACGCGAGCATCTCGGCGGCGACCTGCCTTGCAGACTTGCCGCCGCCGACGCGCTCGCCGAAGGCGCGGTTCCTCCCCGCTGCCGCCGTCACGTGCAGATCGCCGACGCCCGCCGGGCCGTACACCGTCTCGACGCGGCCCCCGCCGGCGGCGACGAGCGCGCGCATCTCGACGATCGCCTGCGTGAAGCACGCGGCGCGCGCGTCGTGCGCGTCCTTCCCCACGAGCCCGTCCCACAGGCCGAGCCCCGTCGCGTACGCGTTCTTGAGCGCCGAGCAGAGCTCCGCCCCGGCAATGTCGTCGCTCGTGCTCACGACCAGCCCTTCGCCCTCGAGCGCGCGCGCACACGCCGCGGCGTCCTCGGGCGCGCCGGCGAACTGCATCCACGTGAGCACGCCGCGCGAGACCTCGATCGCCTTCGCGGGCCCGGCCGCGTGCACGAAGCGGACGCGCCGCCCGATGCGCTCGGGGACGACGCGGTCGATGCGGTCCATCGTTCCGGTCGAGGGCGACTCGAGCAGGCCCTTGGTCACGCTGGCCACGGGCACGTCCGGCAGGTGTGCCGCCGCCCTCGTCATCACCGGCACCGCCCCTTCCGAGTTGACCGCGTGCACGACGAGCTCCGCCCCGTCGAGCGCCTCGGCCAGGCGGGGCGCTCGAAGCAGCGCGATCCCCTCGAGCCGCAGCCTCAGCCGGGGGTGCGCCTCGCCGCGCTCGCACGCGTCGAGTAGCGCGTCGTCGAGCCACGTGCCCCACAGGCGAACGTCGTGCCCGCGGCGCCTGGCGACGCACGCCATGGCGCTGCCCATGTATCCGGCCCCGAGGACGGTGACCCGCATGGCGCCGGGAGAGTACACCGGCTTTGCGCGACTGGCGGGTGCGCAGTAGGTTCCAGGCGCTTTGCGCAACATCGTCTTCCGCTACGACGACTCGCCGAGCTTCGCGGCCGCCCTGCGCGAGGGCGATCAGGAGCTGCTCTTGCCGCGCGGCGAGAAGGTCGGCGATGGCGAGTGGGTGCTCGCCATCTTCGAGGTGGGCTCGAGCAGCCCGGAGGCGCAGGGGACGAAGCGGCGGGCGACGGCGGCGGCGGCGCGCGGGCTGCACCGCGGATCCGATGAGGCCGGGGCCCCATGGGACAGACCTGGGACCGGGGCCGGGGCGCCATCGGACCGACCTGGGACGGGCGAGGTGGTGCTCGCGTTCGAGCGACGCGACTGGGAGCGCCTCGTCGACTTCGCCGATGCCGGCAGCATGACGATGAAGGCCGCCGCCCCGGTCGAGCTGCCGTCCGAGCCGCCGACCATGCCGTCGCTGCCGGACGAGAGCATGCCCCGCGACGCCGACAGCGATCCGGCGCCGCCCCGGCCGGCGCCACGCACGCCGAGCATGCCGAGCTTCGAGCACTGGCGCGCCAGCGACCCCTTCGCGCAGGGCCCGAGCGCGCGCGTGCTGCTCGTCGACGACGACCGCGACATCCGCGACGTCGTCGGCGCGATGCTCGACGCCGTGGGGCTCACCGTGGAGTCGGCGACGAGCGCCGAGGAGGCGCTCGAGCGCGTGCGCGCGCACGCCTACGACCTGATGGTACTCGACTGGAACCTGCCCGGGATGACCGGCATCGAGCTTTGCCGCCTCGTGCGCCGCGACCCGGCGCTCTGCACGCTGCCGGTGCTCTTCCTCACGGCGCACGCCTCGTCGCGCGACGTCGTCGAGGCGTTCGCCAGCGGCGCGGACGACTACGTGGTCAAGCCGTTCCGCGCGCCCGAGCTGGGGGCGCGCATCTTCGGCCTGCTGCGCCGCGCGCGCATGGTGCAGGCGGGCTCCTGAGCGATGAGCGAACACCACCAGGACGCGCAGGACGTCGGGCTCCGCAGCGTCGGGCGCTTCATCGCCGTGGGCGGCGGGCGAGGCGGCGTGGGCAAGAGCCTGGTCGCGGTCAACCTCGCCGTGTACCTCGCGCAGCTCGGCAAGGCGGTCGTGCTCGTCGACGCCGACGCCGCCGGCTCCAACCTGCACGCGCACTTCGGGCTGACCGCGGCGCGCGGCGAGCCGGACGTCACCGAGGGCGGGAGCGAGGCCATTCACCGCGCGCTCGTGGCCACGAGCGTGCCCGGGCTGTGGCTGCTGCCGGCCGCGCACGACGCGGTGTCGCCCGGGCTGTCGCTGCGCGCCGGGCGCAAGATGCGGTGGCTCGCCGCGATGCGCGCGCTGCCGGCCGAGTACCTCGTCATCGACGTCGGGCCCGGCCACGGCGACTTCGCTCTCGACCTGATGCTCGCGGCCGACGTGCCCATCGCGGTCACCGTCCCCGAGCCGCCTGCCATCGAGACGACCTACCGCTTCCTGCGCGCCGCGTACCGGCGGCGGCTGCGGCGCGCGCTCGTGCGCGACAAGCTGCGGGCGTCGCTCTTCGAGCGGGCGCTGGTCGACATGGGCGCGCTGCCGGCGCCCATCGACCTGGTGCAGAAGCTCGTGAAGATCGACCGCGCGCTGGCCGACCTGGCGTGGGCCGAGGCGCAAGGGATGCGCGTGCAGCTCGTCGTCAACCAGACGCGCGTGCGCACCGACGCGGAGCTCGGCGCGTGGATGAGCGCCCTGGTCTCGCGCCATTACGGCGTGGCGCTCGACGAGCTCGGGCACGTCGAGCACGACGACACGGTGTGGCTGACGGTGCGGCGCAACAAGCCGCTGCTCGTCGACAGCCCGACCAGCAAGAGCGCGCGCAACGTCGAGCGCATCGCGCGGCGCGTGCTGGCGCTCGCCACGGGCAAGGGCGAGCGCCCCGCCCCCGTGGCGCTGCCTCGCGACGAGCCGACGCTCTACGCGGTGCTCGGCGCGACGCGCTCGGCGAGCGACGAGGAGATCCGGCGCGCGTACAAGCGCCAGCGCGAGATCTACGCGACGGGTGGGCTGGCCACCGTGTCGCTGCTCGACGCCGAGCAGCTCGCCTCGTCGCAGCGCAAGCTCGACGAGGCGTACGACACGCTGCTCGACCCGGTGCGGCGGCGCGCCTACGACCTGTCGACCTTCCCCGAGCCCGCCCCCGAGGTGCTCTCGGCGCGCGCGACGCGCCCGGCCCTCGCCGCCGAGCAGCTGATGCTGCAGGGGCAGCTGCAGCGCGAGATCGGGCCCGAGACGGAGTTCACCGGGGCCCTGTTGCGCAAGGTGCGCGAGTCGCTGGGGCTCGAGCTCGCCGAGATCAGCGCCAAGACCAAGATCGCGCGCTCGCACCTGCAGGCGATCGAGGACGACCGCTTCGAGGACCTGCCGGCCATCGTGTACACGCGCGGCTTCCTCGTGGAGCTCGCCAAGCAGCTGCGGCTCGACGCGATGCAGGTGCAGAAGACGTACCTGCGGCGGCTGCGCGAGGAGCTCGCCGCGCGCGGCAAAGAGATCGCGTGAAGCGCGCCGCCCCGAGCGAACCGCTGTTCGCCGCGCTCCTGTTCGTCGTCGCGCTCGCGCCGCGCCTCTACGTGGCGCTGGCGTGGGCGGGCGAGCCGGTCTGGGACGGGCACTACTACGACTTCGGCGCGCAGCGCATCGCGCGGGGGCTCGGCTACTCGGACGACCTGACGATCGCCGGACACCTCGTCTGGCATCCGTGGTGCCATTACCCGGTCGGCTACAGCGCGTTCCTCGCGCTCTTCTACCGCGTGCTCGGCGCGAGCCACGCCGTCGCCGGCGTCGCCGACGCGCTGGTCGGCGCGGCGCTGGCGGTGGTGACCTGGGCGCTGGCGCGCCACGCGATGTCGCCGGCGCGCGCGCGCGTCGCGGGGCTCGTCGTCGCGCTTCACCCAGGGCTCGTGCTGTACGCGGCGCTCGTCATGACCGAGCCGCTCGCGTCGCTCTTGACGCTGACGGCCTTCTGGATCGCGGTGCGCGACTCGAAGCCCCTGCGCGGCCTCGCCCTCGGCGCGCTCGTCCTCGGCCTCGCCGCCCTCGTACACCCCCAGACGCTGCTCTGCGCCCCCTTCCTCGCGCTGGTCACGACGCGGCGCGCACCAGGGGAGTTCACAGGAAGCCGCCTTCCTGTTCAATCCAACACACTGCGCGCCATCGCCCTGTCCGCCGGCGTCGCGTGTGCCCTCGCGCTCGTGCCGGTCCTGCCGTGGACGGCGCGCAACTGCCGCGTGATGGACGGCTGCGCGCTCGTCAGCACCAACGGAGGGTGGAACCTCGCCATCGGCGCGTTCCCGCGCGCGACCGGGCGGTTCGAGACGCTGCGATCGAGCGACGGCTGCCGCGAGGTGACCGGCCAGGTGCAGCAGGATCGCTGCTGGCTGCGCTACGGGGTCGACCAGATCCGCGCGCACCCGTGGCACTGGCTGAAGCTCGTGCCGGCCAAGCTCGGCTACACGTTCGACCACGAGTCGTTCGAGGTCGAGTACCTGCACGAGGCGCGGCCCGCCGACTGGCCGGAGGCGCGGCGCGAGGCGGGCCGCGACCTGACGACGCTCGCGCACAGGCTGCTCTTGGCGGCGGCGGTGCTCGGGTGCATCGCCTGGCCGGTGGTGCGGCGGCGGGGTGCGCCGCCCGGTGCGGTGCGGGGGGCGGTGGCGCAGGGGGCGCTGCTCGTCGTCGCGCTCGGCCTGGTCGCGCTTGCCTTCGCGGCGGACGCGCCCACGTTCTGGCCCCTGGCCCTCTTCGCGTCCACCGTGCCATGGCTGCCGCTGCCCGGCCGACCGGCGTTCACACCCGCGCTGCGCCTCGGGATCGCGCTGCTGGCGACCACGGTCGTCACGCACGCCGTGTTTTTCGGCGAGGATCGCTACCACGTCGTCGTCACGCCGGTGCTCGCCATGCTCGCCGCCGCCGCCCTGCGCAGGCCCGCGGGCGAGCCGGCCGCGGCTCGTTGAGAAGCGATGGAGACGGCCGACGCGGTGGTGGCGCCGGCACGTGTCCTGCTAACTTCGTCCGCCGCGAAAGGATCTTGCCTATGAAGCGCTCCGCCCTCGTCTCCCTCGCCCTCGTCGTCGGTTCGGTGGGTTCCCTCGTGTTCGCGGGCGCGTGCTCGTCGGGCGGCGGCGGCGCCACGAGCGACGGCGGCACGACCAGCAGCAGCGGAAGCAGCGGCGGCGGGAGCGACGGCGGCGACGCGGGGACGTGCCCCTACACGCCGGACGCCGACCTGACGACGCCGATGGTGTCCTTCGCGAGCCAGATCAAGCCCGTCTTCGCCGCGAGCTGCGGCATCGCGGGGGGCACGTGCCACGGAAACCCGCAGAACAGCATGATGGGACTGTTTCTCGGCTCACCCGACGGTGGCACCGATCCGGCGACCATCGTGAACGGCATCGTCGACAAGCCGACGACCGAGGAGCCGCAGATGGACATCGTCAAGGCGGGCGATCCGGACCACAGCTACCTGGTGCACAAGATGATCGGCGACCAGGGCATGTTCGACAGCGAGTGCGCCAAGAGCAACACGAGCTTGAACCCTCCCTGCGGCTTGTCGATGCCGTGGGGGAACGGCTGCATCGACATGACCCCCGCCACGATCGACACGGTTCGCCGCTGGATCGCGCAGGGCGCGAAGAACAACTGACGCCTGCGCGCCCGCGCGCGCGCTCACCGCTGCGCGAAGCGCCCCGCCCCCGCCGCGCGGCACGCGACCGGCTCGGGGGAGCTCCACGGCAAGGGCTCGGTGATCGCACGGCGCTCGGCGGCGAGCGGCGCGTGGTCGTCGAACGTCACCCGATCGCCGTCGACGACGACGCCCAGATCGCGGAAGAGGCGCCGCAGGTCGACGCTCCACGCCTGCCGACCCATCTCGTGGTGCATCGGCACGAGCACCGGCGCGCCCACCGCGGCGTCGGCCGTCTCGAGCAGACGATCGAAGTCCCAGATCTGCGCGACGCTCCCGCCGGCGGCCAGCACGCCGCGCAGCGCGTCCTCGAGGCCGAGCCGGTTGCCCGTCCGCCGCCGGATCTCGAGGTCGGCGAGCAGGCAGAAGGTCGCCCCGCCCCAGTAGGTGCGCGCCCAGTCGGGCGTGTCGTCGAGCCCCCGGTCGCCGCGCCCGGGCACGCCCTTCGGCATGGTCTCGGCGAACTCGCGCCACACGTCCTCGGGCCGGAGCTCGCCCGAGCGCGCGCGCGCGATCGGCTGCACGTACACGGCGAGGCCCTCCTCGATCCAGTGGTGGCGCCGCGAGACGCTCGGCACCGCCAGGTGCGCCATCTCGTGCGGCATCACCCAGTCGCCGTCGAGCGCCGCCTCCCCCGCGTGCGCGCCCACCTCGACCACGATCGACGCGCCGCCGTCGCCCATCGTCTCGCCGTGGCGCACGTCCCCCGACGGCTCGCCGCGCGCGGGCACGACGAGCACCATCACGCGGTCGAGCGGGAAGCAGCCGAAGAAGCGCCCCATCGTCCGCGCGCTGCGCACGATCCAGCCGACCAGCGCGTCGTCGCTCGCGGCGTAGCTCGCCGGCGCGATCGCCACGTCGATCGTCGCGCCCGGCATCGCCTCGACGTGCCGCACGCGCATCGGGCCGAACGCGGCGTACGGCGCGACCGGCAGCGTCGACGCGTCCGCCTCGTAGGTGCCCGGCTGCCCCTCGTCGGCGAGGAAGATCCCCGTCGCGAACGCCGTGCCCGGCGGCGTGCGCACGTGAAGGCGGTAGCGCGTGCCGGCCGGGGCGAGCGTCGGGTGCGCCAGCCACACCGAGGGGGCCGCCTCGACGACGTCGCGCCAGGCGATCGCGTCGTCGATGTCGCGCATCGCCTCGGCGGCGCGGCGCAGCTCGAAGCGGTAGCGCACGTGGCAGCCGCGGGCGCACTCGGGCACGTGCAGCGCCGCGTCACGTCGTGGCACCTCGCGCCATCCGTCCTCGTCCTCGACCTCGGCGTCCTGCACGAAGCGATCGGCGCCGCGGCGCACCACCAGGTCCGCCAGCGATCCGGGCGGCAGCCACGCGTCGATCCACAGCTCGCGCGCGTCCGGTCCGGCCACGACCTCGTAGCGCCAGCTCGTCGGTGCGCCGCCGGGCGGCATGATCACGGGCGCCCCGCGCGCCGCGCATCCCGCCCCGGCGATCGCCGTCGCCGCCGCTGCTGCCCATACCGCCCACGCGCGCATCTCGTACGGCTCCGCGCCCGGCGCGGTCGTGGTGCACGAACCGATCCGCCACCGGCGCCGCGCTCGAGCCGCGCGCGGGCTGAGCTTCCCTGGCCCCCCGCTTGCTGCGCTCTGCGTCATGCCGAGCGGCACACCTCAAGTCGTCGTCATCACCGGGGCTTCGGCGGGCGTCGGACGCGCCACGGTGCGCGCGTTCGCGCGCGAGGGGGCGCACATCGGCCTGCTGGCCCGCGGCGTCGACGGCCTCGAGGCGGCCAGGCGCGAGGTGGAGCAGGCGGGCGGCGAAGCGCTCGTGCTGCCGACCGACGTGTCGCAGGCCGACCGCGTCGAGGCCGCGGCCGAGCAGGTCGAGGCGCGCTTCGGGCCGATCGATGTGTGGGTCAACAACGCCATGACGAGCGTCTTCTCGCCGGTGAAGGAGATGACGGCCGCCGAGTTCGAGCGCGTGACGGACGTGACCTACCTCGGCGTGGTGTACGGCACGCTGGCGGCGCTCAAGCGCATGCTGCCGCGCAACCGCGGGACGATCGTGCAGGTCGGCAGCGCGCTCGCGAAGCGCAGCATCCCGCTGCAGGCGGCCTACTGCGGGGCCAAGCACGCCATCGCGGGGTTCACCGAGTCGCTGCGGTGCGAGCTACTGCACGACAAGAGCGACGTGCACGTGACGATGGTGCACCTGCCGGCGATGAACACGCCGCAGTTCGGCTGGGTCAAGTCGCGCCTGCCGCGCCACCCGCAGCCGGTGCCGCCCATCTACCAGCCGGAGGTCGCGGCCGAGGCCATCGTGTGGGCGTCGCGCCACGGGCACAAGAAGGAGCTGTACGTGGGGACGCCGACCGTGAAGGCGGCGATGGGCCAGAAGGTCATCGCGCCGCTGCTCGACCGCTACCTCGCGAGCGTCGGCTACTCGGGGCAGCAGACCGACGGCATCGACCCGCACGACCGGCCCACCGATCTCTGGGCCCCGGTGCCCGGCGACCACGGCGCGCACGGCAGCTTCGACGACCGCTCGCGGCGCTTCAGCATCCAGACCTGGGCGTCGATGAACCGCTACTCGCTCGCGGTGGGAGCCGCGTGCCTGGCGGGGCTCTTCGCGGGGGCGGCGCTGCTGCGGCGGTAGGCTGGGGCAGCGAAGGCGGCACGGTGAGGTCGTCGAATTCGACGTCGAGCTGACGGCCGTCATCGGCATGTCGCAAGACCACCGGTACCTGGCCGGGGAAGTTGCCAGGAGCGACACGGCCGCACGTCGGAAACGTGAGCCGCTCACGGTCGGCGGATCCTCCAGTTTTTGCAAGGTGTTGGACGGCGGCCACGCGGCGTTCCCGGTCGGCGGTGCAGGGACGTAGCTCGCCCGCGTGCGGGCGAACGAGAGCGCTGCACGGGCGAGGCGCGCCCCCGTGCGGGCGAACGGGAGCTCTGCACGGGCGAAGCTCGCCACCGTGCGGGAGAGCGGGAGCGCTGCACGGGCGAAGCTCGCCACCGTGCGGGAGAGCGGGAGCGCTGCACGGGCGAAGCTCGCCACCGTGCGGGCGAACGAGAGCGCTGCACGGGCGAAGCTCGCCCCCGTGCGGGCGAACGAGAGCGCTGCACGGGCGAAGCTCGCCCCCGTGCGGGCGAACGAGAGCGCTGCACGGGCGAGGCGCGCCCCCGTGCGGGAGAGCGAGAGCGCCACGCGGACGACGCTCGCCCGCGTGCGCATGAACGAGAGCGCTGCGGGCATGAAGCTCGTCCGACCGCCGATGAACGAGAACGCTGCGCGATGCAAGGACAGCCGCGCGTCGGCGAGCGAGGGCCGCGTGCGCTCGAAGCAAGAGGCGGCGTGGGCGAGCGAAGACCGCGCGCGATCGAGTCGCGAGGCGACGTCGCCGAGCGACGGCCGGGCGACGGCGACGCGAAGCGACGCATCTCTCGGCAAGAGCCGCCCGCCGGACAACGAGGGCTACGGCGCGGCGACGACGAGCCCAGCGGCCAAGATGCTTCGCTTTGTGCGTCCGCCATTCGATGCTGCGCCGCTTCACTACTGGACGTGCTGCCACGATGCTGCACGTCCGAGGCCGACCATCAGTGATGCCGATGCTCCGCTGGCCTGCAACGGCGCTTGCGCGCCGGGGGCGGAGAGGAAGCCGGAGTACGAGCTGATCAGCCCACACAGCTGCCACTGCAAGCTCTCCCCCGGCTGACCGGTCCACCCCAGGCCACCGCACGTGCTCGCGCTTGCCGTGTCGAATGACGCCCCGGCGGACGGAAGATCGCGCCACCACTCCACACGCACGGACATCGGACGCGAGACGAGCCATGCCGATGCGCCCACGAGCGTGGAGCCGTCGAGCGCTCGCTGGGTTGCTCCCGCCGTGCTCCAGGTGCCGTTGGTCGCATACCCGCCGCGTGCGACGATCTCGAAGAGCATGTCACCATCGACGTACTCGTAGCCGACCTCCCCACTCAGAGGCGCGACGATCGTCGCGTCGACGATGTCGTTGCTGTCGCTGCGCGAAATGAGCCCGATCCGGACGAGAGGGCCCTGATGGTCCGTGACGTAGGCGCGCAGCCCCAGCAGCAGGTCACCCGCGTAGCGCATTTCGAGCCCACCGCTTCCCGTCCCAAGCGCCGCGTCGAGGCGCCACGCGTATGTGAACCATCCGATGCCGACATCTTCGTTCAAGCCGAGCGCCAGCAACGCGCCCAGCGTCGTGACGTCGCGCGGACCGCTGACGTGCACGAGCGCCCCCTCGAGCATGGGTGCCATGAACTGTGCTCCGCACGATTGCCGCCGCACCCCGGCGGGGCCACGGCCGATACAGGGGTTTGGGTTCGAGAGCCACGAGTCCGGCCACACATAGGTCGGAGGTGGTTCCGCATGGAGCGTGGGGGAGGCGAGGACGACGCACACCGCCGCAGTCGCGGCGACGCACTGCCTACCAAACTGGTTATCGGACAGTCCGACACGTTGCCGCAGCTCGGCCGTACGGTTAATGTCACGCTGGGGCTGCTGCCGCGGAGGCGAGAATGGTGCGTCGACACGCTTTGACGCTGTTCTTGGCAGGGACCGGGTTGCTGTGCGTCTACGGGGCAGGTTGCTCATCGAGCGCCGCCGACGATTGTTACCTCAACGACAACCGCCGCGTTATCGGGCGCTGATGGTGGGGCTCCCACTTCGGGGCTATCGACGTGTTCCGTTTCCAATTCCGGTGACGTGGCGACCATTAGCTTCGAAACGGCCCTTCCATGTACGGGTACCGGACTCGGCGGCGCTTGCTCGACCGATCGCGTCGTGTTGACGGAGGTGATTCACGCGGATCGCGTTGCAGAGAAGGTCGCCGTCACGTCGACCGTCACTCAGGGCGGCGCAACGGTCCTGGCGGTCCGATTCCGTGGTTCCATGTCGCCGAATGACTCGTGGTCCAATGACACCACGTATGGTGCCGTCTTCCGCGGCATCCAGCATTCGCTGTTTTCCTCGGATGGAACCATCATCACGGGCAACGTGGACGGGCGAGCCATTGTGCCGTTCCCAGCCTCGACTGCCTCACACAACTTGCACCTGCGATTCGTCGATGGCCAGCCCGCTCCCGTCGTCAGGCCGAGCGATGGCGTCGAGGCGGCGCTCAAGCGCGTGTTCGACCAAGCGGAGGACGCATTACCGAGCACTTGCGCGCTCTCTGGCGGGGGCCCTCAACTCCTCCCGGAGCATCACGAGCTCCTCCCCTTCTCATCGACGATCGTCCCGCCGGTGGCGCCATACGACTTACCGACATTCGGCGCTGCGTGCAACCACTGCGCAGACCTCTGCACTCAAGCGGGGCTGGTTTGCGATGCGGGAGTGGCTGCGGGCTGCATCGCCACGCTGTTCGGCTACGGGGCCTGCGTAGGGATCGGAGGCGCCAGCTGCGCGGCTGCCTTCGATCTTTGCGGATCCAATTGTGATTCGAATGGTGGCCCCTGTTGTCCGCAGGAATGCCCCGACGGATCTTGTTGCAACGCGGCGGACGTATGCGCAGGAAATGGCAACTGTTGCAAGATCGGTGAGATCGTATGCGGCGGCCAGTGCTGCCAGCCGCAGATCACCGAATGCAATCAGGACACATGCTGTCCTTCCGACACGACGCCGTGTGGTCCGGTGTGCTGTGGCACGGGCCAGCAGTGCGCGGACCCGACGACTGGAACCTGCTGTGCAGCGGGCGTGCAAGCTTGTGGCGGAACCTGCTGCGCCGTCGGCGACGTGTGCGGCCCGGACGGGTTCTGCTGCGCCCCCTCTGAGCTCTGCAATGGGACATGCTGCAACGGCGGGTCATGTGTGAACGGCTCATGCTGCTATGGCCCAGTCACACCCGGCGGCACGTGCTGTGACTTCGGGCAATCGGTGTGCAACGGACAATGCTGCGACGGAACCTGCGTGAGCGGGCTGTGTTGTCCGAGTACTCAGGAGCCGTGCGGTTCCGCGTGCTGTCCTGCAGGCTCGCGTTGCGCCGACCCGTCGACCTCCACTTGCACGGCTTGCGGGGCCGGCGAGACCGGGTGCTTGGATCCCGTCACTGGTCAGACGCTCTGTTGTCCGGGCGGCGCGGCATGTTGCAACGGTGCGTGCTGCGCGTCCGGCGACGAGTGCTGCTTCTCAGGCGGACAAGCCAACACGTGCTCCTCGTATTGTTACCTCCCGTGAACAGGTGCCCCGATGATGCCTGCCCTTCCGTACGCTCGCTGGTGGCCTCTTGCGTTGTTGGCATTGCTCGTCGCGTGTCATACCGACGCTGTATCGGCCGCGGGTGCAAGCGATGCCGCACCCGATGCGCCGATTGGCACCGATGCGCGTGGCTCTGACGACGGGTCCCCCGTCGATGGATCGTCTTCCGATGCACCCTCACCGAGTGTCGATTCGGGGTTGCCGGAAGCGGGAGGCGGTTGGTGCTCGCCGGATGCAGCGGCAACTTGCGGCGTGCCGGACCTCTGTGGGCCGGTCGTTCAGAGCGTCGAGATGCTGTCTGCGCCGCCTGCGCCCAAGGGCGGTCCGCTGCCTGGTGGGCTCTATTTCCTGAAGAACGTGAACATTTACCGCACGACCGCAAATGGCTCGAAGCCGACGTTCCAGTACACACGAGAGTTCTCCCCGACCCAGTTTGCGGCGCTCAGCTACGTGAACGGCATGGAGGAGTCGCCCACGAGCGGAACGTTCTCCGGCTCCGGCACGAATCTGACCTTCGCCGTCACGTGCCCCACGTCGGTTCAGCGCACGGTCGGCTACACGTCGGACGCCACATCCCTCACCCTGTATGAGACAATGCCGGGGAGCAGTGACGTCTACGAGTTCATCTACGCGAAGCAGTGACACCTCCCACCGGCGCTCCCGGGCGCGGCGGATTTCCACGGCGGTGCGTCGATGATCGGCCGCCTGACGGGCAGGGTGGTGGCGGAGGACGCCGACGGCGTCGGCTACGACGTCGTGGTGCCGCTCGGCACGCTCGGGCGCACGCGCGCCGACGACGGGGGGCGCGTGACGCTCTGGGTGCACACGCACGTGCGCGAGGACCAGCTCTCGCTCTTCGGCTTCGCCGACGAGACCGAGCGCCTGGCGTTCCGGGGCGAATAGTGCGTGCAAGGGGGACGCAACGAGCAAGGGCGGCGGGCCGCCGGAGGTCCCGGATCGCCGATTAGGCGAGATGTGCAACGACAGCGGAATCGCGAGCCAAGTTGGACCTTCAGGAGAAACCGGCTGAACCGGCCGAAGGCATGCGGCCTAACCGGCCGACGTCGCGGCGCGCTCCCGGGCCGCGAGATGCTCCCGCATTTGCGGGAGGCGCCTTTCACGGAAGGCTGCGGGGAGTCGCGCGTCGTCGATGATCGCGTCGGCCGGGTCCACGCCTCGCGTCCGATACAGCTCCTTCGCGTGGCGATCACGAGTGCAGAACCGGAAGAGCCGCTCGTTCAGCTTCAAGACCGTGCGGACCGGATCCTCGACATCGATCCGGCCGTCGAGGAGATCGCGCATGTACTCGCGCGCGCACAGGATGGACACGCGAAGCTGCTTCCGGCCCTGCTCGGTGTCGTAGTGGCCTGGAAGGCCGATCACGTTGTGCACCCGGCTCTCCATGCACAGCACGGGGTGCATCACGTAGAAGCGGACGCCGGTGGGCGCGCCCGCGTCGTCGAGGATCTCGGCGGGCAGCGCGGTGTCATGGACCTCCGCGCCGTCGAGGCCGAACGGCGCGGACACGATGTCGAGCGTTCGCGAGACTCCCGCGGCGTCGACGAAGACGACCGTACCGGCGTTCGGGGTCGCGTCGTCGAACGTGGCGACGCGCGGCGTCCCGCCCAGGCGCGCGGCGCACACGCGCACCGATTTCTGGTCTCCGCACAGGTCGATGTCCTTGCTGGTGAAGGGCGACTCCTCCACGAGCGCTGGCACGCGGTGCTCGTAGAACGACGCCCAGAAGTTCACGGCCTGACCGCCGACGAGGACGAGGTCGCGCCCGAGATCCGCGATCTTCGTGAGGACGGGTCGAACGTCGCCGTACGCGAGATCCGTCACTCGAGGGGCTTCGTGCCGCGCGCGCTGACGCGCACGTTCCGGAACGCGAAGTGACCGTTCTCGCGGCGGAGCTGCTCGCGGCTCTTCTCACCGGACGCGAGCGCGCGAGCGTCCTCCTCGCGAGAACGCTGCTTCTCGCGGGCACGCTCCTTCGGGTCGAAACGCTCCGGCTCCTTGGCCATTACCCACAAAATACGGCTGTCTTGGCCATCGTGCAAACCGTCGCGGAGCGACCCCCCGCTGGCTCGAGCGAGGCGAACGTGCGCACCCGGGGGGAGCACGGGCCCGGGCGAAGTCAGCCCTGGCCCGCTGGTCCGATCTCGAGCCGTTTACCAGGCATGAAGACCGATGAGTTCTCGGAGTTTCCGCCGTTCATGCCGACCTGGCTCGCCGCTCGCTACTGCGGGTTCCATACGACGCAAGGGCTGCACGCCGCCTTCCACACGGGCAAGATCCTCCCTCGGGGCCGCCGCGGCGGCTCAGGTACATACATCTGGAAGCGAGACGATCTCGATGCATTCCTCCGCGGAGAAGCAGCGCTGGGTGGTCCGATGGAAGTACGAGATGACCGCGAAGGCCCTCCGGCCGGGGATCTGGGCGCTGAAGGACGGCGGGTTCTTCCTGCGGACTCGGCTGCTGGACCCTCGGTCCGGAAAGTTTGTCGAGTACCAGCGCGTCCTTCGGGACGTGACGCTGAACCAGGCCGAGCGCGAGAGGTATCGCCTGCGCTGCGACGCGCGGGACCTGGCGAACGGGCGAAAGCAAGCGCCGACGCTCTGGAGCGCGTACGCCGCATCGCTCTTCGAATCGAAGGTGAATGAAGGCAAGATTCAGTCGGCGAAGGGCCGCGAGAAATGGGCGACGACCCTTCGCCGGCTGATCCCGGCCTTCGGGCACTTCTACGTCGACGAGCTCCGGCTCGCGCACCTGATCGCGTGGCGCAACGAGGTCGCGCGCTGGATGTGGCACGGGATGCCCTCGATGCGGAAGCGCGACGCGGGGAAGAAGGTCCTCGTGAAGCTCTCGCCAGCGACGGCCAACGGGTGGATCTCGATCCTGCGCGTGATCTGCCGCGCGATGACGAAGCACTTCGAGCTCCCGCGGGATCCTTCGGACGGCGTCGACTACTTCCCCTTGCCGCGGACGTACACGCGCGAGGGGTCGAATGCGCTGACGACGCCGCGGTCGGCCGCCTTCGTCGCGCGGATGAAGGAGCTCTACCCGCAGCACTACGCCTTCGTGCTCCTCGGGTTCGCGATCGGCGCACGCCCGTCGACGTTGCGCCCCCTGCGCCGCTCGGGCCCGTGCCCTGACATCCTCTGGGACGAGGGCTCGCTCCTCCTTCGGCGATCGCACTCGCTCGGCCGCGAGATCATGGACCGCACGAAGAACAAGCACGATCTCGAGATCCCCCTCCCGAAGGTCGTCCTCGACGCGCTCCGCGAGCACGTCGCCGCGCTCGAGGGACCGATGGCCGAATCGGAGTACACGCCCATCTGGTCGTCGATCCGGTCCATGTCGTGCGGCGTCGTCACGTGCAGCACTCCAGCGTCCTGCTCGTCGGGGGTAACGGAGGAAATGATGCCCGTGCCCATGATCCAATAGCGCGGCGGATTTCCGCGCGACTCAATCGCCCAAAGCCGATTCCCGAGCAGGGTCTCGTGCCGGTACTTCTTTCGGGTGAAGAACGAGTGCTCTTCACCGAGCCTCACGACGGGGTAGCCGAAGCCCATCTTCTCGCGGCTGTGATAGGCGACGAAGTGCTTCATGATCGCGTACGTTCCGCCTTGCTTCGGCGGACGTCAAAGGTCTTGCAGCAGCCCGTAGTCCCGCGCCGCGCGCATCGGACCGTCGTTCGGCCGCGGACGGCGTCGTCTCGGTGGTGCGCGGCCGCCGCTCGGCCGCTGGCGGCCTTCGGTCATCCGCGCGAGGTCCTGGCTCGCCCGCGCACCGCTCTCCTTCGCCCGCGCGGTCTTCCGGCTCGCCGAGGCGCCTCCGAAGCGCGGCGGCGCGCGGCGCCGACAGAGCTGGCGCACCTTCTCGCTCGGCCGTGCACGGGCGCGCCAGAAGATGCGCCAGGCGAGAGGTGTCTGGCGCATCCATGGCGTCGCATGGCCTTCATTGCGACAGATGTGGCGCCTTCCGTCGCGCGGCGGGCGCTCGGCGCCGCCGGTCTGGCTCATTGCTGTCGTGCATCGGGCATCTCTTCGACAGGCGCGGCGCCTTTACCGCCTGAACAGGCGCCCGCCCCGCGACGAAGCGCGTCAGATGACGACGAAAATGTGCCAATCACTCGTCGATCGGCGCCATGCTGGCGGGAATGTCGTCCAGGCGCGACACGGACGGACGTATTTGCCGCAAGACCGGCGCATCGTCCGTCAGGATTGGCGCCTCCTCGGTCGCGCCGGTGTGCAGGCGCGACGGAAGGTGCGCCAGGCGTAGGCCCGTCGGCCCCCTTTGGGCGCGGAGGATGCTACCGTCGGCGACAGCGGGCGACAGCCCAGTCCAAACAGGACCCTCCTGCGGCGCAATCGGCCGTGGCCTCTCGGCGAGGCGCAAGCCGCCTTGCACCTCGACAACCAGGGGCGGCTCGGCGAGCCGCTCGGCAGCTCCGCCGAGACCGCCGCCGCGCGGCGACGCCGTCAGTCGACCTCGAGGATGGCGAGGAACGCCTGCTGCGGGATCTCGACCGTCCCGACCTGCTTCATGCGCTTCTTGCCCTCCTTCTGCTTCTCGAGGAGCTTGCGCTTGCGGCTGATGTCGCCGCCGTAGCACTTGGCCGTCACGTCCTTGCGCAGCGCCTTCACGGTCTCGCGCG
>Ga0209012_1000071_pt1 | contig 153285 bp, 127 predicted proteins | sample RS3BMetagenome_FD_184735 | JGI IMG/M metagenome (GOLD analysis project Ga0209012, IMG submission 184735) | Ferric oxide microbial mat and aquatic microbial communities from Rainbow Spring, Yellowstone National Park, USA - RS3B (SPAdes) (version 3) ... | reverse complement strand
CTGGCCCGCGACTGGGAGGCCGCGTCCTGGTCGGCCTGCGCTTTCCTCTACATCGGTGCCAGCAACCTGATCGCCCGTCGTCTCGCTCGTTTGTGGGCTGCTTAAATGCATTTTGAAGACTCGCTCTAAGAGATTACGCCCTCACCGTGGGCCATGTCCCAGGTTGAGTTGATGTTCCCTCGGTGAACGAACCGGTGTGACTTGACCTCGAAGATGTCGGCGAAATCCGAGCGTAGTTCGATTTCTAGATTGAAGTTGACCGGAATAAGGTTGTAATGGTAACCGTGAGGTGCTCGCCGATGCCGAACCGAACCGCGCCGCGAGTCATTGTCAGGGAAAGGGTATCCGCGGGGATCTCCCCGACTTCCGTAACCAGATGTTGGTTGGTAAGGTAAATCCGTGCCGTGTTGTAGGCGATAGCGCTTGAGGTGATGCGCTTCCATGGCGTGTCGCTTGCTAGCACCCGATAGTGATTCACAAAGCGCGTGTCACCACAGAAGATTCCCTGTTCGGTCTCCGACGAGATCTCTCCGTTCAGGTCAGTCACCATAAACGTGACGTCCTGGTTAATGGTAATGACCGGAGGTCCTACGGTGAGTTGGACGGGCATGCACTAAACTCCTTTGTCGACGACAGACTGTCCGTTGCCACGAATTTGGATGTGGCCTGGCCCAAGGTGGGAGAAGACTGCCGTTTGAGTGACGACAAGAAGTGTGCCGGCCAGTCGAGGCCTCCGATGGATAAGGGGCGAGCAAAGCGGGTACGGAGTTACGAGGCTAGCTTACGCACTGGGGCGGTTCGTCCGGATTCGCTGACCAGGAGACGGCGGTAGGCGGCTTCGTAGGCATCGGCCATCGCCGTCGACGAGAACCGCTCGGCGACGCGCGCGCGACACGTGGCGCGGTCGAGACGGAGCGCGTCGGGCACTCGCGCGGTCATATCGTCGATGCCCGGGCACAGAAAGCCGGTGACGCCGCTATCGACGACCTCGGGTACCGACCCGACCGGATATGCCAGCACCGGTGTGCCGGTGGCCATGGCCTCGATCATAACCATGCCAAACGGTTCGGGCCAGGAGATGGGAAATAGCAGCGCGGCGGAGTTGGTGAGGAACTCCCGCTTCGCCATTTCGTCGAGTTGCCCGACGTACTCAATATCCGGTGGCGAGAGCCTTGGCCGAATTTCACTGTCGAAATAGCTCTGCTCCCAGCAATTGATCTTCGCGGCGATTTTCAAAGGCATCCCCACCCGTCGCGCAACCTCAATCGCCGCCACCGGCCCCTTCTCCGGAGAAAGCCGACCGACAAATGCCAGGTATTTGCCGGGCTTGGGGGAAAAGGGAAACTCCGCGACCGGTATCCCGTTTTGGCAGACGCCGAGCCACCGAGCCGACGGCAGGTGCTGCTGCTGACTGCGACTCAGCGCGGTGAGCGCCGCGTTAGGATACGCTCGAGCGAGCGCTTGGGATTCCGGCGAATCCAGACGGTTGTGGTTGGTGTTCAGAACGGGAACCGAGGTCAGGTGAGCGAACGGAAACGCTCGAAAATCGCAGTGGGAATGAATCAGCTCGAATTCAGTCGCCCGATCAAAGGCCATTCCAAGCTGCAAGACGTGATAGCCCGTGGGATCGGCCAGTCGTGGCATGCTTTCGAGAGGTTTCGGACAGACTGGGACGAGCTCCGTCGGTACCCGACTTCCGCCGCTCGCAAAGAGCGTCACGTCGTATCCACGCGCGACAAGTTCCTCGAGCAGGTAGAAGATCACCCTCTCGGTCCCACCGTACTTCGTTGGTGGCACACTCTGGTACAGGGGTGCGAGCAGCGCGATACGCACGTGTGCCCCCGGCTTGACCACGGAGTCGCGGTCGAATTTGAGACTTCGGACCTTAGAGATTAGGCAATATCCGCGCCAGCCGGCGCGGCGACTTTCGGGGAAGGCTTCTTTTTGGTTCGCCAGCAGCGGGTACGCGATTTCATGCAGCGGTCCTGCTCGTCGCGCGTTTCTGGCGGAGTGCCCATGAGGCAAATGCAGCGGTAGAGACCGTCTTCGACCTTCCAGTCTTCGCGGTAAAACGGGCAGGCCAGCCGATGGCGCCGCCAGTTAATGTTGTCCTTAATGACGGTCATTTCCTCGGCTGGACCGTCGGTCGTGATTCGGGATATAATTGGCCCCCTCTCCCGATGGAACATCGTGTATTGGCGCTTGGACCTCGATTGTACCATCGCCGGCAAGGTCACGGCAACGGTTTGACTGGCCCTTCCCGAATCGCTCGTTGGGCGTCCGGAATCGCCCGCGCCAGTTCGCTGGCGAGCGCCCCGGCTTGCCCGATACGATCCCGGACGATCTCTCCGGCCGTTCCGTGCACGAATCCACCCACGACCGCGGCGTCGAATGGTTCGACGCCTTGACCGAGGAAGCCGAGGATCGTGCCCGCGAGAACGTCGCCGGTTCCCGCCGACGCCAGGGCCGGATTCGCAAATGGCAATACGACCGCGGCATCGGTGGCCGAGGCGATGACGGTGTAGGCGCCTTTCAAGACCACGACGGAACCCCAACGCCGCGCCGAGGTTTGGGCTAACGCGATGCGGTCGGTCGACTCGATTGGCCCGGTGAGACGAGCCATCTCGCCGGCGTGCGGGGTCAGAATCGTGTCAGGCGGAATCTTCTCCCACCAGTTTTCCCACCGACTGATCAAGGTCAGGGCATCGGCGTCGACGACCAGCGGGATCTTGCGTCCGACCAGGCGTGGCAAAAAGTCAGCGAGGAAAGCCGCGGTCGGATCGGCGCGACCGATCCCCGGGCCGACAAGGAGTGCTCGGTACTCGTCCAGCATCGCGAGGAGGGCTGAACTGGCGGCCGGCCCCAGGGCGCCGTGGCCATCATCCGGCAGCGGTAGGAAGGTACTTTCCAGAGTGTGGGCGGCGATCGCCGGTTGAGCGGTCCGCGGACAGGCGATCGTGACCAGTCCGGCGCCGCACCGCTCAGCGCCGAGCGCGGCGAGGACCGGCGCCCCGGTATACAGGGTCGAGCCAGCGACGACGAGCACCCGACCGAAGGCGCCCTTATGACTGTTCCGCGGGCGGACCGGTAGTAGCCGTCGGATCGACGGTAGTTCGGCGTAATCGACCGTCAAAGAGCGCGTCAGTTCGCTCGGAATTCCGATCTCGGCGACGACTAACTCGCCCACGAGGTCGATCGCTCGGTTCAGAACGAGGCCACGCTTGGGTTGGCCCAGGCTCACCGTCAGAGTGGCAGCCGCGGCGTGGGGATCCGCGTCGCCGGTGTCGGCGTTCACTCCGCTTGGGAGATCCAGAGCAACGACCGCTTTCATTGGGACAGCCTGCCGGATAGCGTCCAAAATCGCGGCGACCGCGCCTTCGAGGGGACGCAAGCGACCGGTACCAAAGACCGCGTCGAGGACGACGCTGCTCGCGCGAAGCGTCTCTTGAAAAATCGTCAAGCCCGGATCGTCGGCGAGACGGTAGAACGATACTCCGCGCTCGCGCAGGAGGAGAAGTTTGGCGTCCTCGGTCAGCGGTCGGTTGGCAAAGTAAACCACGACCGCGTAACCAGCGTCGTGGAGGTGCCGCGCGCTGACCAGGCCGTCGCCGCCGTTGTTTCCTGGCCCAACCACGACGAGAACCTGGTGATGGTCATTGACTGGGTAGCGCGCGGCGAGGTAATCGGCGACGGCGCGCCCGGCATTCTCCATCAGAGCCGCGCTCGGCAAACCCAGGTTCGCGGTCTGCTCCTCCAGGTGGCGCATCTCGTCCGAGGTAACGAGTTTCTTCATTGGGCACCTCCTCGCCCGGTGTGCGGGCCGGTGCTGAGTAGCATCGCAACCCATGCTTACAGGGCGACGACGAACGCCATTGCCAGGGTGTCGGTATGGGTCAAACTAACCGCGAACTCCTGAAGGCCGAGTTCGACAGCCCGCGCCGCGGCTCGACCACTCAGAAAGACGAGCGGTTTCCCTCGACGATCCGGCCAGATTTCGACATCGCGCCAGTCCATGCCGTGCAAACCAGTTCCCAACGCCTTGGATACTGCCTCTTTGGCCGCGAATCGAGCGGCGAGTTCGTTCACGCGGTCGCGGTAGCGCTCCGCCTCACGGGAGGTGTAAACCCGGTTGAGAAAGCGCTCGCCGTGGTGGCGATACACCTTCCGAATCCGTTCGATCTCGATGGTGTCAATTCCGACGCTCAACATTTCGCCCCGCCTCACGCCGGCCGCGGACTCTGACGGCCGCGGGCACGGTAGAAGGGTAGTTTGACGACGCGCGCGCGGACTCCGCGCTCGCGGATCACCACGTTCAGTTCCTGACCGACGATGGCGAGGCCCGGTTCGACATAACCTAAGCCGATGTTTCGGTCGAGGGTTGGCGCGTAGCTGCCGCTGGTCACCCGCCCAACCGTCCGTCCCTCCCACTCGATGGAAAACTCGCTTCGAGGGACGCCACGCTCGACCATCTCGAAGCCGACCAATCGTTTCGACACACCTTCGGTCTTTGCCCGGATCACCGCGTCGCGACCGATAAAGTCACCCTTTTCGATTTTCAGGATGAAGTTCAGTCCGGCCTCGACCGGATTGACCATCTCGTCCATGTCGTGGCCGTAGAGCAAATTGCCGGCTTCCAGCCGCAGCGTGTCGCGCGCGCCGAGTCCACAGGGCTGGACGGGCGTCGCGGCCTGCTCCAAAATGGCGCGCCAGACGCGCGCGCCGTCGTCGCTTGCCATAAAGATTTCAACGCCATCTTCGCCGGTGTAGCCGGTGCGCGCGACGAGTGACGGAACCCCAGCTACCTTTAAGGGAGTGATGCTTCGCCGCGCCAGCGCTCCAAGGTTGCCGTCCACCAGTGGTTGGAGCGCGCCGAGTGCGAGTGGCCCCTGCACCGCCATCAGCGCGGTATGGTCCGACTCGTTGACCAGCTGGGCATCGGCCGCGGGATGTGCCGCGAACCAATTGGCGACCTTGGCGACGTTCGCGGCGTTGACGACGACGAGATAACTGCTTTCCAGGCGATAGATGAAGATGTCGTCGATCATGCCGCCGTCCTCGCGGAGCAAGCAGGAGTACTGTGCCGCTCCGATTTGCAGGGCCGACACATCGTTGGGGGTGAGGTGCTGAAGATACGCGGTTGCCCCCGAACCGGAGATGCGAAACTCGCCCATGTGGCTGACATCAAAGATGCCGGCCGACTCGCGCACCGAGCGATGCTCCTGGATGATGCTCTTATACTGGACCGGCATGTCCCATCCGGCAAAAGGCACCATGCGCGCGCCCAGCCGGACGTGCTCCGCGTGGAGGGGGGTTCGGAGAAGATTTTCCTTCAACTCATTTCCTCGGATCTGTGATTCCTACAGTAGCGGGCGCGCGTTCTAGAGTACTCGCCGCGGGCAATTAACGTTCGGGATGGCTGGGCGAAGAATTCCCGAGCTCAGCCGAGCCAGGTCCGCCCGAGGCGTCGCGGCGACCACTTGCCGGCCTTAGACTTCCTCGATGGCCGTTTTCTCGCTCGCGCCGGACGATCAATAGAACCGCCTCGCGAACGATCTCAACCTCGTTCGCGTAGGTCATCACTGCCAGCGCTTCCTCGGCCGGAAACCAGCGCACTCGATCGTATTCCGGGTCGTGCTCGCTGGTATCGCCACCGATTGGGACCATCAGATAGTAGTATACCGTCTTACAAATGCGGGTCTGACGAGCGACGAACCAGTAGGTTATCTCGTTGATAGGCTCGACGATGCGGACTTGCAACCCGGTTTCTTCCCGGGTTTCTCGAAGTGCCGTCTCTTCGCGGGTTTCGCCCTTGTTGGGCGTGCCCTTGGGCAGTCCCCAGGTCTCCGGCTCCAAGCGTCCGACGAGAACGACTTCGACGACGCCGTCGACGGTCCGGTAAACGACCCCGCCGGAGGATTCGGCTCGCGACGTCTTCAGCTTAGCCACGTCGAGCCCTCCGTCCCCCGGGTTTGCAGGACGAGCAATAGGCCGGCAATGGACTTGGCGTCGCGAATCTGGCCGGTGGCGATCATACTGCCCGCCGCTTTCAGATCGATCCACTGACGCTGAATCTGCTCGTCGGCCTCGGGAACACCCGATGACGGCAAAAGGCCGGTCGCGAGATACAACCAGAGTTGTTCGGTGCAGAATCCCGGCGCGCTGAAAAACTGCGCCAACGGTTGCCAGGTTGACGCCTGAATGCCCATCTCTTCGCTTAACTCGCGCTGAGCGCAGGCAAGCGGTAATTCATTGGATTCTCGGGTGCCCGCTGGCAATTCGAGGAGATCTTGACCGGCCGCGGCGCGGTACTGGCGGACCAGGGCGATCCGGTTATTCGAGTCCACCGCCGCGATGACCACCGCCCCCGGGTGCTCGACAATCTCCCGGGTGGTTTCGCGCCCGCTCGGCAAGCGCACCTCGTCTACTCGCAGGGTGATGATGCGCCCTCGGTAGACTTCTCGGCTGGAGATCACTTGCTCGGCCATCGCGAATACCTCGTTCGTCGTTACTACGGTTGGCGCGTGCCGCGAGCGGCGGCGACCGTTGGACGGGTCTCTAGCTCAGCGTCGCGGCACTCGGAGTCCGGTCGCGCTTCCAGTTATCGGCGGCTCGGAGAGCAGCCCGGGCGTGCTCGCGAGCGCTCGCGTCGCCCTCGTCGCCCCCGATCATCGCGGCGATTTCTTCGATTCGCTCGCTTGGAGTCAGCAAACACACCTCGGTCCGCGTGCGCCCGTCGAGAATTTGTTTGCGTACCGCGACGTGATGATCGGCGAATGCCGCGATCTGCGAGAGGTGGGTGACGCAGACAATCTGCCGGTCGGCGGCGAGATTGGCGATCTTCCGACCGACGGTGACCGCGGTTTGACCGCCGATTCCGGTGTCAATCTCGTCGAAGATCAAGGTCGGCACGAAGTCCGCCCGGGCAAGAATCGTCTTCAAGGCGAGCATCAACCGTGCCGTTTCGCCTCCGGACACCACTTTCACCAATGGCTTGGGCTCCTCGCCCGCGTTAGCCGACACAAAGAACTCCACTCGATCGATCCCGGTGCCGTCGAACGCGACGATTCGTCCGTCAGGTAGCGACACGCCGTTCGGGTCGTTCTGGTACTCGATGCGGACCGGGAAGCGGGCACCGGCCATATTGAGTTCGCGCAACTCCGTTTCGATTGCTTTTGCGAGGCGCTCCGCGGCTTCCTGGCGGGCTGCTGAGAGAGCGACGGCATCGTGGGCAAAGCGCGTCAACAGGCGCCGTTCGGCGTCCGCGAGTTCGTCGGCCCGTTCCTCGTGGTGCTCCAAACTTTCGAGTTCGCGCCGAGCATTGTCCACGAACGCCAGGACTTCGGCAACCGTTCCCCCGTACTTGCGCTCCAAGTTGCGAATCACATTCAGCCGTTCTTCGATCTCTTCGAGGCGACCCGGACTGAAGTCGAGGCCGTCACGGTAGCGACGCAAGCGGCGCGACACATCCGTCAATTGGTCCAGCATGATCTCGACGGTTTGCTGCTCGTCGGCCAGGTTCGGGTCGATCCGGGCAAGGTCGGCGAGACTCGCCGCGGCCTGCCCGAGTCGGTCGATCGCCGCGAATCCCTCGCCCTCGGAGATGGCCTCGCGGGCGCGGTCGACGCCGGTGGCCAGGCGCTCGGCGTTGAGCAGAATCGTTCGCTCGGCGCGCAAGGACTCTTCTTCGTCGACCTGAAGTCCGGCAGCCGAGATTTCCTCAATCTGGAAGCGCAGGAGGTCCAGGCGCCGAGCGACCTCGCGCGCGTCACGACTGAGCGCCGCTCGCTCCTCGCGAACCCGCCGAATCTCGGCGGCTAGGGTAGCGATCTCGGCACGCCGCGCCTCCAAACCGCCGAAGCCGTCCAGCATGCGCAGGTGTTCGGACACCCGCAGAAGGGTGAGGTGATCCCCCTGGCCGTGCAGGTCGAGGAGAAACCGCCCGATGCGCTGAAGCGCGCTCACCGGAACCGCGCGCCCGTTGATTCGCGCCAGGCTACGTCCGTTGCGACTGACCTCGCGACAGAGAATCAGTACGTCGTCTTCAAACGGGATGCCGAGGTCGTCCAGGGTCGCCGGAAAGTCCGGCTGCGCTGGCGGCTCGAACACTCCTTCGATGCGCGCTCCGTTGGTGCCACTCCGAATGACCTCAGGTCCGAGACGATTCCCAAGCAACCCGCCGACCGCGTCGATGACGATCGATTTGCCGGCTCCGGTCTCGCCGGTCAGCGCGACTAATCCCTCGCCCAGGTCTAGCTCAACGCGTTCGATAATTGCGAAGTTTTCAATCGCGAGGTGGGTGAGCATCCGGTCTTCCTTCGAACAAGCGTCCGAATAGAGTCTGACAGACGAGCGGCGATTGTCAAGCGAACCGATCGAGGGTTAGCTCGGGCCGGCTGGGAAACAGCTTTCCAACGCCTCGGTTTGGGCCAGTCCCCCGCTTCCCTGGTTCAGGTAGATCAGAAACTCACGATTACCGGCCGGACCGAGGATCGGCGACGGGGTACAGCCGCGGATGGCAAAGCCGTTCGCGGTGGCCCAGGTGAGCACGCGCTCGAGCACGGCGCGGTGGATCCGCTCATCCCGGACAACGCCACCTTTTCCAACGTCCTCGCGTCCGGCCTCGAATTGCGGTTTGACCAATGCGATAACCCAGCCCCCTGGTCGCAGCAGTCGTGACACGGTCGGCAGGACCAGCACGAGCGAGATGAACGAAACGTCGACGACCGCGCCATCCACCGGCTCGGGAAGGGATTCAAGGTAGCGCACGTTGGTGCGCTCCAGCGACGTGACACGGGTATCCTGACGCAATTTCCAGGCGAGTTGGTTCGTTCCGACGTCGACTGCGTAGACTTGCCGCGCACCCCGCTGGAGGAGAACGTCGGTAAACCCACCGGTTGACGCGCCCACGTCCACGACGGTCGCGCCCGCGACGTCGATAGCAAAGCAGTCCAGCGCGTGAGCTAGCTTGAAGCCACCGCGACTAACGTATGGAAGACCGTGCGAGACGACGACGTCCGCGCCAGCGGGGACCGTCGCGGCCGGGCGAGTAACCGTCTGGCCGTCGACCTTGACGTCGCCCGCCAGAATTACTGCCTGGGCCCGCTCACGCGTCTCGGCGAGCTGGCGGGCGACGAGCAGTTGATCCAACCGCTGTTTCTTCGCGACCATTTCGGCGGTGTTTCTAACGCCTCCTCGCTGGGACCGCCCCCAAACCACGGCGGTCGATACGATAATTATACCCCGCGTTGCCCGGCTGCCGCCGGACGCCTTGTCTTGGTGCTCCCGGCCCAGGGATTTGGAGATAGTGAGGAGGCAGCGGGAGATCGGGCGGGAAAGGCGGGATTATCGAGGAGTTACGGGGAATGACGGGATCCGTTCCTCGCCCTGCGGCCCGCGAAGCGGATTCACACCCCCTCGGGTTGTTCCTCGTGCTCTCTCGTCCCCGCGTCACGGCGGCTTGCCGGATCCCGGATTGAGACTGGGCAGACTCCTCCCGGGCTTGATCACCTCACGCCCTCCGCCAGGCGGTTGGCAGAGTGATGGCACGCCGCAAACTCTGGATCACCGGATGACCCAACGCGGCGAGGAGTTCCTCGACGTGGAGCACCGCGTAGCAATCGTCGATGACGACAACCATCCCCGGCCCGCCCAAGGCGAGATTCAGCGCACGGCGCAGGCGGCGAATCCCATAGCCGACCAACTGGCGCCCGGCCGCTTGGCAGTACAAGGCGACGACTTGCTGGGCGAGGAGGGTGAAGCCCACTCTCCCGCGGACGATTGCCTCCGAGCGGCCCCAGGGATAGCGCTCCAGTAACCAGCCTTCCTTCAATTCGTTGAACCCCGCGTTCTCGATCCACCAGCGGGGGCGATACGCTTCGTAGGTCTGCCACCCCTCCGCCCACGTCTTGGTACTCACCAACGCCAAGACCGCCTTCTCCGAGGGGATCAGCGGTTCGAGTTGCCGAACGAAACTCACCGTGAGCGTTGCCTCGGCCATGCCCAGTTCCTTGGCCTTCGCCTGATAGCTGTCCCATTCAGTCAGATCGTGCGCCACGGCCACCTCGACCGTGCGGGTCTCCTTGTGGCCGTCGAGGGTGCGCGTCTGCCGCCGTTTCTCCCACCGATCCCCCGCCACCTGGATCACTTGCCGTCCCTCGGCAAAGAGCAGTCGATCTTCCGGTAAGCGCACCAGACCATCACTTCCGGTCGCTTTGAGCCAGGCGAGAAACGGTCCATCGGCGTAGAAGGCGTCGGCGATCAGCAAACTGATCGCCAAAGGGCCTGCAATCTTGCGCACCCGCTCAACCAGTTTGCGGGTGATCGCCGCTTCCTTCCCTTTCTCCGAAGCATCCCCGATGAGAAACTCCCAGGCGAGGGGGATCAGCCCGTGACCGGTCAAGGCCGAGAGCGTCACGACCCGCTCACCCTCCCCCAGTCCACTCCCATCCACCACGACGTTCTTGCTGCGGACCAACCGCTTGGCATAGAGCACCCGCAATCGCTCTTCCTGCAAGCGCTCCCAATCCGCCGCACTCAGCCGGGCCAGTTCATCCCGCAAGGTGTCAATGTGGAGCGGGATTGATTCGCCCGTCTTCCCCCCGACCTGGCGATGCCGCGCCGAGACCCCCGCGGCCAGTTCCACCGGGGCATACCCCAAATGCACCAGAATCGCCGGATCGCTGAAGAGGGATTGGGCACTGCCTTGCAACGACCCATCGGCCAGGAACGGGAGCACCGCCAAAGTGTGCAGCAAGAGGGAATCGGGGATGCCTTGCCGCTCGCGGCTCACTTCGACCTCGTCGAGCATCCGGAAGGTCTCCAGTTCCGCGCTCAGGGCGACCAATTCCTCCAACGCGCCGCTTCCACTCGGCACAATCGTCTGGATCGTCGCTCCTTCCGTTAAGCGGCGCAGCACCGTCTGCTTGTCTTGGCGGACCCACATCGCATCCCCCGCCGACCGCGTCTCGTCCCCGCAGTGTCCCGATCGTCGGCTTCTACTCTACTTCACCTGCCGTATTCTGCCCATCCCGATTCAGGCGACTGACACTTATCGCCCTTACGACTAATACCTTGCTAACTAGCCCTTTTCCTTATCTCCAAATCCCTGTCCGGTGACCATCCAGATCAGGATCGCAAGCGGTCGAGATTGCGCATAACTTTATGAAAAGCCAGACTCACCTGGTCCAGCAACTCCGGAGAGGGATCGACCAGAGTCTGCATCCAAAAAGCATTGGCGTGCAACCGTTCACTCGCCGGGAGAGAGCCCGCGGGATAGACTCGGCGATTGTCCCCCCCGGCCGAGCCCCACGGTCCACCGAAGCCCGCGAACGAAAAATCGCTCAGGGCAGGCTCGCGATGCATCTGTCCGTAACCGAAAGGGGTAATGCCCGGCTGACAATCGATGCCCTCGGCGATCAACGCCTTGAGAATCGTCGGCGTCGGGATACCAGTTATGTCCGGATCGAACATGCCGGTATACAGCAGAAGCCCTCCGCGCTGAGCCTTGGGATAAACCTGTTGCGGACGGAAGCCCCGAAGATCCGTCAGGGCCGCGTTCAAGCGATCAAACCAGGCAAGGCGCTTCTCATTCAACTCCGGGAGGCGGCGCAACTGCGCTTGTGCCATCGCGACCCCCAGTGGGTTCGCCCGGTACTTTACCCCTAGCCCAACGTCGTGCAAATCCCGGAAGGCGTCGGTGGCCAGCTTCTTTTGGATCCGACCGTAGTGACCGAGCACCAGCATCTGATCGTACAAATTCGGATCGCTCGTCGTCGCCATGCCTCCCTCGACCGCCGATACCGACTTACTCGCTTGCAAGCTGAAGCAGCCGATATCGCCCAGAGATCCAACTGCCGCACCGTCGTAGGTGGCGCCGTGGGCGTGGGAGGCATCCTCGATCACAACTAACCCGTGCGCGCGGGCGATGCTCACGATGTCGTCCATCTTCGCCGGGTTCCCAAAAACGTGGGTCACGACAATGGCCTTCGTCCGGGGACTGATTTTGCGCTCGATGTCGGCAGGATCCGCGGTGAAGGTGAGGGGATCGATGTCGCAGTAGACTGGCGTACCCCCGCAGTGCAGAATGGGGGTGATGCTGGCGTGCCAGGTGTAGGAAGGGACAACGACCTCGTCGCCGGAGCGAACGCCAGCCGCGAAGATCGCGGCGTGGATCGTCGCGGTGCCGTTACTGTGAGCGAGGGCGTAGCGGGTTCCGACGAAACTGGCAAACTCCGCTTCGAACTCGTCGAGGATGTCATACCAGCCCCGGCGCTTCTCGCGGACCGCCGTCATCAGCGCCGTCACGGCCGCGATTTCGTCGTCGCCAACCGCCTCCCATCGATCCACGAAGGGTAGCTGAACGGCCTTTGGCCCGCCTTCAATCGCCAACGGCTCATCTATTCGCACAACCATGTGTTCACCCCTTGATACCAGTCATTACGATGCCCTGCACGAAGTACTGCTGGGCAACCGCGAATAACACGAGAATCGGAATCAGACTAATCAGCGAGCCGGCCATGAGCAAGTTCCAGGAGGTAGAGTACTCCCCCTGGAAGTAGGTCAAGCCGACGGGAATCGTCATCATACTCTGGTCGTTGAGATAAATCACCGGACCGAGCAAATCGTTCCAGCGACTCAGGAAGACGAAGACGCCTAAGGTTGCCAGGGCCGGCTTGGAAAGCGGCAAGAAGATTCGCCAGTAGATTCCGAAGTCGCCAGCGCCATCGATCCGCGCGGCATCTTCGAGTTCCGCTGGCATGCTCAGGAAGAACTGGCGGAGGAGAAACGTTCCAAAGGCGCCCCCCAGAAAGGCCGGGACGATCAAGGGGTAGAGAGTATTGATCCAGCCCAGCGACTTCATGATCAAGAAGATCGGAATCATCGTCACCTGACCGGGCACCATCAGCGTCGCGAGAAGGATCACGAAGAGAACGTTACGGCCCGGAAACCGCATGCGAGCGAAACAGTACGCCGCTGTCGAGCAGGAAAAGATCTGCCCAACCGTACACAGTACCGCGACGTCCATGCTGTTGATGCCAAATTGGGCAAAGGGAACGGTCTGGAACGTTTTCGGATAATTGCCCCATTCGATTGGCTGAGGAATCCACTGTGGCGGGAACAGGAAGATATCACCCTCGGCCTTGAGGGACGAACTGAGCATCCAGATGAACGGAAGAACCATCAGGGCCGCGCCGGCGAGCAGGAACCCGTGGCTAAGAATGATGCGGATGCGGAGCGCGATCTGGCCCCCGAGTGTGCGTGGGTGCTTCAAGCTTTCCCCCTCTCACCTACGGATCTCAATGGTTTGTTCTAACTGGAAACGTATTGCGCGACCGTCCGGTGACACCCCGGGGCCAGGTCGCCGGAAAACAGGGTGTACCCCTCTCCGTGTATCTCGCGCTCTTCTCTGGCAAACTCAGCTGATCCAACGGTGACGGCTTGAAGACGCCGCCCGCCGTGGTCCGTCGGCAAAACGATTGTACCGCCCGGCAGGCCGTGTGCCGAGTCGAGGTCAAAGGTGAGCAAGCCCGTTGTTGGATCCCACGCCGACTCTCCGATGACCGTTTGTCGCCGACGCTCGTTGAACTCGCACCAGGCGTCGGTGCTTGGCATGGGAATGCGGTTTTCCTGGCAGAACTTGAGCACCGCCTCCAGCCAGCCGGCCGTGTGAATGAACTGGCCGGTGTGAACCGTCAGCCCGGTGGAATAGACTGGATGAAAGTAGATCTGGACCGCGGTATGATAGCGTTCCCGGGCATCCGCGAGGAGGCGGCGCGACAGGTCGATCACCTGCGCTTCGCTGAGCGGCCGCAGAAAACTCTTGTCGATCAGCGCGTAATCATCGCAGAGCAGCGTTTCTTGTTGAAAGCACTCGATGAATTCCCCGTTCTCGTCGATGAATCGCATCGGTAACCCGCTGCCGGTGAGATACCCGCTTTGATACCGCTCAGCCGCTCGATAGTTGGTTTCCAGTCGGATTCGCGCGTCGGCAAGCGCGCGGGCGGTTTCGACCCAGCCCGGCCAGACTACGCAATGATGCCGGGTGGTCTTTGGTGGATGATTGTAGTAACGGGTAAAGCTGGTGACCTCGTCGTGAATACACGCCGCCATCTCCGCCGGAGTCGGCTTCAGCTTGAGCCAAACGTGGGGACCAATCGAGTGCCCCCGGCGGCGATAATCGACCGCCAGGTCCGGAGTTACCAGTTGTCGGTGTTCCTCGAGAACGTAAATAGTGTAGTTACCCCCGTGCGCCTCGGTCATGTTTACGAACCATTCGAGTTGCGGCCGTGTCATCAAGTCACTGTCGCCGTTGATCAAGGCGATAGTCGGTTCAGCATTGGGAAACGGCCAGAGGCGCGGTAAGGGCCCGGTCGCCTCGCCGGCCCACTCAATTACCCGCAGGAGCAGCCGTTGCTGCAGATCAGCCTGAGGAACGTGGCGCAGGTGAACGTCGAGATGCCCTTGAAAGAGATCATTCGGCGCGAAGACACCGTCACCGTCCGCATCCGGTTTCAGTCCGGTGCTCGCTAACTCCGGCAACCCCTGATGGAAGAGTACCGTGGACGTTGCGATGTCATAAGCAAAGACCGCGAATCGGCCGGAACCGAAGGCTCCCGTGACAATGGCGGGGTGCCGGGTAGACCAATCCGGTCCGGCGATCCACGCCAGAACCCCCTCACGCTGGTCATAAAGGTCAGCGCCACCGTGATATTGCAGAAAATCGCCGAGGGCCGGAAACCAGAGGGGATGAGCGCGATTTGGCGCGATGTAACAGTCGTTCGCGATCTGAGTCCTTCGCGCGTTCAGCCCAAGCCGCGCCGCGATTGTCCGGCTCGGCCGCAGAAAGATCACTGAACTGCCGGCTTCGAGCGCCGCCAAGGCCGCCGCTTCGGCACCGGTCTCGTCACCGCACGGAGCCACGACGATGATTTGGTAGTCACGCAGGTCGTCCGCGCTAACGGGAGCGACTGTCACGTCGCGCTCGATTGCTCCGGTTATTCCCTCCGCGTAGAGCATCTCGACAAGATAACGTCCCAGGGGAGCGGCTCGGCGGTCCCAGAGACAGAGAGCAGAGAGCACGGTTGCTCCTCGTCAGACATGAATTGGAAGGCCTGGAAGCGATTCGGCTAGTAGTTGACCCATCGGCGCTGCAGCCAAAACTGAGCCAGGGTGAAGACCAGAACGACCGCGAACAGCGCGTAGGCTTCGGTCGCGGCAATGCCCATATGGAAGTACTGGAAGGCATTCTGGTAGACCCAGTACGCCAGGGTTAGCGTGGAGTTTGCTGGCCCTCCCTGGGTCATGACGTAGGTCGAGTCAAAGACCTGGAAGGAACCGATGATCGAGAGAACGACGACAAAAAACGTGGTCGGAGAGATCATGGGCACGGTAATGTGCAGGAACCGCTGCACGGAGTTCGCCCCATCAATCTGACCGGCGTCGTAGAGGTCCTCCGGAACACCCTGCAGCCCAGCCAGAAAGATCACCATGTTATAGCCGAGCCCCTTCCACACCCCGACAATAATCAGCGCGGGCATCGCCCAGGTTGTGCTGCCCAGCCACTCTGGTCCCGGAATGCCAAAGAGGTGGAGAGCAAAGTTCACGAGGCCAAACTGCGGATTGAACATCCAGTCCCAGACCAGCGCTACCGCCACCGTTGACGAGACGACCGGCATGAAATACAGGGTCCGATAGAAGGTCATGCCTCGCAGTTTTTGGTTCAGAGCGAGTGCGAGCAAGAGCGAGAGCACGACACCCACCGGTACGCTGACCATGGTGTAGTAGAAGGTATTCGTCACGACTTTCCAGAACAGGGGATCCTGGGCCATATTGACGTAGTTTTGGGTCCCCACCCAGACCGGCGCACTGACGATGTCCCACTTGGTCAGACTGATGCCAAATGCCGCGATCACGGCACCCGCGCTAAAGCCAATCAACCCGATGTAGGTCGGGAGGAGCCACAGGCTGGCCCGAAGGAATTGTCGGAACGGGCTGTTACGAGCCCAGAACCGCGACTGGCGGCGCTCCGACCCCACCACCGGACTAATCACATCGCTCATCGCTAGATTTCTACCTAACCATTGTTCTCGTGATGGCTGCCCATTGGATCGGCAGCCATCACGCTGGGGAACGGCTTAGCCGGTGCCCTGGAGAACTTTGTCGACCGCGGCCGTCGCGTCCTTGGCCGCCGTGGCAACCGGCTTCTGACCCAGAAATGCTGGGGTGAGCGCCTGGGTCATGGCGTTACGCCACTCCTCCCACTTCGTCCCAAACTCCGCGCCGTCGATGTATGGATAGGAATCCAGAATGACCTTGGGGTGAGCCGGCGGATTCCCCATGGCGGTCACCCATGCGTCGGACTCCGCGGTAGGCTTATAAATCGGGACCGCGCCCGGCGTGTAGCTCGCGGCCGGACGGGACGGCCCACAGTAGTAAAATACCCATTTGAACGATTCCTCGGGGTGTTTCGTCTGGCTCGCGATCGAAAGACTATCCGGCCCGCCGTAGATCGAGCGCATCGCGGCCCCCTTCGGAACCATCGCGATATCGTAGACGAACTTCGTGGCCTTCTGCAGCCCAACCATCTGGTAGCTGCCGTCGATCTTCATCGCGACCCGACCGGAGAGGAACGGGTCCGGCTGCCCCTGCAACTCGGTCGGGGTCGGGGCCACTTTGTACTTCTGGACGAGGTCCACCGCGTACTGAATCGCCTCGATCGATTTGGGTTGGTCAAGCTCACACTTGGTGTAGTTCAGGTTCGCGTCCATGACCTGCCCACCGAATGACTTGACAAGCGAATCGAAGTACGTGTTGCTCGTATCGGCCAGCGTGCCCCACTGCGCCTTGGTCGGGTCAGTGGTATCCTTCGTCAGCTTTTGAGCAACCGTCAGGAGCTTGTTGTAGTCCCAGGTGTCGTCGGGATACGGCTCGCTTGCCGCGTCAAAGATGTTCTTGTTGTAGAACAGAACCGAGATGACCCATCGTGAGGGGAAAGCGTACATGTCGCCACTGGAGTTCGGATAGCGCAGGATGTCGAAGACTTTCGTATAGTACTTCGTGAGATCAAGATTTGCCTCTTTGACCAGTGGGGTCAGATCACGGGTGAACTTCTTCTGGGCAAAGTCCCAACAATAGGCAACGGACATCCAGAATACGTCCAATGCGCTTCCCGACGCCGCCATCGTCTGAATCTTCTGCCAGTACTGGGCAAATGGCGCGGAAGAAGTGGTGATCTTGATATTGGAATTGTCCTTCTCGAATTGTGGTATGAGATTCTTCTTTTCCAGATCCAGCGACGCCTGGTCCCAGGTCAGATACTGCAGAGTGACCGCTCCGGCCGAAGCCGGTGCCGTGGCAGCCGGTGCGGTCGTCGCAACCGCGGCCTTCGTCGGTTGCGGGCTGGACGTAGACGGCGTCGAGCTTGCCCCACTCGTCGTTGGGGCGGCCGTCGGAGCCGCCGCTTGTGACGAACACGCGGCGACAAGCAGTGCTAGCGAACCCCCAAGCGCCCCGCGAAGGAACACCTTGCGGGAAAAGTGCCTCCGGGAGTTCTCACCAGATAGATCTAAACGACTCACGTTACTTCCCACTCCTTGTCTCTCCCAACTCACGCATCGTCAACTCGGATTAGCGGCCCAGTGGCCGAAGCAGCGATGGCGCAACTACGACAGTCTATTGATTCACCGGATCAGTATCTACAGGCGATCTACGGGAAGATTGTCTGCCCTATTTGTGCCGTCTACCCAAAAGCCCCGAAACAGCGCGATGCGTCCGGCGCATTGTGTCTATTGCTGCTCCGGAATGCAGCGAGTATAGTACCGGTAGGCTTCGAGTAACAAGGCGTTTTCCGCCACAATCCGCCATGATCCGACAGAGGGTAGGGACGAGAGTGGATCGACAAAGATTCGTTCGCTCCATTCACGAAGCGTTCGAACATCTGGATGATCGGGTTTTTCTCACCAGACACCCGCTTGAGTTCCTGCTTAAAACGACCGGCGGCGTGAACTCACCAGAGGCATTGCGACGGACGCTTTTGGGCGCCATCGAACGACTGCGTCCGACACCAGACACCCCCCCGAGTTCCCTCGCCTGGCGGCACTGGCGCGGCCTGGTTCTTCGCTACGTCGACGGCGCAAGTACCAAGCAAATCGCGCGTGAACTTCAGATCAGTGATCGCCAGGTGTTGCGCGATCACCTGCAAGGGTTGAACGCGGTTGCTGAAATACTCTGGCTTCAGATCCAAGGCTCTGATCGAGGGGTACTTGCGGAAAGCAATCTCGCGGATCGCGGCGAAGCCGACGCCAACAGCTTTCTCCAGCGCGAGGACCTCGAAGCAGAGGTCGCACGTGTCGTCTCGCTGTCAGACGACGGAACGACAAACCTCGCCGAGGAATTCGCTGGCGCGCTGGCAACGATCAGGCAACTTGCCGCGGAGCGAGGGGCGCGAATCGAGACAGCCATTCCGTCGGACCTGCCGCCGGTTATGCTCAGTCCGACTGTCGTCCGGCAGATCATTCTCTGCTTGCTCACCGCGGTGGCGATCGATCGGCCAATTCCTCGAATTCAGGTAAGCGCAACTCACGGCGGTTCCGGGGTACCGGTGGTTTTCACGCTAAAGGCAAGCGGTTCGACACCAAACGGAACCGCGCCGCCTGGCGATGCTCAGTCTCTCCTCGACACCGCTCGTCGGTTGCTGGAATCCGAGGGCGGACGGCTCGATCTTGTCGAATCCGCCTCCGGAGCACGTTCTTTTGTCCTCACCTTGCCAACTAACCCGGTCGCGACGGTGCTCGTCGTCGACGACAACCCGGACATCGCGGAATTGTTTCGTTGGTACCTCGCCGGCGGTAATTATCAGGTCTACCAGGCACGTACTCCGCCGACCGCGCTCGAATTGGCCCGGACATTGCGACCGGACGTGATAACCCTCGACGTCATGATGCCATCGCAAGACGGCTGGCAAATTCTGGAGCGGCTTCGCGCCGACCCGGAAACCCGTGCCATCCCGGTTATCGTCTGTTCGATCCTCCCCGAGCGCCCCCTGGCCCAGGCGCTGGGTGCCGCGGACTTTCTCGTCAAGCCAGTATCGCCGGATAGCCTGCTGGCGGCTTTACGCCATTTTGGACATCCGGTTGCCGGACCAGGACGTCCAGATTCGCCCGCAAGCAGGTCATCATCTCGCCGACCGTGAGGCCGCTACGCGGGCCAAGGGTCGCCAACTCGGTGTGATAAGCAATCTCCGGCGGCATCTCCGCGGTGACGATCGCTATGGCCAAGTCGCGGAGAGAAACGTCAGCCTTCACCTGGCGAAGAAACTCTCGCCCATTGATCGAGGGAATGGCCAGATCCAAAAGGACGAGATTCGGACGGCGTTCGCGAAGAGATTGCAAGGCTTCGGCTCCATCGTACGCGCGACGCACCCGGCACGGCCGGGGTCCGCTCGACACCAGACTGCTCAAGAGTTGAGCCATGTCCGGGTCATCTTCTACGATCAGTATGTCAAGTACCGCTCCGCCGTGTCGTTTGAGGACAGCAAGGAGTTGCTGGCGACTGATTGGTTTCACCAGGTAATCCTGGACACCATAGTCCGTTGCCAGTTCACGGGTACCGCGAAGCGGACAGGCAAAAATCGGGAGGGTGCTGAGTTGGGGATCCGCGGTCAAGGCCTCACGCCAGTTAACCGGGGCGGACAGGCTGTTGACAATCACTGCGTGAACCGGACTGGTTTTGACCAAACGACGGATGTCGCCGACCGTTCGCGCCCGCTGAATCCGGTAGCCGTCAAGATAGCGCTCAAAGACGCGGGCGGAGTCCGGTCCTCGATCGAGGACAACGACGGTTATCTCCAACACCGTTCGCGGCTTGCCGGTCAGGTGTAGCGGCATACTGATGACGTTGTCGCAACGGGGAAGGCTGAACGTAAACTCGCTTCCCTCGCCAAGCTCGCTCCGGACCCAGATCGATCCACCGTGCATCTCGACAAGGGACTTACAGATTGCCAGTCCCAGGCCGTTTCCACCGCGTCGGCGGTCGGCAGGTCCAACCTGACGGAACTCCTTAAACACGTGAGGAACGTCTTCCGACGCGATGCCGGTGCCGGTATCGATGACGGAAACAACAACGCCGTCGCCATCCGACCGTACGACCACCTGGACTCCCCCATGCTCAGTGAAGCGGGCCGCGTTATTCAAGAGATTGATCAGAATTTGTCGAATTCGCGTACCATCCCCATAAATCGGGGGGAGAACCGCGGGAATCTCGGTCAGCAACGTCAAGCCGAGGTGGCCGTAGAGTGGAGCGACGACCCCGATTGCTTGCTCGACAATCTTGTCAAGCGAAATCCACTCTCTCTCCAGGGCAAGCCGTTGGGCATCGATTTGTCCCAGGTCCAGGATATCGTCAACCAGACGCGAAAGATGACTGGCATTCCGAAAGATTGCCTCCAACCCGACCAGGAATCGGGCGGGAATACCGTCGTCGGATCGAGGCAAGGTGCTGTTCGCCGACCGCGTAAGCATTTCGCTGAAGCCAATGACCAGGTTCAAGGGAGTCCGGAGCTCGTGACTGATCGCCATGGCAAACTCTGCTTTGACCCGTCGAGCCTCCTCGGCAGCCCGGCGCGCTCGCTCCAACTCGCCATTCATTTGCTCCATGCGCAAACAGGTTTCACTCAGGCTCTTGGCCAGGCGAATGAGGTCGCCCTGGTGTTTCTGAAGCTCACTCGTGCGCTGCTGCGCCAGGTTGTAGCTTCGCCAGGACCATTCCAGAGCGTTCTGAGTTGGGCGCGAGGCGAGCCAGGCAAGACCGGCGGTGCCCCAGAAGAGAAAGATCTCGGTCCCAGCCGATCGGTGACCAAACAGCAGCACTACGAGTGATGCGCCGACGCTGACGAGGACGATTGCCGCGTCGCCAAGCAATACACTGGCCAGGAGAATGAGCAGCGACAGCAGATACATGAAGTGGCGACCCGGGTAGACGGCATCCGCGACCAGAACGGCTGAGCCGAGGGCGAGAATAGTCACAACGCTGGTAACGGTGAGGCCGAGTTGGCGAACTCGGCTGACACCGACCGCGGCCAAGAGCGGTAGGACCACCAGGAGGAGAACCGGCCGGCGTAGGGAGGAGTCGACGACCGTGATGGCAAGGAAAACGAAGATGAGCAGTAGGATGCCGAGCCCGGTCAGATCAAGCGCCTGTTCTCGCAATTCCCGTAAGTCGGAGCCATCGGGTGATGCTCTTGACACGGCCAGGGTATCGCCTTTAACCGACATACTGTCACTCCCTTAAATCACTCAGCAGTCGTCCAGATGCGATCTGGATCGCGATACCAGGTTTCCCGTTGCCATCGCCGCGGATCATCGGCGGGTTGCCAGGATCTGCGCCAGATTTTCCCCCAGGATCCGTCTCTTCTCCTCTTCGGAGATCTGCGCCAGCAACACCCGCCCGATCTGGTGAGTGAAGCACATCCAGGGGGTGTCCGACCCGAAAATCAGCTTCCCGGCTCCTACGGTCCGGACAACGTCGGCAAACGCACCAAAAGGGGCGACCGAACTCGCGGTATCGAGATAGACGTTTGGTTCCTCGGCGGCAACCCGTAGGAGCCCACTGCGCGCCACCTGGTCTCCACCAGCTCCGACGTGTGCGACGATGAAATGAGCGTTCGGATAGGAGCGTGCGACGCGTCTCAAGGTGTCCGGGCTGCCAACGCCGTGGCTGATCAACGGAAGACGATGGGCGTCGGCAAGGACGAAGGCCGGCTGATAAGCCGGGCCATCGAAGGGGTAGTCGTGCAACTGGGTATGGAACTTGATCCCAACCGCTCCAGCATCGATACAGCGCCGGAGTTCATCGTTGACGAGCCCGGCTTGATTAGGATCCGGAACCGCGTACGCCAGAAGGCGGTCCGGGAACGCCCGTGCCGCTTGCAAGCTCAAGTCATTCCCTTCCCGCATCGCAATGGTGATGGCGAGGGTAGAGAAGACACACGCCCGATCGATACCGATGCGATCCATCGTCCGAACGAAGGAAGCAGCGTCGTTGCCCGGCTGATAAAAACCGGCGTGTGGCCCGAGGTGGCAGTGGTTATCCAGGACGAAGATCCCATCGAGCGGCAATCCCCGCAAAGCCCGCTCGCGGAGCGATGGCGTGGATTCCCGTGTTTCGCGTGCCCGGACGCTCATAGCCGACATCCCTCCAGTAAACCGGTCAGAGTTCCCCAGCGGACCGCCAAATCGTCGGACGCGCTCAAGCCAGCGTAGCTGAGGCCGGTTATCGGTAAGGCCGGGTCCCAAACCGGCAAGCCGGAACCGAATACCAGGCGTCGGGCTCCCCAACGTTCGACGAGCAGCCGAATCGCGTCGTGTCCTTGGAGATACGAGGTCTCCAGGTAGAGATTCGGGCAGTGATCCAGGAGCGCGAAGAGCGTGCGGAAGTTACCCTGGGGTTCCCGCAAAAGGACGAGTGGGAGATCGCCATGGCCGCGGCAGGCGCGTTCGAGAAAATTCCAGGGGCGTGGCTCGCTCCAATGGCGATTGTCGAAATCCAGCAAAAGGGGTACTCGTCGCTCAGCTAGCGCATCCAGCAGGCGATCGATCTCAAACGGCTCCAAGGAAAGACGGTGAGCGACCGGACAAAGCCTCGCCGCTCGCGCGCCAGCCGCGAGCAACTGGCTAATCTGCTCGGACTCCGAAGGCACCTCGCCGGTTTGCGCGGGAAGCACGACCCAGCACCCCACGAGCCGTTCCTGCCCGGCCAATTCTTCGACGAGTCGCCGGTTACCGGTCAGGGGATCGTGCCATTTCGCAACCGCGTGCGTCACCAGTGCTTGCGTGATACCGTAAGTGTCCATGGTCGCGACGAGACTGGGAACGTTCTCCGGAGCATCGCGAGGCCGACGTGGGGATGGGCCAAGAATGACGTTGGTATCGAACAATCGCGGCAAAGGCTCGGAACCATCACGAAGCTCCACGGTCTTCTCTCCTAACAATCGGCAATTCGGTCCGGTGCCATTGTAGTACACGGGTCGGTATAATCGACGGGCGAGACTTTGGAGGCCGTATGGACGAGGTTCTTTCGAAACGAGCGACGCCGGTCCGGCCGGATGAGGCCTACTGGCGGTTCCTTTCGCGGCAAGCACAGCATCATCACTGGCGCCGACGTCAGAAATTGCTTTCGTTCGCATCGGCCGACGACTGGGAACGGCATTGCGCGCTCACCCGGGAGCGGTTTCGAATCGGGCTCGGCCCCATGCCGGAGCGGACTCCGCTCAATCCTCGGCTGACGGGTGTTTTGGAGCGGAACGACTACGTCGTCGAGAAGTTGCTGATTGAGAGCCAGCCAAGCTTCTTTGTCAGCGCGAACCTCTACCGCCCGACGAACGTTTCCAAACCGATTCCAGCGATCATCAATCCGGTGGGCCACTGGGCCAACGCGAAGGCCGAAGAGGTGGTTCAGGCACGCGGCATCGGCCTGGCGCGAAAGGGATTCATCGCGCTCATCTACGATCCGATTGGTCAGGGCGAGCGCAGCCAGTTCCGGCCTGAGGAGCTGGTCGCCCGGCTGGCGAGCACAGTCGAGCACAGCGCGGTCAACAATCCGTGCGTCCTGATCGGGCAAAACATCATCAACTACATGGTGTGGGATGGCGTTCGGTTGCTTGACTACTTGGTGAGTCGCCCGGAGGTGGACGCGCATCGCATCGGTTGTACCGGCGCTTCCGGCGGGGGAACTCATACCATGTTTCTCAGCGCTTACGATGCGCGGATCAAGGCGGCGGTTCCGGTCTGCTCCACCAGTACCTACGAGCGGATGCTGGCGCACGCCCAGATTGGCGAGCCATGTCAGGATCCGGTCGCCAGCTATCCTGACGACCTGGACATGGCGGATCTCCTGATGTGCGCGGCACCGGCCGCGATCCAGATCATTTCCGGGGCCTACGACTCCTTTCCGCTCATCGGCGCCCGCGAGGTCTTTCTCGACCTGAAGCAATGCTACGCCACCCGTGGTTTCGCCGACCGCGCCGCGCTGGTAGAAACGCCCTCCCACCATGGCTATGATCAGTCGATGCGAGAAGCGATGTATGCCTGGTTTATTCGCTGGCTCGCCGACGATGTCGACCCGAGCGAAAAGCCATTCGCCATTGAGCATCCTGCCGCCCTTAACTGCACCGCGACCGGCCAGATTTTGACTTCGCTCGGCGGAGAGACCGTCCAATCGCTCAACCGAAGCCGTACCAGGACACTGGCGATGTCACTGCCCGCGTTGGCTGAAACAACGCAGAGCGCCGACATGCGACGGCACCGGGTTGTCTCTGGCGTAGCCGAGGTGTTGCAGATTGGCAATCCGGTCGGTCACCGTCTTGTGGACGTTGTTGAGCGATACGTCTGGAATGGCATGTCGGTCGAGCAGGTTGTCTTTGAAAGCGAGGTGGACCTGCCGATCCCCGGCCTGGTTTTCGCCTCGCCAAACCGTCAGACCGGTCCAGCAGTGCTATTCCTCCACGACCGAGGAAAAGGAAGCGAGGCCCACCCCAACGGTCTTATTCCGGCGCTGGTGCGGGAGGGCGTCCTGGTCTACGCAGTCGACCTACGAGGCTGGGGTGAGACGGCCTGGCGGCGACGCGAGAGATTCGACGTCGACGACTCTGGCCTCCTCGGAAACGACTCCCTGCTTGCCTACGTCGGCTACCTCCTCGGCAACTGGGCCATGGCCCAGCGGGTTACCGATGCTCTTCGCGCCTTTGAGATCCTCGGTCATCGCTCGGACGTCGATTCGGCTCGCCTTGGCATCATCGGACGCGGGGTCGGCGCGCTCGTCGCCCTCCACGCCAGCGCGCTCGAACCGCGCGTCGCGGCGGTAGGTGGGTACGAGGCAATCGGCAGCTATCGCAGCGTCGTAGACGCCGACCAGTACACGCTCCCGGCAAGTGCCTTCATTCCCGCCGTCTTGGAGCACTACGATCTACCTGACCTTGTCGGCGCGCTGGCTCCCCGCTCGGTATTTCTCGCCAACCCGATTGACGCGCAAGGTCAACCGCTCTCCGCGTCAGCGTCGGAAAGGACCTTCGAGCCAGCGCGGCACATGTATGAACTCTTGGAATGTACTCCTCGACTACAGGTCCAGCCCCGCCTCGATCGCGAGGGCCTGGTCGAAGGATTTGCTACCTGGGCCGGGCAGTTCGGATCCTAACTCGTCCAAGCCGCCTGAATCTTTTGGATCGCGCGGGGCACATCGGCCAACCCGGTGTCGTCGGCCAACAGAATACTCTGGGACATCCAGACCCCTTCGTGATAGCCGGCTTTCTCGGCGACCGGGAGTGGCCGATCGAGCGGATTGTCGCTTCGCCCCAAACGCTGACAGAGCGCCGCCACCTCGGTCTTGATCGCGGGAGCGTGGTTCAAAGGAACGTATCCCGAACTGCAGGGAACCCCTTCCGCGCGAAGCGCGGCGAGGAAATCCTCGCGCGAGTGCCCACCGAAAGCGGATCCGTCATATCGGAAGATGTAAAGGTGGTGAGCGTGAGCGGTCACCCGCGGATCCCGCGCTTGCGGTCGAATACCCGGAATCCGGGTCAGCTCTGTATCGAGGAAGCGCGCGCCGGCCTCGCGTCGAGCCGTCTGATCTTCCAGACGTTCGAACTGGGTGAGCAAAAGCGCCGCTTGAAACTCGGTGATCCGGTAGTTGAAGCCAAGAATCTCGTGTTGGTACCAGCCACGCGTCCGCCACTCCGGCGTCAGGAGACGCCCGACGTTGTGGAGCGACCAGATCTTCTGGTAGAGAGCCTCGTCGTTTGTCACGATGGCTCCGCCTTCCCCGGCGTTGAGATTCTTGCTGGCTTGAAAGCTGAAGGTACCGAGATCGCCGAGCGCGCCAACTCGCTTTCCCCGCCATTCCGCGCCGTGGGCCTGCGCGGCATCTTCGAGCACCCGGAGTCCGTGCTTCTGGGCGATGGCCAGAATGCCATCCATATCCGGAGGGCACCCGCCAATATGGACCGGGACAATCGCTCGGGTGTTTGGCGTGACGGCAGCCTCGACGGCAGCAGGATCCAGTTCGTAGGTGTCCGGATCGATATCGGCAAAGATCGGCAGTGCTCCCACCAGAAGGGCGGCGGCAGGCGTCGCGACGAAGGTGTAGGGTGGCACAATGACTTCATCGCCAGGGCCGACTCCCAGCGCGCGTAACGCCACTTCGAGAGCGGACGTTCCGTTCACCACCGCGACGCAGTGACGCGCGTGGTGAAAGGCCGCCCAGGCGTTCTCAAACTGTTCCACCTTGCTGCCATTCGTCATTCCCCATTGCCCGGAATGCAGGACCTCCAGCAAGGCTTGCTCTTCGCGCTCGTCCCACACTGGCCAGGACGGCCACGGAGTGGTGTGGACTGCCGTGCCACCTTCGATTGCGAGCTTTTCGCGGGTGATTGCCATCGGACAAGATCTCCTCTCAGGTACTTGTGGACACCGATTGCCCACCAAACTGACGCCGAACTTTCGAGATGTCAGACTCGATGCGCGGTCGTGAGTAACTCGTCGGCGTTCTCTCGAATCTTCAGGAAAGAATCGACAACGTCATCCAGATCCTTCGTCGATCCCAGAAACAGGGATTGACCGAGCCAGAGGGTTTCCTCGGCACACAATCGTTCGGCCTCCGGACAGGACACGTCACGATAATCCAGGGAACCTCCATAGTAACCGCTCGTGAGCGGGAAACCGCGACTCAAGGATCCGGTCAGAGCATTTTGGAAGACCGGGTGCTTGTAGAGCGGACAGAAGTACCCACCCGACACCGGTATGCCCTCGGCGCGAAGTGCCTCGATGAGTAAGGCACGCGGAATACCCTTGAATCCCTCCGGATTCTGATACTTGAAGAGAAAGAGGTGCAGGGCGTTGCGCACGACGAAGGGGTCAACGCGCACGTTGGCCAGTCCCTCGACTTCGGCCAGTCGCCGCGCGAGATAGGCGGCGTTCTCCGCTCGTCGGGCTGCCCACTCCTCAAGGCGGTCGAGTTGCGACAGCAAAATCGCGCCACAGAACTCGGTCATGCGGTAATTCCACGACGCAACCGGAAACGTGACGTGATCTGGGGCGTAGTCCTCGTCGCTTTCGTGGCGGATCCCTCCGCGCCAGAGATCGTGGTAGAGGAGTGCCCGCGCGTAAATGGCGTCGTCATTCGTGGTGACGCACCCGCCTTCGCCACTCGTCAGGTTCTTGCTCGCCTGGAAACTCCAGCCGGCGACATCGCCGAGCGATCCAAGCATACCACGGGAGTGCTTTCCGCCGTGAGCGTGGGCCGCGTCTTCGACGACGCGAAGGTTGTGCCGGCGGGCAATCGCGTTGATGGCATCAAGGTCCGCGGGTAGTCCGCCAAAGTGGACCGCGATGATTGCTCGAGTCTTCGGGGTAATCGCGGCCTCGATCAGCGATGGGTTCAAATTATAGGTCCGCGGGTCGATATCGACAAAGATCGGCACGGCACCAACCTGCAGGCACGCCGTCGCCGTTGCCATAAAGGTGTAGGGCGGAACGATCACCTCGTCGCCGACTTCCACCCCGGCCGTGACCAGCGCGACTTCCAGCGCGGCGGTTCCACTGCTCACCGTCAGGCCAAACCGGCAGTCCTGGTACGCCGCGAACCTCTGTTCGAACTCGCGCGTCTTTCCCCCACCACCACCCAGTCTCCCCCACTTCCCACTTCGCACGACCTCGGCTACTGCCTCGACGTCGCGCTCCTCGACGATTGGCCAGCTTGGGAAGGGCGTCTCTCGGAGCTTCGGTCCCCCATTGAGAGCCAGTTTTACCACGTCGTCCTCCTTCAAATGTCAATAAGGTCCGAGGCGAAGATTACTGCCTCAAGCCAGTTGTCGCGATGCCTTGCACAAAATACTTCTGAGCCAGCACAAAGACGACGATGATCGGAACGAGGCTTACCAACGCCGCTGCCATCATCTGGCCCCAGATAATCAGGAACTTGGACTGGAACAGCGCCAACCCAATGCTCACGGTGTAATTCGTCGAGGTATTCAAGTAGATCAGCGGGCCGAGCAGGTCGTTCCACGACCACATAAACGTGAAGACGCCTAAAGTCGCGAGGGCCGGGCCGGCGAGGGGTAAGAAGATTCTGAAGTAGATTCCGTAATAGTTGCTGCCGTCAATCTTGGCGGCATCCATGAGTTCGCGAGGAATGGTCAGAAAATACTGGCGCAACATGAACGTCCCAAACGCCCCGCCCAACCAATTCGGGACAATGAGTGGCTTAAACGAGTCGATCCAGCCCAGGTATTTCACCAGAATAAAAACCGGAATCATCGTCACCTGGTACGGGATCATCAACGACGCGACGAGCAGGATAAAGATAGCGTCACGGCCCGGAAACCTCAATCGGGCAAAGGCGTAGGCCGCCATCGAGCAGGTGAGCAATTGCCCGAGCGTGGCGAGTACGGCATAGCGGAGTGAATTCGACAGATACAGCGCGAAGGGTTCGACTTTGAAGATGTCGACGAAGTTTTGCCACACCGCCGGATGGGGGATAATGTCCGGGGGAAGAGTGAGAATCGCCGCGTTCCCTTTGAGCGACGTCGAAATCATCCACAAGAAGGGCAAAATCATCGTGGCCGCGCCGAGCAGTAAGACGGCGTGGATCGCGATTTTGCCGAGCCATCGCGGGGCAGCGTGCCTGGATCGCGCGTCTGAAGAGAGGGTTGCGGTAACGTTCCCTGCCATGTTCTCGCTCACTCGTAGTGCACCCACGTCCGTTGCAGTCGAAACTGCAAGAGCGTAAAGGCAAGAATGACGGCGAACAGCACATAGCCGAGCGCCGCCGCGTAACCCATGTGGAACCACTGGAACGCTTGGCGGAAGATGTAGAACACAATCGTCGTCGTCGCGTTCACTGGGCCTCCCTGGGTCATGACGTAGGTCTGATCGAACACTTGAAAAGAACTGATGATTGAGAGAACCGTGACAAAGAAGATGGTCGGTGAAAGCATTGGCACGGTGACCGCGCGAAAGCGGTCCACCGCGCCAGCGCCGTCGATCTTAGCAGCCTCGTACAATTCCTGGGGAACAGCCTGCAGCCCAGCAAGGAAGATGATCATATTGAAGCCCAGACCGCGCCACACGCTCAGGATCATGATAGCTGGCATAGCCGTGCTGGGATCGGACAACCAGCGAATCGGCGCGACCCCGACGAAGGACAGCAAGTAGTTAAAAATGCCATACTGAGGCTCGTAGAGCCACTCCCAAATCAGGGAAATCGCCACCGTCGATGAAATGACCGGTAAGAAGTAAACGGTCCGGTAGAAGACGATGCCGCGAACTTTCTGATTCATCGCAATGGCGATAAAAAGCGCGATGACCACGCCCGAAGGAACGGTTCCGACAACGTAGTAGAGGGTATTGACAAAGCTGACCCGGGAGAGGGGGTCGAGCGCGACCATCGCGTTGTAGTTTCCCAGTCCAACCCAGTCCGGTGGCGAAGTCAGGTCCCAGCGCGTAAAGCTAATCGCGAAAGCGGCGATGACCGGGCCAATCGTGAAGAAAACGAGGCCGATCAACGTGGGTATCAGCAACACGTACGCGGTGACCGCTTCACTCTCGACCAGGCGCACAATCGGATTGATTCCCGCCACGGCTTGAGATTGTGATCGGCTATTCATCTCGGTACACGTCCAAGGGAAAGGATGACAAACCGTCCTCCTCCGGTGTCGATTGGGGAAACCGACGGACGACCGTCGATAAAGCGCCCGGCCGTCCATCGGTCACCGGAGACTGGCCAAACTCAGCAAGGTCGGCGGTTAGTAAAGCGATCCGCCCAGGTGCTGAAGAACCGAGTCAATCGCCGCGTCGGCATCTTTGGCGGCATCGGCAATCGACTTTTTCCCGAGCCAGGCCTGCTGCAGCGCCTTGTCGCTCTTGTCTTCCCACTCGGCCCAACCCTGGCCGAAGTAATTTGAACGTGCCCCTTCGGCAATGTCGGCAAGTTGCAGATTCTTATGGGCTGGAAACCCGGTGGTCTTCAGGTACGTATCGGACTGGGCAATCTGCTGAATCGCCGGGAGCGTCCCGTAGGTTGCCTGCTTCCAGGGACCACCGTTGTCGTCGTACACCGTGAACTTCAAGAGATCGAAAGTCTGCTCCGGTTGCTTCGTCGCCTGCATAATCGCGTGGCCATCGGGCTCCATCTCTACAAAGCGCCCTTTCGGTCCTTTCGGCCAGTCGGCAACATCCCATTCGAAATTGGTGATCTTCTTGAAAGTTGAGATTTCGCAGTCACAGTTCGAGAAGTACATGGCATATTTGCCCGTCGTAAATGGACTGACCTTCGCGGAGAGATCGGGCGGTGGCGAGACCTTGTGCTTGTAGATGAAGTCGTAGACAACCCCCAACGCCGCGAGAGCTTCCGGCTGCTCTAACGTTCCCTTGCTATAGCTCGAATCAATGGTATCGCCACCCCATTCCCAGACGAGCGACGTCCACGTCCCATCGGCGGTGAACGGAGCGATCATTCCCCACTGACCGGACGCCGAGTCGGTCATCGCCTTCGCCGCGTCGAGTACATCCTTCTCCCAGGTCCACGACGCCGTCGGGTAAGGAATCTTCGCCTTGTCGAACAAGGTCTTGTTATAGAAGAAGGTACTGTTGATGCTCGCGTCGTACGACATGGCGTAGAGCGGCCCTTGACCGCCGACCTTCGCCCCCGGCGCGAACTGCCAGGTCGAAACGTCTACCTTCCAGTATTTCCCCAGATCGAGGTTGTTCTCCTTAACGAACGGGTCGAGTTCCAGGACGACCTTTTTCTGAACGAAGTTCCCGATGTAGGCAACACTCATTTCGAAGAGATCCGGCTGGGTATTACTGGCGATCTGAGTCTGCAGCTTCTGCCAGTATTCGTCCCAGGGTGCGAACTGGGTCTTGATCGTAACGCTCGGCTGAGCCTTCTGGTACGCGGCGATGATATCGTTAAAGATGCTGATCTGGGCGGTGTCCCCCCAGCCCCCCCAGGTTAGGCTAACCGCTGAACCCGATTGGGATTGTTGCTGCGCCGGCGCCGTGGTGGCGGCGGCGGTTGGCGACGCGGCGGTCGAGCTCGCTGAGGAGGTGGTAGGCGACGCCGCCGGGGCGGCAGTTGGGGCCGCGGCAGCTGCTGGCGCGGTGGCCGAGGGCGCCGCGGAAGGCGCCGAGGTCGCAGACGGTGCCGTACTCGAACCACACGCCGCGATAACGACCGCGATACTCGCGACCGTGCCGGAAAGAAAAAGCCGACGACTCAGGCGCCGAAGATCTCCGCGATCAGACATAGTAATCTCCTCCCATCATGAGACGCACCGATTAAGTGCCGAACACCCGGTGAACCTGCGCTATCCCCCGACGACACGCCAAACCGCCCGGCAGATTTGTGTTAGCGCGATGCTAGGTCGCGGCGGTATCCTCGTCAAGGCGCTCCCGGCCACGATTTGGCCACGCTATGGCCAGCCTCCTCGACCCGCCGCGAGCTGAAGTTCCCCGGTGCGCTTCAACCTCATCGAGCAAGTGAATCTTCCCGAGTCGTCGAAGCACCAACGGCCCAATGACGGCAGTCTATTCATTCACCGGGTCAGTATCTACATGCAGCCCAGAGGAAGTCAGAGGTCGCTATTTGGGCGATTTACCAAAAGGTCACGGAAAAACGCCCGGGCCACGGTCCATTGACCGGTCTTGAGGGTAAATCCTATACTCTGCGGTATGGATACAAACTCTTTGAGTTACGAGCGATTTGCAAAGTACGTCTCCCTGGCTCTGGAGCAACTGGATAGCCTCTATCTCGTCAACAACCCGTTGAGCGGGCTGCTGGTCACTCCGGGTGAACCCGCCACCGGCGACGCTCTTCGCTGCCTTCTCCTCCAGGCGATCGAGAGTCTGAATCCATCCCGCGCTGGCCCCGGCTGGGAAATCGCCATTCGTCGATACCAGCATCTGATCCTCCGTTACGAGCGCGGCGCCACCACGGAGCAGGTTTGCGCGTCTCTCGGGGTGAGTGCTCGACAAGCGCGACGCGACCACCACGAGGCGGTTGAGGCTCTTTCGCGCTATCTCTGGCAGCGATACCGTCAGGCACACCCGACGGCGAGTGATCGCTCCTCGGGATATCCGGCGTCAGCCGATCGAGTGCAACCGGCCTCCAGCCTTGACAATCTCGATTCGGAGCTCGATTTGCTGGCGCCATCGATGAAGTCCGACCTGAATACCGACCTGGCGCCAATTCCGGAGATCACGTCGAGCGCCCTGGCCACCGTGGCCCGGCTCGCCGAGGCGCGTTCGGTGGTCTGTCGAAGCGACGTGGGCGACGATGTCGCGGATCTCCTGGTAGCCCGCTCGGCTATCCGCCAGGTGTTGATTCTGCTCCTGGCTTTCGCGATTGAAACGGAGGGCGTGACGGCGGTGACGCTACGCCTTCGCAGCGTCCCGGATGGGGTATCAATCAGCATAGACGCGGCGATCAAACCGGGTAGCCCGACCAGCCCTCTCCTACGTCCAAACAGTCTAGAAACCGACGACCGCCTCCGCGCATCCGGTCGTCTCATCGAGACGCTCGGGGGAGCTTTTCAGGTCGGGGCTACCAATGGGGCGGCCTTCCAGTTTCTCGTGCGGGTTCCCCCCGCGCCGATGTCCACCGTTCTCGCCGTTGACGACAATCCGGACATGCTCCGGTTACTCTCGCGCTACCTTGTCGGCACTCGATATCGTCTCTTGACCGCGACGACAGCCGAGAGGGCGCTCCAGCTTGTCGCAACCGCGAATCCGGCCGCGGTTTTGCTCGATCTGATGATGCCAACCCAGGATGGTTGGGAGATGCTCGAAGAGATTCAGCGGCGGCCGGACGCTCCCCGGACGTCGGTTATCGTGTGCTCCGTTCTCGGTGAGCGCGAACTGGCCCTATCCCTGGGGGCAGCCGATTTTCTCCACAAGCCGGTCACGCGTTCGGCGCTCCTGACGACGCTGAGCCGGTTGGTGCGGGTGGCTTGAAGGCCTCCAAAAGCATTTTAAGGCAGCGCATCGCCTCGCCAACCGAGAGGCCCTCCCTCTTCTGGATCGCAAGCTGGTCAACCACGGTCAACTCCTCTCCCATCCCCCGGGCGGAGACGATGACAATCGGGATGTTCTGGTACTCTGGATTTTTGCGCAGAGCGTGCACGACGCCGTAGCCGTCTAGCCCGGGCATCAAGAGGTCAAGGATAATCGCGTCGGGCAGCTGTACCTGAACGAGCGAGAGCGCGTCAGCACCGCTGAAGGCAGCCCGCACCTCATAGTCCAGATCGATCGAGCGCAACATCCGCCCCAGCAGTCGGACCATCTCCGGATCGTCGTCCACGACCAGGACGTTACGAATGGCGCCCGGGAGCTTCCGCAGGACGCTGGTTAGTTGTTCCGTACTGATTGGTTTAAGCAAATACTCCACGACCCCCAATTGCTGGGCGAAATCGCGGACGCCCCGAACGGGGCAGCGAATCACCGGAATCGCGCCGAAGATTTCTTCGTCTTGAATCAACGAATCGAAGGTGTCGTCCGGTCGAGCCAGCACGACTGCCCGTGGGCGTTCTCGATCAATCAGGGCTCGCGCCGCATCTTCAGTCGCAGCGTGGAGAACTCGATATCCGTCAAGATAGCGCTGGAGAACTTTGACCGGTGCTTCGTGTTGGCTTAGCGCGACGACAACCGGCGGGTGCTCGGTCAAAAGCAACGCTCGCCGCGGCCGAAACCATCCGTCGGTATCATCTGGCGTCGACTGCAGCGAAACCGGCAACCGAAAAGTGAAGGTGGTTCCACCACCAAGAGTACTGTCTACCCAGATCCGGCCGCCGTGTAGCTCGACGAACCGCTTACAGATCACCAAACCAAGTCCAAAACCCCGGTCGTTCTCACCGCCTGCCACCCGGGGAAGGTGTCGAAACTCCTGAAAGATCAGCGGGAGATTCTCCGGGGCAACTCCGACTCCGGTGTCGATGACCGAGACCTCCACGTCGCCTCCCGCGGCCTGGGCGCGAACGGTGACCCCTCCTTGATCCGTAAACCGCGCGGCGTTGACCAATAGATTGACGAGAACTTCCCGCACCCTCGTGCCATCGACGTAAATCGGAGGCAAGTCGTCGAACGCGGTGCGAAGATCCAATCGCTTGTCTTGGTACATCGCGCTCACTATGGTGATCGCCTGCTCGGCAATGTCCGCGAGGCTTACCCACTCTTTCTCCAGGCCGACGCGATTGGCTTCAATTTGAGAGAGGTCGAGAACGTCGTCAACCAGATTAGACAAGTGGCGCGCGTTGCGATACATCGCCTCGATATCACCACGGTAGCCTTCCGGCAACGTCTCGCCGGCATAGGCGTCGGGTGAGAGGACCATCATCTCGCTAAAGCCGATAATCAGGTTGAGCGGTGTCCGCAGTTCATGGCTCACCATGGACGCGAACTGGGCTTTTGCCTGGCGAGCCGCCTCGGCAAGTCGGCGCTGCTCATCGAGTTCGCGGCTTACCTGCTCCAGCCGGTAGTAGGCCGCGTCGAGGCTCTTGTGGAGGCTAACCAACTCAGCCTGCCGATCCCGCAATTCCTCGGTGAGATTCACCAGTCTCCCAAAGTTCTCCCACGCCCAGGTGCGCGCGCGCTGCATGGGCGTGACCGTCGCCCAGATAATCATCGCGACAACCAGAATCGACACCCCACTCCACAAGGTCGGCCCGGTTTCCGGAAGAGGTTGGACCAGCGACACCGTGAGAAAGACCGCCGCGGAAATGGCACAGCAGATGAGGCCAGTCAGCGAGTCCATGATGATCGCGGCGATCAGCGATACGCCAGCGAGGCCGACAAGAGCGGAACTGCCGGGATAGGTTAGCTCGGTAACGAGCACCGCGATGCCCAGGCCAGCGATCAAAACATAGGAGGACGTCTGAAGCTGGCGTTGACGCCACGCTGAGCTGACATACCCAACAATCAAGAACGCCGCGACCGGAATCCAACCTTCCAGCCGAGGCTGGCTAAAGCCCACCACGACTCCCACCAGCGCCATGGCAAACGGAATGTAGCGCACGCGATCGAGCATCTCGACGAGGAACGCGTCGGGTGAGGCTGGGAACGGACCATCGAGTGGTGGCGCGGTTTGCTTCTCGTCCATGTGCGGATCACTCCGTTTCTCCGAAGGTTGTACGACTGCGCCTAAGGTAAGCTCCGGTGTATGATGAGGACGGCGCGCGAAGCTGATCGATTCGCGGGTCACCGCGAACTTTACGGCAACCAGTATACGGGCACGGGGAAGGGCACTAGGGAATCGGCCTTGTCTCCAGGTGCCTCGCGCTGAATTGCCGGGCAGTCGACGGCCGTAACCTGAAGGAGAACGAAAGATGGCCAGTTTGCCTATCCTGGTCGACACCCTCGATCTCGACCGATACCCGCTGGGCAGCCGGCACGACCTTCGTCTTCGCGTCGCCGACTTTCCCGACGGCTCGACCTTGAGCATTCCGTTGATCTTACTGGTTGGCCAGCGCCGCCACCCCAAGCTTGTCACGGTCGCGGGAGTGCACGGCGACGAATACGAAGGCCCCCGAGCGCTCATGGGACTGGGGACCGAACTCGCGCCTTCCGCCCTCAACGGCACGGTGGTCCTGGTTCCGATCGCGAATCCGCTCGCGTACAACGCGCGGAGCCGGGAGGCCCCCGAAGACGGCCTCAACCTCAATCGCATCTTTCCGGGGCATCCCGACGGCACGCTCAGCCAGCGCATCGCATTTGCTCTGGTCCACCGCGTCATCGCGCCGTGTGACCTCGCGATTGATTTGCACAGTGCCGGTCGTTGGGGGCTGATGATGCCGATGAGCGGTTTCCGCGATTCGACGGGGGAGACGGCCCAGCGGTCCGCCCTGGCGGCGGCCGCGTTCGGCTTGGAGATGTACTGGCGGATGGCCTGGGCACCGGGAACGCTCTCCACGGCTCTGAATCAACTGGAGATCCCGGCCGTGGGCTGCGAAGTGGGCGGCATGGGTCTGGCCCGACCGGAGGACGTCGCGCTGTATCAAGCCGGCGTCATCCGCTGCCTCCGCCTCCTTGGCATTCTCGGCCCGTCCCTCCGCGTCGAAATTCCCGCGACCGTCCGCGTCATGGAAGACGTGCCTTCACCCGGGAGCGGTCTCCTCGATCTGATGGTAGATCTCCGCCAACCGGTCGAGGTCGGTCAACCCATCGCCCGGGTTCTAACCCCCTGGGGTGAGGTGACCGGAGAGATCACCGCACCCTCGGCGGGAATGATTTCCCACCAACGCTTCTTCCGGCAGATTCGGGCCGGCGAGACGGTCGCGTCAGTGGCGTACGACGTCGAGAACCGCTTGAGTTCCGGGTCTGACGCCGAGTGGCCAGCGGTGAGGTAGGCCGCGGGGATAAGCCTACCCCAGATTGGCCTTGACGGTGTGGACCGGCGTCCGCCAGGCGGCGTAGGCGGTCTCCTCGCCGCGAACGAAACGCCGGTAGTATTCCTCGACCCGACGGGTGATCGGCCCCATGCCGCCGTTGCCAACCGGCAAACGATCAATCGAGGTGATCGCGCTCACCTCAGCGCCCGTCCCACACTGAAAGATCTCGTCCGCGACGTAGAGCTCGGTGCGGTCCACCGGGCGCTCGACGCAGGGGATCTCAAAGACCTCGCGGAACCACTGGATCAGACAATCGCGGGTTACACTCTCGAGAATGCCGGCGGTGACCGGCGGCGTGATGACCGTCCCGTCCCGCACGAGGAAAATCGCCGCGCTGTGCCCTTCGGAGAGGGTGCCGTCGGGGCGCAGCATCACGCACGTCTCGTAGCCGTCGAGTTTGGCCTCCACCAGGGCCAGACGGTTGTTCTGGTAGTTGGACATGCACTTGATCCGCGCCGGAATCGAGTTGTCGACGATGCGCGTCCAGGAGCTAACGTTGGCGCTGTAACCCTGGTGAGTGCCCAGGATCGTCGTGAAAGGCCGGGTCCCAATGATGATGTCGGCGACGTCGCCGACGGTCTCGCCGAAGCTCAGGTGCTCGGCGCCGCTGTAATAAGCGACTGGGCGAATGTAGGTATCGGACTGGAGATTATTTCTTTGGCACAGTTCAATCGTGGCCTCGGCCAGGGCCGGGACGTCGAAGTCGCTGCGCATGCGCATCATCCGCATCGACTGAGCGAGGCGCTGGAGGTGGCGGTCGAGACGAATGATGTTGAGGGTCTGGGTTGTCGCGTCCCAGTAGCCCTTGATCCCCTCAAAGACGGCTACGCCGGCCGAGGCGCCCATCGCCGAAAGGTGGACTGTAGCGTTCTCCCAGGGAACGAACTCGCCGTTCTGCCAAATGAAATCGGCGTGGCGCGGCGTCGAGCGAATCGGGGCCATCGTGAAGGTTCCTCCGGTCGGACTGATTCGCCGCTACTATACCCATCGGCCGCGGCCTCGGCAACTTCTGACCGGTTGCTGAGTCCTGTGCACAGCCTGGCCACCTGGGGACTGAAGGCAACAGATCCGCTAGACCGCAAAGGAGTTCGCAATATGCGTCGCTAATCATTCCGAGGGCGGCCGTTATAGCCGGCCCGCCCGCACAAAATGAGTAGGAGAACTATTCTTGCATCACAGTTCCTCGTTCCCGTTCGTGTGCTTTGCCGTTTCGCGCAACGCCGATTGCAAGCGCAGGCGGCGAGTTCCTCTGTCGAGCCGCAGACTACTCCTTGAACCTACGCGATTCTCGCCATTCCGTCACCCTTGCAAACTCAATCGTTATTCAATCCGAACTTTCAGGACGCCCGCTAATTTGCTTGCTTTGAGTTCCTCAAGAAGTTCGGCGGTCAATTGCACCAGGGTGGCCCCGGCTACCGTTGCAGCCTCGGCAAGGAAAGCTCGTAATTCCGGAGAGCCGCGTTCAAATGCGTGGTCGAGTTCGGACGTTAGTTTCTCCAGAGACGCAATCGTGGCCCGCACGCGTTCGGGAGGTGGTGACTCGGTCTTCAACGCTTGAATGAGGTCGACGCCACAACGAGAAAGTTGGTTTGCCAGGTCAGGATGAAGTGCGGCTTGAGCCGCGTTCACCCTTTGTGAAATGTTAGCGACTATCGTGTCACATTGGCCCACACAATAGTCGCGCAAGGAACTTTCCGTCGATTGAAGTCGCACACGAATTGCGTCCATTTTCCTCGTCAGGTCACGGACGTTGGTGGCCGATCGGAGTCCCTCGCTCGAGGCCATTCGCTGCAATTCCTTAACTTCGGACACGGTTGGGAGCAAAAGGGGAAACGGAAAGTCGGTCTGACCGAAAGCATGTGCCACCTGCAGCCAGCTTCGCGCGCTCGCCGACGCCGCTTCAACCTTATCAGCGATATCGTCGAGCCTTGCGGTTCTCCGCTGATCCTCGATGCTATTTGCGAGACGGCGAAGTCGATCGCGCAATTCAACGGCTTGCTCAGAGACTGTCGTGGTCATTCTGGCACCTCCGTGGCGAGCAGCGTCAACTCTTCGAGTGCCCCGCTTACATCGGGGGTGAGCACGTCTTTGCCATGAATTCGTTCCTCTTGACGAACGTCGCGCTCAATCCGAGTAATCACGTCGTGCGCGGCTTTGGCAATTTCGGCAGCAGCCCGCAAGTTGTTCGGGCGCAAGGCTGAGAGACGAGACAGCTTGATAAGGAGACCCAGCGTCTGATCGATAGTCTTCCAGTTCTGTCGCGTGTCTTTGGCGAGATCACTCAGTTCGCCAATGTCTGATGGCAGCAGTGGTCCAAACTGAGTCACGGCTTGCTGGTATGTAGCCCATACGGTCGCAGCAACTGTCTGACTTTTCCAACTCTCGTATTCGTGCCGAACCTGTCGCATTGACTCGGCGAAACCCTGTCCAAGTGGCTGGGCCTGTTCGAAGGAAGCCGCTGCAGTCCGCGTACTGTCGATTTCTCTTCGTAACTTCTCACGGTAAAACTGACAGATGATGTTATCGGCGACAATCAAGTCGGCCGATTGGATCGTTTCGGTACCTAGGCGCAATGACCCTGTGAATTCGAACCTTTGGCCAGTGGCGACTTGCTGGCGGTAGGCTGCCAAGGCATTTTGGTAAAAGGAAATATCGAAGGTATCTTGCCGTTCGCGGCAGACGGAGCGAAGCGCCGAAGTGAATTGCTTGGCAAGTCGCTCAAGGTCTGCCCGATTCGTTCTGAGAGTAGGGCCGAGAAGTGGAGCGCCGACGCCGGGTGGGTCAGAGACGACTACCGTAAGGATGGACGGAAGATCATCCCCTTTCAAGTCACCCTTTATTGCCGCATCTAGCGCAATCGTTTCCAGCAGTAGCCCGAGGGTGGGGTTCGATGTCTTCAAAGACTTGGCCCACGCGCGCTCTGCCTGTCGCTGATCCATGGCTAAGCGAGACTGAACGTAGACTCCCTCCCAGCTAGCTTCAAAGTGGCCGTAGGCCTCACGCCGGGCAATTGACTGGAGCAGATCCTTTCCCTGTTGGTTTCGCGGAATCTCAATTGCGAACGGGGCCGCGCGCGCGGCCCCAGAACCTTCAATCTTCACGTGTCGTCCGGGATAAGGAGTGACACCACCAGCTTGCGACGCGGCGACGCGAGCCGATACGAGACTCAGCCAAGTGTCGACAGATTCGAGCTGGTCTCCTTTTATCCACGCATCGAGTTTGCGAACCTGAATACGAAACTCGCGTTCCGCTTTCGCCCGCCGTTCCTCATCGACGTTTCTCGTCGGGGTCATCGTGTCGACCACGGTGTCGGTTGTCAGCGGCTCGTGGTCCGGTATCCGAATTCCGAGATCTTCCAAATAGGCTGCCGGCGTCTCGTCGTCATGGAACCAGAGTTTGGCTTGGATCCAGTCGGCGAACTCTGGCCCAAGAGTTCGGTACGAGACTGGGGTTGGGATAGGGTCAAGGCTGAGAGCATCGTCCATTTTGGGGAAACGTCCGAATGTAATCGCGGCGTTCAACAGGGGCTGCATGACAGTTGACAGAAGAAGGCGAGGAGTTCTCCGTTCGATATGACTATCCCGATCAATAAGATGTGAATAGAACTTTTGGATAGCTGATGCGGTGAAGGGATACAATCGGTCACCCGCGCCCGCGTTGCAGTAGCCGCTCAAGCAGTCCCGTCCACAAGATGGGACGCGCACCGCTCGCATGTATGTCTGAGCAAGTTGGACGAGGTGATCAGGATCACTGAAGTTGTAGGTTTCTTCAGCGACATCGCCGGCGCTCTCGTCGCTCAGGCTCACGTGCATGGCAAGACGGTCTAGCACATTCGTCTGGACATTGTCCTTCTCGTAAGCCGTGGTCCACCCAAGAACCGCAATGAACGAGCCCGCCGCGAGGGAACTAAGGAAATTGAGGAGTTGGCGATGAAGAACTTCGAACGACGTTACATCTTCCATAAGTAAAACCGGCCGAAGTCCGCGTTCGCGTGCCTTTGCTTCGACTTTCTTCATGAACTCGGCGACATTGACTTCGGTACCGGTGACATAGCTGAGCCAAGTTCGGTTGTAGTACAGATCCACCACATCGCAGAAGTGGTCCGCGGCAACCAGATCGTCCGATGCCGAGTCAAAATAGATCCGCCGTAGTTCCGCCCGGTCCAAGTCGGGCGTCGTCATCGCCCCCCGCCCCAACTTTCTTGCGAGTCGGTGAGCCTGGAATCGATCGACGGAGTCACGCACAAGACGACGCATCGCTTCTGAAGTGACAGCATCCCGCTCGTCGCCCTTCATGCGTACCTTGATTCCGTCAATCAGGAGGTCGGTGAGATCGTCAATGTCGGCGTCGGGATTTTCCTCATACGATGGCTGTAAGCCAACCGCGGCCGCCACCCTATTCAGTACGACACCAATCGACGCGAGTTCACGCGGAACGGGGACGGCAATGAAACGATCCTGATGATCCTGGAGTTGTAATTCTAGCCAGCGGATGAGGTGCGACTTACCGGATCCTGGCCCCCCGCGCACGGCGATCAGGAAGTTCTCGCCTTCGACCGCGTTAAGGAGCACGCGGAGGAACTCAGTCTCGTCGATGAACGAGCGAGCATCACCGTTGCGCACCGTTTCTTGTACTGATTTGAGCGCGAGCCGACTGCGGATGACTTCAATTCGGCGTATCGGAACGTGAAGTTGCCGGAAAACCTCCCAGCCAAGCTTCGCAACGGTGGAACTCGCTTCGATGTTGAAGTATTCCGCGACCTTATGCGAGTCCCAACAGATGAACGGCTTTGTCATCGCGCAACTCCCACGTGGCTGATTGGCGCGGCACGATCCGCCAGACGCCAATGGCGACGCGAGTCGGGCCGATAGGTGAGCTGCAATAGGCCAGTCTCTTCGAGGATCCGCAGCGCGATGCCTGTCCCGACCGGAAGCGTGTCGGCATCGCCAGTCTCGCCTGCTATGAGCGGGAGAGAATCGAATGCCGTCAAGAAATCATCAACGGGCAGTTCCGCAGGAATGTCCAGACGTTTCGCCAATTCATCGCGAAGGGCTATCACCGGGCAGATAACAAAGGTGGTGGCCCGATTCCCGGGAAATCCCAGGCCAGCCGCCGTGATCCACGCTCGCCATCTGCGAACTTTATCCGAGTCGTAACGTCGAACCGTACTCGGCCCAAGAGCGCGGGTTGCCAGTGCCTCCGCTCGATCGGTGATAACTCCTGTGGGCGTCCCACCTTCCTGGTCCGGTTGAATACTTAGGGCGGCTCGATAGGCAAGGTAGACCAGCGCGTTCGTATCTCCACGCAGTTCTTCATCCCGGAACCGCTGCCTCAAGAGACGTCCGTACGTCTCGTCGTCCAGGGTTTCCCTGGTCGTCGCCTCAAGCGGATCCCTGGTGAGAAGCCCAACGGACTCCCCGGCATCCACGTACTCGTTCCAGCGGTCTCGACTATCGTTTGCCGAAGGGTATAGGAACCCGCGCACTTCGCGCGGCTCGATTGGCCGAGTAGGCATAACTTGAAGGGCGGAAACCAGATCCTGCACTGCTTTAGGCTGGGTCTGAAAGAGATTGATGATGGACTTTGTCGGCATTTCTCACAGTCCTGGAAGTGTAGATCTGAGGGTTTCTAGTGAGACTCTTTGCCCGGGAAACTTATCCACGTAGACACTGCGGGTCGCCCAATGGAGAGAATCTGGGAGGAAAACGACACAAGGCTGCTCCTCAGAAAAAGCTGACTGCTGCAGATCCAAGAAACTGAGCAAACGCTGCAAGGTGAGAGTGTCGATTTGGCCGGGGATGACGACGGCAGAGGGCAGACGCTCGAATATCACCCGCTCTGGGCGGAATTTTTCTACGAAGTGGACGATGCCTCGCGGGGGTGTGATCGCCGTAGAGACGACAAACTGTCGGAACCCTCCGCGCTCCAGTCTTTGGCATAGGTCATCCGGAGGCGGTGGGCTGTAGGCGACGAGAAGCATTCCGGTTCCGCGCAGCCATTCCTTCACACGTCGACTGACGTTTCCAGACAGGCCACCCCAAGCAGGTGGCTTTGGTGGAGTACGAGCCACTGATCGCTCGAATCCGTGAGCAAGACACCACCCGCAATTACCACAGGTGTCGAGCCGTTCTCCATATAATTCGGCAATCGGCCTTCGATAGCAACCGGTTGGTTTGCCACGGGCGTACTTGATCATCTCGTTTGTCGCACGGAACGATGCCTGCAGTTCATCTTCACGCCGTTCCGCGACAATGGCTTTGAATTTCCTGGCGGAGTCCTCGGTTTGATCGACTGCAAGCCGCTCGACCCGATAGACCGAACGCCACACCGCTGACGGACTGGAAATAGTCCTCCAAACTTGAAGCATTTGTGCGCGCGTGATTGCCCAATCGAGCCCCGGGGCCCGATGGTGGTTAACCCGGATCTCCTGTCCGACGTCAACTTCCGACCAACGGCCTTGCTGCCAGCCATGGCTGAACAGAAGCGAGAGGGTCTTTTCAGAAGCAAGTCCCTTAACTTCAGTGAGATACGGCCCCTCGTATCGCACCAGACCAAGTCGCTGCAGAAAGTTCAAGAGAGATCGGTTCCAAAAGACGTGAAGGTCACTCGGACTGCCGCTCATATACCAACCGTCTGCCGGGGCATACCTGGGGCGCTGTGACTCGTCGATCAACCAATACATCTCGTCTCCAGTGTCCGCGAGACATTCGCCGTTATTGACTAGATCCTCCCAGCGCGCGTCAAACTTCTCGGGCGTAAGCAGCCGCTTCGTGTTGGCCTGGGCGATCCCGAGATCCTCGTCCACCGTTACAAGGCTTGCCAGACACCGCTGCCCATCGCGGCCGGCTCGGCCCATCTCCTGGTAGTAGCGATCTAGAGACTCGGGAATGCACAGGTGGGTAACGGATCTGACGTTTGGCTTATCGATCCCGAGACCAAACGCGGACGTTCCCACGACGAAGTTGATGTCCCCGTCAACCCATTCTCGCGCGATTCGCTGACGAGTCTCCTCGTCGGTGTTCCCGTGATACACTTCGCACCGGTACCCATCCGTCCGGAGCGCGCTGCCGATCTCTTCCGCGTGGATCGGTCGGGTTACATAAATCAAGCCTGGCGTTGGTAAGCTTGCAACGTGATCGCGCAGCCATCGCAGCGAGCGGTGGTGGCTGTAAACATTCAGCGCCTGGATTTCGATTTCCGCCTCGAAGCGAAGAGAGCTTCCGCGTACGGTTCGCCAGAGGCTGTCATCGACGCCGATGATCGTCTTGAGTTGCTTTTCCACGCGTTTGGGGATGGTGGCCGACATCAGATGAGTTCGGAGTTCAGGACTCGATCGGAGCAGTTCTCGGCGCAACCATCCCAACCGGGGATATTCCAAACGAAACGTCTCTCCCCAGTCGCACATTGCGTGGACTTCGTCGATGACGAGAAACCTCAAATCTTGTCCCATCGAACGCATCCGTTCGATAAATTCTGGGTTGAGCGCTCGCTCAGGGCTGGTAAGCAGAACGTCATAGTCCCCTCGGACAAACCCTTGTTCGCGTTTATCGCGCTCCAGTCCCCCCAACGCGGAGTGTACCTCGGTCGCTCGAATTGAGCGACCCTCAATCGGATAGCGACGGGACAGCGCATCTACTTGATCGACCGCGAGCGAGATCGTTGGCACTACGACGAGGGCGCCAGACCGGCTATGTATTTCGCGTTCTTCGAGTAAAGGTAGGACGTACGTGAGAGTCTTGCCTCCCCCGGTCGCCATCGCGGCGAGGACAACGGCTCCTGGGGGAGCAGTTCGGAGAAGCTGGACCGCCCACGCCTGGGCGAAGGAGCGATACCGTGTCCAACTAGGGAACATTCGCCGCAGCAGGGGATCAGCTAATGGACCGAGATCGTCCAAACACCCACCTTAAACGGCTCAGCACAATCGCCGTTAGTCAAGAGGTTCCAGCCAGACTGTTTACCATAGTGAGGTTGTGGCATATAATCGTGCAACACATACGCTCTGTCAATCTTCATTTCCGTCGAGAAATTGGTGAGACCCGTGGCACTCGCGAACGACGGTGGTGCTTCAACCGTTCAACTCACTCCCTCTCAAGCTTACGCACATATCAAAGAGTCGCTCGTCGAATATCTCGAGGCGGCCTATCGCATCTCTCACCCGGCGGTCGCCGCGGAACGAGCCTCCCTGCTCCGTCAGGTTGGAACCGTCGCCCAGATTCCATTCGTCGAAGCTACTCCGGCGTTTCCAACTCAAAACTTCCTCCGTGATCTCGAGGCAACTCACCCCGATCACGTACCGGCTGGTCTGGCCGACCTCGTGAACCACGGGGTTCCGGTTCATTCGTTCGCCCTATACAAGCACCAGCAGGAAGCTCTGCTTTCCGCGCTCAGTTCGAATCCCAATGTGCTCGTGGCGAGCGGAACGGGTTCAGGAAAGACGGAAGCATTTCTCCTCCCCATTCTTGCCTCGCTCGTTCGTGAGGCGGCAGCTTGGTCGGCCCCTAGCGCTATGCTGGGGCCCGGCGAATGGTCGCCGGCCCAGAACGCCTGGCTTCATTCGCGGCGACACGAGACGCGTCCGGCGGCGGTCCGGGCGATCGTCTTGTATCCGATGAACGCCCTCGTCAACGATCAGCTTCAGCGACTGCGGCGCATCCTTTCCCGCGGCACTTCACCCGAATGGCAGCGGGCCCACTTCAATAACAACTTGATCCACTTTGGCATGTATACCGGTCTCTCCAAACCGGCCGGCTCGCCCAAGGATTCCTGGCGCCGCGATCGGGTGCGTGCCTATTTAGACGATATTCGCCGGGATTGGGAGGAGTTGAGCGAAGAACTCCGAAACACCGGCACGTGGCCACGCCCCGAAAGTTCGGAAATGCTTTGCCGTTGGGACATGCAGCTTGCGCCCCCTGACATCCTCGTAACGAATTACTCAATGCTCGAATACATGATGGTTCGCCCGATCGAGTCGAGTATCTTCGACGCAACGCGGGAGTGGCTGAAGTCAACACCGAGCGCGCAGCTCACCCTGGTCGTCGACGAGGCGCACACTTACACCGGGGCGAAGGGAACCGAAGTTGCCCATCTCATTCGCCGGTTGAAGGACCGGCTGGAACTGGACACGAATTCGCCGAAGTTTCGGGCCATCGCGACATCGGCATCAATACCCGACGTGCCGGGCGCCGACAGCAAGATTCGAGAGTTTGTCGCCGATTTGTTTGGCGAAGGCGCGGACGGTTTCAGTGTGGTCAGAGTTGACCCTCCGCCTCCGCTTACTCCTCGAGAGTCCACCGAGCCAGCTGCTCAGGCCTATGCGCGCTTTCACGACGATTTTGACGTCCAGAATCCGACCCCGTCCATCACGACGTTGGCTAGCCATCTGGGCAACCGGATTGATCCGACCGAGAGCCCCGACGTTGCCTTGTATCGCCTCCTCGCGGACGATCTCACGGTCATTTGGGTTCGGACTCGGACCGCGCGCAAGGCGACCCAACTCGACGTTCTGGCGCGGGAATGCTGGCCGGATGTTCCGGATGTGAATCTGCGCGATCGCGCGCTCGCCGGAGTCCTCGCGGCAGGTAGTTTTGCTCGTCCCCAATCCACGCCCGACGTGCCACCGCTGATTTCCATGCGTCTCCATGGATTCTTCCGCGGAATCACCGGACTCTGGGCTTGCATGGATCCGCAGTGCTCGTCGGTCTCCGACAGGGGGCCTGGTCCGGTCGGGAAACTCTACACCGATCCTCGACCCTGGTGTGGGTGTGGGGCACGCGTTCTGGAAGTCTTTTCGTGCCGTAAGTGCGGCCTCCTTTTCTTAGGAGGAATACCTGCGGATCACGATGGCGGTCTCTGGCCCTGGTCCGATGATCTTTCCGGCGCAGGGGAAAGTCTAGCCCAATTCCGGATTTTCGGGGTCGAAGCGCCTAATGAAAACGCGACCCCTGAGTGGCGCTCGACACGGACTACACTGGGGATTCACCGCAACGATCCCTATGCGCGCCCGGTTTACGAAACCGAGGCGGCTACGGAAAAGGGACATGAGGTTAGCCCGTACCCAGGGCAATGCCCACGCTGCCACAACTACCGAGCACCCGGCCCGCTCGGCTCGGGGCGAGAAGTCATTGAGCCGCTCCGAACGATCGGACCGAGATCATTCGCGGCGTTGATAGAAGACGCGTTCCGGGTTCAGCCGCGCGCGCCGAAATCGCATCCAGACAATCCGAATCGGGGCCGCAAAGCGCTGCTCTTTAGCGACTCCCGTCAGCAGGCGGCACGCCTCGCTGGTGATATGCGCGAGACGCACCGTCTCGATCTAGTACGCCAGCTCTTATACCTGGCGCTTCATTCTTGCGACCAATGTGAAGGTACCGGTACTATCGAACGCCAGCCCGAAACGGTCGTCCTGGGGGATGCATCTCCGCCGGAATATGCGCCATGTCCCGCTTGTGGCGGGTCAGGGGCGATGGAACCGTCCCAAGCGCTCAATTTTGCTGAACTGCGCAAACGGGTCATTAGCATTCAGGACAATCGCAGGATTAACCCGGATCCAGACCATTACCTGGATTTGTTCCAGCGAGCGAACGAAGGCGACGCCGAAGTAATACAGCAGGCGGAACGCGCGTTTGAGCTCGACTTGAGAAGGGAGATTTCAGAAGAGGAGTTTTCGCTGGAGCACCTGGGGCTGGCGAGTTGGCAAATCGAGGTTCCATCAGACGTTCAAGGCTCATTTGACCCTCTGACCAATGCCGAAACACTGCTCTTCATTCGATCCGTCGCGCGCATCCTGGCAACCGAGAATATCCTGCTGCCACCCAAACCCCGAGAGCCCTGGGCATGGCAGAACGACTTGAAGCCGTACGAGAGTAACGTCATCATCCCTGGGTCGGGCAGAGTTGGCAACGCAATACCCTATAACCTTCAGCCACGTCGAAAGCTCGGTCGCTACGTTATCGCCGCAGCTAACGCTTTGCAACTCAATGGGCGGCTCCCGGACACCACTCCTCAGCAGTGGGTCAACGGCCTTCATTGGAAACTCTGGAATGCCCTCAAGCAATTGAAGGTGCTCCAGCCGGCCGGACGCAAAATAAACAATGAAACCCCGTTCGGAATCCGAGTTGATTCGTTTGTGTTGGCCCCGCTTGGCGAGACCGTTGCTCGCTGCAAGTCGTGCGGCTACGTGATGAGCGAAGCCCTACTGAGCGTCTGTCTGCGTTGCGGTCAAGAAACCAGTCCAGTTAATCCAAATGAGCTTCGCAACTACTATCGTCGGTCGGCGACGTACGTTCTGCCCGGTCAGCCATTCGACGATCCCAATCCATTTCTCGTGCACGAACACACCGCGCAAATCGGGGGCAACGAGGCCAGACAACTGGAACGATGGTTCCAGGACTTCTTTCGGGACGACGAGACCCCGGCCGATAAACGAGTCGACGTCCTATCGGTTACGACGACGATGGAGATGGGAATCGACATCGGCAGCTTGCTCGAAGTTGGGCTGCGCAATGTCCCTCCCACGGTCGCCAACTACCAGCAGCGCGCGGGCCGGGCGGGGCGGCGCGGCAGTTCCCTTGCCACGGTTCTCACCTATGCCCAACACCGCAGTCACGACCAATACTATTTCGATCGTCCACCGGAGATCGTCAGTTCACCGCCCAGGGTGCCAGAACTGTATATCGAGAACCCAGTCATTGCTAGGCGTCACGTCCGTGCCCTGGTACTCCACGCTTTCTTTCACGGAGAGGCTACCAACCGTGGTGGGGCTAACTTGTTCGCTACGTGGGGAAATGTTAGCGAGTATCTCAACCACGGAGATCCTGACAAGTTGCGCCTCTACGTAGCCGACAACAAGGACGTCTTACTTAAGCACGCGGCTCGAATTGTAAGCCCCCGGCTCATACCGGATCTTCCCGGTTGGCTCGACGCAATCGAAAGCGAGGTTACCGAAGTCGCCGAAACGGCCCTACAGCCGACGGCGGAACTCTTCGAACTCCTCGTTACCGATGGATTGCTGCCCAAGTACGCCTTTCCGGTTGACGTCGTGACGCTCGTGATTCCCAACGATGGAGATGACGACGAAGAAGGACAGGATGCCCTACAACGCGACCTGAAAATCGCGCTCGCCGAATACGCGCCAGGTTCCGAGGTGGTCCGCGGAGTTCATCCGACCACCTGGGTGTACAAAAGCCAGGCGCTGTACGATCCCTTCAATCGTCAGCCATCGTATCTGCCCGATGGCGTTTTCATCGAATGCCAGAAGTGTCGAGCGATCAAGCTGGCGCCCTTTGGAACTGTCGAAGACGAGTGCGAGACGTGTGGAAGCTTCGAAGTCGTTTCAGTTCCATACATCCGCCCGCGCGGTTTCAGCGTCGATCAGGCACTCCTAGATGGAGGGCGGCGACGGTACCAGGGAGGTGGAACCGAACAAGCGGGTGCGACAACTCCAGCGCGCCTCATGGTTGGGGTCACTTCGTTCGAAGTTGGTCAACCTTGCGCACAGGCAGACCGCCTTCTCGCGCACGTGCACGTGGGCGACCTCTTCGTCGTCAATAAGGGCCAGGATTCCGCACAGCCAGGCTTTCTTATTTGTCCGGCCTGCGGACGCGCGATCGATCCCGACGCACCCGGCACCCACAAGTATCCCGCGTCGGTCCCGCCGCACTTTGGTCATCGACGGGGTCCACGGGCGGGTACACTTTGTATGAACACAACCGACTTTAGAAACGTCGTGGTCTTGGGACACCGTTTCCGCTCGGAAGTAGTGCTACTCGGTGCGGATATCCCGCTCGACCTTGATGCCCCGTTTACACGACCACACGGCGCGGCGATCTGGTATTCCTTTGGGACACTCCTGTCCAACGCCGCCGCGCGCTATCTCCAGTTGGACCCGGGCGAACTCAGAGTTGGAGTTCGGCCAGTACGGCGCGGAAACACGATCCACGGAGAGGTCTTCCTGTACGATGACGTGCCGGGCGGAGCAGGCTACGCGCGGGCAATTGAACGAGACTTACCGGGAATTCTTACCAAGGCCTTGGACCTGGGAGAGCACTGCTTCAACCCGGACTGCGGCGGAGCCTGTTACCGTTGTTTGCTCGATTACGGCAACCAGGGTCTTCACCGATTCCTAGATCGCGAACTCGGAGCGTCGCTGCTCCGCTACTTGTTGCGCGGGGAGATGCCCTTGCTCGACGAGACACGGGTAAGGCGCGCGGTGCAGGCACTCGTCGAGTACCTTCCCCCCAAATGGAGCTCGGAAACCGGGAACAAGCTCGTGGGAACACCGTATTCGGTGATCCTTCGGGACTCTCACGGGCAGCAGTTCGGACTGTGGGTCCTGCACCCGCTGTCGGCCCGCCCTGTGCCCGACGAGATCAACCGAGTGCTCGCGGCAACCGGAGTTCGTCCGGCGATTCACAATCTGTTCGATACCGAGCGTCGACCATTCTGGGTCGTGAACAATCTGATTACATGAACGAGCCCTCTGAACGGCTCCCATTCGACTGGAAAGTACGCGTCGACCGCTGGCGTCCAACGGTCCGTCCCAAACCACCCTACGGCCCAATCGCAGTGGAGGTAGTACGCTCCTGCCCGCTCCGGCGCGTCTTTGAACTCACGCCTGGTTACGAGCGCCGTTCCAGTTTCATGGGGAGAATTGGCCTCGCCTATCACCGGACCATCGAGTCCTTTCTGAAGGATCCACTCCACGGAAACACTCTGGCGGAAATGATGAATTCAGCATCCGATCGATTCGAGGCACTTGTGGCTGACCAATGCCGACGGGCGGAGGCACGGCCTCGGGAGCGCGGCCTGCCCAAGCACGAGGACCGCATTCGCCTAGCCCGGGAAGCTGTGCTTGCCGAGGCGGTGCGGATTTCGGCCTCTCGTCCAGGCGAAGACGTCGAGAAAGACCACCGCGGCGATTACCGCGTGGAACTGGAGGTCAACGTCCAATCCGCGGACGCCATGTTTCGGGGACGAGTCGACCGCGCCGAACATCGTTCTGACGGTGTTCATCTTGTCGACTACAAGTCGGCGGTGCGTGCCGACCTGACGGAACGCTACGAACACCAATTGCAGCTCTACGCTCTGATGTGGGCTGACAGACGCAAAGACTGGCCAGTCGCGGCGACCCTCCATTACCCACTCGTTGGCAAGTCGCTGGACGTACCTGTTGAACGTCAGAGCTGCGAGCACGTGGCACGAGAGGCGCGAGACCTTATCGAGAAAGTATCGTCCATTTCTCACGTTGACGCACTCGCGACGCCAGGCGATGTATGCCAGGTGTGCGAGTTCCGGCCGTGGTGTCAGCCTTTCTGGAACTGGCAGAACCGAGAGCGATCGAACTCGACCGCTTACAGACTTGCACCCCAAGGGGTCGAAGCCAAAATTCTGGGAAACGAAAGCACCCCAAGCCGTACCGCGCTAAGCGTTACCTGGCGCGGCATAACTGCTCGCGTCGTCGGTCCCTCGCAACGATTCCCTCACTTGCAGCAAGTGATGCCCGGCGACATCGTCCGTTGTCTGGACTTCAATGTACATGGAGTAGTGACGCAGCCGAAGCTGGCCGCAAACGAATGTGCCGAGGTGTTTGTTGTAGAGTAACGCGAGGAAGCCCAAACTGCCGGGTTACGTTGGCTGACTGAGCAGTCAGTACGTGCAATTGGTTCACTTGGGACGAGAAAGCTTACACCTGTAGCGAAAGAATTGACGACTGATACCGACCTGTGAGTCCTCCCTTATATATATTAGTCTGCGTCAATTATCTACTTCGCGATTTCTTGGACGGACTGAGACATCGGCTGCTCTCTCCTCGCCTACGGAAGCGGAAGTGGTACAGTCATCTCGCCCATGAGTCTCAAAAGTTGCTCGGCAAGTTGGGCACGCTCAAATTTGGTGTAGTCTTTTCGCCGCTGCGACCGTGGCAGAATCCAGCGCCGCTTTGCCGCGTCTGCAATCTCGCGAACCGTCGGGCGGTCAAGTCGGATCTCGTCGATCTCTGCCCGAAGAAAAGGGCGGGTGTCCGGTGACATCGGCATTACGTAAATTTCGCGACCAATACCGTGTCGGAGGAATTCCGAATCCAGGCCCAACATCCCCAGACCGACGCGTGCTAGGCGAATCCGCCAGTTTGGTCCCTGGCCGAACTTGTGGGCATTGGCGTAGGCGTGGCCTTTACGCGCAACGAGGTCGCGGAGTCGGTTGAACAGTTCGTCGGACAATTGGAAGTGGCCGTACCCTTCTGTTACCCCGATGCGAATGAGCTCTACCAGTGTTCGCTCGCGCGTGCTACCAAGAACGGGAGTGGTCAATCGAAGGCGGTTATAAATCGATGAACGGCCAAGCGCGGAGGTCACGGTCACCAAGGCCAGGCGAGCAGCTTTCTGCTTCTTACTGATGATTCCTTCACTCTCCGCGTACCGGTGGGCGAACGCCTCGCTTACCTCAGCCGAACCGATCAACGAGGTCACCAGTTTCCCCCCTAACAGATAGGAGTACGGGGGTACTGCTCCAACGACGTGGGCGTCCATCACGTGGACTAACCCCGTCCTTCGCTGTTCAACTTCCCATCCAATCCACTCGTCGCGCGCCCTCAAGTTGAAGACAGGATCGCCCAGGGCGAAGATGCCAATGAGCTTTCCATTGCTCCGGTCGCGCACGAGGTAGCGCATTCTGCGCCCATAGCCTTTCGATACTGGCACCGACCACAAGAGCGCGGCAAATCGAAAAAGCTCGCCGGTCCAATCGTCGGCACGCACCGGAATGAGTACGGGCTCAATCGCCTCCGGCTCAACGTCTCTCCCATTGGCAAAGTTTTCAAGTAGAAGCGGCCACTTGTGCCCGAGGGAGGTTTTCTCTCTTTCGATGACCTCGCGTCGCTGATGAGCATGCATGGCTCGGATGCCTTCTTTGGATAAGACCCCCGGACTCTCTCCATTCGCCCAACTCGGAAGCCGCAGTGTCTCCAAATGATCGCGGATATCCTTTCTCAGCATCTCGACTTCCTCGTCCGTGACCTTGGTGACCTCCGAATCTTGGGCTTCATTCAGCCCATCCTCAACGAAGAGGCAGGCATCGAGGGGAGGTTGGAATTCCTGAAGTTCGCTCACGTCGTCAGACATTGTCGAGCCCTCTCGTCTGACGAGGATCATCGAAGCCGAGGCGCTTAAGCAAAGGTTCGATCCAGGTCGGGATAACCGAATACGATACCGATTGCGCTGCCTCGAGAAGAAACCAGAGCTGGATGAGGCGGCGATCACTCGCAGTTTCCAACTCGCGTCGAGCGGCGGTAACCCGATCCGCGCGGTCGCCCAATTCGCCAAGCCATCCTCCGAGTCGGGCGAGGCAACGATCGTCAGAAGAGGTCAGGAAGTTGATCCTTTCGTGGGCAAGCAGCGTGAGTTCCCACGCATCCAGTCCGCGACTCGTCGCTAGCCACGCTCCAATGACGACGTCGCGGGCCGCTTCGCGCTCGAGGGTTTCATGCAGTTCTGCCTGAGCAGATTGGTCGCTCGGAACATTTGTCTTCAGCCCCCTGGCGGCTAGCTTTAGTGCCGCACGATTATCACAATAGCGGACCGGTCGCCCGTTCTCCCACGCCCACGATTCACAGGACAACCCAGCTTCTTGATGAGCCCGTGATAACTCTGACCCTTGTACTAGTTTCATAAAGCGCCGGTCGCCATCGCGCGGCTTCTCATCCAAAACTCGCTGCCCACTGGAACGCATCCTCGTCGCCCACAGTTCGCGCTGGCGTTCCAACTCCAGGAATCTGCGAACTGCCAGAACTCGCTCGCCTAGAGACTCCGGCACGTGCGCTCTTAACCGATCTTTGAGGCGACTCCCGTCCGCCTGGAGACAATCGTCAAGCAACTCCGGGAATTCGAGCAACTTGGTGAGCATCCGTGCTTCCTCGATCGTGATCGATCCGCCATCAAGTCGGTCTATCGCCGCGTCGGGTAGCCGCGCGATCACGAGTCGTTGGCCGACCCAGGCTTCGCTCTTCCCTAACGCCTTGCCAATGTCACGCGCCCTTATGCCGAGACGGTCCAACTCCGCGACAGCCCGCGATTCCTCGCCTGGACGCAGATTCGCGCGGTGTAAGTTATCGAGAATTGCCAGTCCTCGGAGGGTAGGCTCGCCGGCTTGTGAATCGAGGACCATGCACGGCAGTTCCGTAATACCGGCGATTTCACTCGCCCTCCAACGACGTTCCCCGGCAACAATCAGATAGCCAACTCCTTCGGCGTCACGGACAACCCGGAGAGGGGTGAGCACGCCCTGCGTCTTAAGCGACTCGGCAAGTTCCTTCAATGCATCGGCATCGAACCGTTTTCGCGGCTGCCACGGCCCGGGTCTTATGTCTCCCCATGGGATTCTCACCACAGGGATGCTAGAATTGGCCGTCGCCATCGTCTAGCCACCTCCAATGTAGAAGGCATCAATCGCGAGATCGACTGGAAAGTGCCCCATAGACTTATCTCTTCGAGTTGCCGATGCTTTCATCGGTGGTGTGCTGTGACCTGCATTGGAAATTCCAGTGCAAGCAAGTCTGGCCAACAGGTTAGCTTGCTCTGGGCCCGACACACAAGACGTTTGACAAGGACACTGGTCCGTCATCGAATCTGCATGTTCCTAAAGAGACGCCTCCCGCGAGCCTTCGGGAAAATCGGTCAATCAGCCTCTTGACGGTTAGTAGCGCCGCAATCTTAGCACGCATTGGCGGGGGGGAATACAGTTGCCGAATACGCACCGCATTTCAACGTTCGCTCCGGCTTTCCCTCGGCTACTTGTAGCGTCAGCATTTGTGTGCGGACCCACAATGTCGGCGACAAACCTTGGATCCACTCTCACGCGCTTCGATGTGTCGTCGTCGAGATCGAACGGTGGCGCCAGACATTGGCACGTGCCGGCGAGCAACTTTTCGACGAATCTCGCGACAAATGCTCCAAAATCTGTTTGATCGCCGGCCCCTCGTCGCCTTGAGGGATTGTCTCGGCAAGGTTGATTCACTCAAGCAAACAAAACGCGAAACTGGTCGCGTGTCATCGGTCGTAGTAAAGTGTTCGAAGAACGCCGCGAGGTGTGAAACAACGGGACACACCGTCACCATACGGTTCTACGCCGAACTCAACGACTTTCTTCCCAAAGGCCGTCGGCAGGTCTGGTTTGCTCCGCCGGTGGCCCAGGACGCCTCGGTTAAACATCTGGTCGAGGCGCTCGGGGTCCCGCACACCGAGGTCGACCTGATACTGGTCAATGGCGAGGTGGCCGAGTTCTCCCAACGCATCCACGAGGGAGACCGGATCAGCGTCTTCCCGCGTTTTCGCACGCTCGACCTTGGCCCTGATCTGCCCGGGCGTCCGTCTCAGCCAACGGAACCAACCTTCGTTCTCGATGGCCACCTCGGGCAAGCTGGCGACGTACCTGCGCCTCCTGGGCTTCGACACGCGCTACACAAATCACTGGGAGGACAGCACACTGGCTGAGATCGCCGACCGGGAGGGGCGAATCCTCCTGACCCGGGACCACGCCTTGCTGATGCGCCGCCAGGTAAGCCGCGGCATGTTCGTGCGCGAGGACGACCCCGAGCGACAGACCATTGAAGTAATCCGCCGCATCGATCTGCTCGAACAGATTGCCCCGTTCACGCGCTGCCTGCACTGCAACGCGGTCCTCACGCCGGTCAGCAAAGACGCGATCATCGACCGCCTGCTGCCCAAGACCCGCCGCTATTACGATGAATTCCGCGTCTGTCCGATCTGTGACCAGATCTTTTGGCGGGGGTCGCATTGGGAACACGTGCGCGGATTTATCGATCGCCTGCACCAGGCGTGCGCGAGGACGGGGTCCGGCCAGCGCACAGTGGGAGATTCAGCCTGATCGGCGCCACCGCCTCGCCGATTTATCCAGCCGTCCTGCGCTAGCAGATCGTCTAAACGCCCAGGTTCGCTCGCACCGCCGAAAGCGCGCTCTCTGGCTCGACCCGTTCGACCTGAACCGTCGCGGCGCCAAGGTGGGCGGCCAGGTCGAGGAGGGCAGACGCGGCATCCTCGGGCGTCGCGCCTTCGAGGAAGAGGGCTCGGACCTGGAGGGTTCCGGCTTTCCGGTCCAATTTGAGATCGGCCCGGCCACCGAGCGTGCCCCGAGCCAGGAGAGGCAGGACGTAGTAGCCGTAGACCCGCTTCGGCTCCGGGACGTAAAGCTCGATCCGGTACTTGAAGCCAAAAAGGCGCTCGACCCGGTCCCCCTGCGTCTCGCGTCTCCAGACGAGGTTGTCGAAGGGGGAGAGGAACGTCGGGCGGTGGAGGGATGGCTCCAAACGAGCCTCCAAGGCCGAGGGGATTGCGAAGAACGGCGTCTTTCCGTCCTCGACCGCGACCTCGACAATATCCCCGGCCCCGATCAACTCCGCTAATACTGTCTTCCAGCTGGCACCCTCGGTCCGCCACCAGGGGTGGGTGAGGCGATAGTAGTCCGCCGCGTCTGGTTCCGTGGCGATGCCCTGCGCGGCGATCGCGCGCCGCAGAAGGTGGCGGTTTGCCTCGGCCGGCCCCGGGTTCGCGAGGTCCAGTCCCGGCGGGAGCACCCGCTCCGGCAGGTCGTAAAGGCGGGCGAAGCCGTTGGTGCGGTCCGCGACCATCAGCTCGCCGCGCGCGAAGAGCATCTCCAGGACCTCTTTCGCCGGTTTCCAATCCCACCAGGTCCCGCGGCCGCTCCGCGAATCTTCGAACGCGGCCGAGCCGAGGGGACCTTCGGCCCGAATGCGATCGAGGATACGAGGAACAAGGTAGGCGTGTTCGGATTCGTCGTCCCACCCCCAACCGCGCTGGCGGATCGCCTCCATGCGGGGAAGGAAGTAGCGGTACTCCGCCATCGGCAGCAGCGACGCCACGTGACCCCAGTACTCGAAGCCCCGGCGCTCCTGATAGATCGCCCGGTGCAGAGCGGCATGTGGGCACGGCCCGAGCCGGCTGAACGGCACGATCTCGTGGCTGCGCGCCAGGACGTTGACCGAATCGAGTTGAATTGCTCCCAGGTGGGTCAAGACGTCGGCCGGCTCAGCCAGGCGCGGCGCGCCGAACCCCTGCGCCCGCAAGACGAGCGCGCGCGCTTCGGCTAACGAGAGACAAGCCCTTGGGCGAGCAGGCATGGGAGTTTTGCTCATCGTCGCGTTCGCTCCTCTTTCGCGGTGATGGGGAAGACTTCAATCGATCGTTTCAGATCGCGTGAACGGGGTCAAGGGTGCCCAGCGAGGATAGTAGCACAAATGTACGGGATCGCCCATTTGAACTTTACAGCTTTGAGCGGGACGCAGAGGCATCGCGACAAAAGAAAAACCCCCGAAACTTCGGGGATTTTTGGGGTACCGGGGAAAGGACTCGAGCCCCGGTCTACGCGAGATCTCGGTGGCCCGGGCATCGGAGATCCCAGACTGTCCGGCGCATCTGCCGGTAGGGCTCCCCCACAATTGGAGGAGGCGCCCCGCCAGATCATCCTCCGCATCAGTCGAGATCGAGACGCAAGGAGGACGACGTAAGGGCCTTGACCTTGATCCGACAGCGTGCTTTCATCGTGACGGTGTGCAAAGTTGTTTGGAGGAGAGATCCGCGATGTCTGAGCTACGAGTCGGCACCGGCAAGATCGATATCACCCCACCGCTGGGCATTCCGTACTTGAGCTTCTTCCCGCGGCAGACGCCATTCGCGGGGATCCACGATCGGTTGTACGCCCGGTCGATGGTTCTGGATAATGGAAGCGAGCGTGTGGCCCTGATATCTGCCGATTCGCTCGGCTATAGCCGAGACGTGCTCGGCCCCGGACGAGACTTCCTGGCCGAGGCGCGGGAGCGGGTCGAGAAGCTGACCGGAATCCCCGCCCAGCACGTGATGCTGTCGACAACCCACGCGCACTCGACACCGCAGACCACCCACATCACCCGCCTCCTGGACTACCCGGAGGCCGGACCCTGGTTGGAGACCTTGATCGATCAACTCGCCGCGAGCGTTGTGGCCGCGGCGGCATCGGTTCGGCCGGTCAGCTTACGGAGCGGGGTGGGCGAAGCGGCGGGAATCGCGTGGTGTCGGAGGATGATCGGCAAGGATGGGAAATTGTATCGCATGCCGAATCGCCCTCCGGACGACGCAATTGCCTCGGAGCCGCGCGATGACCGGGTTGGTGTTCTCGTCGCCGAGGGTGAGGGCTGGCGAGGCACCCTGCTCAACTTCACCTGCCACCCGGTCACCGTGCAGGTCCAACCCCTCGTCTCCGCCGACTACCCCGGCGTCGCCACCGATCTGGTCGAGCGGATTGCCCCCGCCGCTACTTGCCTCTTTCTACAGGGCGCGACGGGAAACGTTAACCCGATTCGCAACACGACGAACTTCAAAGATGTGGAGATCTACGGCAAGATGCTCGCGGGCGAGGCCATCAAGCAGATCGCTCGCCTCACCAGCGACGATGCCCCGCGGATGTCAAATACTCTGGCCGTCGCGCGGGCGACCTTAACCCTCCCGATTCGCGACCTGCCGGATCCCGAGCCTTATCTCCGTCAGCACGCCACGGCCGAAGGAGAAATCGAGCGAGCGACAACTCCCGAGGAGCGCCAGGCGGCGCTCGCGAAATATCGTCCGGCCCACGAGGCCCTCCGGCTCATCGCGTTGGGCTCCGAGCCGGTTCAGAGCGAAGTTCAGGTGATTCGCATTGGCGAGGCACTACTCGTCGGAATCGACGGTGAACCATTCTGCGACTTCGGATTGGAGATCAAGGCTGCCTCGCCGTCGCCGTACACCTTCATCTGCGGCTATACAAACGGCTACAATGGCTACTACATCGTTCCGGAAGCTGAGCAGCAAGGTGGCTACGAACCCAGCCTCGGTCCCTGGACCCGCGTCCGCCCTACCGCCGGCCAACACATCGTCGCCACGGCGCTTCGGCTCATCGGGGAGGTTTGGGGGTAGTACTGCGACCTTCAACGACCGGGAAGGCGATCGACAAGAGATGTAAGGTTGTTTTGCCGACCCAGAGGGGAGGCGGACCATGTTTGCGTCGCTGCATTCGAAGACGGCCCTCAACTCCGCGGAAGCCTCTCGACAACTGCACGAGTGGCGCGTCGATACGTTGCGGCTATTCCTGGGGCTCATTACGATCGGCTACCTGGCGTGCCAGTTCTCCCAAACGTTCCCCAACGAAGCCGCGCTAGCGCGTGCCTTCTCGGTCGCCCCACCGACGATCGTCATGCTCGTCCTGACGTACCTCTTGCTCGAACGAAACAGCCAGCTAGCGGCAATCTTCTTCGGGGCAGCCGGACTCGGCGTCATTGCCTGGTCGATCTACGCCTTACGTACGGCCAGTATCGCGATGCTCTTTCCGCTCCTCGCGCTGATCGCGGCGTTTGTGGTTCAACCGGTCGGCGGCTTTCTTGTCGGCGTCGGCGCGGTCGCCCTCCTCGAATTGCTCGCGCTACTGCTTCCAGACGTGATTGGCCCTGACTTGATTTGGACTGTCGCCGTGTATTCTGCGCTCGCCGTGGTCGGCGTCTGGGCAGTTATGCATCGCCTCTTCCAGGCCCTCAATTGGTACGTCACGAGCTATGGCGAGGCCGAGACCCGGATGCAGGAGGCTCGGGATCATCGTGCCCAGCTTGTCCAGGCGTACAAGCAGCTTGACCTCGCCTATTACCGGATTGAGAGAGCCTCGGCAGCCCTCCAGATTGCCTGGAAAGCCGCCGACGAGGCCGAACGTTCGAAGATGGAGTTAGCGGCGAACGTCAGCCACGAGCTACGGACGCCCTTGAACCTGATCGCGGGCTACAGCGAGTTGATGATCACCTCCCCTCGAAGCTATGGAGGAATCAGCCTGCCCGAAACCTTCCGTGGTGACATGAGCGCGATCTATCGGAGTGCACAACATCTGCTCGCTTTGACTGACGATGTGCTGGATCTGGCGAGGATGGAAGTTGGCCGACTCGGACTAACGCGGGAAGCTGCCAACGTCCACCAGATTGTCCTGGAAGCGGTGGATCTTGTCCGAGACTACGTCGAGGCGAAGGGACTAGCGCTAGAAACCGAGATTCCGGTCCAACCAATGACCCTAAATCTCGATCGGCTGCGGATTCGCCAGGTTCTGCTCAATCTGCTGGCGAACGCCGCGCGCATCACCGAACGTGGTCAGATTCGCGTCGCCGTCGAGCACCTCCCGACTCACCTGCGCGTCGTCGTCAGCGATACGGGCCCCGGCATTTCTCCGGAAGACGTGGCTAGCCTCTTCCGTCCCTTTAGCCCGTTAGATCGCGCCCACGCAAACTGGCACTCCGGCACTGGCCTCGGCTTGTCGATCAGCAAGCGATTCATCGAGTTACACGGCGGCGAGATGGGCGTCGAGAGCACCCTTGGGGCCGGTTGCACCTTCTGGTTCACTCTGCCGCGAGGGTCCAGTACGAGTGGCGATGTCGATCATCGGCAATCTGGCCAACCAGCCATGAGATATCGTCCAGCCGAGCAAACCGTGGTCGTCGCACACTCGGACCCCAGAATTGCCCACTTGCTGGGCCGGCGGCTGGCGAACGTTTGTGTCGAGTCGGCGGAAAGTCTCGGCAGCGCAATGGCTCTCGCTTGTGATCTGAAGGCGACCCTGATTATCGCCGATATTGACGAACCAGCCAGCGAAGAAACTGGCCCCGTACCGATAGTCCGCTGTCCTCTACCACACGCCGGTGACCTTCGCGAACGCCTCGGAGTTGACGATTACCTGGAAAAGCCGGTCTCCCGCGACGTCCTGCTGAATGCCGTACGGCAACAAGACGGCAGCGCTCGGAAGATCCTGATCGTGGACGACGATAGCCGCATGGTCCGCATGCTCCAACGCATGCTCACCTCCGAGAGCGACAACTACGTGATCGACACCGCCTACAACGGCGAAGAAGCCCTTACCAAGCTTCAACTCCGTCCGCCGGACCTGCTGTTGCTCGATCTAGTCATGCCCGAGGTCGATGGCGTTACCGTCCTGGCACGGATGGCCGGGAATCCCGCGCTCGCTCAGGTCAAAACCATCGTTATCTCCGCCCGCAGTGAGGAGGAAAGCACGGTTCCTCTTGGGAGAGAAATCGGCATCGGCAAGCCGGACGGTTTCCGCGTTGGGGAGGTGATCACCCTTCTGCAAGCTATCGTCGAGGGGATGGCGCCAGCTCGCCCGCTCGTCGACGATAGGGAGCCAGCACCGCCAGTAACGCTTCCTGGCTGACCGGCTTGGGCAAGTAGCTGACTGCTCCGAGCGCCCGCGCTACCTCCGGCTCGTAGAGAACGGAGCAGACGACGACTGGGATGCGGCGAGTTTCCGGTTGCGCGTTCAAGGAAATTAGCAAATCCCAGCCATCCTGTCCTGGCATCATCACGTCGAGCAAGATGGCGTCTGGACATCGCTCGGCCAGGAGGGCCTGGGCACGCCCAACGTCAGTCGCGCCGACGACGATCCAGCCGTCGGCAGCCAAATAACGTTGGACGAGGTTGATGAAATCCGGGTGGTTGTCCAAGACCAGAACAGTGGGGCGTTGGGCGGCCGGCAACGTCACGGCCGCGCTCCAGGGCTTCCGTTCCCCCGGCCGCGTTACCGCCAGCTTTCCTCCCATGGCATCGGCGAGCCGGCGAACAACCTCCAGTTCCGCTTCGGCAATCGGCCCGGCTTCCACGCCCGACTCACGATCTTCAGCCGGCATAACCTCGATAATCAGGGTGACCCACGGGTCACGGAACTCGCTTCGCACCCGTAGCGATTCAACGCTTTTTCGCCCAAGCGCGATTTGCAGCAAGGTGAGAAAGATCTGGCGCAGCGCGACCCGGTCGGCGTGCACCTTCGGCAAGCCAACCGGAGCCGAGAAGGCGATCGGTTTTCCATTCGACGAGTTTCCGAAGAGTGGGATCAACCCCGCTAACGCTTCCTCGAGGTCAATCGGCTCCTCGCTCATCGCGCCAGTCAAATCTTCGACCTCGGTCACGGCCAGCGCATATCGATCACCGTCACCCGCTGGCTGGACGGGTCGTGACTGGCTCTCGCCAATGGCGTCGGAGAGAAGCGAGGCAATTGCTTCGAGAGCCCGAGCGTGGTCGCGCTGATACTGGGTCTTGCTAATCGCGAGCCGGTCGATCACATGTCCCACGCTGAGACCTTCAAGATAGCGCATCTCAAGGATGCGGTAGCTCCGCCAGGCGCGAGAGTCACTCGACGTGCCGGCGGGAGGCCGAAGCGATTCGACCGCTTGGAGGAGGGTTCGAAGGAGCACCTTTGCGCGGGTCGGCGAGTCTTCCCCGGCTCGGAATTCGACCAAAGCGGCGAGCGGATGCCTCTGCAGGTACGCAACGTCGTAGAGGTGAAGAAGCGCATCCTTCACCAGGTCCGCAAACTCTTCCAAGGTTGGCTCCGTCGCGCGTTCCATCTTATGATATGTCCGGGGCTTTTATGGATCTTTCATGGATCTACGATGGACCAAATCCCCTTGTCAGTCTACCGGCTCACCAACTATTGTTACACCTACGATTGTATACACCTTATGCGTACCACATCCGAGGAGCCTTATAGCACATCGGCGGATCAGAGTCCACTGCCACCCCGGTGTCTAACCGGCATCGGCCTGATTGCGCTGGACTGGTGCCGGGTGCACAAATGAACTGGTCGAATCTAGGGAATGTATAACGTAGTCATGACCTCCACTGTAGTCCAGAATTGGCGAGTGAAGGTATCTGATGGGAGAGTGAGTTATGTCTGAGCGAGGGGAAGTTCTCCGAATGACCGTCCACAAGGCACTGTCGCGCCGCCGACTTTTGCGACTTGGCGGCTCTGGATTAGCCCTGGCCGGCGTTACCGCCATTCTCGCCGCGTGCGGGCAGCAGGCACCATCGGCCACGCCAGCCCCAGCACAGGCAGCGCCAACCACCGCGCCGGCCGCGGCGCCAACCGCGGCCGCTACCGCCGCACCCACGACCGCGCCCGCGGCGGCCGCGACAACGGCGCCAACCGCGGCCGCGACGACCGCCCCACAACCCACCGCGACCCTGGCGCCGGCCGCGAACTCCGGTCCGGTCAACCTCAGCTTCTGGACCTATGCCGGAATGGGGGGCCAGAAGGTCGACAGTCTGACCATCGATGCGTTTAATAAGAAAGCGCCGAACGTCAAGATTGACTACCAGGAGATTCCCTGGCAGCAATACTGGGAAAAGATCAACGCGACCCTAGCGTCCGGCTCGGGAGCCCCGGACGTTTGGAACACCGCGCCAACCTTCTATTACGAGTACGTGAAACGGGGCCAACTGGCCGATTTGCAGCCGTACATCATGCAGGGCGACATCAAGCTTACCGACTTCTATCAGGGCTTTCTCGACCAGTGGAAGGCGCCGGCCGATTACTACGGCATGCCGCGCGACTGGGTCGTCAGCGTTCTCTACTACAACAAGGACATGTTTGACGCGGCGAAAATTGCCTACCCGGATTCCACTTGGGATTGGAGCAAGCTGGGCCAGGTTGCTCAACAACTCACCAAGTCAGTAAGCGGCCGAGTCACGCAATGGGGGCTCCTCTTCAACAACGACCGAACGGCCGTCGATCCGCTGATCTACGCCGACGGCGGCCAGGTACTTAACAGTGACAAAACCCAATGCGTCATCAATCAGCCCAAATCCGTTGAAACGGTCTCATCTCTGGTGGACCTGGTGACCAAAGCCAAGGTATCGCCGCCACCCGGCTTCTTCAACGGCCAGCCAGATCCCTTCCTCTCGGGGCGGGTCGCGATGGCGATCAACGGTTCGTGGGCGACCGGTAGTTACCAGAAGATCACCCACTTCAAGTGGGACTGCGCCTTGTTCCCCAAAGGCCTGGTCAATCGGACCATCTATGGCGGACCGGACGGCCTGGTCATTAGCAAACAAACCAAGAATATCCAGACTTCCTGGCAATTCCTTAGTTTCCTGGTTTCCGGAGATTGTCCACTCGCCTGGTATACGCAGGGTACCAACGCCGCGCCATTCAATAAAACGCTGGCGGCAGAGTGGGCGAAGCAGCCACCGCCGCCCACCTGGGATACCATTATCAATTCCGCGCAATATGCCCAGGCAGACTTCAACGCTGGGTACAACGAGTGGCAGACCGCGAAGAACAACGAGTTGGCCAAGGCTTTCCTGGGTCAAGCCACCCCGCAGCAGGCGTGCGACGCCGCGGCAAAGGCGGTGAATGATATCTTGAAGCGCAACCAGTAACCATGGCCAGGACGCTTACCACGACAACGCGAGCCGGCGTCGAACCCCGACGCCGGCTCCTCCGCTCAGATAACTGGCAGGCATGGGTCTACCTTGTTCCCACGATTCTCGGCTTGGCCATCTTTAGCATCGGGCCGGTGATCGAGTCTTTCTTTCTCAGCTTCACCAAGTACGAAATCGTCACTCCACCAATTTGGATCGGGCTAGCCAACTACGCGCAGCTCGTCAGCGAACCGCTTTTCTGGAAGATCCTCCTTAACACGGTGCTGTATACGGTTGGCTTCGTCCCAAGCGGTGTGATCCTGTCGCTGCTCTTAGCCGTGCTTGTCAATCAGAAGCTGCGGGGGGTTTTGCTCTTCCGCAGCCTCTACTTTCTGCCAGTTGTCTCTTCGACCGTGGCAATCGCGCTCGTTTGGAGCTGGCTCTACGATCCCCAGTTCGGCGCCATCAATGACTTGCTCTTTACCGTCTTCCACATCAACGGTCCGAATTGGCTCGGCAGCACAACCTGGGCGCTTCCCGCGTTGATCATTATGGGAGTCTGGAAGAGTCTGGGCTACAATATGGTGATTTTTCTTGCCGGGCTCCAAGGTGTCCCCGACGAGTTGTACGAGGCGGCAAAAGTGGACGGGGCCGGGAGAGTTCGTCGATTCTGGCACATCACGCTGCCGATGATTTCATCGACCAGCTTCTTCGTCATGATTATCACAATCATCGGCTCTTTTCAGGTCTTCGAGCAGACCTACGTGATGACCCAGGGTGGTCCGGCTTACGCGACGCTGACCCTGAGCTACTACATTTATCAGAACGCCTTTGAATGGTTCCATATGGGCTACGCGGCGGCGCTCGGCTACGTTCTTTTCTTCTTGATCCTCATCGTCACCCTGATTCAGATGAGGTTCCAGAAGAACTGGGTGTTCTACCGGTAGCTGCCCTTGGACAGGAACTGCGAGGGATTCGCATGCAGGTCACAATCCAGACGGCAAATCGAGGTTCCGGCGGAGGAGTTCTGAAGCTGGTCGGGACCGTCCTCTATTTTGTCCTCCTGATCGCAATCGCCTTTGTCATGGTGCTGCCATTCCTCTGGATGCTCTCGTCTTCGCTAAAGGCAGAGGGCGACGTTTTCTTGTTCCCAATCGAGTGGATTCCAACTTCCCCGCAGTGGGACAATTACGTCCAGGTTTTCCAGAGTATGCCCTTCGCGCTTTTCACCTATAACAGCTTCAAGATTTCGATTCTCGCTACGCTGGGCCAGGTCATCACCTGTACGATGGCGGCCTACGCCTTCGCGCGATTTCAGTTCGCCGGCCGAGAAACGCTGTTTCTCCTTCTCCTCGCGACGATGATGATACCGGGCCAGGTAACGTTCATCCCGATCTTCATCATTATGAAGACAATTGGCTGGGTCGATACCCAGCAGGCACTCATCGTCCCCTGGTGGTTTGGCGGCGCTTTCGGCACGTTCCTGCTCCGTCAATTCTTTCTCACCTTACCGACCGAACTAGATGACGCGGCAAAGATCGATGGCAGTAGCCGACTCGGAATTCTGCTTCGGATCATCGTTCCCCTGTCGAAGCCGGCCCTCGCGACATTGGGGATCTTTGTCTTCATGGCGAACTGGAACGATCTCTTCGGTCCCGTCATCTATCTCTCAACGCGGAGTAAGATGACGCTAACCGTCGGACTTGCGTTAATGCACGGCATCTATCAGACCCAATGGAATCTCTTGATGGCCGGCGCTCTGATCAGCATCGTGCCAATCCTGATCCTTTATGTGGTTGCCCAACAGTACTTTGTCCAAGGGATCGCATTAAGCGGAATCAAGGAATAATGCGACCTGAACTGAGGATGACGCTATGATGGCCCGGACGCGCCTTGCAATTGACGGAGGCACTCCGTTTCGAACCGAGAAATTCCCGCGCCGAACACCGTTCGGCGACCGTGAAATCGAGCTCGTGACCGAAGCCATTCGTTCCCAGAATCTCTTTGGACCCGGGAACCGGATGGTTCCTGACTTCGAGACACGCTTTGCCAGTTTATACGGCGCAAAGTACGTCGCCGCCTCCACATCCGGTACCGCGGCAATCCACGTCGCGGTGGGGACGATCAACCCAGAGCCGGGCGACGAGATCATCACCGCGCCAATTACTGATCTCGGAAGTGTCGTTCCGATCATTTACCAAACGGCGATCCCCATCTTCGCGGACGTTGACTCGACCTACAACATGGATCCGGCCGATGTCGAGCGCAAGATCACCGCCCGAACGAAAGCCATCCTGGCCGTTCACCTCTTCGGCAACCCGTGCGATATGGATGCGCTGGTGGCAATCGCGAAGCGCCACAACGTGCCGTTGATCGAAGATTGCTCGCAAGCTCACTTGACCACCTACAAAGGGAGGCTGTGCGGAACGATGGGCGATATCGCCGCCTTTAGCCTCCAACAATCCAAGCACATGACCACCGGCGATGGTGGGATGACAATGACCAATCGCGACGATTGGGCCGAGCGTATGCGCCTCTTCACGGATAAAGGCTGGACTCGGCAGCCAGGATGGGGGCCGCGCACCTACCGTTTTCTCGCTCCGAACTACCGCATGACCGAGTTGCAGGGGGCGGTGGGGCTTGCGCAGTGCGAGAAAGTCCAGGCGGTCGTCGAGCGTCGGCACCACTTGGGGACCCTGCTGTCCGAGGCAATCGCGAACCTGGAGGGCGTCGAATCGCCGCCGGTCACGCCGGGTGGCAAGCACACCTACTGGTCATTTCCGCTGCGGCTCAGCAAATGGGCGCCCCGCCGCTTCGCGGAGGCCCTCACTGCCGAAGGGGTACCGGCATCTGGTGGCTACATTGGCAAGCCCATCTTCCTCTGCGCGGAAGCCCTCGCCTCTCAGGAAACTTTTGGAAGCTCGGGATTCCCGTTTAATTCCCCCTACACCGAGCGCAAGATCAGTTACGACGACAGCCTTTGCCCGCGTGCCCAAGACGCCCTCGATCATATGGTTAACCTGAGCATTAACGAGCAGTTCCGCGAGCAGGACATATTTGATATGGCCGGCGCCATCCGCAAAGTAGCGGAAAACTTGCAACCGGCTTGAGATAGCTCCGGTCGCGGCCCAATTTCTAAGGAACAACAAGATGTACAACTACCGGGCCTACACGGGGTGGATTACCGATCTCGCATCGCGTCCCCACCCGCGCACTGCTTGGCCGGCGATCGATCTCGACGACGTCTTGCTTGAGGATTACGAGCAGACCTTCGCCACGATGCAGCATCTGGGACTCAATACGATCGGCGCGTGGGGCTTTTTCGTCGCCGGAGCTTGGCCACCCGACGTCGAAACGGCGGTGGATGACCAGCGTTCAGAAATACTTCGAAAACTGATCGCTGCTGGGCGCAATCGCGGTATCAAAATCGTGTCCGGTCTAGGGGTGTATAGCTGGGGTTTCGAACGCATCATCGCCGAGAATCCCTCGCTGTCCCGTGGCAACTCCCGGGTGATGTGCCCAGCTAATCCCGTTTCTTGGGATTGGCAACGACGAATCGTGGATTATGTCCTGGGATACTGGGATCTCGATGGGGTCAGCATGCAATCGGCTGATCAGGGACGCTGCCCGTGCGATACCTGCGCGAGAATGCGGAGCGTCGAGTATCACGCGGCGCTCAACATCCGCGTAGCGGATTACATTAAGAGCCAGTGGCCGAGCAAAGTCGTCGGCGTCAACAACTGGGGGACAACGTTCGAACATCCCGAGGATAAACCTCACATCGTCGAACTGAGCCGACACGTCGACTACATCATCGACGCACACGACACTGTGTCACGCGCCGGGCAGGAGTATCGGCGGGATCTCATCCCAAACGTAGCCTGTGACTGGGGAACGATTGGCGGCTATGCCGTCGAGCCACCGCAGCACTGGAATCGTGAGCGGTGGTTCTTGCCATGCCTGGAACGAGCGGCACCGTACATCGCACGTGCCTACGCCGACGGTGCTCGCGCCTGTGAGTTGTACTTTCGCATCTTGGAGAACCCGGGGGACGAAATCTCCTTCCATTGTTGCGCTCGAACGATTGCGAATCCAACCGGTGACTGGCGGACCTACCTTGCCGAGGCCATCCAAGAGATTTACACACCGCGTGACGAGGCGACTGCTCGCGCGCTAGCGGACGTCTTCCTTCAGGCCGAGGCCGCCTACTTTGAGAGCACGCGGGAAATGCCGAGAGTCGGGACGATCAGCCTGGAACCATTGGTCAGCGATCACGCGGGAGAGCCGATTTACTTGACGCGCTATCTGGATCCCGCGTCGATGGCCCGATACGGAGCCGAGTTGCTGAAGGTGCAGAGCCAGGCACGAGCGCTAATGGGGTCAGTTGGTGCACCAGGGCGGATCGCGAAGATCGTTCGCTGCATCGACGGCGTGATGCAAGATATCGACTACGCGCGTAGTCGCACCAGTAGCGTCAAGAGCCTTCGTCCTCCGTCACAAGAATAGCCGTCGCCTCGCCCGGTCCTCCTCCTCTCCAGTTGAATTCGAGAGGGGAGGAGAGCGGCGGGAATGGCGTGAGGATGACGCGGCTAGCGAAGATTTGATATCCTAAACCCCGCGGTCTTAGCCGCGAAGATCCGAGCAGCACCGGCGAAGCCTCGGAGAGAGAAGGATATTATGGCAAGCAATCGGTGTGTCGTCTATATAGGACCGGGCAAAGTTGAGGTCCACGACATCGGCTTCCCCGAGCTTTCCTTACCCGAGCAGAACCGCAAGTGCGAGCACGGCGTAATCCTAAAGGTTGTCGCGACGAACATCTGCGGCAGCGATCAGCATATGGTACGCGGCCGAACGACCGCTCCGGCGGGGCAGACCCTGGGACACGAAATCACCGGCGAAGTCATCGAGACCGGGCGCGATGTCGAGTTCGTCAAGAAGGGCGACCTCGTCTCGGTACCCTTTAACATTGCCTGTGGCCGCTGTCGGAACTGCAAAGAGGGAAAGACCGGGATTTGTCTGAACGTGAATCCCGCCCGTCCCGGCGCCGCCTACGGCTACGTAGACATGGGCGGCTGGCGCGGAGGCCAGGCAGAGTACGTCATGGTTCCCTACGCGGACTTCAACCTGCTCAAGTTCCCGAATCGCGATCAGGCGATGGAGAAGATTCGCGACCTGACGATGCTCTCCGACATCTTCCCGACCGGTTATCACGGCGCCTACTCCGCGGGGGTGACCACGGGATCGACCGTCTATATCGCCGGGGCCGGGCCGGTCGGCCTCGCCTGCGCGGCATCGGCGCAGTTGCTGGGCGCGGCCGTCGTCATCGTCGGCGATATGAATCCGGCGCGGCTCGCCCAGGCGCGCAGCTTCGGCTGCGAAACCATCGACCTGACCGTAGACGCTTCTCTGCCGGATCAAATCGCGCAGATTCTCGGCGAACCGGTCGTCGACGCCGCGGTCGATTGCGTTGGCTTCGAGGCGCGCGGGCACGGCCACGGCGCCAGCGAAGCGCCAGCAACTGTCCTCAACGACATCATGACGGTCACCCGGGCAGGTGGTCAGTTGGGGATTCCCGGCCTCTACGTTACTGGCGATCCGGGGGGGATCGACGAGAACGCCAAGATCGGTCAACTCGGGGTGCGGATCGGCCTGGGCTGGGCGAAGTCCCTCGCGTTCACCACCGGCCAGTGCCCGGTGATGCGCTACCATCGTCAATTGATGATGGCGATTCTGCACGACAAAGTTCAGATCGCCAAGGCAGTAAACGCGACGGTCATCACGCTGGACAATTCCCCGGTGGGGTACCAGGACTTCGACAAGGGAGCGGCCAGGAAGTACGTGATCGACCCCCACCAGTTGATCAGCGCTTGATCTACTGATCGCTGCGTAAACTGCTAAAGCAATTGATGTGGCTTAGCACAGGCTCTGGACTGAAGTCCAGGAGAAGGGACGGGACCCTGAAGTGTCCGGGTGGTGAGGCAACACCGAGTGGCAACTAACGAACCACAAGGTGCCAGTTACCACCGAAGGACTGAAGTCCTTCGCCCCTACTCCTGGACCTCGGTCCAGAGCTTTAGCCACCAACCCTCGGATCAGTAAGAGAGGATCAATGGCACTAAGCCAACCGGGCGTACTCAACGCTGAGCAAATCCAAAGCTATCACGACGATGGTTATCTCGTCATCGAAGGGTTATTGACGCCTTCTGAGATCGCGGAGATGGCGACGACCTTCGACGCGATGCACGCGCAAGGCTCGATTCCGGGCTGCTTCACAATCGGCACGCCCGAGGAGATCGCTCAGGATCCCCTCCAACTCTATCCTCGCATGATGCATCCCCATCGGATCAATCCGGTGGCTCTCCGCTTGATGCTGCAACCCACCATCCTGGATGTCCTCGCCGACCTCCTCGCCGAAGAACCGATTGCCGCTCAGAGCATGTTCTACTGGAAGCCTCCCCAGGCACGCGGCCAGGCCCTGCACCAGGACAACTTCTACCTACGGGTCCATCCGGGAAGTTGTATCGCCGCCTGGGCTCCCCTCGACGATTGCGGCGAGGAGAATGGCTGCCTCGTCGTCGCTCCAGGCAGTCATCGCCTGGACATCTTCTGTCCCGAAGAAGCCGACCCAACCCTCTCGTTCACCAAGCATTTCGTCCCGGTTCCCCGAGGTCTCGCCGAGATGCCAGTGATGATGAAAGCCGGCGATGTCCTCTTCTTCGGGGGGAACCTGATCCACGGCTCGTATCCGAACCGCTCCCAAACGCGCTTCCGCCGGACTTTCATCGGCCACTACGTCGGCGCCTCGGCGGAAGAGATCGCCCGCTATTACAAGCCGCTCTACCGCCGCGACGGCTCCGAGGTTCTCCTCACGGATGCCCCCAAAGACGGCGGTCCGTGTGGTGGACCGGAGGCAAAAGGCCCCCATTAGGCTGCCGTCCGGAAACCGCGTCGCACTGGTGAAGCTTGGTCGGATCACCTCACCCATTGATGACGAAGGCGAGGGCTACTCCGCGGTGATGCTGCGATACGCGCGCGCGGCCGGTCAGGATAATTCCACCGTCTGATTGGTCCGGACCGACCGGTACGCGGCGTCGAGGATTTCCAACACCCGGAGCGCGTCCCGGGCGGTGACCAGGTTGTGGCCGTCGCCGGTCCGGGCAAACCGGATGAAGTCATCCATGAACGCAAGGCCGTGAGCGCCACCGTAAGCGGTCGAAGCAGGCAAGGTGTACCGGTACTCCTGGTGGGGCGCCGTTCGCCAACCGTCGGCGACGCTCTCCAGCGCGACGACGTGGTCGTCGCCGTTCTTCACGTGGCGGACTGTGCCGTGGGTTCCCCGAAGAATGATGCTCTGATCGTAGGCCGCGCCCTCGTAACCGGGGCGCCCAGACGGCAGTAAGTATCCAGCGTACAAACTCGCGATGGCACCGTCGCTAAGGCGCATGCTCAGCGAAGCCACGTCTTCGACGTCGATTGCCTCACCGCTCAGGACGTCGGCCAATGCGCTGACTCTGGTGACCTCCTGGTTGGTAAGGTAACGTAGGAGATCGAGCCAGTGGCAACCAAGCCAGGAGAGGATGCCACCCCCGGCAATCTCGCGCTGGAAAAGCCAGTGGGAAGGGTCCCGTAGCCCCACCTGTGTCGTGATCATCCGCAGTTCGACCGAGGTTAGCCGTCCGAGCGCCCCAGCCTGAATGACCTCGCGCATTTTTTGTATGGCCGGGTTGGCCCGCCAGATATAGCAAGCCGTGAAGCGAACGCGATTTTCTTCGAGCGCACTGAGAACCGGGCGCAGTTCGTCGGCGGAGCGCGCACCGGGTTTTTCACAGATCACGTGCTTACCAGCGCGTGCTGCCTGCACGACGGTATCCGGTACGCGATTCGTCGGCAACGCCACCAAAACGACCGGTACGTCTGGTCGCGCCAGCAAGTCTCGCAGATCGCCGTATGCCCGGTCGACTTTGCGACAAATTTGCCGCGCGGCATCGAATGATTCGGGGTTGGAATCGTAGAGGGCCACCGCGTCCACCACATTGAGCGCATCGAGCGTTCGAAGGTAGGATCGCGAGTGCGGATGGGTCAGACCAATCATGCCAACGACAATGCCCATTGTTTCACCTTCTCAAGCGAGACCTTTACTTACTCCACCGTCCACAGCGCATAAACCGGGCACCCGGCCCGGTCCGGACACTAGCGTACTTCGTTTTATCCTGAATTGCGAAACTTGCTGACACGGTGTGTTGTACCGACGAATCGCCAACTCCGCCGGCGACGATCGACCCCCACAGCGCTCGTGTCCCCTCCGGAGTTAAAGGTCTGACCGATCGGGAGGATAGTAGCCAGACATTTCCTTCGTGTCCGGCTCCAAATCTGGCGTGAGCGGCGGCGCGGCGGTTGTCTGCCACGCCGTGCCACCGCGTCGGCTGATGACGGCCCAATCGCCCGGGGTAAGGTTCCCGTGGTGGTGGTAGATGAAGCGCCGCAGACCAGCTCCCGCCGCCGCGTCAAGGATGCGCCCGAGATCTCCCGCGCTCACCGGATCTCCATCGTGGGGTCGCCGCCCCGAGTCGACCCACGGCACCACCCGCTCCGGATCCCCGACCGCGGCCAGAGCTCGTTGGGTCTCACCAGTGACAATCTGGTCGAAGAACGCCGGAGGAAAGCCCGCGTCGAAATCGGCCAGGGATCCGATCTCCGGAAAGTTCAGACCGAAGAGCGCGCCTACCACCTCCAGGGCGGCCGCCTCGCTCAGGCCAGCGTTCCAGGTGGTGAGGGTCTCCACGTAGCGGGCGACGGTGCCGTACATGCCGTCGAAGCCGCGGTGCCAGAAATAGTGCTTCGGCAACAGGAGATCAAGGACCGCCGCCAGGCGCGTGAGATCATAGCCAGCTAACGACGCGAACGCCGCCGAACGCGGTCCAGCCGCGAGACGGAACGCCGACTCACTCTCGGCGCGCGTGGCCTCACGAATCTCGGCGTAGCAGGCAGTGAGAGAGTCCTGTCGAAATGCCAGCCAGTCGAGCAAGTCCGGGTCTCGGCCAAAGAGGCCAAATCCTCCAAGAAGACCGCCAAACCGTCCACCGTGGGCGCGCACCTCGCGATCGCTCAGGGAGTGCAAACGCGCGAACAGGCGATCCTTCGCCGCGACGAGAGTAGGGTAGTCGTAGCCAAGTTCGGCGCAGGTGACGGCGGCCGACGCGGGCAGGTCACTGAAGATGTAGGATCGCGGCCCGTTCGGCGTGACCATATGATCGGGACTGATCTCGTATCCCCACTCGGGCCCATCGAGCACGGCACCATCGGCCATCGGATAATGGGCCATGGTGTCGGTGATGCGAGCGCACCACCGACGGCGGGCATCTCCATCGACGATGAGCGAACCGTTCCCGGACGGCGCTGGCGGCGCTCCGGCTCCGGGCTGGAAGATCCACACCTGCCACCCGCGGTCCTTGGCCGCGCCTAAAGCGCGATCGAGAAGAGCACGTTTCTCAGGCAGCGCTTCTCGTGGCGCTGGCGGAGGCTCGATGCCAAACTTTTGATAGATTCGCGGGTCCGGGTCGAAGGTAGCGACGTTCTCTTCGAAGACCATCGGGCCGATAACCAGCCCGTCCACACCCCCAGCGCTCCACGCGTCAAACAGTCGGGCATAGTCAGAAATGACCGGCTCGAGATGACGCATGACATCCATCCAGAGCTTCAATTGGGCCACGGCGACAGTACCTCCTATTTATGTCGTCAAGGGGCGCGGACATCTCATTCCGCGGTGTCGCGCACGCCACCGGCCAGTAACTCCTCGTGGATTCGCTCGTCCTCAAGAAAGTCAAAGGGCCGAAACACGAACATCAAGGGACGCAATTGCCTCAGGACCGGCTCAGGGTCGAAAACGTCAGCACGCTACGGATCAGGAATTCACGGGCTGTCGTAAGGTGTGCAATCGGGACAAACTCGTTCGCGGTGTGGGCTTGTTCGATCGAGCCGGGGCCGAAGACGATACTTGGGACCTGAGCCAGAGCCCACAACTTACTCGCGTCGGTTCCGTAGGGAACGCCAACCGGTGTGCTTGGGACACCGATCGCCAGCGCCGCGGCTCGGGCGGCCGCGACGATCGGCGTGTCTGCTGGTGTGTCCAGAGCCCAATCGGTGAGAAAAGGCTCCGCTCGCTCGACGCGCAAGTGAGGACGTGATTCGCGGAGTTTGGCCAATACCGCGTCGATCTCGGCAAGTGCGCTGGCTGGCTCTTCTCCCGGAATGATGCGACGGTCGATCTCGATCGCACAGCTATTCGGAACGATATTTACTCCGATGCCTCCCCAGACGCGTCCAACGCTCAAGGTTGGTTGGCCGACCAGAGGGTGTCGGCGTTCGGCCAGGCGCGCCTGGTACTCGCGCAAGGCGATGAGCACGTCCGCCATGTGATCGATCGCGTTCACCCCCTTGTCCGGATTCGAACTGTGGGCCGACTCGCCCACCGTCGTGATTTGAAAACGAACGCATCCCTTGGTCGCGATCACGACCTGAAGATCGGTCGGCTCCCCGACAATCGCCGCGTGAATCGGTACGCCGCTTTCCAGAAATGCCAGGATGCCCCGATAGCGGTACTCCTCGTCGACCGAGGCCAGAAGATGGACGTTGACGCCCAGTTCGGCGCGTCGTTCCACGAGGCTTTCCATCGCGCCGAGCATTGCCGCGAGGGATCCCTTGGTATCGCAGGCCCCACGCCCAGACAGATTTCCATCGCGGATCTCCGGTTTTAGGGCACGGGACCCCATTGGCTCCAACGCCACCGTGTCCATGTGGGCTTCGAAGAGAATCGCTTGCCGGGCTCCCGGTACCGACAACGTGGCAAGCACATTCTCGCGCCCCGGCACGACCACCTGGCGGTTGACGTCCAGCCCTAGACTACGACAATGGGCCTCGACAAATGCCGCGACTCCTTCTTCGCCACGGCTGCCGCCGGGATACGCCGGGTTGACGCTTTCGATCCGGATCAATTCAGTCAGGGTTTGGATGAGTTGCTGATCCATTTCAACCTCCAGTCACGTCAGATAGCGTGACGTCGCGATCCTCGGTCGCCGATTGGATCAGGGCAAGCGTAACCGCCAGGCCGTGACGAACCTCGGTGGGTGGCACCGGATCGGCGTCTTTCCCTTCCCGAAGGCAGCGAATGAAGGAGAGCAATTCTTCGCGGAGAGCGCCCCCGGCGCGCCCTTCCAGCGGGATGAGTTCGCCGATAACGTTGGGTTGGTTCGGCTGGGCGGTTGCGTCGCGTTTGAATGGAGACAAGTTCCCCCACTTCTCCGGTTCGGATGCGTTCCACTACCAGCCGATAGAGAACGTCGAACCGGAGGATCTGGGCGACCAGAACGCGCCGAGGCCGACGACACCAAACCGAAGAACCGGTAGCGTGGACAATGCTATACCACCGCCTGTCGAATCGGGACGCGCGTTCCTTCCCGCGAGGAACGATAGGCCGCTTCGGCGACTTCGATAACCCGCAGATTATCTTCGCCGGTGATGGGCGGTGGCGTCTTGGTCTCGACGGCGCGAACGAAGGCACGGGTCATCTCACGCAGGGCGTCGACCCAGTGCTCGGACACGGCATACTCCACGACCTCGGCCCCTAACGACGGAACGCCCCAGACTTTCAAGCGCGGCTCGGGCTTGATCCGGTACGACATACCGCCGTTCTGGCAGATGACCTCGACGTCCAGGCGTATCGTCGGGGAGATGGCGTCCGAGTGAATCACGACGGTTGCCCCGTTGTTCAGGAGAAAGTGCGCGACGCCATAGTCTTCGACCGCGTACCGCGGATAGCGAAGCTTTCGCATGTCCGCGAGAACCTCGGTGAACTCGGCACCAAACAGCCAGCGGGTCAGATCGACGGGATGGTCGCCGTGGGTGAGCCAGCCCCCGCCGGGTGTTGCCGACGGATCAGTCCAGTCGGAGTCGTAGGTGTCTTCCCACTCACTGCGGCGAATCATGCCGGTATTGTAGGCGCAGTACAGATGGAGGGGCGCCCCCAGGTCACCGGTCTCCATCACCCGCTTCATGAGTTGCCAGGTTTTCCAGAACCGGAAGTTATATCCCCCCATCAGCACGACCCCCGCCTCGCGGCAGGCGTGAACGATCGCCAGACACTCCTCCGTCGTCATCGCCATGGGCTTGTCCGAGAGGACGTGCTTACCGGCCGCGGCCAGGGAGACCGCGACATCCCTTCGCAGACTTGTCCGGGCGGTGATGATCGCCCCCTGAATGTCGGAGTGGCAGAACGCGTCGAGGTCGCGGTATCCTTCCGCGCCGGTCAGTTCGACCAGTCGTTCCAGATGCCGCGGGTCGTCGTCCCAGACGGCGCTGATCCGCGCAAAGTCGACGTTATGTAAGGTTTGGCAGAAGTTGATCGCGTGCGGCCAGAGATCATAGCCGGCGATACCCAGGCGGAATCGATCGGCCGATCGGTCGGCCGGCTGGGAGTGGGCATCAGTCTCCTCGAGGGACTGGCTGCCCTCGCCGGTGACCTCGTCGATACGGCCCTTGTCAGGTCGCGTCATCCGACACCTCCGTGAGAAACACTTTCCGGTTGTGCTCGACCGAAAGATTGACCGCGCGCTCAAGGCGAAGCGCCGCGATGCCGTCGTCGATCATGCAGGCTGGCGCCGTGCCCTGGTGAATACCCTCCACGAAATCGCGCAATTCGCCGACGAAGCCGTGGATCGCCAGACTATTCTGATCATCAGCCGGACGAATGTCCTCGGGCTCCCAGTAATAGGTCTGGGGATCGTCCGGCAGAAAGCCGATCACCCGCCGCCAATTCTCGACAAAGACCCGTCCCCCGGTTCCGGTGATCGCGACCCGCTCGCTCCAGTTGTTGTGCTCCCCCTCCAGGCAGTTCACGTTGACCAGGCCGATACCGCCATTGGCAAACCGAAGGCTGAGAGCGTACCCGTCTAAACCTTTCCCCCGCGACACCTTTTCGGCGTAGACGGATTCAATCGGGCCCAGAAAGAAACGGGGCAAATCCAGATGATGGGTCGCAAAGCCGTTCAGAAAGTGGTAGACCTCCACCGGATACTGACCGTAGGTATAGCGGGATTCAAACACCGATAAGGCTCCGAAGCCCGGGCGAACCGCGAATGCCTTCGCGCGCAAATACGGGTACGAGAACCGTTTCATGTAGCCGACGGCAAGCTGTTTCCCGTTCCGTTGCGCTGCCTCCTTCATGGCGATTGCTTCGGTCAGATTTTCAGCAGGCGGCTTCTCCACCCAGACGTGCGCCCCTCGTTCCAGACAGTCGATCGCGACCTGGGCCTGGCGTCGCGGGTGCATGCAGAGGATCACCGCGTCGAGAGATTCCCGTTCGAGCATTGTCCGGTGATCGGTGTACGCTGCGCGAACGCCGTGGAACGCCGCGACTCGCTCGGCGAGGTCCCGCTTATGATCTGCCAGCGCGACAAGTTCGGCCAGGAGGGGCGGTTGTTGCCGCCCCTCCTGACTGAGGACAAGTGCCGGTAGCCCTGAAGGTGCTCCGCCAAACGCGGCGCGCAGCGACGGATAGAGGCTCATCCGAGCGTGCTCGCCACAGCCGACAAATCCAACCCGCAGCGGTTGCATCCTCCCTCCCCCTTATTCAGTTGATCTCGGACAGCGCCACCGGTCGGCCTTCGATCGCGGACCGCTTCGCAGCCTGCTCGAGTTTGAGATGAGCGATGCCGTCGTCGATATTTGGAGTTGCTACCTTGCCGTCGCGGACGCACTCGACGAAGTGGCGCACCTCACCGGTGTAGCCGTGCAAAGTACGAAAGTCCATGCGGTCGTTCGGCGACTGATCGTTCGGCTCCCAGGAGTACGGCAAGTCCGGGTCGTGCAGGTAACCGGTCACCCGTCGCCAATCGTCGACGACCAGCCAACCCCCGCGACCGGTGATCTTGACCCGCTCCTGAACGCGTTCCAGACAGTTGGTCTGGAGAACGCCGATCGTTCCATTCGCGAACTGCAGGCTGAGGAGCCAGGCTTCCTCCTGCGGAATCGAGCGGTCACGGTCCTTCAAAACCTGGGCGTAGGTTTCCGGACGATCGGCCTTTCCCCCCGACCGCGAGGCGTAGAGCGCGTAGACGCTGGCGATATCACCCATGAAGAATCGGGCCAGATCCAGGTGGTGGCAGGAGAACGCGTTGAGGAAATCGTAGACCTCGGGAGCGGCGTAGCGCCCGTAGTTGTAATGGGCCTCGTAACTCGTCGCTGGTCCGAACTCCGGGCGTCCCATCAGGTCGATCGCCCGGCGATAGGGTTCAGAGAACCGTTTCATGAAGGCGATCATCACGAACTTGCCGGAGCGATCCGACGCCTCCTTAACGGCGTAGGCATCTTCCAGGGTCTCGGTGGGTGGCTTCTCCACGAAGACCGGCTTGCCCGCGGCCAGGCAATCGATCGCGATTTTCGGTTGGATGCGCGGGTGCATGACCGAAAAGACGCAGTCCAGGTCTTCGCGTTCCAGCATGGTGTGGTAGTCGGTGTACCAGCGTTGGAAACCGAAGACTCGGGCATTCCGTTGGGCCCGATTCTCGTCAAGGTCACAGCAGGCGACGAGCTCGCCGATGGGAGTTTCGAGAGTTGGTGAACCGTTCACCCCGAGACGAAACGCGGGGTAGAGATTCTGGGTCGCGTGGTTTCCACAGCCGATAAAGCCGATTCGTACTAAGCGACTCATCTTCCTCATCTCCAAAATAGTTTGGCGTTAATTGTCCGGTCAGTTGTCGCCGGCGTCGGGATCCCCGTTGGGAGCAATCGCGATTTTGATGGCGTCGCGTCCGTCGATGTGATACCTACCGGAGAGCGCGGCGATGCCCTCGCCAACGCGTTCCAAGGGGAGAAGATGCGACACCATCGCGCGGAAGGGGAATCCTCCCTTTTCGAGAACGCGGAGGGCCACCGCGTAGTGTTGGGGAGTCGTTCCGCCGATTCCCGCGAGGGTTGCCCGCTTGCGAACGAGGTGGCGATAGGGACTGAAGGAGATTTCGCCACTATCCGTCGCGTTGCCAATCTCGCAAAGTTGGCCGCCGTTGCGGAGGTATTCGATCCCTTCCGTTACCGTCGCGGCGACTCCGGTCGCGCCGATGACGATATCGGCGCCCAGTTCGCCCGGCGTGGCCTCCCGCACCAATCGGACGCGGTCCTCGGCGCGGGGCACTTCGGCAATATCAATGCAGACGTCGGCGCCACACTCCCGGGCCAACTCCAGACGTCCTTTCGGTCCCCCGACGACGATTGTCCGCAACGCGCCGGACAGTCGAGCGACGACCAGAGCCGGTAGGCCAATGCCACCGCATCCCTGGATCACCACGGTATCCCCAAGGCGAGCCGGCGTTCGCTCGAGACCGTTGATCGCGTTTGACATCGGCTCGAGCATCACCAGTGATCGAGGATCGACGTTGGTGCGGAACATGGAGTAACTTCCGGCGTCGAGCCGAATGTACTCGGCATACCCTCCGCCGAAGACGTGAATCCGTTCACCTTCGGTCGTTTCCAGCGTACCGCGATTTCCCCGAATGATCGCGACCCGGTCGCCAGTCTGGACCGGACGGCCGAGATAGTCTTTCGTCACACCGTCACCCAGAGCGACGATCCGACCGACGTTCTCGTGGCCGAGCAGAACCGGGAATGGATGATCCGGCCACTGCCCGTGGTAGACGTGATAGTCGGTTCCGCACATGCCGGCGACTTCGGTCCGGACGATCACCCCACCGGGGTCAGGCGGGGGTAATGGAAACTCTCGGATGGCGAAACTCCCATCCGGTCGATCCAGTACACTCCCGCGCGATAGCAGTGTGTCCATACCGCTGCGTTAGCCCTCCTTACATAAATTGATTCGCCCTGATACGAAAAGCGAAGTTTGTCACGGAGTCAGAACGCGGTTTTTACTGCTTCGTCCAATCAATCACCGCCCCCACGATTTCTTGCGGAGCGCGCATCACCAGATCGAACCCGGCCAGCGCCTCGGCCGCAGGAAAGCGGTGGGTGATCAACGGTTTGATCGCGAGACTGCGTTCGCCCAGCACGCGGGCAATCCCGTTGGGATCGTCATAGCCGGCCGGAAATACCGCCGTGGCCCGATGGACGTGGGCGCGATGCGAGTCGATGCTGAACGCGCCAGGGTAATATCCCTGAAGGTTGATCCGTCCCTCGCGTCGAACCAGGCGGAGACAGGTGTCCCAGATTGCCACGCGACTGCTCGTATCGACCACCACGTCTGCGCCTTCGTTCCAGGAGCGATGCACGGCGTCCACGAAGCTTTCCAGATCGCCACCCATGGCAACGTCCGCGCTGTGCTCCGCGGCCAGCGTGACCCGCCGGGGCGTCCGGTCATACGCCATGACCTGAGCGCCGCGCCGGCGGGCGGCTTGCGCCGCCATCTGACCGATCATCCCCAACCCGATGAGCGCGACGTTTTCGCCCGCCTTGAGGGACGTCATGCGCGCGCCGTGAAGGCCCACCCCCGCCATAACCCAGAGCGCGGCTTCTTCGGCATCCGCTTCGGGCGGTAACCGATAGACCTGCGTTGCGTCAAGTACGCCGTAACCGACGTGGCCGGCGCGGCCCTTCGCGTCGAGATCCGCTTCCACCAGTCGCGAGCGTCCCATCAGAACGCGGTCGCCTTCGCGTAGCCCCTCGACGGCGCTCCCCACGCGCTCCACGACCGCGCACCGCTGATATCCGGTCACAAAGGGATAGAACTGGACGATCCGTTCGCCCATGCGATCGTAGGCGCCGGTGATGTAGTGTCGCTCGGTTCCGACGCTGATTCCCGAGACGAGCGTGCGGGCCAGGACTTCGTGTGGCTCAGGATCTGGGACGGTGACCGTTCGCAATTCGACGCGATTGGGCTCCACCACGACGACCGCCCGGGTTCGGACTGGCACAGGTCCTCCTTAGGTTCCTTGAGGGGTCTCGATCTGTCGAAGAATTGAACCGAGCACGTCAAGGTAGTGATCGATGTCGTTCTCGCCGTTGAATAGGTGCGTCGAGGCTCGGACTCGGCCGTCACCCGCCCAGACGTGCACGCCACGCTCGGCGAGGGCCCGGCCGATCTCACTCGCTCGCTCGTGGGCAAAGGAAATACTGGCGCCCCGACGACCACGCGTCGCCGGGCTCATAATCTCGAGGCCCAAATTGTCGAGTCCGGCGATCAAGGTGTCGCCGAGTTGCCCGGCGTGTTCGGCGATTCGGTCGATCCCCACCGCTTGCAGGTATGGCACGGAGCGGGCGAGGACATAGATGCCGGGGAAATTGATGTAACCGGTCTCGAAGCGCCCCGCGTTCGCTTTGAGGGTGTAACGTTCGTAGCGATCCGGGGCAAAGGTATCGGCGACCGAATACCAGCCAATTTCAGTGGGTTGGACGTCCGGCAGCCGAGAGCGGTTCCAGTAGAGAATTCCCAGGCCGTGGGTTCCAAGCTGCCACTTGTAGGTGCTGCTGACGACGAAATCGGCCGACGACGCCGGCACCGGCAGAACGCCAAGAGATTGGGTTGCGTCGACGAGGAAGAGGGCACCGGTACCACGAAGCGTGGCGCCAATCGTCTCAACGTCGTGGCGTAGCCCATTCACGTAGCTCACCTGACTGAGGGCAAGCAGTCGGGTGCGGTGATCCACCGCCGAGAGCAGCGCGGCAGGGGAAATGTCCCAGCGCTCGTGCCGGACCACGCGCACGTCAATACCGCGCGCTTTCAGGCGAAGCCAGGGGAGACTTACCGAGGGAAACTCTAGATCGTTGACGACGACGTTATCGCCCGGCTGAAAGTCGATCAAACCACAGACGGCGTTGATCCCCTCCGAAGCCGACGAGAGGAAGGCGATGTCATCGGCGCTGGCCCCTAATAGGCGCGCTACGGCTTCACGGCAACTGCTCGCCACCTCGGCGTGGTGCGCTCGCCCAGCCTCGGCCCGACTCTTCTGACCGGCGTACGCTTCAAGTGCCGCTAGACCCGCCCGGAGCATTGGACACTCGGCCGCCGTGTACAGATGGGTCATCTGATCGAGGCCAAGAAAGTCTGACCGGGGAGCGAGAGGTACGTTCATCATTTCTCCCTACTGTTCTTCTGGCCAGGTTACCTATGACATCTGTGGAGGTGGGAGGAGATTTGCGATGGCCTGCATCGCCTGGTCGACCTGTCGTCGGCCGTGGCGCAGCGAGAACGTGAGGTGACCCGGAAAAAGTCTATCGATCGAGAGCGCGGCGAGCTTCTCGACGCTGCGAATCGACTCCTGGATCGAGCAGTCCCAGGTTCCCTGGAGGAGGATCTTTCCCCCGAAGAAGACGGCGTCGCCGCAGAATACCGATGTAAACCCATTACGGCGGAGAACGTAGGAGAGGTGACCGGAGGCGTGGCCGGGCGTTTCCAGTACTTCTACGGTGAGATCTCCGACCTGGATCGACGCGCCCTCACTGGCTTCCTGGTTAACCGGACAGGGTACGAAGGCGAAGTCCGACGGATAGACACCCGCGCGCCGCGCCGCGTCCAGACTGATCGCCCTCTCGTCACCTTCACGGACGTAGCGAGCGGCGAGCGGCGAGGCGTAAACCTCAAGGCCAAGTTGTGTCTTCAGCCCCGCCGCTCCGGCCGCGTGGTCGGCGTGCGCGTGCGTCAGGAGCAGCTTGCGCACCCGCCGGACGTCGAGGCCGTCGATCTCGATCTGGCTGAGAATACCCGCGAGATCCCGCCCGCCCCCGGCGTCGATCAAAGCGTACTCGTCGCCCCCGTCCAGTAAATAGACGTGACAATCGAAGTCGTCGGTCAAGTTGAATCCGAGGCGCCCGCTACCAACGATGTGGATGCGATCGGCAATCTTCATCACTGCACTCCTTTGATATCAGCATCAGTGGTGGCTTCCTAGCGGCTGAGTGCGTCCCGCAGCGCACGGAGGTCCGAGTCGGTGACGTCGGCGGGAAGATCAATCCGATGCCGAACCAAGGCGGAATGCAGAGCGCCGGTCAGAGCGCGAAAGCCCCGTTCGGCGACTTCGAGCCGGCACTCGTGGGCACGCTCCGGATCGTCGAGCCAGTCGGCGACGGCTTGAGTGAAGGCGCGCTGTCCGGCGAGATGATCGTCGTACCAGTTACTCGGAGCGCTGTACGGTTCGGCCATTCCGGACGCTTGGTATCCCCAGGTACCGACCTGGGCAATCCAGGCACGTCCCCGACTACACCAGAGATCCAGGTGAAGGTGCATCCAGTATTCGGTTACTCCCGGGGTTCCCAGGCTGCTGGGCGAACACTCCAGCCAGACGTGCCGCTCGCCCGGAAAGACGTAGCGCGCGAGCACATCATTGGGAGCAGCGTGACTCCAGTCGTAGCCTTCTCGTCCCTCTGCCGTCGCCCAAACACTGGTTGGCGTCTGGTCATCGAGAAGGTAGAGGACTAGATCCATCAGATGCGGCCCCATCGCGAGGATCGGGCCGTGCGCGCTAGCCCGCACGAACTGGACAGCGCCGAGTTGTCCGGAGCGGAGAACCTCGCGTAGCGCGGGATACTGAGGAAAGTAGCGCCGCTGGTGATTGACGACGATCTTGCAGCCCGTTTCGCGCTCGATGTCGCGTAGTTTCGCCATTTCGGATGGCCACAGCGTTACTGGCTTTTCGACGACGATCGCTTGCACCCCCATTTCCGCTGCGGCCTGGATTGGTTCCGTTCGAACCGATGGCTGAGTGACGAGATGCATGACGTCTGGCCGCTCTTCTCGGAGCATCTCGCGAAAATCGCCGTAGGTGCGAGGAATCCGAAATTCGTCCGCGAACACCGCGCGCCGCTGATCGTCGATATCGCACGCGGAAGCGATGACCATATTGGCAATGCCCTGATAGGCCAGAGCGTGCCAGCGCGCCCGCGGGCCACAGCCAACGAAAGCGGATCGATAGACATTTTCGGCAGGTGGACGTGAGCTTTCCTCATTCATTTCGATCTCCCGCTGCAAACGCGGCCATTCTTATCCCTTCAAGCCGGACAACGTAATCCCCTGGACAAAGTACTTCTGAAACGCGAGGAACACGACCAATGGGGGAGCGAACGTCAGTGTCGCCATCGCCATCATCATTCCGTACACACCACTGTATTCAAGTTGCAAGAGGGCAATCGCGAGAGGTAGTACCCGCACCTCTTCCCTCGTTGTCGCAATGAGCGGCCACAGAAAGGCGTTCCAGGCGCCCAAAAAAATGAGCGCGGCGAGCGCGGCGAGGGCCGGCTTAGAAATCGGCAGTATAATCCGCCAGAAAATGCCGAACTCGGAACTCCCGTCGATTCGAGCAGCGTCAAGTAACTCGCCCGGAATCGAAAGGAGAAACTGCCGCATGATGAAAATACCCAATGGTCCGGCTGCCATCGGGAGGACAATTCCCTGGTAGGTGTTGACCCATTGAAGGCGGACGATGATCACGAAGAGGGGGACGATAAGAACCTCAAATGGGATCATCAACCCGCCGAGCATCAAGTAAAAGATGAGACTACGTCCGGGGAACGGAAGCTTAGCAAAGGCGTATCCCGCTAACGCTCCGAGAAAGACGACGATTAACGTATCGCTGATTGAAACGATCGCGCTATTCAGAAAGTATTTCGCGACCGCGGCCTGAGAGAAGAGCGCGGTGTAGTTGCTCAGCGTCGGATGGGTTGGAATGAACTGTGGCGGGAAAACGTAAAGACTCTGCGTCTCTTTGAGAGATGTCGTGATCATCCAGAGGAGAGGCAGGGCCGAAAGCGCGCTGAGCGCGGCAAGAATGATGTACGTGGCAACAACCGCGGTTAGGCCTCGCCGACCGATTGCCGAGCGAGCTCTGGAGATTCTGTCGGCTCGGGAAGCGACTGTGGCGTCCATCAGCGATGCCTCCTTGGATGAACGAAAGTGTCCTTGGTGTTCCCTTGTCGCATTACGTCCCGCTCGCTTCGTTAGTCGGTCGCCGGACGAAGCACCCGCAATTGCACGAGAGTCAGGATGAAGATGAAGCCGAAAAGAACCCACGCCATCGAGGTGGCGTAGCCCATGTTGACGGACCGGAACGCCTGGTTGTAGATGTAAAAGCTCAAAGTCTCGGTGGCGTAGAAGGGGCCGCCGCCGGTCATAACGTAAACCAGATCGAACACCTGAAAAGATCCCAGCGCCGCGAGTACCACCACGAGCGCAATTGTTGGCCGCAAAAGGGGAAGGGTGATGTGGATAAACGTAGTCCAGCGTGAGGCACCGTCAATCGCGGCAGCCTCTAGTTGCTCGACCGGAATGTCCTGTAGGCCGGCGAGGAAGAGCACCGAGAACCACCCAAATCGCTGCCAGACGCTGACGACGACAATGGCCGGGAGAGCAGTAAGGGTGTCTCCTAACCACAGGTGTCCGGGCAGATGGGCGAGCCGAAGCACTTCGTTCAGAAGACCAACGTCCGGTTGATAGACGAAGAGCCAGATAACGCCGACGACCGTGCCCGCGATGATTGCCGGGATGAAGGTCATCGACCGAAATAGGTATCGTAGGGGGAGCGTTTGATTTACCAGTACCGCGGTGAGGAGAGCGATCACCGTTGTTAACGGCACTGACATGGCCGCAAAGAGCAGGGTGACCTGCAGTGCGCCCCAGAAGATGCTGTCACCTATGAGGTGACTGTAGTTCGCAGGCCCAACAAAGATTGGAGTGTTCATCCCGCTCCAGCGATGGAAGCTGATGAAAAGCGCGTAGAGGAGAGGAGCCCCGAGGAAGGCGAGAAACAGAATCACGCTCGGCAAGATGAATAAGTAGCCGGTTAATGAAACGCGATATCGCCGCTTCGACAAAATGCTCGGAAGCATGAGATCTCCCTCTCCGAAAGGCCCGGGTGGCCGAAGTCGTGGTCCTACGCCACTGTGCCTTCTCCTCACGTCACCAGCAGGCTTGCTGCCCTGACCCGGAGGAGGCCGCCGGGGCACGGTCGTCGTGGATTATCGAATGCCCCGGCGGTTACGGCCTGTCCTCGTAGCCTGATGTCTCAGCTCTTGTATTTGCTCAGAACGTCCGAATCGATCTTGTCAGCCGCAGTCTTCAGTGCCGCTGCCGGATCCATCTTTCCGAGCAGCGCGGCCTGGATCATCGGCGACACGATCGCCCAGGCATCCCAGAGACCAGGTGACTTTTCAATGCCACCGTACTTCGCTTCGTCGAGGGCGCGGATATACTTCTTGTCGGTAACCGCCTTTTGGAACTCCGAGAGTACCGACTCACGTGGCGGGACAAAGCCGAATCCGACGTTGTAATCGAGATTCGCCTTGCCCGAGGTCAGAAAGTTGACCCACTGCCAGGTCTGGTCCTTGTACTTGCTTCCCGCGAAAATTGCCTGAGCACCCACACCGCCGTGCGTCCATCGGACGGTTCCCTGCAACGTATTCGCGACGTCGAAGTTTGTCTTCGGGAAATCGTGCTCGACCTGCTTGATCAACGACAGTTCAAAGTTGTTTTGGTAGCCGTATTGCTGCTGTCCGAACGCGCTGACGAGATCATCTCCTTTGTCTCCAGCATCGCTCGGATTGCAATAATCCTTGAAGGTCTTGACCATGAACGTGAGAGCGTTGACACCTGCTTCGGAGGCGTAGCCGCACTTCCCGTCCTGAGTCAAGAAGTGCCCACCGGCCTGATAGAACCAGGGATTGAAATTGCCGACGGGAATATCCGACAGGACCGCCATCCAGGTTGGCCAAACCGAAATCTTGCCGCTCGATTTCGCCGTCTTCAGCGAGTCCATCGTCTGGGTGTATTCGTCCCAGGTCGTTGGGGTCTTGGTCGGATCAAGCCCAGCTTGTTGCCAGACGTCGGTGTTGTAGTAGGCAACCCGGAAGGCGTAGAGGACGGGAATCTCGTACATTTTGCCACTCCAGGTCATCGCATCTCGTGGCCCCTGGATAAAGTCATTCACGTCGACCTTACTGGAACCGATGTACGGATCCAAGGGAGCGAGAGCATTCTGAGCGACGTAGGTCGTAAACTCATCGACGTTGACGTACGAGGTATCCGGCGCCGCGTTCGCGGCGACCGCTGACATAACCTTCTGGATCCGGTCGGTCCAGGGCACCAGCTCAATCTTGACGCCGATATTGGGGTTCGTCTTCTGAAAGTCCGCGATGATCGGATTGAAGACCGTGCTATCGTCCTTCGACAGAGGATGCGCCCAGTGGGTCAGGGTTACATTCGCCGCGTTCCCCTGTGCCTGCTGCGCTGCCGGCGCCGCGGTTGACGCGGAAGCTTGTGTTGGGGCGGCGGCCGGCTGAGTGGGCGCCGTTGCGGCGGTATTTGGAGCGGCCGCGGCGGCAGTTGGGGCCGCGGGGGCCGTGGTGGGTGAGGATGGCGCCGTCGAGCCACACGCCTGGAGAATCGCCGCGACCGCGAAACCGGATGCGGTCGTTAACCCTAGACGAAGGAAACGCCGCCGGGAGGTCAAGCCCGAAGTGCTCGGAACGGTCATCGTAGTCTCCTCATTAAAACATGCCGCGAAATCAGTCGTCGTCGAAGCGTTGACGGTTGCGCCTTCTGATTCTCAGTACGACTTCATATCCCGAGTTTCCTCCTTCCTTCCGGTTAGAAGCTATGTCGAAGCGGAGCGACCCATCGCTGAAGCAATCGGACATTATCCTCCCGGGCTTTCGCGAAGAGACGGCGGGCCAGAGTGTCGGCGAGCGCGGGATTCGGCGACAGAATGGCATCAACCAGCTCGCCATGATCTTTCGTTGCCACCGCCAGGCGATCCGGTTCCGAACCGTCGCGAAGAAACGTATTCCGCACCCTCTCGACGACCGGATACACCAGACCGGCAGTCTGAGATAGCTTCGGATTGGCGGCAATCTCCCGAATCGTGTCGTGGAGTTCCGCGTCGACTTTGATCCAGTTTTCCATATCTGCTTGAGCCGCGGCGCTGCTCATCCGATCGAAGATCGTTTTCAGCGTGGATGTATGGTCGTCGTTCATACGCTCGGCGGCGAGACGACTCGCAAGGCCTTCGAGAACCTCAATAACGAAATAGGCATTTTCGACATCGGCAACCGAGACCTGGGCGACGACAACGCGACGTGATGGCGAAATTTCTATGAGCCCTTCGCTTGTCAGACGGCGGATCGCCTCGCGCACCGGCGTTCGGCTCGTGCCAAGCCACTGAGCAAGAAAGCTCTCTTGAAGTTGCTGTCCCGGTTGAAAGGAAAGATCCAGAATCGCGGCCCGGATCGCCTGGTAGGCTTTCTGAGCAAGATCCCGGTCTTCTAGCCCGTTCAGCCGTGCCGGGCTAGCCGGAGTGACGTTTCCAGGCGGAGTATCTATCCTTGCCACCGCTCTTCGATCTCCAATTCGGTATACTAATCTGCATACATTTTAGTAAACCGAAGTGTTTAGTCATTGGTCGACGAAATTGCGCGCATTTTAGCGTACCGTCTGGTGCTCGTCAATAGCGTGTTTCGGGGGATCTTCACGGACTGTAGTCAGGCTGATCCAAACCGGAAGTCCTGCTCAGCCAGTGGCCACGAAGGTACCACGCTTGTTCTGTGTCGACATCAGCTCGATTGACAGGCTGATATTCGGCGCGTAGGCTGTGCGTGATGTATCGCGTCTCAGGATCCACTCGTGATCTCTTCTGCCCACCATGTGGTACTTACAATCCGCTTGGCACGACTCAGTAGCACTTGGGGTGCTGAACGCGGCCCGTATCCCGGATCGCCAGGCTCGACCGGCTGGACCCAGTGATAACCTCGGAACTAAGGAGAAGGTGATGATTCGGGTTGGTCTGATTGGGGCCGGCTATATGATGCAGGTCACGCACCTGATGTCGCTGCGGGCGATCGACGGAATCGAACGCGTCGCCATCGCCGATTGGGATACGGCCCTGGCGGAGCGAGTTGCCCGGGCGAACGGAATCCCTCGGGTCTACCCGAGTGCCGGTTCCCTGGTCGAGGGCGAGCCGAATCTCGACGCGGTAGTCGTCGTCACCCGCAAGGAACACCACCTGGACGCCGCCCTCCCGGCACTAGAACGAGGAATCGCTACGCTGATCGAGAAGCCCCTCGCGTCCAACATTGAAGGTGGCCGTCAGCTTGTGGAAACCGCCGAGCGGACCGGCGCGATCCTGATGGTGGGCTACATGAAGCGCTACGATCCGTGGGGGAGCGTGGGACGAGCGGATCACGATCTACGGAAGTACCGGGCAAGCCGAGATCGGCTTCCCGGCTCCCCTTCTGTTTCGCAAAGCGACCGCCCTGGTGGTGCGGACAAACGCTGGCGAACAACGACCGCTGCTCGAAGATCGCGAGGCCTTCACCGAGGAGATGATCCACTTTCTGCAGTGCGTGCAGGAAGGGCGACAACCCCTGACGTCTGGCCGGGATGCCCTGAAGGATCTTGCGTTCTGCGCGCAAATCGTCGACGCCGCGCTCACCGGATGAGCCGACAGGTAGGCCGCGCCCAGAACTGAAAACCTACACCGCCACTAACTCCGCCTTCAGCCCGGCTTCCTTCCGGTAGTCTTGTAAGCGCTTGAGCGTGGATGGGAGCATCGGCACCCCGCCTTCGCGCAGGTTCCGCTCGCGGGCACGCATTTCTATCTCGCCGGGCAGCAGGACTTCGGCCACCCCATCGGCCAGCTCGGACTTCTTGACGTCGTCGATCATGCGGTCGACCCGGGACGTGAACTCCGCGATCGGCATGAAGATCTCCGGGTTCAGGGCCAGGAAGAAGTGGCCCAGGCCGTGCTCAACCGCGCCACTGCGGAAGGTCTCGCGACTCAGGTCCAAGCAGAACTTCGCGCCGCTGAGTAGGCCCGCAAGCGTCTCCATCACCAGCGCCAGTCCGTAGCCCTTGTGCTCGGCGATGGGCACGCCCAGGCCTTCCGGGGCATCCTTCGGGTCCGTCGACAGACGACCGGTCTTGTCCATCATCCAACCCAAGGGGATCGGCTTACCCTCAGCGATCGCCAGGCCGATCTTGCCCTGGGCGACGACGCTCATCGCGATGTCGAGAACGATCGGGAGATGCCGAGCGGCGGGAATGCCCACGCCAAGGGGATTGTTCCCGAACGTTGGGCTGACGCCGCCCCACGGCGCGAGGACAAGCCCGCCGTTGGTCGTTGCCATGCCTACCAGGTCTTCCCTCTGCATCATCCAGCCGTAGTGGCCGGCCGCGCCAAAGTGGTTTGAATGCTGCACGCCGACGATTCCGACGCCCTGTTCTTTCGCTCGAGCGATGGCCTCCCGCGTCGCCACGACGCTGATCCACTGTCCGGGACCATTGTCCCCGTCAAGGCGCGCGCTCACCGCGGTTTGCTTGATCGTCCGAACTTCCGGCCGGGGATTCATCTGACCAGCCTTGATTCGGCGGCAGTAGCCCGGAACGTCTCCCATGTTGTGGGTGGGCTGCCCCCGAAGGGCCGATTCGAGCTGAACCTCGGTGACGATCGCCGCGCCCTCCTCCGGCAGACCGGCTTGGATGAAGGCTTCGACTCCATAGGCGCGCAAGCTCTCAATCGTGACGCGGGTCACCGGCTGCACTTCCGGTATGGCCATGGCTGTTTTCCTCCTACGTCAATCGCGCGAAACGTCTCCGAGCACGAATAGGTGGCAGTTACCGCTCTCCCGACGATGCGACACAATCCCTGCTTGGATACGTTTAGTGGGTGAATACACCGACCACTGCACGAGATTATCGCCCCAACCGCGAGATGTAAAGTTCCGAATCCAAAACGCCGATACGGACAATCAACTCGCCGTCGATCGAAGGCTTGTAAAAAATCCTCGGCCAGCGTTCCCTCACCGGCCGCGACTTTCCCGGCACCGACCATGCGCTGAGCGCGGGGAATTTTAGCCTTTCGCCCCGCTCATCATGCTCTCAATGTCGCAGTAAATGAGGTCACGACAGCCGACTGAAAATCATACGATGCGGACCGTAAGATAAGTTCATCGTGTTGATACCAGTCGAGGCGCTCGCGCATCGGCACTGGTTGAAATTCGGAGTTTGGCGTTGCAAGCCAGGAACTCCACGCTCCAGCGTCCTTGCCAAAGTCCTCATTGGTGATCTCCCGTAGCTCGGTGTGCGCGTGCTCGGCTAAGAGCGCACGCGTGTCGTCAAGGTAAGCGATAAGCACGCGATAACCAGCGGCGCTCCCACAGCGTGCCATCGCCCGCCCAATCGTCAGTTCCAGAAATGCCTGGCGCTCCTGGAAGAAGTCTGGCTGGAAACGACTTCGGGTGTGCTGATTTTGGAGCGTCAGGTGGGAGTGTATCTGCTCAAGAATCGGGATCGCGGCGGGATCACCTAACCGCTCGGCACCGGAGCACACGGCGTGGACGTAGTAGAAAACCCCTTTGAACCGATCACGAATGTCTTCTTCGCTGGCCTCCAGTAGATCAGCAACCCGGTGCCAAACCGGAACGCTTCGGTGGTCACAGGCAATGCCCAGGGAATAGAGCAAGTACGCCGCATCGGGCATGGCACCCTGGTCGGGCGGGAGGTTGGCGTGACGAATGCGTGAGGTACGAGACGGCAACTTCCCATCAGCGAGTTGCCGCTCGATTTCGTCGATAAGTACCGGTGTCGCCGACGGAGATTGATAGGTCGCCAGAGCCTGAGCAATCAGCACTTGACGCTGCCCCCGGGCCGTCTCGATCGCGCGTTCGAGAATTGGCACGATGCGTGGCCCAGCGGTACAGACCTCTGCGAATGGGATGGCGCCTCGGTAGACCTCGTTCATGTCCATGTCAGAGTAATCGTAGAGAGGATGGTCCGCGGTAAGGGACTCGACGAGGGTTTCCAGATCCTCGTTGGCATACACGCGAGCGGTCAACCTTCGGTCGAGTATCTCCCGAGGCAGGACACCGGCGTCGACAAGACGACGCTGTAACTCGTTAATCGAGATCGCTCGCGGAGTGCAGCGATCCTGCACCGCTAAGCTCGCGGCAAGACCAGCAACACCACCGAGATTTTCCAGGTCAGCCTGCATGCGAATGGCCGGTAAAGCATCGTGGGTTGCCGAGAAGGCTTTGCCGACGACAAGAATACCCTCCAGTCCCCTGGGGAGAAGCGCGCGGTAGGGAATCTCAACCTCAAGATTCGGTGGGATCAGGCCGAGATTGACCCAGTCAGCTCCGCTCACTCCTTTGACGTCGTGGTTACTGAAATGAACGTTGACAACATCGGGCCAAGCGCGCTGGAGGAGCTGATCCGTCAGAGTCAAGACGACGTCAGCCAGGATATGGCGAGTCTCTCGTGAGGCGACGTAGATGCCGTGATCGTGACAGTTTTCCCCTCGGCGGCGCCCCGCAAGAATCGCCCGCGTGTAGTCCTCGACGTTCGAGACATCCACGGTGCTGGTAAAGTTGTTGCGGCTCCGTCCCGGTCGTGCGAACTGAGCGATGGAGTACCACATGGCCAGATGGTCGCGAGCGGAGCCATAAACGTATTCGGCACCGGCGAACGCGGCGAGGTCGCCGTCACCCGTCGCGTCGATCACGACAGATGCCAGAATGACAAAGACACCGAAACGCGTGGCGACCACCGCTCCGCGGACACGGTTCCCCTCGACCACGGTTCCAATTGTTATCGCATTGAAGTTGACTTCGACGCCGGCCTGCTCCGCTTCTCGCAAGAGGCCGTACATTTTCCCCTCGACGTTCCAGACCTTGAGGCGGTGACGGAGACTCTCGTGAATCTCGTCCACTACTTGGGCGACACGGTTCGCAAAGCCAACCTTCCGTCCAAACCAATAGCTATCAACGCCACCCAGGGTCGCGGTGCCTCCCAACCCTGGATTCAACTCGACCAGGACTGTCCGCGTACCCTCGCGAGCCGCCGTCATCGCCGCGGTAGCGCCACTCGTCCCGCCGCCAACCACCAGGACGTCAACCTCGTGCAATACCGGAATCACGCTTCGGTGAACGTGACACTCCTTGTAAAGGCGCCCGCGCTGGGGACTGGCGGGCTCGCGCACGATCAAGGGTGAAGCGATTGTTTGATCATCCTGGGAAGCCTCAACCTTCGGCGCTGCCTCTTCGAACTCTCCAGCGTCAACGGTTCCCCTCGCTTGGGTGCTGGCTGCCCACAGTAGCGGGATTGCATTGGCAAACGCCGTACCGATCCGCCAGGACGTTATGGGGTTGATAAGCCGGTAACACTGTTCCTGCGGGAGTCGTGCCGCCTCGCTAAGGCACCAGAGCCCTTTTAAGGGACCAGCGAAGTCCGAGAGTCGCGCGGAAATAGGCGACACCGATAAGGCTTCCGCGGCAGTCGCGTCGAATGGCGTTGCCCACACAATACGTGAAGCCTCGAGCCGAGGCGTCTGCGGGCCGGACAACTCGTAAGACGCCGCGGCCAGGCTTGCGTCGGCGAACGTGAGAAGGTTATTGATCAGCCAGGACGCCAATCGGAGGGTTCGGTGCCGTGCCTCGATTTCACGCTTCATTGTTGCGGCAAGGTCAAAGCCATCGATGGGAAACTGGAGGGGACACTCGATCAACAGGTGGTCCGGGCCGCGGTAGCCGCGATGGACAACGACGCGGTTTCCGTGAATGCCGAAACTAGCGGGGACCGACAGTTCGCTCTCCTCGATCGGTCTCGCACCAGTGAACTCCAGCGTACGGGAGAATATTGCTTGGCGACCGTCCATTGGCTCGAACGTCGCTCCCGCCAACCGGGCAACCAGGGCGGTTTCGGTCGAATCGATGATCTGGGAGCAGGTGATCACCTGCCGTCCCGACTTGTTGCCAATCACCACGCCGCTCAACGCGTGGCCAACGCGCAGCACTTCGGTGGGAAGACTTGCGTAGATAATCTCGACCCCGGCTGAGAGGAGGGCATCTTCGAGAGACACCTTGACCGCGTCGAGCTTTAGAGCATACTCACTACCGCAAAGCGGCGCGAAATCCGGCACGGTCTGCCGTAGGGGCTCCGGAAGCTCCTCTTCGAATGCCCCCACCTCGATCCAGGGTCGCAATGTTGCCGTAACCTCGCGCCCCAAATAGGTCCGAGGCTCGACAAGGACGACTCGATACCCCCGCCAGGCAAGTCCAATCGCGGCCGCGCAACCCGCGAACGATCCGCCGACGACGAGGACATCCGCCGCACGGAGAATGGGCAGGGAATCTCGTTGCGTAACGACGACCATTGTTTTCCCTCAAGTCCCTGGTCGCGGCGGCTGTTATCGTTTGGACCAAGCGGTTCTGACGGAGGACACCGCCGGAGTGGCCAGGGAAGACGACTTCGTCATTGGTTTCGGCCGCGACGAACGCACTCTCACGGGTTGTCGACAAGTGCGGGTTCGCTCTTGGCCCACCAACAAGTACCTCACGCTGCTGTGTCCTAAGCACAGTAGCGGCACACCGCCCGCTATGCTGAAATCTCAATGATGACAAGATTCTGGTCGACCGACACCGGGTAGGTTTCGGCCACGTACGGGCCCTTGATCATACCCGGCATCTCCGCGGCCTCCTCGCCGGAACGGGCTTCCACGTAAACCTCGTACTGCTTGACCCGGACTTTCGTAGGATCGAACCACGATTGACCAGTCTTGACGTCGAACTCCCAACCGTGCCAGGGGCAACGCAAGATCTCACCGTCACGGACGTACGAGTATTCAGAGGGGCGCGAGGACAGCACGAGCCCGATCAGATTGCCGTCGCAAAGCGGACCTCCCTGATGCGGACAACGATTTCGGAGCGCAAAGAACTCGCCGTGAATATTCAAAACGCCGATAGAACGTCCCGCGACCTGAACAATCTTTCGCCTTCCCGGCGGAATTTCACCAACCGTCGCCACGGCGTAGCGTGCCATCATCGCCCTCCGATCCAATCAACCCCGGTGTGTCGCCCACTGCCGCCAGCGTGGTCTTGATCCTACGCCGGGCTAGTCAGGCCAGCCGATAAAATGCCCGAGCATTCTCCACCATAATCTTCCGTTGCAGAACGGCGGGCAAACGAATCGGAAAGGCTTGGTTCGGGGCATCGAAATCCCAGTGTGGGTAATCCGTCGCGAACATGAGGAGGTCTTCTGAGCCCAGATGTTCGAGCACCTTCAGGAAGTGGGAAGGATGCGTTGGCTCCTCCATGGGCTGCGTCGTGAGACGGACGCGCTCGCGGATGTACTCGGACGGCGGTCGTCGCACCCGGGGAATCTCCTCGTGGAGCTTCTCCCACGCGCGATCGAGTCGCCACATCAGCGGCGGAAGCCAGGCAAAGCCCCCCTCGATGAGGGCAACGCGTAAGTTCGGAAAACGTTCAAAGATCCCCTCGTAGACCAGGCTCGTCAACTGAGCCTGCATCGTTTGGGATGCCCCGACGTGATCTTCAATATAATAGGAGACCCACCCGGCACTCGTGATCGGGCCACTACTGGTCCCACCGAAGTGGATTCCAATCGGCAAGCCGTGACGCTCGGCCGCTTCGTAGATCTTCCAATACTTGCGGCGTCCCAGCGGCTCACCGGTGCGGCTCAAAACCAGCACCTGCACGAAGCCCGGGTGACCGCCGAGGCGCTCGATCTCTTCGGCCGCCAGATCTCCATCCTCGTACTGAACGACGATCGAGGCGCGCAATCGGGGCTCCGGATTCAGCCACTCTTCGATCAGCCAATCGTTCGTTGCGCGGGCAAGGGCTGCGCCATACTCCAGATCCTGGTGGCCACCGATTCCGACGAATGGATTAAGGATCCCGCAGCCGATGCTGTAGCGGTCGAGCAACTGTTCGCGGAGAAAGGGGAGATCCGATCCGGGCGGCAGACCAGACGGCGGCCAGGAATCGGTCCGAGCGTTACCGGTGACCGAACGGGGATAGGACGACCCGGGACGACCACTCCGTCCGCTCACCAAGTCGTGGTGTCGACGCCACCGATCGGGAAGATACTTCAGCAACGTCTCCCGTGACGGTAGATCGTTGTGAATATCGGTATCGATCAGCCCATCCGTGACCGTTGAGGAAGTCTCCCGTTCCGTTGTCGGTGCTTGCATAGTCATTCTCCACGCGACGGGTCAACCCGCCGACACAACTCCGTCCGGTTCATCGCTTCAGTTCGCCGGTCGCCGGGAGCCCGTAGAACGAACTGGCATTTTCCAGCATGATCTTCCGTTTGATCGATTCCGGAAGCCCCCGCGGAACTGCCTGCTCGGGCATCTCGAAATGCTGGTGGGGATAGTCCGTTGAAAACATGAGCATTTCATCAGAATCGAGCATGTCGATCGTCTCAAGGAGCCAGCGGGGCTCCATCGGCGCGTCCTGGGGTTGGATTGTCAGCCGGAGGTGATCCCGGATGTACTCGGAGGGGAGTCTCCGCACCCACGGAATCTCTCGGCGTAGCGCCTTCCAGTCCTTGTCGAGTCGCCACATGAGCGACGGCAACCAGGTGAATCCGCCCTCAATGAGCGCCACCCGCAGTTTAGGGAACTGATCGAAGACACCTTCGCAGACCAGACTCACGACCTGTGTCTGAAAAGCCTGCGCCATGTCCACGTACTCTTCGATGTAATAAGACGGCCAGCCGACCGGGGTGAAGGGGTGACCCGCGGCTCCGCCGAAATGAATTCCAATCGCCAGGCCGTGCTGCGATGCCGCTTCAAAGATCGGCCAGTAGTACCGGTTCCCGTAGGGCACCGCCGAAAGGACGGGTAAGTACAGCTGAACGAAGCCCGGATAATCGCCGAGGCGCTCGATTTCGCGAACTGCCAGGTCCGGATGCTGGGTCGAAACAACCAGCGACGCGCGAAGCCGGGCGTCCCGGCTGAGCCACTCGGCGACCAGCCAGTCGTTGACCGCGCTCGCCATCGCGGCGCCGCAGTCCGGATTGTGAATAGTCTGCACGGCGTAATCGCAATTCAGAATTCCGTAAGCCGCACTCCAGGTGTCGAGTGTCTGTCGTTGTAACAATCCCAATTCAGAGACCGGAAGCCCGTCAGAAGGCACTTTCGTGCCGGGTTGAGTGGACGTCGGCATGTTGCGCGGATAGGAGGTCACGGAGGGACCTTTGAACGCGGAGACTCGGATGTAGGCGCGCCAGTGCTCGTCGAGATAGGGGAGGAGCGCCTCAACCGAACGTACGGTCGGATGGATATCGCAGTCGATGACGCTAAGTTTGGTGAAGGTCGGAGCGAGTTGGTCCACTATCGGCATCAGGTCCTTTCCCATTCACACCCGTCCTACATTTTCAGACCGGTCAAGACAACGCCCTCGACGAAATAGCGCTGGGCCATCAGGAATATGGCGATGACCGGCAACAGGGCAATGAGGGCGGCAGCCATCATAAGGTTGTAAAAGCTGTTGTACTGGCCGCTAAAGAGTTGGACCCCCAGCGCGACGGTGAACAGGCTGGTCTGATTGAGGTAAACCAGAGGGGTGAGAAACTCGTTCCAACTTCCCACGAAGGCGAAAATGGCAACCGCCGCCAGCGCCGGCTTACAGAGCGGGAGGATGATCCAACGGTAGATTTGCCACCAACCACAGCCATCAATCTGGGCGGCCTCGTCCAGATCCCGTGGGATGGTGAGCATGAACTGACGGAGCAGGAATACGAAAAACGGGCTGGCGAACAGCGAGGGAACGACCAGAGGGACATAGGTGTTGAGCAAATGGAGGCGAAAAACAATCACGTACTGGGGGATCAGAGTCACGACGAAAGGGAGCATCATGGTTGAGAGCATGAGGATGAACCAGAACTCACGCCCGGGGAAGCGTGTCCGAGCGAAGCCAAAGGCGACGACGGACGACGAGATCACCGACCCAATGACAAACAGCAGGCTGATTTCGACTGAGTTTGCGATGAACTGGGCAAAGGGAAGGTCCTGGAAGACCTGGACGTAGTTGATCCACTCCAGGGAGTTAGGGATCCAGCGCGGTGGATACTCGCCAATCTCGCTGAGGGTCTTCAGGGAAGTGCTGACCATCCAGAAGAATGGCAGGAGAAAGCCGGCCACGATGAGCCACATCGCTAGATAGGTGGCAATTGGGATGACGGAGAAATGCCGAGGACGGACGCGCGGCGCAGCTATTCCTTCAGCCCCTCTAGCGGCCTGCATAGTACACTCGCTCCTGAGACAGGTACAAGACGAAAAGGGTCAAGACCATCACGAAGACCAACAACACCCAGGCCAGCGCCGACGCGTACCCCATCTTGAAGTAGACAAAGGCGTTGTTGTAGAGGTTAAGGACGTAGAAAAGGGTCGAATCCGCCGGCCCTCCTTGCGTCACGATGAACGCTTGCGTGAAGACCTGGGATGCCCCGATGATTCCAGTGATCACGGTAAGCAGAATCACCGGCCCCAGTTGCGGGATGACCACGTTCGTGAAACGAGCCCAGACCGACGCGCCGTCTACCAGCGCGGCCTCGATCAGTTCGCGAGGAATTCCCTTCAGGCCGGCGAGGAAGATGATAGCTTGGCTCCCGACGCCCCAGACGGACATCAGGATGAAAGCTGGCTTGGACCACGTCGTTGAGGTAAGCCAGGGAATGGCTGGAAGGCCAACTTGCTGCAGCAGGTAATCGACCATGCCGAGTTGTGGGGCGAAGAGCCAGGCCCAGAGAATCGCCGTCGCAACGCCACTGGTAACAACCGGGAGATACACGATCAGACGATAGAGCGCGCTGCCCCGCAAAGGCCGATTGAGAAAGATGGCGACGCCCAGCGCGACCAAAAGGTCCAAAGGCACCGAGATAAAGGTGTAGTACGCGGTGTTCCACAAGCTTTGAAGTGTCACGTGGGAATTCACGACATCGGAGTAATTGGCCACGCCGACGTAATGAGCCGGCGAGAGCAGATTCCAACTCGTGAAGCTGAGCACAAGGCTTACCAACATCGGCCCGGCAGTCCAACCGATGAAGCCAACCAACCAGGGCGCGATGAAGAGATAGCCAGCGATCGCTTCCCGTCGGCGCATGGCGGCCGCAATTCTCGGCATGGTACGCCCTTCCCCCTTGTCGTTGCTCCGTGTCCCTCTGATTACTGGCCCTGCTTGGCGATAATTCCTTCCGCATCGGTTTGGGCCGTCTTCAAAGCCTGATCAACGCTCACCTTGTTGAGGAAGGCGTTGTCGAGGTCGGACTGGAGGCGGTTCGTGACTTCATCCAACGACAGGAAGGTCGGGATCGTTTGGGACTTGCTCGCCAGAGTTTCGACGACATCGATGTGTTCCGCGGGCGAAGCGGTAAAGTCAGCCGACTTGTAAGAGGAGGCGAGAACCGGCAACAAAGTGTGAATCTTCGCCAGGCTATCTTGCACCGATGAAGTCAGGAAGAACTGCGAGAGTGCAAAGGCTTGCTGGGGAAACTTCGTGTGGGCGGTCACCATCCCGTGAGCGCCCGGGTTGAACATGGTCAAGTTGTCCTTGCCGGTAGGCGTGGGCACCGGAGCAATTCCCCACTTGAAACGTGAACCGATCAGATTCGGATAGTCCGCGAGCACCCAGTTACCATTAGTCATCATCGCGACCTTGCCCGCCGTAAACGGGTCAGCCCCACCGACGGTTGCGATTTGTCCCGGCTTCGCGGACACCTGGTCCTTGTAGATCAAATCGACCTGGAATTGTGTTGCCTTCTGGACATTCGGGCTATCCAGTTTGACTTGGGCCGAGAAACTTGCGTTCGGGACGATCCAATCCGTGGCGCCATCTGCGTAGATCCACGGCGACCAACCAGTTTCCCACGAGTTGTAGGCGTAGGCCCCCCAGACGTTGCTCGTGGTGAGTTTCTTGGCAGTCTGGAGGAACCCATCCCAGGTCCACTCCCCCTTTTGCCACAGATCATACGGCGTGGACAGGCTCGCCTGGGTAAACATATCCGCGTTGTAGAAGAGTGGGTATACCTTCGAGTAGTCCTCGAGACCTCCGAGGATCTTGCCGCCGGGTCGGAAGATATCGCCAAACGGCACGTATTGGCTGTAGTCAAACTTGGCATCGGAAAAGTAAGACGTGACGTCGAGCAGAACCTTGGCATTCACCAACGCCGGGTAGTAGTCCGCTGCGATGTGGATGACGTCGGACAGTGAGCCGGACGCGGCCTGTGACAAGAGCTTTGCCGAGTAGTCGCTGGGTGCGTTAATGACCTGTACCTTGACCGAGGGGTTGGCCTTTTCGAACAGGGTGATGAAGTCCTTGTCCATCGTCAGCAAGCCACCGGTATTCCAGGTGCTCCACTGCAGGTTCGCGGACTGCTGCTGCGGTGCCGCGGTGGCCGCGGGTCCGGTCGTCGGTGTCGCTGCTGATGCCGCGGCCGCGGCAGTTGGGGCTGCTGTCGGTTGAGCCGCGGATGACGTTGAGGTTGTCGCGGCTGCCGTCGGGGAACCACCGCCCGGCGCACATGCGCTCACGAACGCGGAAACCGTCAGCGCACCCAATCCGAGAGTGGTTCCGGCCAGGAGGCGCCGTCGAGTCCATCGCACCTGCGAGAGTAAATGTGCGTTCCCGGGTGTTGCGCTGCCCATGTCCTGTTCCTCCAATCGAAGATTCTCTAGGGAATCTTTGCGTTTCCGGAGTAGTTGCGGTCGTCCAACCACTCCAAAGAATCGTTACGTTCACTTGCGGGTCGACGTCAAATCCGACTCTTTATGTCGCGCCCACACAAGGCGCCTACTCGCAACCGCGTTTCATTGGTGTGCATTGTATTTAGGCTTTAACTGGCCTGTCAATATCGGCGATATTGAATCACCGTCGATCCATGTCCGGGCAATGCGTGGGCTTCCGTCGAAGCGCATGAAGTGGCATACTTTTTTCAATCGCAAAGGAGGCTCTCATCGTGCCAAAGATTGGTTTCATCGGTGCCGGCAGCGCGGTCTTCGGTCGGCGCCTTGTAACGGACTTGCTGTACTTCCCGGAGTTGCAGGAGAGCACGATCGCACTCATGGACGTCAACGAAGAACGACTGGAGATTATGCTGCGTTTAGCCACCAAGCTGAAGCAGGACAATCACCTAGGCGGCGTGACCTTCGAGGCGACAACGGATCGACGCCGCGCCATAGACGGTGCGGATTACGTCATCAGCAGCTTCGAGGTCGGCTCAACGGTCTGCCGCGCCCTCGACCAGGAGATTCCGTTCAAGTACGGCCTCCGGGTCTGCTACAGTGGTGGAACCCAACGACTCGCCCAGGACCTGCGCCAGATTCCGGCCATCGTCGCATTGTGTCGCGACATGGAAGAGGTGTGCCCCAATGCGCTGCTCTTAAATTACGGCAATCCGGTACCGGACATCGCCACGGCGATTTCTCGAGCAACCAAGATCCAGAGCGTGGGACTTTGCCACTCCGTTCAGGGCACGGCGAAGCAGCTAGCCGACTATCTGGAGCTTCCATTCGAGGATATCTCCTATTGGGTCGCGGGGATCAATCACCAAGCCTGGTTCCTGCGACTCGAACACCGGGGCGAGGATCTTTACCCGCGCTTGCGAGAGGTAATGGACGATCCAGCAATCTGGGAGAAGGATCGAGTACGGTTCGAGTTACTCCGTTACTTTGGACACTTCGTGACCGAATCCAGCCGCCATAACTCCGACTACGTCCCGTATTTCCACGTGCACCCGGAGTTGGAGCCGGAACTCGATATTCCACCTCTGTGGTACCGCGATAGCTGGTACCGGGGGCAAGCGACTCTTCCCGACCGTCTAAAGGCCATGATCGACGATACTACTCCCGCGGCGATTAGTCGCTCGAACGAGTATGGCGCGGAACTCATTCACGCAATCGAGACCAACACGCCCTACGCGTTCTACGGAAACGTCATGAACACCGGCTTGATCACTAACCTTTCCCGCAATCTCTGCGTTGAAGTGCCTTGTCTGGCCGATGGGCAAGGTTTTCATCCGTGCTACGTTGGCGACCTCCCGAATCAACTCGCGTCACTGAACCAGAACTTTGCCAACGCCGTGGAGCACCGGGTTCGAGCCGCGCTTACTGGCGACCGACAGGAGGCGTACTACTCCGCTCAGCTCGACCCATTAACCGCGGCAAGCGTGGCGCTACCGAACATTCGGAAGATGGTCGACGAACTGATCAGCGCGGAAATCGAGTTTATGCCACAATTTCGGTGATCGTGGTTTGAGCGAGGCCTGGAATAATCAGGAGCAGAACGTGCAGACTGAACCAACCAATCAAGTCGGAACTCAACTGGTCTTTGAGAACGCGCGCGTCCGGGTTTGGGACCTCTCCCTCACCCCCGGCGAGTCGCTTGAGAAGCACATTCACCGCACCGACTACTTCTTCATCGTCGAATCCGGTGGCCTGATCCGGTTCGCCGACCCCGATAATCCGGCGGATTATCAGGACGTGCAGTTCGAGGATGGCCAGGTCACCTTTCGGGAAGTTGGACCGGAGGGAAAGGTCGACAATCGGCTCACGAACGTCGGGACGAAGCGTCACCGCAACTACGTGATTGAACTCAAGTAAGGGAACGTTCGCAGCCAAGGGGGACCGGCGACGACGAGCCCGGGAAATCCCCGCGCCGGCGAGTTTCTCCGCGCTTTCCTGGATCACTGCCTCCACGGCACCAACGCGGTGACCGGTCGGACGGTACGCGATTGGATTATGTCAGCTTTCACACCAAGGGAATGGCTATCGGCAGGACGTCGGGACGCTCAAGCGGACGCCGAGCACAGCAACGCCCATACTGTCTGGCAACCAATGGGCGAGCCGCGAGAGCCGCCGACCGACCAGTGCTCTCCTGCTCCCGTTGGGCCCGCGGATCCGCCTGGAGGCTTTCCCGGTCAACCTTCGCCACAGCGCCCGCGAAACGTGGTAGTCGGCGAAAATGTCAGAGCGCTTTGCCTCCTTGTCGATCGTCGTCTCCTTTGCGGATCCGAATGCGTCGCGGTCCGACTCGGTAGACCGGAAGTTTCCGCGCCTCAATCCATTGCCAGATCGTGGCGGGACTAACGTCCAGCAGGTGAGCAGCTTCGGCAACGGTGTAGTATGGCCGCTCGGTCTCGTCGGTCATCGCACGCCAGGGATTTTCCTTAATAGTTCTCATAAGCTAAAGTTCATTGCAGTTCTTATCAATCAGCGACGAAGAGAGGATCCGCTAGAGTAGATTACTAGCAATTTGCAGGGGTTACGGCAATGAGGTATCGGCGACTTGGGACACAGGGACCAGACGTTTCAACCAGGTCCTAGCAGGCGGCAAGGCACGATACGTCGGCGTATCGAACTTTCACGCCGACGAGATCCGGCACTGCGCGCAACTCGCCCCGCTCGTCACAAACCAGGTTGCCTACAACCTCTTTGACCGACGCTGGGAATCGGCGATGTTCTCAACCGCTCGGGATTTTGGCATCGGAATCGCCGCATATAGCCCGCTCGCACACGGTCTCCTGAGCGGCCACTACCGACGAGACCTCCGCTTTTCATGCACCGATTGGCGTGCTGGGGGCGAACCCTAGCATCACCTGACTTCCTCATTGGCGACAACTTTCCGCGAAACATCGAGCTCGTTGAACGTCTGAGGCAGTTGGCCAACGAGCAGGGTCTAACTGTCGCCCAACTTGCCCTTTCCTGGGTACTGCGCGACCCTCTGGTCGCGACCGCGATTACCAGCCCACGGCGCGTCGACCAGGTTGAAGAGAGCGTCGGCGGATCCGATGCGAACCTAACTGACCAGTGTCTGGAGATGATGGACGGTATCGCTCAGTCAGCAGCCGGACTCGTGGAGAAGCTACCAGAGTAGATGGTTCGTCTCGGTGCTCCATCGCTGTAGCCCCCCACTTGACATCTGCGATATCATATCGCGTATCGCAATACCTGAGGATTTGGATGCGCGAAACTGAGAACGTCGTCCCATCGATTCCCACGCGCGTAACCGTGCGAGATCAGGTCTACGAGACACTGCGGACGTCGATTCTGGCCGGCAAGCTTCTTCCGGGTCAACCTCTCGTCGAGGCACACGTCTCAGCCCAGCTCAACACAAGCAAGACGCCGCTCCGCGAGGCGTTCTTGCGCCTTGAAGCAGAAGGGCTCATCACGCTCTCGCCACACCGGGGCGCGGTTGTCAGCCAGCTCTCGCTCCAAGAACTGCGGAATTGCCAGTATGTTCGTTTTGTCCTCGAGGTCGCCGCTTTCGAGCTAGCCGCCGACAATATTACGCTGGACGAACTCGGTCTGGCCCGGACCTGGCTCCAGCACATGCGGGACGGGGTTCAACGAGGAGACTGGGAAGCCTATCGTCAGGCACACCGCCCATTTCACCGAACACTCTTCGACGCGGCGCGCAACCCAGTCCTGACCAAGTCGCTCCTCGACCTGTTCGATCGTATGCAGCGCTACTCACGCTTCTGTCTGGAGCCAAACGCGCATTACTGGCAGCAGGACGAACAAGACCACCACGCGACTTTCGCCGCGCTCGAGCGCAAGGACGTCGTCGCCTTCCGTGGTCTCTTTGGTCGTATGAACCACGATTTCTTGACCTATGTCGAGCAGGCACTGCAGAGTCGCGACAGCGACCTGATCCGCTACTTTTCCGACGGCGGCCAGGCGGGCTCCAATTCGCAGCCTGCCCCTTAACGCGAGCAGCGCTCTAGCGACAAGGAGGACATGATGAACGCGAGACCGGCCAAAATTCTGCGTCTGTCGTATCCATTGTGCCTGAACGATCCGCTCCCACCGGCAATTCCTCCCCTCCAGTTAGCGCGGAAGTATAGCCTCGACGCGGGCGACGATGCGAACGTCTTCATCATCACAATGGCGAACCACTCCGGTAGCCACGTCGACGCTCCGCGGCACGTCGAAGCCGTGGGCCTGCCAATAACCGCCTTTGAGCCGAGCGATTTCTACTTCGCTAAGCCTGCGGTCATCGATCTTCCCCTTCCCGACAGCACCGTGGTGCGGCCGAAGGATCTAATCCCCCACGCGAGCACAATTCGGTCGGCCGACCTCCTTCTGCTACGCTTCGGCTATGGGCCAGTCCGCACTCAAGCGCCCAGCCGCTATCGCGACCAGTGTCCGGGATTCGGCGTAGCGAGCGCAACGTACCTCCGGGAGCAGTTCCCGGATCTCCGAGCGGTAGGAATGGACGTCCCATCTTTTTCTTGCATCCACTACCTGAACGAAACTATGCGCGCCCATAACGTCATCCTGGGCGGGGAAGGCCGTAAGTTTCTCATCATCGAGGACCTTAACCTCGACCAGGATCTCGGCGACCTCCGCGAAGTTTGGGTCGCCCCCCTACTCGTCGAGGGGACGGATAGCGCCCCGTGCACGGTTTACGGCGTGCTCCGCTAGCATCCACCGAGGGCCGGTGAGGACAGACCAGCGATTTGCGAGACGACTCGGAATGGTTCGCCCCGTCACTACCGCTTTCAATTGTTATTGTTAAGGAGTGAGTTGATTTGAAGATCACTGACGTGCGGAGCTTCATCATTTATGGGGGACTTCAGAACTGGATCCTGGTCGAAGTCCGTACCGACGAGGGCATCATCGGAATTGGCGAGGCGAGTATCTCCTGGCTCGATCGAAGCGTCGACGAGGCAGTCGCCTGGGTCAGTCAGTACGTCATTGACCAGGATCCTTTCGACATCGAGCGTCTCTGGCAGACGATGTATCGCGAAACCTATTACCGCGGTGGGCCAATACCCCAGGCCGCGATCTCCGGCATCGACATGGCACTCTGGGACATCGCGGGCAAGGCCTTAGGAGTTCCCTGCTACAAACTCCTTGGCGGCGTTTACCGGGACCGCATCCGTCTGTACGCGAACGCCTGGTACGCGGACGCCAGCACGGCGGATGAGTTCGCCCGTGCCGCTGCCGATACCGTCGCCCAGGGCTACACCGCGCTGAAGTTCGACCCCTTCGGCTCGGCTGACATGACCATTGACAAGGATGCGCTACGCCTGGCGGTCGTTCGGGTCGCGGCGGTGCGTGAGGCGATTGGGCCCGACGTGGACCTGCTTTTGGAAGCTCACGGGCGATTCAACGTCTACACTGCGGTCGAGATCGCACGGGTGATGGCTACTTTCAAGCCGATGTTTTACGAAGAACCGATCCCGCCGGAGAACATCGACGCTCTGGCCGACGTACGGCGACAGATCACGATTCCGGTCGCTACCGGCGAGCGCCTCTACTCGCGTTGGGACTACCGTGAGTTGCTCGCCAAGCAGGCGGCCGATATCGTTCAGCCCGATCTCGCCTGGGTCGGGGGTATCTCCGAGGCGAAGAAGATCGCCGCGCTCGCCGACACCTCCTACATCCCGGTCGCACCACACAACTGCCAGGGACCGGTGGCCATGGCAGCCGCGGCCCAGTTCGCCATTTCGACCCCGAATTTCCTGATTCTCGAATACTTTGTCCGGCAGGTTCCCTGGCGCGACCAACTGGTAACGAATACCTTGTCGATCAGGGAAGGCTATCTCCGTCTTCCAACCACGCCGGGGCTCGGCGTCGGACAGCTAAACGAGGACGTCGCTCGGGCTCATCCTCGCCAACCCACTCGCCTGAGTCTTTGGAAAGGCGATTGGCAGAGCGAACTCCAGGACCGCAAAGGATAGACGAACGTGAGAAATTCCGCCGAACTCGAAAAGATGGCCATTCTGGTCTCTCAGCACGGCAGCCAGGCAACTGCCGAGCGCATTCCGGACTTTCCCTGGGTTCGCTTCCACACCGGCCTGGTCGATTACGAAGAAGCGCTGATCCAGGGTCAGTACCTTGTCGTGAACTGGTCGGCGATGGGCCGGCCGAATGAGCGCGAGCGCATCTGGTCCGCCTTCGCGAACGGTGCGGCGAGTTGGCGCCCTCTTCGATCACGCCAGCAAGCCTTCTTCCTGGAAGTCGACGGCCAGCGCCTCGCCGACCGCTGGATGTGGGGCGATTCCGTCGAGGAAAATACCCCGACCGGTCGCAAGCTGAGTGTGCAATTGCGCCACGGCCTGCGCCCCATCTCGCTGAAGGTCCACACCGAGATCGACGGGACCGCGTTCCTGGTTCGCTGGCTGGAGATCACCAACGAAGGCGACCGCCCGGCGGCGGTCTCGGATGTCTTTCCTTGGTCCGGGATGCTCTGGTCGGTGGGCGGTCCACGTAACGCGGCTTCGCCAACCGAGGCACCGTTTTCGCTTGGGCGTTTCCGTAACAGCGAAGCCCTGTTGGAAGGACAGTTCGACTGGGAGCCCCTGCCGCAGGGGGGCCTGCGCGTCGAGAACGTCCATGGCCGCTCTGGCCACGGTTGCCCCTTCGCCATCGCGCGAAACCACGTCACCGGCGAGAATGTCCTCGTCCACTTGGAGTACTCCGGCAACTGGCAGATGGAGTTTTACAACGACCACGAGCCGGCCATGCGCTTGGGTACGCCATCACACCTCTATCTGCGGATTGGGCTCACCGGGCCGGCTCCGCTCCGAATGCTTGCCCCTGGCGAGACCGTCCAAACGCCGGCCGTCCACCTGGCTCAGTACTATGGCGACCTCGACGTGGGTGTTCAGGAGCTCCACCGCCACCTTCGGCGTTCGGTCATCCCGGTCCCACCCCGGTCGCCGTCCCATCCGGTCACCTGCAATCACACCGGCTACACCTGGAACGCCCAGATCACTGAGGAGCAACTGCTCGGCGAGGTCGATCTTGCCGCAGACGTCGGCGTGGAGTTGTTTATCGTCGACGCCGGCTGGTTTGGGGACGACACTGGCCGCTGGGCAACGCAGGTGGGCGATTGGCAGGAAACCCCCTTGCTACCCCGCGGCCTTAAGCCTATCTTCGACCGCGTCCACGAACACGGCATGCTGGCTGGCCTCTGGGTCGAAATCGAGCGAGTCGGCCGCGAGAGTAAGGCGCGGCAGGCCCACCCGGACTGGCTCATGCGGCGGCGAGACGAGGTCATCGAGCAACTCGACCTGGCCAAGCCCGAAGTCGCTCGCTACGTCGAAGAGACAATCGTTCGGTTGATAGATCAACACCAACTGGACTGCTTTCGACTGGACTACAACATCGGAGTCGGGGAGGGGAGCGAAGCCGTCCACGATGGCTTCGCGGAGAGCACATCCTGGCGCTACTACGACGCTCTCTATGGAATCTTCGACCGAGTCAAACAGCGTTTTCCCAATCTCTTGCTCGAAAACTGTTCGAGCGGTGGGGGGCGTCTCGATCTAGGCATCATGCGCCGCTTCCACTGGACCCAGGTGACCGATAATTGGGCGCCCGCGCCGACACTCAAGATCATCAACGGCCTCTCCTTGGCGCTGCCCCCCGAGCAATGCATGACCCTGCTCGGAGCAATCTCTCTGGGAACAGCGGATCTGGATTTCATGCTTCGGATTGGTCTATTTGGACACTTTTGCGTGAGCGGAATCTTCCCCACCCATGACGAGACCCACCAGTTGGCGCGCGAGGGCTGGCGGCACACGATTGATCTGTACAAGCAGTTTGCCCGTCCGATTCTGACCTCCGGCCGAATCTTCCATCACACGCCGATTCAGCGACACGGCGAACCAGGTGAGTGGTGCGTCCTTGAACAGGTGGATTCCGATGCGACGCGCGGATATGCTGGCATCTTTCGCTTGGCCGGCGCTCAGTCGGACAGGTACAACTTTCGGCCGCGCGGTTTGAGTACGTCGCGAAGCTATCGGGTGACGTCGGACAACTCCGGTCAGAGCTTCGACATCGCCGGGCGAGACCTGGTCACGAACGGCTGCCCGGTCCGAATTCCTGGATTATTGCAGTCGGAACTTTTGCTCTTCGACGCTCTCTGAGTGACTAACTCTGGAGTCCGCGCGAGGTTCTCCGCTCAACAGTTCCGGCTCCGCATCCAATCGACGGTTGAGGAGGCACGAGAGTGGTCGCGGTTCTCAGCGGAGCGCTCGCTCATCAAGAAGACGACGTGTTGGGTGTTGAAGATATCCGCGTCAGTGCGCTGCGGCATCTCGGCGCGTGGGTCATGGCGTGCGGAGTGCTCGCGCTGATCGCGCTCTGGGATCCCAACCGCATCGTGACCTGGCTGCCCTCGATTGCGCTAACGGCCGCTGGTTACGCCATCTACTGTCTGGCGCTCGTCAGCCCGGGCTTCGCGTCCCTCGCACTCATCGGGTCGCTCTGGACAATCCTCGCTGCCTGCGTGCTCATGTATCCAGGCCTCCCGCTCACGCCGCTCTTCAGTCTGCTGACCTTACCGGCCGCGTTTCTCCTCACTCCCTGGCTAGCGGTCTTCATCGCCCTTGGCAGCACCGCCCTGATCGTCGCGGTCGCGCAGACCTACCCCGGCATTGAATCTCTCGAAGTCTACGCGCTTGCCCTTTTTATGATTTTCAGCCTGACGATCTTTTCCTGGCTCCTCGCGGAGCCACTCAAAACCGCGCTGAGTTGGGCCTGGGTAGCCTACGAGCAGGCGCAAGAGAAGATGAGCGAAGCGCGCGCGCGTCAGGTCGAACTCGGCCTGGCCACCAAAAGCCTGAATGAGACCCTCACCCAGCTCGAAGATCTGAATCGACAAATCGTCGAGGCACGGGCCGTCGCCATCAAGGCCCAGCGGTTGAAGTCTGAGTTCGCCGCTGCGGTCAGCCATGAACTGCGGACCCCCCTCAACCTCATCGTCGGCTTTGCCGAGATGCTGGTCCTCCCCCGACGTCCACGGTCCGCACCGCAGCTATCGGACACGAACCGGAAACACCTGCAGGCAATCTACCGCAATGCCTGCCACATCTCGCATCTGATCGATGACATCCTGGACCTGAGTCAAATCGATGCCCATCGCCTGGCGTTACACAAGGAGACCCTCTCGCTAACTGGGGTCATCGACGAAGCCGCGGCAGTGGTCCGGGATCTCTTTGAAGATGAGGGCCTCTATCTAAAGATCGAGGTTCCTGGTGACCTCCCTTGTGTCCTCGCCGATTCGACTCGCGTGCGGCAGATCCTCATCAATCTCCTGAGCAATGCCAGTCGGTTCACCGACAATGGTGGCGTGACGGTCCGGGCCAGCCACGAAGCCAATCAAATCGTGATCGCGGTATCGGACACCGGAGTAGGCATCCCACCGAAGGACCTTCCGTACGTCTTTGAGGAGTTCCGACAGTTCGGTGAGCGAAAACACGGGGGCAGTGGTTTGGGGCTGAGTATCTGCAAGCGCCTCATCGAACTGCACGGTGGCAACATGTGGGTCGAGAGTGCGCCGGGGCACGGAAGCACCTTTTCCTTCAGCCTGCCGACCGTCGAGACGATTGCGGTTAGCGGGGAGAGCCTCTCCCTCCAGCGAAATCTTGCTACGATGGCCCATAAGAAGGTTCAGCCAACACTGGCGCTCGTGCACGGGGATAGTCTCAGCAGAGTCGTCGAGCGGTATCTTGACAACTATCAGATTGAGGAAGTGGAATCGGTCGACCGGGCGCGGCGTATGGTGGCATCCGGGCGCGCGTCAGGCATTCTCTTTTGTAAAGCGGAAGACGTAGAGATCTGGCAGGCGATGCAGCGGGACGAACCATCCTTGCATCCCATCGCCTTCTGTCCGTTACGAACTGCTAACCGAGTACCCAGTGAACTGGGAGCCGCGGACTATCTGGTCAAGCCGATTACTCAGGCACAGCTTGGCGCTACTTTTCGACGTATCGCCAAGCGTTGTCGGGTCGTCGGAATTGTCGAGGACCATCCGGAGATGAGCGACCTTCTCGTCGAGATGGTTCAATCTCTCCGGCCAAATTGCGCGATCTGGAAGGCAACGAACGGGCGGGATGCGCTCACTCAGCTGCGCGCGGAATGCCCGGACATTCTCCTGCTCGATTTGCTCATGCCACGTTTGAACGGTTACGAATTGCTTCATGAAATTCGACGCGACGAGCGCCTGCGTAAGGTGTCGGTCATCGTGATCACCGGAGCCGAGGATCACGACGAGCGCATTGTTGCCGACATGGTGGGCATTACGCGCCGAGGCGGTATGACGGTGGGAGAAGCGATGGCGTGCCTGAAACGGGGACTCGACTCGCTCCGTATCACGCAGGAAGACAACGATTGAGTGTCGTGATAAGGCTTTGTCTCGTGACCGGCTTGGCGAGAAAATCGTTTGCACCGAGCGCCAGCGCAAGATCCCTCTCCGGCAAAATTGAGCAGACAACCACTGCAATGGCTCTGGTAACCGGGTTCGCGCGAAGTTGGCGGAAGATCTCCCAGCCGTCACAGAAAGGCATCATCACGTCGAGGGTAACGATATCCGGGCGCACCTCCTCAGCCAGGCGCAGCGCCGTTTGTGCCGTCTTGGCGCGGACCAGATGATACGGCGAGCTCTGTAAATACGCATCAAACAGTTGGCCGAGGTCCGGGTTATCGTCAATCGTGAGAACAGTAAATTGCTTACGAGGCAGAAGCGTCAATCGAAGGCAGACGCGCTCTTCTCCGTCGAACACGTCCAGCGAACCTCCCTGAGTCTCGACGAGTTTCTGAGTAGTCATCAGACGCGGGTCGTGCGGGAAAGCAGCGGAGCCGAAACCGCTTGAGGCTGTCGCGAAAACAATATCGAGGTTCGTTCCAACGTCTCCCTGGTCTGCGATCAGGTAGACTTGCTGGTCGGCTCGGTACTCTAACGCGTAACTGAAAAGTAGGAGAAGCATTTGACGCAACAGACCGCGTCCCACCGCCAAAGTTTGACTTTCCGAGGGCAAATCCACCTTAACCTGGACCCCGTATTCCCGGATCAGGGGGGCCAAAATCTCCAGCGCTGCGTTTACCTCTTGAATCAGGTCAGCGGGATGGTCTGCCTCTTCACGTCCCACGCGCGCCACTTCGTCGTCCAGGGTCGATTGCAGATCAAGAGAATCAGGTGCGGAGGGAAGTACGGCAGATGCCGGCGCGGTCTCCGCGGGGGCCACGATTGTCCCTTCACTGGTGCCCTTTTTCCAGAGAACCTCCGCGATGGCATCGAGCGCTTCCGTGCGAATCCGGTGGGCCTGCCGGACGCTCAGCCCCATTTCGTGGGCGACGGCCTTATGACTCCACCCTTCTCGATAGCGTAAGTCGAGATAGTGGTAACGGCGCCAGCCAGCGGAGATCGACGGCGAATTAGGCGCGGGCCGCAACTGAGCAATGGCGTCAAGGAGCAATCGATGGAGTTGATCACCAGAGAGAGACTTACGATTCTCTGAAAGATGCACTCCAAGAGCGCGCTTCGCCAGATAGGACTGATCGTACAGGTTGGTTAGAGCGTCTTGGACGCTCTCAATGAAAGTGCTTCTATCCATGCGAGCGAGATTATATCACAGATAACGGATTTTCATGGCACACAATGGCACACCTTCGGCACAGGGGCCCTACCAGTGTGTACGCGGGTAGAGTATACAAGTTATCAATTGTGACGCGCACCACGATCGCCCCACATTCGTAGCGTAAGGTGCCGTGGTAAACAGCGCAATTAAGAGAAGGAGTAGGAGCATGCTCGGTCAGTCTCATCCGGTCAGTCGGCGTCGATTCCTTGGCCTTGGCATTATCGGAGGCGTTAGCACGGTCGTTCTGGCCGCTTGCAGCCAATCCGCTCCTGCCTCACCGTCCTCCACGCCCGCTGCGCAAGCTCAACCGACGACCGCCGCGAGCACGTCAGCCGCGACGCCGACCTCGTCGACCAGCGCGGCGCCAACGGCGGCCAGCAGCGCCGCGCCAACCGCGCAAGCAGCGCCCGCGTCCACGAACCTGGGTGGACAACAGGCCACCATGTGGGGCCTGAAATATGACCCGCACGTGCAACGGTACGGCATGCTCGCCGACGCGTTCAAGAAGAACACCGGCGCTGTCCTGAACGTTCAGCCCCAGCCCGACATTCTGAACACCGGCAAGTTTACCGCGGCGATTGCCGCGGGTACGGCGCCCGACATCGCCTGCATCATGGGTAAGGTTCTCCTGCCGATCTACCTGCGCAAGGCCCTGGTGAACGTTTCCGACCTGTTCAAGACCTGGAATCTTGATCCGACGCAGGTGTTCGCGGGCGACAGCATCACCGCGTACACCTACGGCCACCAGGTCTGGGGCGTTCCCGTGGAGGTGAACAACGTTGGCGATGTGGTTTCGATCCCGACCGACGATGTCGCCAAAATTGGCGCGAAATCGCCGCCGACTAACGGTCAGGACTTCATGGCGAGCTATGACGACATGTGGTCCCTGGCTAAGCAACTCCAGGACAAGCTGGGAACGACGAATGGCAAGGTCACCCGTTGGGGCCTAAGTAGCCGGGCCTGGGACGCGCAGAGCCTGTTTGGCATCATCCGAAGCCAGGGAACCAATTGGTGGGACGAGAACACCCAGAAGTTCAACATTACCAGCGACGCCGGGGTGACCGCCCTCCAGTTGTTCGCCGAGACCCCGGTCAACATGGGAATCGAAACCTATCTAAACCAGACCCACATGGACGCCGCGCTCGCCGGGAAGGTCTTCCTCGCTCGCGGCAACATGTCCCTGCCCGGCGAGGCCAAGAAGGTCGGTCGGCACTACGAGCTCGCGATGGTGCCGCCGGTCAAGGGAGCCCAGAGCAACACCAACCCTCTGTTCATCGGAGAAGGCGGCTGGGGCTTTGTCGTTCCCACTCGGGCTAAGCAGATGGACGTGGCCACGGCGTTTCTCAAGTTCATGGCGACGACCGAGGCGCAGACGATCTGGGCCGGTATCTACGGCGGCATCGTCTCCTCCTGGAAGGAACTCAACAACCTCGAAAATTCGCGCTGGGCAACCGCGAAGGACGACTACGTTCTCCGCGGCATTCAGATGCGGGCGAAGTACATCGATCGCACGGTTTACTACGGCGAGGGCTTCGGCTACATTGCCGATGTCGAGAAGCACGTCTCCTCGGTAACCGACGGCATCCGTGAGAAGAAGCTAACTGCCCAGCAAGGTGCGCAGCAACTGCAGCAGCTCCTCGGACAACAGTATCAACAGTATCAGGCAGATCTGAAGTCACTCAGCAGCTAGTTCGCGTTCGCGCGGAACTGTGAAGCGTGAGCGAAGGGATCGCATAAGCCCTTCGCTCACGCTTCATGCGATAGAGGGGAATTATGGCTACATCGACGACATCAGTGGCTTCGCGCGGCAGCATGGCCGAATGGTCTGTCACGATCCGGAAGGTCGTCCGCCGGCCCCAGTTCTGGTTTGGCCTCGCCGTGCTGGTTCCGACGTTCGTCTGGTACGCTCTGTTTGCCTACTTCCCGATCCTGCGAGGGCTGTGGCTTGCCTTCTTCAACTACGACTTCCTGAGCCGCCACGCGGGGGGCTTCATCGGACTGGCGAACTTTCAGAGGCTCCTCTTAAACCCGCTGCTCTTCATCTCTCTCCGCAACACGCTCGTTCTCGCTGGTCTGCAATTCGTCGTCCTTTTGCCGCTCGCTCTGCTTATTGCAACCTGTCTGACCAACGTTCGGTATGGCCGCGGGTTGTATCAGGGGATCATTTTTCTTCCGGTTGTCGTCTCGCTCGTCGCCATCGCCTTGCTCTTTCTCATGCTGATGGACCCCCAGACCGGCACATTCAATAATATTCTCACGACACTCGGCCTTCCGACTTCGCAGTGGCTTTCGTCCTCCAACTCAGCTCTGCCGGTCCTGGCCGGGATCGACGTCTGGAAAGGGTTGGGGTTCTACGTTCTTCTGCTAACTGCCGGGATGATGAACATCCCCAATGACCTGCACGATGCCGCCAAGGTCGATGGAGCCACTTCCTGGCAGCACTTCTGGTCGGTCACATTCCCCCTTCTGGGCAATACGCTCGTCCTGGTTTTGGTCCTGCTAGCCATCGGCACGTTGCAGGAGTACACCTCGGTCGCCGTCTTAACAACTGGTGGCCCCGACAACGCTACCTACGTCCTCAATCTACTCATTGTCCAGGAAGCCTTCAATAATATGCGGTTCGGTACTGCCGCGGCGGCCTCGGTCATTGAGTTCGCTCTGGTCTTCATCATCAGTATCGCTCAATTGAAGCTATTCCGACCGAACTGGTCGTATTGACCTGAGGGGGAAGTCTCATGGTAACGACAACTGCATCAATTTCGTCGAGCCGACGGATGACGACGGGGACACAGTTGGGCCAGTTATTCATGCACGCTGTCCTCCTCGTGTTCTCGATCTCGGCGGTCGTCCCGTTCCTCTGGATGGCCTTTGGCTCACTCAAGCCGTACAAGGAACTGACCACCTCGATGGATCTCTTGCCGCACGAATGGACACTTGAGAACTATGCCCAGATCATCGGCCAGGTCAACTTCCTGACCGCGTTCCGCAACAGCGTTCTGGTCGCGATCCTGACCACTCTGGCCGTCTTGCTCACGTCGTCCCTGGTCGGCTACGTGTTTGCTAGCTACCGCTTTCCGCTGAAAGAAGCGCTCTTTGCGCTGCTGCTAGCGACGTTGATGGTACCTTTCGCGGTAACCTTGATTCCACTCTACATCTTTGTTTCTGACATCCATCTCGTCGACACGCTGGCCGCCGTGATCGTTACCGGCCTGTGGTCTACATTCGGCATCTTTCTGTTACGTCAGTTTATGGAGAGCATTCCTCAGGAGCTGCTTTCCGCGGCCCGGATCGACGGTGCGTCGGAATGGCGGATCTATTCCCAGATCGTCCTGCCACTGTCCGGCGCGCCGCTGGCTGCCCTGGCAATCTTGAACGTCCTCGGGAGTTGGGATAGTTTTCTCTGGCCGAGTGTCGTCCTGAACAGCCCCAATAATCTGACCATTCCGCTTGTCCTCGCCGGCCTCAAGAGCCTCTACTGGAGTCGTTACGATCTCTGGACCGCGGGAGCTATGCTCACGGTCATTCCGGTCATGCTGGTGTACCTGTTCGCCTCGAAGCAGTTCATTCGCGGTATTGCCCTCACCGGCGTCAAAGGCTAGGGGAGTGATGGCAGTACGCGTCAACGAGCGACGGGTCGAGGGGTTCGACGCCCTGGAAGTCGACAACGGCTACCTGCGCGCGCTCGTCCTGCCCGGGCTAGGCGGCAAGATTCTCTCGCTCGTCGACCTTCGGACAAACCGCGAGTGGCTGGCCCGGTCGGACCGTCCGCTTGTCCGGCGAACCTACGCTGGTCAATACGACCAGTACGACTACAGCGGCTGGGATGAATGCTTCCCGGGGATTGGCCAGTGCTTCTATCCGGAGCAACCCTGGCAGGGTATCGCCGTTCCGGACCACGGCGAGCTCTGGACGCTACCCTGGCGGACCGAGATCATCGACGGTACTCTCCGTCAATCCGTCAACGGTGTCCATTTCCCCTATCGCTTCCAGAGACGAATCGATTTCAACGCCGGCCCGCGTCTGACCATCGACTACGTCGTCGAAAATTACGCGGCGTACGATTTCAAGGCATTCTGGTCAGCTCACCCGATGCTCGCCGTCACCCCGACGAGCCGGTTTCGGATTCCAGAAGGTCTGCGGGTGCGGGTCGAGGTGTCGAAACACCAGTGGCTCGGATCGTACCTCGCCGAGCATGACTGGCCGACGACCCTAGACGACCAAGGGAACGAGGTCGACCTTAGCCTCATCGGCACCGCCGCGCAGGACCACGTCGACAAGCTATTCTCCACCCGAGTTTCCGAAGGCTGGGGCGCGATTTTCGATGAGGCGAATGAGGACTTCTTCGTATTTACCTTTCGTCCGAAAGACGTTCCGTTTGTTGGCGTTTGTGCCATCCGGGGCCGCTGGCCGACCGACGACGACTCGACGCTCATTGGCCTGATCGAGCCCTGTACCGGCTGGCCCGACCGGCTCGACGTCGCGATAGATCGCGGCGAGCACGCGACTATCCCGGCTGGCGGATGCCTTTCCTGGCAACTCGTCCTCGAGGTGGGCCGGGGCCAGGCCCGGTTGCAGGAGATCATCAGTATCTGACCGTGCCGATGAACGCGTACCACCGGTCATCGCCGGTTGACGGAAGGTGGCTAGTCCACAGTAAACCGACCTGGAGTATCGAGCGTGAGTATTTCGTGGTTTGATCTGACCGGGCGAGTGGCCCTGGTCACTGGAGCGGGTGCCGGCTCGTTCATCACCGGCGTCCTCCTGCCGGTCGACGGAGGAAATCTGGTCCTGAACGGCGGGGGCAGCAAAGTCTGGCCGAAAGACGAGTGAGGAGGGTAGATGGCGATTGAAGTTGTGCTGCCGCGACTGGGCTGGGGAGGGGAAGGGGGAAGCCTGGTCGAGTGGATCAAGCACGATGGCGATCCGGTCAAGGCCGGCGACGTCATCTGTACCGTCGAAGGCGACAAGGCAGTGAACGAGGTCGAGTCGCTCGACAGCGGAACCCTCCACATTCCGCCCGATGCCCCTTCACCGGGTACGAAGGTTCCCGTGGGTACCGTGCTCGCCTATCTGATTCAGCCCGGCGAAGCGGTTCCGCGTCTGGGCCAGGCGCCCCCCGTCGCGAGCCTCCCGGATACTCCAACGATCAGCCCCCGCGCTCACCGTGTCGCGAACGAACTAGGAGTTGATTGGACGATACTCCAGGGCAGCGGTCGGACCGGACGCATCGTCGAGCGAGACGTCCGCGGGGCCGCGGCGCAACGCTCCGAAGCCGAGGCAGTTCGGATCAGCCCGGTCGCCCGCCAGGTGGCTGAGGATCTCGGAGTCGACCGGGAATCCTTGGCGCGGGTAAAGCCGGGCCAACGCCTCACCCGCGCCGATGTCGAAGAAGCGGCGCGAAGCAGCGAGATCCCGACGAAGCCGATGCGGACGGGAACGCCTTTGAGTGGGGTGCGCCGCATCATCGCCGAGCGTTTGGCCGCGAGCGCGCACACCGTCGCACCAGTGACGCTCACGACCGAAGCCGACGCCACCGCGCTGGTCCAGTTACGGACCCAGATCAAGACAGATCTTGCCGAGACAGAGCTTCCGATCCCCTCCTACAACGATCTCCTCGCGAAGCTCGTCGCGGTTGCGCTCCAGGACTACCCGGCATTGAACGCGTCACTCGTGGACGATGGCATCGTCGAGCACCCGACGGTCAACCTGGGCATCGCCGTCGACACCGACCGCGGCTTGCTCGTACCGGTCGTGCGCGACGTCCAGATCAAGTCGGTCCAGCGGGTTGCCGAGGAGAGCGCGCGGCTGATCGGGCAGGCTCGTACTGGGAAGATCTCTTCGGATGATCTTCGCGGAGGAACGTTTACGATTACGAACCTGGGAATGTATGAGATCGACGCCTTCACGCCGATCATCAACCTTCCCGAATGCGCCATCCTGGGAGTTGGCCGCATCGTCAGCCGCCCGGTCGTCGTCGACGAGGAGACTGAAGAGATTGCCGTCCGAAAGATGCTCGCCTTGAGCCTCACCTTCGACCATCGCCTGATCGATGGTGCACCCGCGGCGCACTTCCTCCAGCGGGTCAAACACTTAGTCGAGCATCCAGGCATTTGGCTCATTCGCTAACGAAAGATTCCGGAGGATCCATGCCAGGGGGAACGACAATCGAACGTCCGGTCATACTGGGCAAGGAGCAGCTGTTAGCCCTTTTTCGCCAGATGGTCGTCATCCGCCGTTGCGAGGAGCAGCTCGCCCGCGCACACGCGGCCGGCCTTGTCCACGGCGCCTGCCACACCTACGTCGGCGAGGAAGCCATCGCCACCGGCGTCTGCGCGCATCTCCGCCCGGACGACACCGTCCTGAGCACCCATCGTGGACACGGCCACGCCCTTGCGAAAGGGGTAAGTCCGTTCGCGCTGATAGCCGAGCTGCTTGGTCGCGTCGAGGGATGCTCGCACGGGCGAGGCGGCAGTATGCACGTGTTCTCGCCCGAAGTAGGCGTGCTTGGCACCAGCGGCATCGTCGGACCGAGCATCCTCATGGCGACCGGTGCCGCTTACGGTTACAAGCTTCTCAAGCAGGATAAGGTCAGCGTCGTCTTCTTCGGCGACGGTGCCTCGAACAACGGCGCCTTCCACGAAGGTTTGAACCTCGCCACGATCTGGAATCTGCCGGTTCTCTTCGTCTGTGAGAACAATCAGTACGCGACCGAAGTCCCGTTCGCGACCGTGGCCGGCAATCCTAACGTCGCTGAGCGTGGCAAGGCCAATGGAATCGAAAGCCGTCGCCTGGATGGAAACGACGTCATCGCGGTATACGACGCGGCGAAGGAAGCGATCCAAAGAGCCCGATCTGGCGAGGGACCGACCCTCCTTGAGTGCGTTACGTATCGCACGCGGGCCCACTCGGAAGGCATGCGCGACGCCGGATACCGAACCCGCGACGAGGTCGAGCAGTGGCGAGAGCGCTGCCCGATCAAGCGCTTGCGGGAATGGCTTACCAGCGAAGGCATCGTCCCAATGGAGGAACTCGATCGAACCGAAGCCGGTATCCAGAGCGAGGTCGAGGCGGCGTTCGAAGCGGCTAAGAACAACCCCTGGCCCGATCCGGCGACGGCTACAGATCACCTGTTCAGCAACGCTTAGGCTGACGGGATTCTCGATTAATGGTCATTGGAGAACTAAGGATGCGTGAGTTGACGTATACGGTGGCGGCTCGCGAAGGGCTGGCCGAGGAAATGGCCCGGGATCCCGCGGTCTTCGTCGTTGGAGAAGGAATTGGCGCCCGCGGAGGCAATTTCAACACAACAGTCGGCCTCTTCGAGATCTACGGTCCGGAGCGATTACGCGACACGCCGATCACCGAACGAGGCTTTACCGGGATGTGCACCGGAGCGGCGATGGTGGGCGCCCGTCCGGTCGTCGATTACATGTTCTTCGACTTTGCCCTGGATGCCCTCGGAGAGTTATTCAATCAGACTGCCAAAATTCAGTACATGAGCGACGGCCGCGTAAAGATGCCGATCGTGCTACGCGGTTGCATTGGCGTCGGTAGCTCCGCCGCGACCCATCATTCTGGCAGCTACTATCCCTTCTTCGTCCACCAGCCCGGCTTTCGGGTCGTCGTGCCGACGACACCTTCGGACGCGAAGGGGCTGCTCAAGACCGCGATCCGTTGCGACGACCCCGTGGTATTCATGGAGCATCGCTCGCTGCTGAATACCAGGGGACTGGTGCCCGAGGAGGAATACCTGATCCCGTTCGGCCAGGCCCGCGTTGCGCGTGAAGGGAAAGACGTGACAGTGGTGGGAATCTCGGTGATGGTCAATCGCTCCCTGGAGGCCGCGGAGCAGCTCGCCAAGGAGGGAATCTCGGTCGAGGTGATCGATCCCCGTACTCTCGCGCCGCTCGACCTCGACACGATCCTGCAATCGGTGCATAAGACGGGCAGGTTACTCATCGCCGACGAAACCTACGGGCCGTGCGGAATCGGGGCCGAGGTCGCCACCCAGGTGATGGAGGAGGGCTTTGATGACCTCGACGCGCCGGTAATGCGATTGAACGGCGCTCATACGCCAATTCCTTACAGCCCACCGCTTGAGAACGCGGTGATCCCGGGGGTCAAAGACGTCGTGCAAGCGGTGAGAAGCTTGCTGGCCGAGTAGTACTCCCCAGTCTTTCGTCGATGCGGGCACCACGACACGGGTGGCGCTATTTCCGAATGGAGAGCGGCGATGAAGATTAACCGGATCGAGACGATTCGCCTCGGGCAGCACCCTCGAACGATCTGGGTCCAGGTCCATACCGACGATGGGCTGGTCGGTCTGGGCGAAACCTACTACATCCCGGGTGCGGTCGCGGCGGTCATTCATGATGTCGCGGCGCCCCTCTTGCTCGGCAAGGATCCCTTCGACCTGGAGCGCCACTGGGCGACGCTCTTTCAGGCAACGAACTATTACGGTTACGCCGGCGCGGAGATGCGCGCCATCTCCGCGCTTGACATCGCGCTCTGGGACATCGTCGGACAGGCATGTGGTCAGCCGATTTACAATCTTCTCGGCGGACGGGTCCGCGATCGAATCCGCACCTACAACACCTGCGCGAGTTATGGTCCCTACCGCGACTACGAGGCTTTCCAGGAACATGCCGGTGAGCTCGCGGTGAGCCTGCTGGAGCAGGGGATCACCGCGATGAAGATCTGGCCCTTCGACGTCTTTGCGACGCCTCCCGCGCCAGCGGACCTCGCCCGGATGCGGACCGAGGAAGGGGTCGCGGGGACCGGACGAGCCGTGCTTGGCTACAACGATGGCCAGTACATCAACCCGAGCGACCTTCAACTTGGGTTGGAACCGGTCAAACAGATTCGCAAAGCCGTGGGCGATCGGATGGAGATCGCGATCGAGCTGCACGCGATGTGGAATCTGCCCAGCGCGATCCGGATCGCCCGCGCCCTCGAACCCTACGACATCCTCTGGCTCGAAGAGGCCATGACGCCCGACCCGGTCGACGACTTGGGACGGTTGGCCCAGGAGACGAAGGTTCCCCTCTGCGTCAGCGAGCGTCTCTTTACTCGCTACGCCTTCCGCCAGGTTCTCGAACGCAAGGTCGCGCACATCGTGATGCCGGACATCATCTGGACCGGCGGGATCAGCGAAGGGAAGAAGATCGCGGGGATGGCGGAAGCCTATCATTTGCCCATCGCGCCGCACGACTGCACCGGCCCGGTGAATGTATTCGCCTGCCTCCATCTCTGTGCCAGTTGCCCCAACGCGATGGTCATGGAGACGGTTCGGGCTTTCTACCAGGGTTACTACGCCGATCTAGTCACGCCGAATCTTGAGGTCCGCGACGGCTTCCTAGCCTTCCCGGAGACACCGGGGATTGGCACTCAGCTCCGCCCCGAGGTCCGCGAGCGCCCCGGCGCCCTAGTCCAGGTCTCCGCGGTCTAACGTCCAAGAAGCAAGGAGGAATGACGACGTGAGCGTACCTGACATCCGGGAGATGGCTCCCGACACCGAAGTGAAAATCCAGACCGGAACGCAAGTCGGGATTCGCTATCGCTCTGGCCTGACGGTCTACGATGAGGCGCTGATCGATGGTCAGCTTGGCGGCCGCTATTGGTCGGCGGTGGGTGCGATCAAGCCCGAGCGACACATTGAGGCCGAGAAGAAGCTCCGCGAAGGTCTGCCGACCGACTCTTTCTCCCTACGCATCGACGACCAGGTTCTCGATCGTAACTGGCGCCTGGTCGATGCTCGTGAGGTGGCCGAGGATGCGCCCCCTACTCGCCACGTCGTCGTCGAACTCGCCCAGGAATCGACGCCTTTTACCGTCAAGGTGCACACGCGATTCGACGGCAGCCCCTTCCTGGTGCGCTGGCTCGAGATCACCAACGCCTCGGATCGGCCGGTCAGCCTCTCCGGGGTTGCTCCGTTCGCGGGTCTGCTCTGGTGGGTTCGCGGCTTCGGCGAATACCTTGCCCCGGGCCAGCCGGTCTTTTCGCTCGGGCACGAGGCTAACTCCGAGAAACTCGCGGAAGGCAATTTCACCTGGGAGGCGCTCCAACCCGGGGTCAAGGTCGTCGAAGGGCGGGGCGGGCGCTCGGGCCACCATCGTCCGTCGTTCTGGCTCCATAACGAGACCAATGGCGAGACGTTCATTTGCGAACTCGCCTGGAGTAGCAACTGGCGCTTCGAAATCAAAGTCGAGCAGGGCGACATTAGCCGCGACCCCCGCGGCGGCCCGTTCGGCCCGACAACCAACGACGCCCGGGTCTATGTCAAGATCGGTCCGTACGCGGCTGATCCCGCGCTGAGAGTCATCGATCCGGGCGAGACGATTGCGACACCCGCCGTGCACCTCGGGCATCTTCACGCCGACCTTGATGGCTGCGTCCAGGCATTGCATCAACACGTCCGAACCACCGTACTGCCCGCCCAACTCCCGGGCAAGAACCAGCTCATCGAGGCAAATCATCGTGGCTACATTTGTGACCACGAAGACGAAGCCGGCATCAAACGAGAGATCGACATGGCGGCGAGCCTCGGCGCCGAGCTGTTCGTCATCGACGCGGGGTGGTATGGACCCGACCCCAACCGCTGGGCTCTCAACGTCGGCGACTGGTACGCCGGTTCCTGGTTGCCCAATGACCTTTACCCGATCATCGACCACGCCCACGCGAACGGCCTGCTCTTTGGCCTCTGGGTCGAGATCGAAAGCATCGGCGCCAACTCCAAGCTCCTCAAAGAGCATCCGGACTGGGTTCTGACGCGTAATGGTGAGCCTATCGGCAACGGGCGCCATCTCGACGTGGCAAATCCGACGGTCGCGGAATGGATGGAAGAGCAGATCAGCGGCATCATTGGCCGCTACGGTCTCGATCACTTCCGCCTCGACTACAACACCCACATCTTCGATGGCGGCAATCGAGTGAAGGACGGCTTCGTCGAGAATACCCTCTGGCGGCACGCCGAGGCCATCTGGGGCATCTTCGACCGCGTGCGCAAGCAGTACCCCCAGGTTATCTTCGAGAACTGCGCTTCGGGAGGTGGTCGCCTCGACCTCGGGATGCTGCGTTACTTTCAGATCACCGAGATCTCCGACTGGATGCGCGCACCCCGCTCGCTGAAGATTCTCAATGGCCTCAGTCTGAGCTTACCACCCGAGATCTGTCTGCGGACCTTCGGAACCGAGGTACCCGACCATTACCTCTACGGCGATGTTGACTACCAGATCAGGTCGTGTCTTTTTGGTCAGCCGATTCTTCGAGGGATCGCACCAACAATCCAAGAGATTGGTGAGCCGCGTCGCTCGAAGATCGTCCACGCGCTGGATCTTTACAAACAGTTTATCCGGCCGATCCTACCCACCGCGAAGGTCTATCATCACACGCCAGTCCTACCCCTCTTCGAGGCCAGCCCGTGGTGTGTCCTGGAGTACGCCTCACCCGACGCCACCCATGAGGTCGCCGGCATCTTCCGCCTCACCGCGCCAGGTGAATCGTCCTACCGCTACCAGCCGCGTGGATTGCGTCCGGGCAGCCGCTACCGGGTTACATTCGATAACACCGGCGAGAGCGTCGAACTATCGGGGCTGGAGCTCCAGCGCGATGGGTTGGAGATTCGGCTGGAGAGCCCGATTACCTCGGAACTGCTGCTCATCGAGAGCATCTAAACTCACCGAGGTAGACGCCGTCGTCGACGGTGTCCATCCCGGTTTCAGACTGAGGAGGAGCAATGCCATTGACGACTGCCGATCGGGCTCGCGAAACCGATACCCTCATCCGGACCGACCCGCATCACGGCATCCGTTACGTGAGCGGACTGACGGTTTACGAGGAAGCGCTCATCGACGGCCGCTGGATTGGCCGCTACTGGACGAGCAATGGGAGAATTCGTCCGGATATGTTCGTCGAGGGAGCCAACCACGAGGCGGTGCAGAATCTGCCGATCGAAGCCTTCGAGCTCGAGATCGACGGACAGACGCTGAATGGCTACTGGGAATGGGTTAACGCTCAGGTCGAGGGAGAAGCCGTCGATGCAGCGGTTCGTCACGTTGCTGTCACGCTACGTCACACCGTTCGACCGATCTCTGTCGTCGTGCACACCCGCCTCGACGGAACCGCGGTGCTCACCCGCTGGCTAGAGATTCACAACCTTAGCGATAAACCCGCTGCCCTGGCTCGGGTCCAACCATTCGCCGGCTTGCTCTGGCGGATGGCCAACGTCCGCGACCACCTCAGCAGCGAGGTCTCCAACGCCTTCACTCTGGGGCGGTTCCAGTCCTCCTCGCCCCTGCACGAAGGGTGCTTCAACTGGGAGGCCATCCCGAACGGAACCCTGCGGATCGAGGGGCGCAAGGGCCGCTCCGGCCACGGCTCGCCATTCTTCATTATCCGCAACGAGGCGAATGGCGAGCACGCCATCGCCCATCTCGCCTATTCCGGTAACTGGTCTTACGATCTTGTTGCCGACCAGGATCCGGCGCGCTCCGAGGCGACCCTGTGCTTCAAGGTCGGGCCGGCCGGTGTCGCGCCGCTACGGGTGATCGCTCCGAATGAGACGATCCAGACCCCCGCGGTGCATCTCGGTCTGGTCTACGGCGACCTCGACACGACGGTCCAGGCCATGCACACCCACATTCGCACCTCGGTTGTGCCTCCTCAGCCCCACGGATGCGCGCAGCGCTTCGAGCACAATCACTGGGGCTACGTTGCCGATCGAGTAACCGAGGACTTTCTGCGCCGTGACATCGACGTCGCCGCCGAGACCGGTGCCGAGCTCTACATTCTGGACGCGGGATGGTTTGGAACCGAACCGGGGCGCTGGTATCATACCGTCGGCGACTGGTGGGCAGGAAAGTGGCTTTCCGAGGGCGTGCGACCGATTCGGGAGTATGCCCGAGACAAGGGGCTGCTGTTCGGGATCTGGATGGAAGCCGAGTGTGTGGGCAGTTTGAGCAAGCTCTTTCAGGAGCATCCGGACTGGCTGCTGCAACGAAATGGGAAACTGGTGGTCCGGGGACGGGCAGGAGCCGAGCACTACATGCTCGACCTTACCAAGTCGGAAGTAGCCACCTGGTTTGAGGCCGAGATCAATCGGGTGGTCGAGGAGCTCGACTTGGACCTCTTCCGACTGGATTACAACATTGATCCGTTTGAAGGGGGACACTCGTTGCACGACGGCTTCGTGGAGAATACCCTCTGGCGCCACTACGAGATACTCTACGGCGTCTTCGAGCGGCTCCGAGCCCGTCATCCCCAATTGATCCTCGAAAATTGCTCCTCGGGCGGGGGTCGGACCGACCTGGGCATGGTCGGTCGCTTCCATACAACCTGGATGTCGGACTTGGCCCAACTTCCTCGCTCTCTTGCTATTCTCAATGGAATGTCGTTGGCCCTCCCGCCGGAACTCTGCAACCGGATCGCCGGCTACATGAACGGCGAAGAGCTTTTCTATGGGGACCTCGACACCCAGTTTCGCGCACCGCTCTTCGGCCACCCGGTCATGGTGGGGAGCGCGCCCTCGGTCGAGGAGATGGTGCCGGCCTTCGGACAACGCTTGAAACGAAGTGTTGAGATTTATCAGCAGCATATTCGCCCGCTCCTACCAACCTGCAAGGTGTTCCACCATACGCCGGTGATCGACTTTCGGAACCCGCGCGGCCATTGTGTCCTGGAGTACGCGACACCGGACGGTGCGAAGGTGGTAGCCGGAATCTTCCGCCTCGCCGGTCCAGGCGACGAGAGTTACCATTTCAATCCGCGGGGCCTCGACCGGGGTCGGCGCTATCGCGTGTTCTTCGACAACACTCAGGAGAGCATGGAGGTGAGCGGGTTGGTCCTCGCCAACGAGGGGCTAGCGATTCGTCTCGCCGATCCGCTGACCTCCGAGCTACTCATTTTCGAAGCCATCTGAGAGGAAACCCATGGACAATCGGAGCGCACTCTCGTTCGTCGGCGCCGGATCTCTTGGTCAGGCGTTCGCGGGACTGATCGCGACGTCGGGACAGGCGGTGACCCTGGTTGGCACCCCGCGCAGTATTGAACGGCTGTCGCGGGCCGGTCAGATTCGGTTGAGAGGAGTTGTGCGCCAAGAGGTACCGGTTGCCCCGGCGCCGGCACCGCCCGGAGTTGTCGGCGTCTCCGCCGATCCTCGGGTGCTCCCTGCCCGGTCCGGTGTCATCTTCACGACAAAGGGACACCAACTGCCGGAGGCAATCGCGGCGGTTCGCGCGGCCTGGTCTGGCGCGGATGATGGCGTCTCCTGGGTGGCCGGCGTCCAGAATGGCGTGGTGAAAGATGACCTGCTGGCCGAAGCCTTTGGCCTCGAACGGGTTGTCGGCGGGGTGACGATCCTGGGAGCCCAGCGCGAGGCCTCCGGCGATGTCGCGGTGACGAGTCGTGGGGCGACGTATCTGGGGGAACTCGCTGGCGGTAACTCTCCTCGGGCGATCGAAGCAGTTAGGGTACTGAACGCCGCCGGGATTCCCGCCGAAGCGGTGAGGGATATCCAGAGCGTCCTCTGGTCGAAGGCGTGCAACGCAGTGGGCGTCTTTGGCGTCTGTGTGCTCACGCGGTCCAGCGCGCCGGGTCTGATGCGTAATCCCGACCTGATGCGCGCTTATCATAGCCTCATCCGAGAGACCGCCGCGGTGGCGGGCGCCTATGGCATCTCGATCGGCGACTACGAGGGTTTCCCGATCCGCGGTTATCTGGAAAAGAGTGAAGCGGAAATGATGGCGCTGGCATCGGCGCGCGCCGCGGCGTACGCGGGCGGGTCGGGTGGAACGGAGAGCCTGCCTTCGATGGTCCAGGATCACCTCGCCGGTCGTCCAATGGAGGCCGATCAGATCTTTGGCGACATGGTCCGCCGCGCCGAGAAGGTCGGGGTCGCCGTCCCAAGAATCACGCTGGTCCGCGACCTCATCGCCGGGCTCGACCGCGCGACGAATCCCCAGTGAAGCGGGGAAGAGGATGAACAGCTTTGCGCGAATCAATCAGTTTCAGGCATCCCTTGCCACCGCCGGTGTCGACGGCGCGGTTCTCCGTGATCCCGCCAACGTCACCTATCTGACCGGTTACCCGGCGGCAGCGGATCGCCCCGGTTTCCTGGTGATTGGCCCGCAACGCACCGCCCTGGTCGTTCCCGGCTCGGCCGAAGCGGTGAGACCGCGTGTTGACAGCGCGGTCATCGTCATCGGCTACCCGGTACCCGGCACGACCTTGGACCGTGTCGCCGAGGTTGCGCGGCTGAGCGCTGACGCGCTCAACGAGGCCATCGTGGCCACCGGTTTGGCGGGTCAACGAATTGGCATTGAAGAGGATCGTCTGAGCGTGCTCCACGCTCGCGCCGTCGCGAAGTCCGGGTCAATCGTTGCCCTCGGCGAACCGGTTGAGAAGATGCGGCGGATCAAAGACCCCGAGGAGATCGCTCAGATCAGAACCGCCGTCCAATTCAACGACGTTGGATTCGCTGCCGCGGCGCGGGCGATCCGACCGGGCGTGTCGGAGTTCGCGGTAGTGGGGGCAATCGTCGACGCGATGCAGGAGGCTTCGGGCATTCCCATTGATCTCCTCGATCCGACCAATGCCTTCGTCTCGGGCCCGCGGACCATGCTTGCCGCCGCACCGGCCACCTCCCGTCGTCTCGAACTCGGCGATCTGATGATCGTCGATCTCAACCCTTTCATCGGCCAGTACAAAGGTGATACGACCCGCACCTTCAGTGTAGGGACGCCGAGCGCCGAGCAGCAACGCGCCCACGATTCGCTGGTGCGCGGCCTGAAGGTAGCCGAGAGGGTCGGTCGCCCCGGCGTTCGTGCCTGCGACGTCTTCGCCGCGCTCCTGGATCCCATCGCCAACGCCGGTTTCGGGGCCGGATTTCGCTTCCACGGTGGTCACGCGCTTGGTCTCGACCACGTCGAGCGGCCCTACATCATCCCGGGCGACGAGATGCTCCTGGAGGAAGGGATGGTTATCGCCCTGGAGCCGGGAGTTTACCTGCCGAGCATTGGAGGTCTCCGCGTCGAGGATAACTATGTAGTCACCGCGAGTGGCCTGGAACCACTCTCTCGGTATCCCCGCGAATTGGTCCGTTGCGGCTAAGGAAGGAGTTTCTCGATGCAATGCGCGTATTTGTACGCTCCGGGCGACCTTCGTCTCGTCGAACGCGAACCCCTTGCCTTACGACCGGACGACGTGCGGGTCGACGTTGCCCAGACGGGCATCTGTGGGACCGACCTTCACGTCTATGGGGGGATGGTCTTTGGTCGCGCCGCGACCGAGCCGGTTGCCTTTGGGCACGAGTTTTCCGGACGCGTCGTCGAGGTCGGCAGCAACGTCACGACCTTTTCGGTGGGAGAGCGGGTCACCGCGATTCCGAACACCCCGTGCGGAAAGTGTGGGCTTTGTCGCTCGGGCAGGGCTCACGTCTGTCAAAATCGCGTGACCTTGCGCAGTGGTTCCTGGGCTCCCTCGCTCGTATTACCGGCCCAGAACGTCTATCACTTACCCGACGCGGTCTCGGACCGCCTCGGCGCCCTCACCGAACCACTCGCCTGCGCCGTTCGCGCGGTCGACCGCTCGGAGTTACGCTCCGGTGATCGCATCTGCATCGTGGGCGCCGGCCCCATCGGCCTGTTTGTCCTCGCCGTTGCCAAAGCATCGGGTGCCCAGACGATTGTCGTTTCGGAGCCCCGCCCCTACCGGCAGGAGCTAGCGCGGCGTATGGGAGCGGACATTGTCGTCGATCCGCGGGAGAGCGACCTGGCCATGGCGGTTCGCGAGGTAACCGACGGAATCGGCGCCGATGTGGTGTTCGAGGTCGTGGGGCATCCTCGGACGATTGCCCAGGCGGTGGAGTGCGCCGCGCCGGGAGCGACGGTGATTATCGTCGGGGTAACGGACGCAGCCGCGCAGGTCACGATTCCGGGCCAACAGATCTTCCACCGTGAGCTGACGATCCGGGGAACCCGTGGTCCCACCTACGCCGTCGAGCGAGCGATTCGCTGGCTTGCCAAACTGGATTTCGAACCGGTCATGACCCACACTTTCCCGCTAGTCCAGGTCAATGAGGCGATTCAGCTTGGCTTGAGTGGGGACGCCGGGAAGATTCTCCTGGAGCCGTGAAACCTGATTCTGGAAGCCGGCGGCCCACGAAATAAGCCGCCAGGCAAAGCAATTTCGATTAGACCCGTGAGAGAAGGAGAAAAGTCCGTGATTGCCGTGATGGCCGTGAGGGACACGAGCCGCTACACGAGGGAGGATTCATGCAACTGACCGAACAGCAGATCGATTACTTCCGGACGTTTGGCTTTTTGAAGTTTCCCGGGCTGCTCGCCGACCAGATCCACGATATCGACGACGCGTTCGAGAGCATCTGGGGCGAGCGCGGAGGTGGCCACAATGGGAAGGCGCACGATGGTAAAGCCCGCTCCTGCATCGTCCCTTTCATCGACCAGAGCGAGCGGCTCTGCCAGTTACTCGATCATCCCGGCATCGAGGATATCGCGAGCTCGCTCCTCGGCGACGACTTCAACTATTCCGGCAGCGACGGCAATTACTACGTTGGCGATACGAACTGGCATTCCGACGGCTGGCGTCCACCAACCGATTATCTCTACATCAAGATGGCAATCTATCTCGATCCTTTAACCAAAGATACCGGCTGTTTACGCGTCATCCCGGGCAGCCATCACCTCGGCGACTGGTTCTCCGACACGCTACAGGCAAATATCCGACGTCCGCAGGAATCCTGGGGTCTGCACGGGCAGGAGGTGCCGGCGATTGCCCTTGAGACGACTCCCGGCGACCTCCTTGTCTTCGACCACAACACTAAGCACGCGTCTTTCGGTGGCAATACCCATCGCCGCATGTTCACGATCAACCTCAGCCAGCGTTACCGCGACGAAGACCTCGGCCGGTTGCGGGAGCAGATCGGTGCGCACGCGCGGTTCTGGATTGATCGTGCCTATGGGGAGAAGATGATGCGGACGGCCGGACCAAAGCGGCTTCGCCATCTCGAGCAGGTGATGAATAACGACGGACACCTCGCCGAGCTGACCCGCCAGGCGAAGCTACGCATGCCCGAACCCGCGCGGGGATAAGCGTTTCCGGTCTCGGGGCAGATCTGCGGAGCAGATCGCCGATCGCTCAAAACGCAGCGCGGGGGCTTGTCCCCCGTGCTGCTGTCGCGTTGGCACCGGTGGACGTGTCGGGGAGGGCGAGGACCAAGCCCCACCGCGACATCCCGCGTCTAGGCAATTGCGCAGCATCCAGTAACAAAGCAGTGGATCTACATCCGTTCCAAAGCGGCTAAGATTGCTCGGGCAGCCGATCTGACAAGGCGGACGCCGCGGCCGAGGCCAATGGGCGTTCTACAGCTCCTCGGAATGCCAGGTAGTAGACTATAGCGGAAGCCAGGGTGCAGCCTGCACCGATCGCAAAGATCGGAGTGTAGCCCCAGCGAACGACGACGACGCCCGCCACGACGCTCGTGAGAGCCCAGCTGACATCCAGGCTCATGTTTCGAATCGCCGACACCCGAGCGTGCAGAGAGGTCGGTACTCGCGCCAGAACAAAAGCGCCATCGACGGGCTGAGCGAGGCCAACCAAACCAGCGCGGAGAATAAAGCCGCCACTACCGCCACCGAACGATCCTACGAGTGCCGGAAGCAAGACCGCGGGCGCCGCGAGGAGCCGTACCCCCACGATCGTCCTCACCGAACCAAATCGCGCCGCGAGCGTTGGCCCGACGAGACTCGCCGGTATCACAACGGCTGCGCCGAGGGCATACACCAGCCCAATTGCTCCAACGGAGGCGCCGATCTGGTCCAGGAGGTAAACGTTGAAGAATACCGTCATGATAGCCGTGGCGGCATTCAGCAACACCGTCGCGACGGCCATGCCACCGATCTCGCGGAACATTGCGCGTGGTGTCGACATTGTCCCCGCCATCGCGTCATCATCCGCGATATCTGCCGGGCTGATCTCGTCCCCAGCGGACCGCGGGCGACCGGCATCACGTCGCCCGATCATCGTTACTATCGCCAGCCCAGTTAGCGCCGCGCTTACCAGAAGGGCGCTACGGTAGCCACCAACTCCTGGCAGAGGAGCGGCAGCGTTAAGTGAGGGAAGCAGTCCACCCACCGCACTGCCGACGACCGATCCCAGTGACATCGCGGCGTAGTTCGCCCCGAACGCCCGCGGGCGCTCCGGCAAGGAGGTATACCGCATCAGGTAGGGAGCCGCGGGCACGAAGATGAACGCCTGACCGACGCCATTTGCGACGAGGGCCAGGACGATCGCGAGCGGGCTGGTGGCGAAAGCCACGGCTGAGGTCGCGACGGCCAGGAGGGCGGTCCCGGTCATCAGACAGTTTCGTGCTCCAATCCGATTTGACACGCTGCTCGCTGGAAGGGCCGCGACGCTCAGCGCGATGGTCGAAGCGAAGGAGACCGTTCCGAGGAAGTCTTCGCGGTAGCCGAGTGCGATGAGATACAGGTTGAGCACAAGGCTGCTCACGCCGATGCTCGTGAACACCGCGACAGTGAGAATCAACAGAAGCCAAACTTCGCGTGGGAATGATGTGAACTTAAGCAGTTGGCGGCGGGGCACTACAGCCACGGCAAACTCTCAACGAAGGTTAAGCGTCCTAGCACGCGTACTGGCGTCTGTATACCGATGGTAGTTTACCTGATGAAGGACGCGTATCGAGGCTCCAACGGTAGTCCGGGGCGACAAAAGCCTCGAAATCTGGCCGATTTCAAGGCTTTCTTGGGTACCGGGGAGGGGACTCGAACCCCTATGCCTTCATCAGGCGGCGGATTTTAAGCACGACGCAGTAGACTTATTATGTCCACTGCGTCCAGGGCTGGCGAAATTTCCCAGCAATATCGCCAGTTTTTTGTCCGCCCTTTCCACGGAGTCCACTTATTCCTGCCCTTGTAAGCGTGTTCCGGTAGCAACCCGGTAGCAAACCGGTGGCAGCCGACAGAAGTAAGGCGATGGCCCCGGGGGAAGTCATCAAGGAAAAGGGGGATCGGCGAATACTTAAACGCCCTTACGAACTTAAAACTTTAAGGAGCGCTACGGTACGGAATAGAGATCTAGCCCAGGAATGTCCTCATAGTCGTCGACGTTCTGGGTAACCAGCCTCAGATCGTATTCCAGGGCGGTCGCGGCAATGATCAGATCCAGTGCTCGGGCACGAACCCGACGTTGTTGTTTACGGAGCGTCTCACGAAGGCGGGCGCAGCGGCGAGCAACCTCCGGTGAGAACGGGACAATCGGGGCAGCATCCAGAAAGCGGTTGAGTTTCGCCTGGGCGGCCTCCGGCTCAGAATCTCGTTCGGTTCCCTGAAACGATTCCATGTAGGTGATAATGCTAATCGCGATTCCTTCTTCAGCGAGCTTTGAGAGAAGTTCAGTCGCCTCGGGAACGCCGGCCAGATGGTCGATGACCCACGTCGTATCAATGAGGTAGGCCATCAGTCAATCCGACCGACCGGTGCTCTTCTGCTCCCGTTGGACCCGCAGGTCCGCCTGGAGTCCTTTCCGGTCAACGTTTGCCAGAGCCCCCGCGCTCTCAGCAAGCGCCTTCCGAGCCTGCGAAACATCGTAGTCGGCGAAAATGTCGAAGCGCTTTGTCTCTTTCTCGATCGTCGTCGCCTCCCCGTGGACTGGTTCAATCACGCGATCCAGGTCTTCTTTGCGAATCCGGATACGCCGCGGTCCAACCCGATAGGCCGGAAGCTTGCGAGCCTCGATCCATCGCCAAATCGTGGCCGGACTAACGTCCAGCACGTGAGCAGCTTCGGCAACGGTGTAGAACGGTGGTTCGATCTCATCGGTCGTGGCACGTTGGGGATTGTTCTTCATAGCTTTCATACGTTAACATTCATTGCATTTCTCGTCAAACAGGAAGAAGAGCACTGTCCATCAAGGGCATCGAACCTGCTCTTCGTTACGCCGCCTTTCTCGCCGGCGAGGAACTCCTGCCTGTAGTGGACCGTAGAATTCAGGCAGTCTACGTGGACATCTGTGGTGTCACCGACCTCGTTCCCCAGGTCGCACTGCTCGAGCACCTGGCCAAGCAGTTCGTCGTCGGGGAAAATCCCTTCCACGTCGAGCGGATCTGGCAGCGGATGTTCGCCGCCCTGCACGACTACCGGCATCCGGGGATGGATCGGACGCCGGCCATCTCCGCGATCGAGATGGCTCTCTGGGACATCATCGGCAAGGCGACCAACCAGCCCATTTATAACCTTCTCGGCGGGCAGTACCACGAGAAGCTGCGCGCGTACGCCTACATGCCGGCGGAAGGGATTTGGGAAAACCCGGAGAAGGCCAGCGAGGTCGCGCGTAAGATCCTTGACCAAGGGTTTACTGCCTGTAAAATTGATCCCTTCATGCCGTTGTTCCCGCTGCCCCGGGATATCCCGCTCAAGGATCTGAAGCACGCGGCCCGCATCTTTCGGTACATTCGGAACGCCGTGGGCGATGAGCTGGAGGTCGGGATTGGCACCCACGGCCAGTTCAGTACGGCCGGCGCCATACGGGCGGCGAAGGTCTTCGAAGAGTACCAGCCGATGTGGTTCGAAGAGCCGGTTCCGCCCGAGATGGTCGAGGAGATGGCCCGCGTCGCCCGGCAGACGAGCATTCCCTTCGCCGCCGGCGAGCGGCTTGCCACCAAGTACGAGTTCGCCACGTTGATCGAGAAGCAGGCGGCCGGGATTATCCAGGTCGACGTCGGGCAGTGCGGCGGCATCCTCGAAGCGAAGAAGATCGCGGCGATCGCCGAGGCACACCACGCGCTAATCGCGCCGCACATGTACGTGGGACCCATCGCGGCCGCGGCGGCGATCCAGCTCGACACCTGCTCACCGAACTTCATGATCCAGGAGTTCAACGTCGGCCCGCTTCACCAGGAGTTGTTCCGCGAGCCGATCACGGTCGAGGACGGCTACATCACGCCGCCAAAGGGACCCGGCCTTGGTCTGGTGCTGAACGACGAAGTCGTGAAGCACCACCTGAGCCGGTAGCAAGGCACACTTCCGACCAGTCGGCGACCGCGAGCCACGGGGGGACAATCGGCGGAAAGAACGAGGAGGAAGCAAATATCGCGTCCGGGCCAGCGCGCCCGGCTGAACGGATACGCCGCGAGCGAGCAGGCCAGTTTCATGCCGTCTGGGATAGCTCGGAAAGTCCCGACCGCCCCCGCACCATGACCCGGTATGGGCGGCTGCGGCTTGAGTAAGATCGTCATGGCACGCGGGCCCTTGAAAGGATGCAAAGGGCTTGTTAAACAACAAGTTCCCGATTTGAGAAGTAGGTAGAATGATAGCCCGACAGACGGAAGGCATTCAGGAGGATGTCATGGCCTCATCAGAGCGTCCGAAGCGTGGCTGTCCAATGTGCCGAGAGTCGGGGGAGCATCCGGAGCTTACCTGGCATCGCCCGTTGATTTTGCTGCTCGGTCGTCTCGACGAGAAGACGATTCGCCGGGGCCACGAAGAACTCGCCGCCTCGTTGGTGGATCGGCCGGTGGACCGGATTCGTTTGCCGGGCGGGGGACGCGAGGCAGCCTGCGCCAGATCAGCGATCGGCTGGGGCAGTTGGGGCCGGGAGCCGGAGGCAGTGAATGTCCACGACTTCCGGTCGGAGGCGCAAGGACGCACCGTTCCCTATGGGATCTACGATCTGCACAACAACCGCGGGACGGTCGTCGTCGGTCCGTCGGCCGACACGCCGGAGTTCGCGGTCGGGGCGATCAGCGTCACCTGGGCCGGGAAGCCGTTGCGCACCGGGGAGACGCTGCTGGGATACCTGCGCGGGACGACGACCACGACCGGCCTGGAGGTGTCTGCCGTCTTGGACGATCAGACCGACCAGACCGGTCGGACCGTCTCCGATGCAGTGATGCAGACCTTGCATCTGGAACATCATCCGGTCTGCCCGACCTGGAATTACACCCTGCGTCCGCGGATCACTGCTCAGCACAATCAAGGCGCACCATCATCAATTCAGGAAGTTGTTGTTTGACAAGTCCTGAGCAGAGTTTGTCTGACAAGAGAACCGACAACCTTATTGATCTTGTTGATAAGCCATGCGCCATTGGTGTTTGTCGGCAGACGGGTGAAGCAGCCGATTCGCGCCGGTTGCCCTCTGGCGACGAGAAATGCCGTTGTTTCCGTGACGTTCAGGAAATCGTCGGTAACCCGCCGCTCGATCTGGGTCAGAACTGCCTCAAGAAGATGCGCGGTGTCGAGTGGTCTGCGTCGATCCTCTGCCGCCAACTCTGATCCCGGGTAAGGCGCGGGGGTTTCTTGGGCCACTTGCTATACTCAAACAGCTGCGATTCGACCGTTGGTGGGAAAAGTCAGCCGTTCAGGGGCTTACATGGGAATCCCGAATCACGTCATCGTTTTGATGTTCGAGAACCGATCTTTCGATCACATGCTGGGCTTTTTGCCCGGGATCGGCGATCTGACTGGGGAAGAATATAATCTCGTCGATCCGGCGAATCCGGAGTCGGAGCGGGTGTACGTTAGCGAGCAGGTTGGGCCGAATGCGGTCATCAGTCCTAACCACGAGTTCGTCGACGTCCAGGAGCAGCTTTTCGGCGATGGGGTGCCGGTCGAATCGGCGCCGATGAGCGGCTTCGTTCTCAACGCTTCCAAAATCTCCGGGATTGGCATCGATCAGGCCAAATTAGTCATGGAGTGTCAATCGCCGAACGCGATTCCGGTCCTATCGCGTTTGGCGAGCGAGTACGCGGCGTGCACGCGGTGGTTTTCGTCCGTTCCAGGACCCACCTATCCAAACCGCTACTACGTGCACGCCGCGACTTCAGCCGGTCTCGTCACTGACAGCCGTCTCGGAACCGCGGTTGTAACCATTCAGGAAAAGCTGGCCGAGGCGAAGAAGACGTGGCGGGTGTATGCCGGCGACGTCCCACAATGCCTGGCGATCGAGAGCCTGCTGCGACAACTCGTCGAAGATCTTCTCAGCCCCTTTTCTTACCATCACTTTCACGGCCTTGCTCAGTTCTTCGCCGACCTGAAAGGCGGCTCACTCCCGAATTACTCCTTCATCGAGCCCCATTACTTTCAGACGGCGCTCTGGCACGCATCCGATGAGCATCCTCCCCACGACCTCAAGTATGGGGAAATGCTGCTGAGCGCGGTCGTTTCGAGTCTGGCCCAGAGTGACTATTGGGAAGATAGCCTGCTCGTCGTCCTGTTCGACGAGCACGGCGGTTTTTACGATCAGGTGTCTCCACCGACCGGTGTGCCCAATCCCGATGGTCGCGTCAGCGGCAATCCTGCCTTCGATTTTTCTCGTCTGGGCATTCGGGTGCCGGCCGTCCTCGTCTCCCCGTTCATCGATGTCCAGACAATCGATGCGACAGTCTACGAGCACGCTTCGGTCCCGGCAACGCTGAACAAGCTTTTCAACCTCGGTCCGGAGAACTTTCTCACCGCTCGCGACCGTGCGGCGAATACCTTCGAAAGGAACGTGCAACGAAGTCAACCGCGGTCGGCGATTGAGCTTCAGTGGGCCAGCGCCTATGCTCAGACGTACGGCGACGAGATCGAATTACAAAACGTGCAGATCCGTCGGGCCATCGGGATGATCGCCGACGAAATGCTGAATCCTAAACACGTGCTATCCGACTTTCAAAAAAGCCTGTTTGGACTCGTGCGGTCGATACTCGTGCACCTGTAGAGTGAGCTTTCAACATGCCCTTCGGGTGATTGTCAACAGCCACCTGATTCCCCCCCTCGGGGCTATCCGGCTGGCCAAGCTGACGCCGGTCAAAGCGCAGGAGTGCTAACCCGAAAAACTCGCCGGCGGTCGACTAAAGGGGACAGGCAAGAAAGGCGAGTGCGAGTCCACCGGCCAGCCCCTCGGGCCGAAGACGGTCCGTAACCATCACCTCGCGCTGCACAAGGCGGTGGAACGCGCCGTCAAGTGGGGACTTGTGCGCGCGCATCGTCTGTGATCCCGTTGATCCGCCGAAGAAGCCGCAAACCGAGTTGGCGACCTGGACGCCGGCACGCTCACCGTGCAGCAAACCCTCGATCTGGGGAGCATTTTCGCAGCGTCCGAAAAGACTTGTGACAATCTGGTGACAAAGTACGGTCTTTAGGCAAAGCAAAAAGCCAGGCGACCTTGGGATTTCCCTTGGTTTACCTGGCCTTTTTCGGTACCCCCGGCAGGACTCGAACCCGCAACCTTGTGGTCCGAAGCCACACGCTCTATCCAATTGCGCTACGGGGGCGTACTCACAGTATACCAAACTCCCTCCGCGAAGGCAAAGACGCTCACGAAACGTTCATGCAAACGTGCCGTTCGATACTTGCGCGGTGACGAGAGCACGCTATACTAGACCTATGGCGAGCTGGGATGGCTCGCAACCTGGAGGGGATATCCGCAATGGGACGGATTATTGTCGCGAATCGCCACGGGGATCAAGTCGTCGAGTGGGATCCCGCCCTGGAAACCTCCGAAGGTCGCCAGGCGGTTGCCGCCGCGGAGCAGATTCTGGAAGAGGCGCGATCGAGAGGCTGCGCGGTGTCGAAGAAGATCGACGGCAAGCACGTCATCGATAACGGCCCGTTCGACCCCCAGGCCGAAGAGTACCAGGTTATCGCGCCAATTGCCGGTGGCTAGTTGGGCCGGTCCTTCTCGCCTCGTCGTCCGGCTGCGCCGCTGGCTTAGCGGTGAGCCGTCCGAGGCGCCGGACTCGGTGGCGCCACGACCAGAATTGGAACGCCCCTGGCTGGTTAACTGGCAGTGGGTTCCAAAACGGTCAGCCGGCCCGGGTTTTGGCCCGCACGATTACGCGCGGGCCCGGGCCCGCGGCGCCGAGGTGGCGCGAGCAACGCTCGGCGATCCGGCCTGGGAGCGCCTCCGCCGCCAGGGCTACCTGGAGATTCGCTCCTGCTGTTTGGTGGGCCTGACCTATCGGCTCCGCGTGGGCCGCCGGATTCAACTGATTTGGGATAGCCTGGAGGCCGCCGAACGGTCGCCATGGCCGTTTGATTACCTCTGTGTGAACCCAACCTATCCCTTACCAGCCATCGAATACCTGGCCCAGTTGTTTCTCTATCTGCGCGATCGCGAATCGGAGGTCATCCGGGTCGCCGCGCCGCAACCCTTCGACCAACCCCTGGGTCGGGTCTTCTAACCGCGTCCGGGGCCAATTCTTCGGTGTAAGGCAGCAGAAGGACTCCTCATGAGGCAATTAACCTACGAGCAGCGCATGCCGGACGTCATCGCGCCGTCGCTCGAAACAAAGACCGTCGAGATCACCTGGCAGGATGGCCACCACAGTTCCTACGGCTTCGAGTTCTTGCGCTGGCAGTGTCCCTGCGCGATTTGTCGCGGCGAGGGCGGCGTGCCGGGGGTCCTGGCGACCACGGAAACTCTAACCGCCGAACAAATCGAGGTCACCAACGTTGGCCCGGTCGGCAATTACGCCATGACGATTACCTGGCGCGACGGCCACGACACCGGCATCTATTCCTGGGACTATTTGCGTCGGATTTGTTCTTGCCCGACCTGTTCGAGCGAATCGCAGACGTAAGACAGAATCCAGGAGCCAGAAGAAGAGCGAGCGCTTGGTTTTTGTTCGGTTGGAAGCGCCTTCGGGAACTCGTCATATCGCGCCACGACTTCTCTTATAATTCCTTTTCGAGGGCCGCCGGAGACCTTCAAGAAGGAACTTTTTGTTTACAGAGGACAAATGAGCGCAATTCGCGGAATTAGCGAGATCGTCTTGTGGGCGCACGACGCCCCGGCCACCGTGCGGTTTTACCGCGACGTGCTGGGCCTCGAGGTCATTTCACCGCCCGAGCGCACCAATCCAATCTTTTTACAGGCCGGGCCCGGCGCCGTTGGGATTCCTCAAATGATCGTGGTCGTCCAATTGCCGGCCGGCGCCGCGCCTTTCGCGGCCCCCCGCACTCTGCACCACCTCGCTCTGGAGGTCGCGCCGGAAGACTTCGACGCCGAGAAGGCTCGCCTGGAGAGCCTGGGCTACACCCTGCGCACCGGCCAGCATCCGGTCATTCCGTCCCGGACGCTCTACCTCGACGATCCAGAATGCAACGAGGTCGAACTGATCTGCCGCGCCTGATTTGGCGAGCGTAAGCGCCGGTCTTGTCAATCGAGGCCGGCTTGTGGTCGAATAGTACCGCGCTGGCGGCGACCCCGCCTAGAGGAGGACAAGTGGCAACAAATCAGAAGTCCGCGCTGACCCGGGAACGATTTCTGGCAGCCCTGACCTTCGATCAGTACGTTCAGGGGATGAAGTCAAACCAGGAGAAAATGCTCCAGCACCTGAACGAGGTCGAGATTCCGACGTCCGAAGTGGACTGGTGGCAGTCCCGCGGCCCGATCAACGCGTTCGCGCTGACCTACGACAACTGCGGCGATGCTCTGTACAACCTGCCGGTCCTGGCAAAGATCGCTCAGCAGTGTCCGAACGTCGACCTGCGGGTCGCCCAGCGGGACGACAACCTGGACATCATGGACGAGCACCTCAACCAGGGGACCTACCGCTCGGTGCCCACCTTTATTTTCCTGGACGAGAACTACGTCGAAATTGCTAACCTCAAAGAGCGCGCCGAATCGATGACCCGCGTCGTCGAGCAGGAGGGGATCAACCTGCGCCGCCGGCTCCGCGAAGAGAACAAAGAACCCTGGCGCGCCGAGATGATCCGCGAGTTCCACGACGTCGTGGCGAATCGGAAGAAGTACCCGTAAAAGGGTGTTGAGGAGAGGGAACAAACCCCTTCCCTTTCCGCGTCGCGCAGGAGGGCGAGCAAAGTCGGCAAGGATCAGCCGAAGATCCTTGTAGCCCTCCTCCCAGCATGCGAGAAGGGTGCAGGCAAGGTGGTACTTCGGGCTATTGAAGGCGATGCCGCTCCCTCACCTGCTTGTGCCCGACCGAGGGACGATGCAACGAAACAGCCCGCGCGGACTGGTCGCTAACACTGTCCAGGCGACCGGAACGGCGCAGCCCGGATAGACGACGCTGATCGTCCGATCCGCGAAGCAGTCGGGGTGCCCTTTGGGCCAGGTCGTGGTATCGAGAGCAAAGGCCACCTGCATTCCCTGCCAGCTAATCAGAACCCAACGCGGCAGGAAAACACTCATCACACGTCGCCTGACCTTCCGCTAGAATGCCGCTCGAAGCAGGGTCTTGCCGACTCTCGCGCATCTGACACTCCTCCTTGGCGCTGGCGGTGCCAAAGCGTGGGGTCGGCATCTCTACCTCGAAGGGATTGGTCGAGGAGAATGGAGGTAAAATCTGGGCTGAGTGCGAACCGGGTCAGACTACCACCTTCTAGGTTGTCCTGCCAATTCGACCTGAACCAGCGGAGGGGTGTCGTGATCGCGTTCGTCGTGATCGTTCTCGTCGCCTCGACGATCGCCGGCTTCGTCGGCGCCCTCGCCGGTCTCGGCGGCGGCGTGCTGGTCGTGCCGCTGCTCACTCTTGGCTTCGGCGTCGACATCCGTTACGCGATTGGGGCGAGTATCGTCTCGGTCATCGCGACGTCGAGCGGAGCGGCTGCCGCCTACGTCCGAGACCGAATCACCAATTTGCGGGTAGGAATGTTCCTCGAGCTGGCTACGACGACCGGCGCAATCACTGGCGCGCTCGTCGCCGGGTTGGTGAATCCCGCGATCCTCTACGTCGTTTTCGGACTAGCGCTGGCCGTTTCGGTCGTCCCGTTAGCGGCTCACCTAGGCGAAGAATTGCCGGTGAACGTTACGAATGACCAGTGGGCCGACCGGCTGCGGTTAGGCTCGTCGTACGAGGACGCCGTTCTGGGACGAACCGTTACCTATCAGGTAACGCACGTGCCGGCCGGCCTCGCGATGATGTGGCTTGCCGGTCTGATCTCCGGCCTATTGGGAATCGGGAGTGGAACGTTTAAGGTGCTCGCGATGGACGTCGCCATGCGGTTGCCCGTGAAGGTGTCGACGACGACCAGTAACCTGATGATCGGAGTAACGGCCGCGGCAAGCGCGGGCATCTACTTCGCCCGTGGTGACGTAAATCCACTCATCGCCGCGCCGGTTGCGCTCGGCGGGTTGCTTGGCGCTGGCCTCGGTAGCCGCAGTCTGGTTCGTCTCTCCAACCGAATGGTCCGGATCGTGTTCATCCCCATCCTGGTCGCGGTCTCGACCGAGATGCTCCTGCGCGGGCTCGGCGTGGGTCTATGAGCGGGCCAACGACAGGACAGCCCCCAAATGCCGACGCGACAATGACGGACGTCGTGGCGCTGGTGCTCCTTGTCGGGGTTGTACTCAGCTCAGTGATTCTGGCCACTGGTCTCGCTCTGGTAGTCGTGACCGGCCAAACCGGCTACCAGCAAGTAGTTACCCCGCGCATGCTGATGGTCCGCCCATCGCCCATGGTCTACCCGCATACCATTAGCGACGTCGTGCAGGGAGTGCGGGAGTTCCGCCCGTTCGCGATCATCCAATTGGGAGTGGTGCTGCTGATCGCAACGCCAGTCTTGCGAGTGGCCGCGTCGGTGTTTGTGTTTGCGTTCGAGGATGACCGGCTCTATTCCGGCATCACCCTCACGGTCTTGATGCTCCTGCTTTTTAGCCTGTTTGTCGTCGCTTGAGGAAGCGTCGGATTTAACGGCCACTCCGGCTACGAAAGGGAAAGTTAGCCATTCGGTCAGTGAGCGCGCCAGGCGACCTCGTTGCTGAGCTGCTCAATGATCTCGCCCCGGAAGTCAAAATGGGCCAGTTGCTGGCCAGAACCCACTTGATGGGCTCGTCTGGTTCGGCTAGTCTTTACCCACTTTCCCGCCGGTGCCGTGTACTCTGGCGGTAGTGACCTATTAGCGAGCACCGATTCGTCGAAGTCGCTGATCCTTACCTGGTCCGTCTATCTGCCATGGATCGCGGTCAACAAATAGCAATGGTCGCGGATGAGGATTCCGAGGGACTGCGGGGGGAACGAGGCGCTGCGAGCGTCGCCGTGACGCCTCGTTCGTCCTTCGTGCGTCGGGCAAGCCCGTCTTGAGACGCGAAGGAGGGGTTAGGTTCGGTCTCCCAACCACTAACCCCACTCCCCCTGTCCCCTAACCCGCCGCTTCTACCAGTCGGATACTCTCGCCGAGAACCTCGACGATACGATCCACTTGCTCCGGACTGACGACGAGCGGCGGCGCGAGGCAGATCACGTCGCCCCGGTTGCGCATGAGCACTCCGCGCTCGCGCGCGGCGGCCAGCACCCGGGGACCGACCTTCGCGCTCGCCGGATAGGTGGCGTGGGTCGCCTTGTCGGCGACCAGCTCCACCCCGGCCATCAACCCGAGTCCCCGCACCTCACCCACCGAGCCCAGGTTCTCCAGCGTGGCCAACCCCTTCAGGAGACGCGCCCCCATCTCAGCCGCCCGCTCCACCAGGTTTTCGCGCTCGATAATTTCGAGGTTCTTCAAGGCAACCGCGCAAGCTACCGGATGGCCAGAATAGGTGTAGGCGTGCATCCATGGCTGATCCGGCGGTAATGAGCCCAGCCACGCGCTGAGCGGCTTGCTAATCATAATGCCGCCCAGTTGGACGTACCCGCTGGTAACGCCCTTGGCGAACGCCATGATGTCCGGCTGAACCTTCCAGTGGTCCAGCGCGAACATCTTGCCGGTGCGGCCAAAGCCGGTGATCACTTCGTCGGCGATAAAAAGCACCCCGTGGCGGTCACACACTTCGCGAACGGCCGGGAAGTACTCCGCGGGCGGCGGAATCACTCCGCCGGCGCCCATCACCGGCTCGGCGATAAACGCCGCGACGGTGTCCGCCCCTTCGCGGAGGATCGCGGCTTCCAGATCCTGGGCGTTGTCGATGGGGCAGTGCCCCGGGGTCTTACCCAACTCGCAGTGATAGCAATAGGGCGGAGCGACCTGGACGAATCCGGTGGGCCGCGGTTCAAATTGCGGCCAGTAAGCCGGCAGGCCGGTCGCGCTCATCGCCGCCAGGCTCACGCCATGATAGGCAAAGCGGCGAGAAATGACCTTCACCTTGTCCGGTTTGCCCTGGGCCTTCCAGTAAGCCCGCGCCAACTTAAACGCCGATTCGTTCGACTCCGCGCCACCACTCGCGAAAAAAACCGACTGCATGTTGGCGTAGCCAATCTCCACCAGCTTGCGGGCCAGTTTGATCGCCGGAAGGTTGGCCTGACCGGTATAGCTTGAAACAAAGGCGATCTGACTGATCTGTTCGGCCGCGGCCTCCGCCAACTCGCGCCGACCGTGGCCGACGTTGACGTTCCAGAGTTGCGACAATCCGTCGATGTACTCTTTGCCGTGGGCGTCGCGGACAACCGAGCCGGTGCCGCTGACCAGAATCACCGGGCCCGCGGCCTCGTGGCCGGCCGGACTGTGCAACGGGTGAATCAGATGCGCTTGATCGAGCGCGACGAGCGCTTCAACGCTCAGGTCGAGCATAATGTCCTCCAAAGTGTCGCCGGCGCGGCGTTCGCGCCGAGGAACTGGAGACATTCTAGGGTTCCGGCGGGGATCTCGACAAGAGTGTCCCCGGGCCAACGCATCTAAACGGCTTTGAGAATCTGGAGCAGGAAGTCGTGATCCCAGCCGGCCTTGAGGCGCTTGGCGCGGATGCTCAGCCGTTTGGCCTGCTGCTGGCGGAGAAGATTGAGGGCGAGGTGGCGCAGGACCGCGAAATTCTCGGCGGCATGACCTTGGCGGATGCGGCTCTGATCCTCGTGAAACACTACATCAAGCACCCAATGGACTTGATTCTCGATCCCCCAATGGCTCCTTGTCGCCGTCCCGAACGTTTTGGCGGACAGGTGCGCACTGAGCAGGTAGTAGCGGCTCTCCTGGCTCCGCTCCTCACCGATGCGCCGATTGGCTTCGACCATCCCGATTGCTTGCAAGCCCGGCCAATGGTGCCCCTCCTGCAACCACGCCAGGACAGCGGGATCGGTAATCACCCGGCAGCGTCGGATTGCGATCCGTCCGTGCCCCTTGCCCACCGTGCGATTCTCGTCGATGACCACTTCCTCGATGGCGTTGGCTTGGGCATCGGCGAACATCTCGACGACGTCGTGGTAGAGGGTTTCCTGGTTTTCTTTGATCGCCAAGACCCGGAGCAGTTCGGGAATGGCGGTGATCTCGTTGGATTTGGCGTCCACTTTGACCTGGGCCAAGACGAGGCGATTGGCGCTCGCCCAAGCTGAGACCATGTGGATCGTGGCTTTCCCGTTGGCTCGATCGTGGGAACCGCGCACCGTTTTGCCATCAATGGCGATGACCTGGGCGGGGAGAACCTCCGCCACCGCTTTCATCCAGGCGATGACAAGAATCGAGACCAAGGGATGGAGTTTGGTCCGCTCGACTCGCCGATCCTCCAAGGCGGCAAAGTGGTCGGTCAGGGCCAGGCTGGCAGTTGAAGGTTCGGTCACGGTCTTTCTCCCCCCGAGACTTTGTTCCCTCTAGCTTACCAGCACTTGTCCCACCACCAATTTAGATGCGTCGGCCCTGCCAGTGGGTGTTGACTCGTTGACTGAGAAAGCGCGGATCGTGTAACTCCCAACGGGCACACAGCCGCATTGGAGGGGCTATGGCTGATGGACGGTGAGTCGTCACGTTAGCCCGATCTCCTCCCGCGATGCGGAGTGCCACTGCCCGGAGCCGCCTCGTAGACCCGCGGCCTCGAGGCGGAGTCGGTACCGCCATCGCGCGTTATGCTGCGTCGCGTCGGCACGCAGCTACTCGTTTTCGGCCACCAGCCGCTCGATGATGCGGTACAGCTCGGCCCGGCCGGGTGTCGTCTCATTCACGGCTCGACGATAACCAATCCGGCGGGCGGACCACCATGAAGGATGCGGGAATATCTACCGGCCTTGCACGCTTGCCTGCCAAAACTCGTACCCTCAAGTCTGACGATTACGCTGATCCACAGGCCTTGACTATTCCTCTCGGAGCGTGCGGCAATTCCCCCGATCGTCATCTGCCCGTGTGCGGTGGCGCGGCGGGTAGTTGCACCGTGACGCGGAGCCCTCCATCGCCCCGGGGGGTGAGGGTGAGGGTTCCGTCGTGTGCTTTGGTGATACTTTTGACGATTGCCAGGCCGAGGCCGACACCGGCGTGGTCGGTGCGTATGCGTTCTGTGCCGCGCTGAAACGGCTCGACAAGCGTGGAAACTACCTGTGGGGTGAGCTTCTCGCCGGTGTTTTCGACAGTGAGCATGACGGACTCGGGGCGGATGGCGATGCTGACCCACACGGTGCCCTGTTCAGGCAGATTGTGGACGATCGCGTTGTGCACGAGGTTCGTCGTCAACTGCAGCAGGAGCGCGGGTGAGCCGATGGTGGGGGTCATGTCGACGGAAGTCTCAATGGTGACGCCGCGTTTTTCCGCGAGGGGGAGGAGCGTTTCCGTGGCTTCTTCCGCGATGAGGGACAGGTCGACAGGTTCTCGGGTGAAGGACCGCTGGTCGGCGCGGCTGAGCAGCAGCAATGCTTCCGTGAGGTCGATCGCTCGGGTGTTGACGACGTGGAGGCGGTCGACAAGTTCGCCGGTGTCGCGGTTCGGATCATTGCGGGCCACGTCGAGAAGTGTCTGGGTGATCGCCAGCGGCGTGCGCAGTTCGTGGGAGGCATTGGCTGCGAATCTCTGCTGTTCGGCGACGTGTGCTTCGAGCCGCGCGAGCATGGCGTCGAAGGCGTCGGCGAGTTCGCGGAACTCATCTCGGCGGCCCGGTAGCCGGATTCGGTGGGAGAGCGATCCGTTCGCGGCCATGCGTGTGGCGTCCGTGATGCGGGTCAGCGGGGCGAGCATCCGACCGGCGAGCAGCCATCCTCCCAGGAGACCGAATACCAGGAGGAACGCCAACACGATGGCCGCGGCCGGAGCGAAATCGCGCAGGAGGACGCGCAGCACCACCAGGGCGTCGCCCTGAATCATGAAGCGGTTGGGCACTAAGCCACCGGCGGTGTAGATCGCACCGTCGGGCACATAACGCAGGAGGAACACCCACACGGTGGCGAGCAGCAAGGCGCCTGCGAGCATGAGGAAGCCGGCGTAGCTGAGGGTGAGTTTGAGGCGAACACTCAAACCAGGAGCTCTATCCACGGTCTCCTCCCCCACGCCCGGTGTCTGGTTGCGCGTCGATGCGGTACCCGACGCCGGCCACGGTGGCGATGATCCCGGGTTCGCCGAGACGTTTGCGCAGTGCCGAGACGGTGATGCGCACGGCGTTGGTGAGCGGGTCGGCGTTCTCATCCCACGCCCGTTCCAATAGATCTTCGGCGCTGACGACACCGCCTTCGGCGGCGACGAGAACTTCGAGCACGGCGAACTGCTTCCGGGTCAGCGCGACGTAGCGGCCGTCGCGGTAGACCTCGCGGCGGAACGGATCCAGCCGCAGGCCGGCGATCTCTCGCACCGGCGGCCGGTTGTGGGCGCGCCTGCGGTCGAGCGCTCGGAGCCGGAGCACGAGTTCCTGGAGTTCGAACGGCTTCGTGAGGTAGTCGTCGGCGCCGAGCTCGAACCCGGTGGCCTTGTCGTCGAGCCGGTCGGCAGCGGTGAGCATGAGGATCGGCATGCCACTGCCGGAGGCGACGATGCGTTTGGCGATCTCGTCGCCGGTAGGTCCGGGAATGTCTCGGTCGAGGACGGCGATGTCGTAGGCATTGACGCTCAGCAGCTCCAGAGCGGTGTCGCCGTCACCGGCGATGTCTGCCGCGATCGCTTCCAGGCGTAGGCCATCGCGGATGGCTTCTGCCAGATAGGGCTCGTCCTCGACGATCAACACACGCATGCCCCGATTATACCGAGCTGGCCCATATCGTCGGCATATCGAAAACCACATACGCGCCGGAAACATCACGCTGCCTAGACTGGAGGCATGACCTACAGCGAACCAGCACGAAAGGATGCAGCAGTGACCAGCACGCTCGGCAGAGAACCGGTGTCAACGCCATCACCACACCCGGTGAGAAAACATGAGTAGAACAATACGGCTGCTGGCCGCCCTTGCCATGCTCGCCCTGATCGTCGCGGGCTGTTCGAACGCACCGGCCGAGACCGGCACCGGCAGCAGCGCGACCAGGATCAGCGGGCCGACGACGGCGCCGAATAGTTCGAACGCACTTGCCGGCACCGGCACCGGCAGCAGCGGTGGCAACACCAACGCCGCCACTCGTGAGCAGGCGGTGAAGTTTGCCGAGTGCATGCGTGCCAACGGTGTTAGCGAGTTCCCGGACCCGGGCCCGTCGGGCGATCTCACCATCGATGGGATAGCGAACGGCTCGTCGCTGGACACGAACAGCGCGGCGTTCAAGCAGGCCATCAGCGCGTGCAAGGACCTGGAGCCACCGGGGTTCACGGGAGGCAAGAGGAGTCCCGAGCAGCAGAAGGCGGCCCTCAAGTTCGCGCAGTGCATCCGTGACAACGGCGTGAAGGACTTCCCGGACCCCGACCCAAATGGGCCCCTCATCGACACGAATCGAATCCCATCCGCCGCAAGGAACGGTGGTATGAGCATTCTCCACGCCGCGATGCAGAAGTGCCGCGGTCTCGCCGCGAATGCAGGCGTCACGGGGGGCCAGTGATGCGGAAGAGTTGGGCGCTGGCCGGAGCAGCCGTCATGGTTGCCGTAACCGCCACCGTCGGCGTGGTCGTCATGGCCGGTGCGAAGCAAGCGACCCCGGCCGCATCGGAGCCGCCGGCCAACACCGCGAAGGTGGAAAAGGGGACGCTCTCGGCCATGGTCTCCCTGGACGGGACGCTGACCTATCGGGCGCGATCGGATGGCTCGCCGTACTCCGTGATCAACCAGACGTCGGGTACGGCGACCTGGCTGCCGGCAGTTGGCCAGGTGATCGAGCAAGGCCAGGTCATCGACCGAGTGGACGACAACCCGGTGGTGCTTCTCTACGGCTCGACCCCGGCGTACCGGACCTTATCGGCAGGGATGACCGGGGCGGACGTGACCGAGCTGAACGCGGATCTGGTGGCCTTGGGGTATGCGACGGCGGCCGAGATACCGGCCGGTACGAGCACCCTCACCTCGGCGACGGCCACCGCGCTCAAGAAGCTCCAGGCGACCCTGGGCATGTCCCAGACCGGTACCCTGGCCCTCGGGCAGGCGGTGTTCGAGCCGGTCGCCGTGCGGGTGACGAGCGTGTCGGCCACCCTGGGCGGCCCACTCCAGGCCGGCCAGCCAGTCCTGCAGGGCACCTCGACAACCCGGGTGGTGACCATCGCCTTGGACGCCGCCCAGCAGTCAGAGGTCAAAGTCGGGGACCACGTGGTCATCGCCTTTCCCGACAACCGCACCACCCCGGGGGAGGTCACCTCGGTGGGCACGGTGGCCACCACCCCGCCCTCATCGAACGGCGGGGGTGGTAACGGCAGTGGCACGCCGACCGTAACCGTGGAGGTGCAGCCGACGGATCCGGCGGCAACCGGCAACTTGGACCAGGCCCCGGTCCAGGTGGAAATCACGACCCAGGTCGTGAACAGCGCCCTGAGCGTCCCGGTTACCGCGCTCGTGGGGAAGTCCGGCGGCGGGTTCGCGGTCGAGGTCGTGCGCGCCGGCGGGCGACGCGAGCTGGTCGGTGTGAAGCTGGGCCTGTTCGACACCGCGGGCGGACGAGTCGAGGTCGAGGGCGATCTTCGCGAAGGCGATCAAGTGGTGGTGCCGTCGTTATGAGTGGCGAATTCGTTTTGGAACTGGATGGGGTGACCAAGGTCTACGGTGAGCAGCCGCCGGTGCCGGCCCTCCGGGGGGTGTCCTTTTCCGTCCGGCGGGGCGAGCTGGTGGCGATCGTCGGGCCCTCCGGGTCGGGCAAGTCCACGCTCCTGCACGTTATGGGGACGCTGGAGCGGCCCAGCAGCGGCGTGGTCCGGATCGGTGGGGTCGACGCGGCGCGGCTAAGCGACCGCGAGCTGTCGCTGCTGCGGGCTCGGGAGATCGGGTTCGTCTTCCAGCAGTTCTTCCTGGCCGAACACGCCACGGTGCGGGAGAACGTCGCCGACGGGTTGCTCTACGCCGGCGTCCCCGCCGCCGAGCGGTACCGGCGCGCGGATGAGGCGCTCGAACGGGTCGGCCTCTCCCAACGCGCGCAATTCAAGCCCACCAAGCTCTCCGGAGGGGAGCGGCAGCGGGTTGCGATCGCCCGGGCCCTCGTCGGGCATCCGGCGATCGTTCTCGCCGACGAACCGACCGGGAACCTCGACAGCACCACCGGCGCATCGATCATGGAGCTCATCCGCGAGCTCAACGCCGCCGGCGCCACCATCATCATGATCACCCACGATGCGGGCCTCGCCGATCAGCTGCCTCGCCAGATTCGGGTGCTGGACGGCCAGGTGGTCTCCGATACCGGCCGCGATCGCGGGGTCCTTGTGGCGCCCATGGACGGCGCGGGGGGCGAAGGGCGAGGTGCGACGAATGCCAAGAGCGGACGATTGGGGCTGAAGGACTGGCTGCGGGTAGCGAGTGTCGGGCTGCGCGCCCGGCCACTGCGCGCCGCCCTGTCCGCGCTCGGGATCGCGATCGGAACAGCCGCGATCGTAGGGATCCTCGGGTTGTCCTCCTCCTCGCAGGCCGGGCTGCTCGCGGAGATCGACCGGCTCGGCACGAACATGCTGACCGTCGAGGCCGGACAGAGCCTCACCGGGGGGGCGGCGGAGCTGCCCCGCGAAGCGCCGGCGCGGATCACCCACCTGGACAACGTCCAACTGGTGGCAGACACCGCCCTGCTGAAGGAAGAGAAGGTCTATCGGAACTCGATGATCCCGGTGGGCAACAGCGGTGGACTCGAGGTGCGGGCCACCAGCCTGAACCTGCTGTCCGTGCTCGGCACCGGCGTCGCACGCGGCGACTGGCTCAACGCGGGTACTGCCCGCGAGCCGGTCGCGGTGCTCGGCGCGGTCGCCGCGGGGCGGCTGGGCATCGACCGGGTCTACCCGGATCAGCGGATCTGGCTGGGTGGCCAGTGGTTCAACGTCGCGGGCATTCTGGAACCCTCGCCGCTGGAGCCCGACATCGACAGCAGCGTCTTAATCGGTTATCCGGCCGCCCAGCAGTACCTGGGCTATGTCAGCTTGGACCGCGGCGAGGAGAAGCCCGGCCCGCCGAGCTCGATCTACGTGCGCGCCGCCATCGATCATGTCGCGGCGGTGCAGTCGCTGCTCGCGCCGACCGCCAACCCCGAGTCCCCGTACGAGGTGGCCGTCAGCCAGCCGTCCGACGTGCTCGTCGCCCGGGCCGCCGCGGCGGGGGCGTTCGACAGCCTCTTTCTCGGGCTCGGGGTGGTTGCGCTGGTCGTGGGTGCCGTCGGTGTCGCCAACATTATGATCATCTCGGTTCTGGAACGCCGCTCGGAGATCGGCCTGCGTCGCGCCCTTGGTGCGACGAAAGGGCAGATCCTGACGCAGTTCCTCGGTGAGTCGATCCTGCTCGCCGTCATCGGCGGCGTCGTCGGCGTGCTGGCCGGGGCCGCGGCAACGGCCGTATACGCCAGCTCGATGAGCTGGGCCGTCGTGATCCCCGTCGAGGCGTGGTCGGGCGGCATCGCTTCGGCCATCCTGATCGGCGCGTTCGCCGGCCTGATGCCGGCCGTTCGAGCGTCTCGGATGCCACCTACCGAGGCATTGCGAACGGTATGAGCGGGAAGTGGATCTCGATCGACAGGCCACCCTGTGGCCGCAGTTCGCGGTGAGCGTGGCGTCGTGAGCGATGGCGATGGCGCGGACGATGGACAGTCCGAGGTCGTGGAGTTCGTCAACGCGGGCGGGCGAGTCGCTCGTGGGGAGATCCGCTTGAATTGTGAATAGCCGGTCGATGAGCGCCACTCATCGCCGGATGGGTGTGCGCCACTGGGATGAGTTGGGAATGTTTTCAGAATCCATTTCGGGCCTTGTTCAAATCGACGTTGGCGGCGAGGCGGATGGCGAGTCCGGTGGCCCCGGATCGATCTGGTCGAGATCGTGCGCTGGATCGGTTGGCGGGCGCGGTAATTTGTTGCCGTCCTCCTTTCGATGGGCGCGTTGGCGGTAGCTGCGTCCGGTGTTGTACCGGACGGCACGCCACGGATCTAAGGGTTCGCCAGAAGGACATCTGCAGCAGGGGCACCATCGCTCGCTAAGGTACCACTCGGATGTGTGGCCAGCTCACCGAATGGTTTGTCAAACGCGGCTGATGCAACGGGGGCCAAGTTGGAAGATCTTCGTCGGCTGAGGACCTTCGCCCCGATATCTCCTGATCAGACAATCGGGGTTTCCCTGCCGACCGTGGGGAATGCTGTACGAGGCGTCTAACTCGCCTCAACGGATCAGGATGGTCGAGGCGTGTGCCCAGATTCGCTCTGGAGCCAGCGCAGCCAGTCCGCCATCCCTTCCTCCAAGGTGAAGCGCGGCGCGTAGCCCAGTTCCGCGTGGGCGCGGTCGAGCTTCGACGGGCCGCGCAGGTGGGCATGGGGCGGAATCCCCGGACCGACGTCGATCCGAGCGCCGGGGACGAGTTGGCGAGTGATCGCGGCGACTTCACCCCGCGTGCGCAGCACGCCTCCCGTGATATTGAAAATCCGGTGGGTGATCGGTCGCACCGTCATAGCGCGGTAGATCCCGTCGGCCAGATCGCGCACGTAGGTGGCATCCATCGGCAGGTCGGCCCCGATTGGCTCGGCGATCGTCTCGTCCTGGAAAGCGCGGTCGAGGTAGTAGCCGCCGGTCGAGTTGCCTGGACCGTAGACGTAGCCCGGCCGCACCGCGACGACGTCGAGCCCGAAGACCTTGTGATAGGTGATCGCCATGGTCTCGGCCATCAACTTCGTCGTATCGTAGATGCCGACCGGCTCCGGCCGCTCGTCCTCGCCGAGGGGGTGCCGGTCGGGATGCATGCCGTAGAGCGTCGCGGTGGCGACGTAGACCACCCGACAGCGGTGAGCGCGGGCTGCCTCGAGAACGGCCAGGGTGCCGTCGACGTTGATGCGGTACATCGCGACCGGATCCGCCGCACCGTCGGTCTGACCGATGATCGCGGCGGCATGGACGATACCCTCGGCCTGCGATGCCGCGACCGCGTCCAGTACCTGCCGGGAATCGCGGATGTCGGCCTCGACGGTGGGAACCGATGGCGCCTGATGGCGCGGGTCGAGCGGTCGGGCCCGCCGGTCAAGGCCGGTTACCTCGTGCCCCTCCCGGGCGAAAAGCGCCGCGGTGAACGAGCCGACGAATCCCCCGGCGCCGGTGATCAGCACGCGCATCGTTTTTACCTCTCTGCGGACCTAATCTAACCCGTTCGGCACGGTTGGATTAGGCCAGGTTGGAGTGCTGGGCCAACTCCCGAATCTGCTCGTTGACCTTCTCGTCGCAGAGCCCGCCGTGATAGCAGATCAGCTGGGCGATATCGAAGGAGGCGAATTTCTTCAGAGACTCCCACGCCTGGGACAAATCCGGCGTGGCCTGGGGACTGGGACCGAGAATCTTGCCGTTCTGACTCACCGTGGCATCTCCCGCGATCAGCGTCTTCGTCGGTTGATGATAAAGGCTGAGGTGGCCCGGCGTGTGACCGGGCGTGAAAATGACCTGGATCCCGCCACAGAAGGGAAGGATGTCGCCATCGGGGACGAGATTCGTGACCTTGGCCGTGGGCGGGTGCAGCAAGATGGCTTCCACTCTCGCACGGGCGTCTTCCGGAAGGTGGGAGAGGACCCGGGACACCCCTTCGCGGGTCATTTTGAGGGGCTCCCGCTCCCCTTCGATGTAGGGCTGATCGTTCGCGTGGGCGTACACCGGAATCGGCTTGCCAACGGCTTTCAGGACATCCACGATGCTTCCGATATGGTCGATGTCCTGGTGGGTGAGGATCACTCCGTCGATGCGCTCGAGCGGAACACCGGCCTTTTCCAGGGCAGCCTTGATCGCCGGCAGTTGGCCAGGCGTGCCGACGTCGACCAGCAGCGCGTGCTGCGCGTCGAAGAGAAGGGTTGGATGGATCGTCGAAGGGTTGCCCATCAGATCGATGGTAAGTTCGAGCATCTCGACGCCAGGGGCAATCTTCATCGCTTCGTTCCAAAGCCGACCGTCGGCCTTGTCGACCTCCTCGGTTGCAATGTCGTGGAGCAGGGGCTGATCTCGGTACGGATGGTGAACCAATGCATGCTAGCATGCGGCGAGAATGCGAGCGTAGCCGTGTCAAGGGAATACCGAGACGTGTCCTCCGCTAACTTCCGGTTATCCGGGTCGGAACTTCTGCCGCGGCTAGAGCCGATGTATCATAGCGCTACGTCCAACTTCAGACATTCGAGCCGAGCGAGGTACGCCAATGAAGTGCTACGCGAAAATGCTCTGCTTGCGCGACGATCCTCAGAGCGAGTCTTCAAAATGCATTTAAGCAGCCCACAAACGAGCGAGACGACGGGCGATCAGGTTGCTGGCACCGATGTAGAGGAAAGCGCAGGCCGACCAGGACGCGGCCTCCCAGTCGCGGGCCAG